>OLYC01000045.1_pt1 | contig 125375 bp, 93 predicted proteins | sample 1674271 | NCBI WGS metagenome assembly OLYC01 (sample SAMEA103958154, study PRJEB25191) | human gut metagenome
CAATCCCCGGCAAGGTCAATTTCCTTCAGATGGGCAGATACGGAGAGTTCTCTGAGCAAACCTACCGTAATAACTTCGAAAATGAGACCTTCGAGAAACCGCCCCGTAAACCACATACGGACCATCGGTTGATAAGCGTGATATTTCCTCTAAAAAACAGTTTCTTTCTTATGTGACGGGCGTAAAAAGGCCCAGATTGTTGATGACATCACGGGGCTGGGCGGAGGTGACTACATATTATTCGACAATATGGCAATAATTCAGGAGAACGATTACATCAGCACCTAGAACTGCAACTTAATGATTATCGGATAAATGCAGTTCCAGGTGCGCGTAGAATTTCGCACCTGGAAGGATGGGACGCCAATAGGGGGCACTGTAGAGGGTTCTTTGACTTTCAGGTGTGTGATTATATTCACACCTGGAATTGTAACTTGGTCGTTATCTGGTGAATACTGTTTTAGGTGCGATAGATGAGCTGACTGCGCTATCCGGGAATATTGGTTGCATACTTGCAAGGTGGCAGAAATGGTCTAAAGTGTCGCTGAAGGGTTCCGAAGTGAGGTTTCGGGCGGCAAAAAAGGGCAAAAGTGTCGCGAGAGGGTTCCGACGGGAGATGTTTGGCGGCGAAAAAGGCCAAAAGCGTTACTGAAGAGTTCCGAAGTGGGGTGCAGGGCGGCAAAAAAGGCTGAAAGTGATGCCGTGGAGTGATGGTGAAGTGGCGTGGTGAGTGAATGACGAGCGAAATGTAAATATTTATGAATCATAGGGCTTGGAATTGTTGTGGACATTGGCTATCTTTGGGGCGGGCATCGGAACGGCTTCGGTTTCTTTCCGCGGGGCGTAGGATTCTGATGCGGGTGAGGCGAAAGGAAAGAGGAGGTAGAGAACTATGAATTACGGCTACATTCGGGTCAGCAGCGACAAACAGACTGTTGAGAATCAAAGGTTTGAAATCAATAACTTCTGCGAGAGGGAACATCTGTCCATCGACGGGTGGATAGAGGAGACCATCAGCGGAACCAAATCCTATAGTAAAAGGGAGTTGGGGACGCTGCTTCGGCGTGTGCGGAAGGATGATCTGATCATCTGCGCGGAACTTTCGAGGTTGGGGCGTAACCTGTTTATGATTATGGAGATACTCAACATCTGTATGACCAAGGAGTGCAAGGTGTGGACGATCAAGGACAACTATCGGCTGGGTGAGGATATTCAGAGCAAGGTGCTGGCGTTCGCTTTCGGGCTGTCGGCGGAGATCGAACGCAACCTTATCAGCCAGAGAACGAAGGAGGCGTTGGCACGGAAGAGGGCCGAGGGTGTGGTGCTTGGCAGGCCTAAAGGACGGAAGACGGCGTTGGAGAAACGTAAACTGTACGGTAAGAGGACCTTGATCGCGGAGTTGATGGCGGTGGGAATGTCACAGCGCAAGATCGCCAAGATCTGCAAGGTGGACCGGAATACCTTGTGGCGGTTCTTGAAGTCCTGTGAAGAGGAATGACAATTTGTCAGTCTGAATCTCTTGGAACATATTTTGACTATCCTTGAACCAGCTTCATCAGAAGGTGGAGCCGACTGAATATATTCGTAAAATTTAAAAATGAAAGATATTATGGCAAACAAAGGACAGATTGGAGTGACGACCGAGAACATATTCCCGGTCATCAAGCAGTTTCTCTATTCGGATCACGAGATTTTCCTGAGGGAGCTGGTCGCGAACGCGGTGGACGCTTCGCAGAAGATGAAGGCCATCGCCTCGAACGGAGACTTCAAGGGCGAGCTTGGTGAGCTTAGGGTGCGCGTCGAGCTTGACGAGAAGGCCAAGACGTTGAGGATCATTGATTCCGGTATCGGTATGACCGAGGAGGAGATCGACAGGTACATCAATCAGATCGCATTCTCTTCCGCCGGTGAGTTCCTCCAGAAGTACAAGGATCAGAACATCATCGGCCATTTCGGCCTGGGCTTCTACTCGGCCTTCATGGTCGCGAAGAAAGTGACTATCGAGTCTCTTTCCTGGAAAAAGGGAGCGAGCGGGGTCATCTGGACCTGCGAGGGCAACCCGGAGTTCGAGATGGGGCCTTGCGACAAGGCTGAGAGAGGCACCGTCATCACACTTTACCTTGACGACGAGGCCGCCAAGGACTATGGCACAAAAGGCAAGATCCAGCAGCTACTGGACAAGTACTGCAAGTTCATGCCGGTTCCGGTCGTCTTCGGCAAGGAACAGGAATGGAAGGACGGCAAATATGTCGACACCGACAAGGACAACGTCATCAACAAGATCGAGCCTCTGTGGACCCGCAAACCTTCCGAACTGAAGGAAGAGGACTACATGAAGTTCTACCGGGATCTCTACCCGATGAAGGAGGATCCTCTGTTCTACATCCATCTGAACGTGGACTATCCGTTCAACCTCACCGGAATCCTCTACTTCCCGAAGATCAAGGACAGGATGGCGATCGAGAAGAACAACATCCAGCTTTACTGCAACCAGATGTTCGTCACCGACCACGTGGACAACATCGTTCCTGACTTCCTGACGCTTCTGCATGGTGTCATCGACTCTCCGGACATTCCTCTTAACGTCTCCAGAAGCTACCTGCAGGCCGACGAGAATGTCAAGAAGATCTCGACCTACATCACCAAGAAGGTGGCCGACAGACTGGAGGAGATATTCAAGAACGAGCGTGACGCTTGGGAGAAAAAGTGGGACAACCTCAAACTGTTCATTGAATATGGCATGCTCTCCGACGAGAAGTTCTGCGAGAGGGCTCTGAAGTTCGCCCTGTTCAAGAACACGGACGGCAAGTATTTCTCTCTGGAGGACTACCGCAAGGCCATCGCCGAGAATCAGACCGACAAGGACAAGAAGGTCGTTTACCTCTATGCAACCGACACTGACGAGCAGTACGCTTTCATCGAGGCGGCGAAGAACAAAGGGTATGATGTGCTTCTGATGGACTGCGAGCTTGACTCCCACTATGTCAATCTGTTGGAGCAGAAGATCCCTGACACAAGGTTCGCCCGTGTGGATTCAGACACGATAGACAACCTCATCCCAAAGAGTGAGAAGGTCAAGCCGGAAATGGCACAGGCCGACAAGGATGACCTCAGCGCGATGTTCAAGGCCGTCCTGCCGAAGGACAACGACTACTTCGTGGAGGCCGATAACCTTGGCGAGAGCGCCGCGCCGGTGATCATCACCCGTAACGAGTTCATGAGGCGTTACCGCGAGATGAGCGCGATGGGAGGCGGAATGAACTTCTACGGGAATATGCCGGAGTCGTTCAACATCACCGTGAACCTTGAGAATCCGGTCATGGCCGGAATAGTCACCGAGGCCAAATCCAAGATCACTCCGATGCAGGAACTTCCTGCCGAGCCTGGCAAGGACGCTTCCGAGGACGAGAAGAAGAGAATCAACGACGAGCGTCAGGCCATCAAGGATGCCCATCAGGCTGTGGTTGATGAATATGCCGCCGGCAACGACATCCTCAAGCAGGTGATCGACCTCGCCCTTCTTTCCAACGGTCTGCTCAAAGGCAAGGCACTCTCCGACTTCATCGCCCGCAGCGAGAAAGTCATCGCCGACGCCTGCCGCAAATAATGGTGAATGAATATGTTTGCTCCTGATATCAGGCGATAATACCGCAGGGGTGAGGACAAGAGAAATCCCATTCCAGAATTTTTCACGTTACAAAAATTCGGGAGTGGGATTTCTCTTGTCTTGTTATGTCTCTGCCGGACACAGACCCAGCCGAGGAACATGGTCACTGAGCTTGCCGAAGAGTGACCTGTGTGGTGATGTGGTTGGGGGGGTGTGCAGTTCTTGTGGTGGTTAATGCGTTGATTAATAGTGGATTAATAGTCTCTCCTCTCATGTGATGCAGATAGGAGGACACATGCTCTATTTGCTGATAATCAAAGATATATCCTCCACGACAATCGAGTGCTGTACTTTGTTGCCTGTCTCTTGCATATAACTCATACGATGAATAAGGTTGCTAGAAAGGTTGATATGTCGTATTTTAGTTGTATATTCGTCACGTTTGGTCACTTAACAAGCGTTAGAAATTTTTAAAGGTTTACTTAAGCGGAATTCAGAATTGGTCTGAGGTTCTTCTATGATTGCTGCTGATATGACTCTTCGCGTTTTATACAACTATATTCTGGTGCTTCTGGGGATCCGCAGACTGATGCCCAGGGACATTGTCAATCGTGTCGTGATCAGAGAATGTGGAGAGCCAATGGTTGGCTTGCCTGAGGAAGACATCATTGTGGCTCCGGACGTGGTGCCTTACGGAAGGGCGCAGGTCATAGAGAAACTTGTTGTTGTGTCTCGGAAACTTGAGACGCTTGGCCTCAGACTCCAGATTTTTGAGCTATACCGTCCGGCCGAGAAACAGGCCGCAAGACGCAAGGATTGCCGTGCGTGGATAGTGGCTAAACACCCCGAATATTCCGATCAACAAGTAGAATCAACTCTGAACAAGATGATCGCCGGCATCGGAGGCGGCCATCAAAGCGGAGGCGCGGTCGATTTGACACTGTGTGATCGGGAAGGCCGCCCTCTGGACATGGGGACCGGCTATCTGGAACATAATGGCTCGACAGCGACTGACAGCAAACATATTACCTCAGAGCAGCAAAGGAACCGGCGCATCCTCCTGAACGCGATGAAACAAGCCGGATTCGTGAACTATCCTGCCGAATGGTGGCATTTCGCCTACGGCGACCGGATGTGGGCCGCCTACAAGCACAAGCGTCACGCCATTTATGGTAACGTGACATTCACGAACCCTCATCAGGCCTATTGAGGTATTGTCACTCGGAACGTCTTTCGAAATTTATCCACAATTTCTATTTGGTTTTAACGATTTATTTCCTAAATTTGAATTCCTGTGAAATAAACTCGGCCAATAACTGTTTGCGCTCAAATGATACCATTCGCGGCATACGGACAGGTGTCGGCGCGACCAATCATGAAGAGAAAAATTATGAGTGATAGAATATTCCTTTTAGGCGGCCATGACCTTGAGATGCAGGCTATTCGGGAACTGCTTGATGAGTTGAGGATCCGCTATGCCGATAAAAAACTTGGTTGGGGTAACGCTCTTCTGAGCGAATACCGTGACATTCTTGATGAATATGCGGGCAAGCCAGATTGCACCATCTACGGAATCGAGTTGAAAGCGGACGTGCCGCCACCCTCCAATTATGTCAGGATTGACCATCACAATGACTTCATCGACAGACCTTCGTCCATTGAGCAGGTCCTGTCTGTTTTGAATATCACCCCGGACCGTCACCAACAATTGGTAGGTGCCAACGACGCAAGGTATATCCCCGGAATGCTGGCACTCGGCGCGACACGTCAGGAGGTGGATGAGATCCGCAAGGCCGACCGCAAGGCCCAAGGAGTCACGGATGAGGATGAACGTGCGGCTGAATATGCCATCGGCCACAATCTGCGTGGAGACTCTTCCGGCATATTCATAGTGAAGACATCCTCTTCGAAGTTCTCCCCGATCTGCGACCGTCTCTACCCCTACCACCGCCTTGTGATATATTCAGACACGGAACTGATGTTCTACGGCGCGGATGTCGCCAGACTCCGCTCTCTTTTCGCAGAAGACATCCTCTTTCAAAAGGTCTTCTACGGTGGCGGCGATTCCGGCTACCTCGGCACCGTCTCCGGCTCCTACACCGCCCCCGAGCTCGAATCGATGGTCGCTCGGATTGAGGCATTGTTCGCCAATAATTAAGAGGATAACTTTAAAACCAGAATGTTATGCAAGTTTATGCTAAAAATAAATCTGTTTTTGATAAAATTATCAGCAGTCATATTTTTCTGTTCCCGTTTAAATGGGAATTGAAAGACAACAAGAAAGATTCTCTTTTTTCTGATAAGATAGATTTGGACAGAATCTTGATTAATCAGAATTCTAATTGGAGAAGGATGACTGGTCCATCTTCTGCTGAAGGAGCGGAATCATTATACAATGAGAAAAATTATTTCTATCCGTTTGTCCATAAGATTCTTTATGATGATGGAAGCAATGAAGTATCTAATCTTATTCGTCACTATGAGCGGGTTGAGCCGTCTGAATCAAATGACGTGAGGTTCGTAATCAAGGTGAAAGACAGGGAGAATCCGTATCTATTGGAAGTGAAATATATAAACTTGAATCTCTATGCGACAGGAATAGGTGTAATCTCTTTTTACCTTCATAACACAAGACAAGATCAGAGTGATTCGGCAGACATTCTGAATATTAACCAATACGGACGGCGTGTGATGCCGTCATTCCTTGCCGATGTTGAGAGTCGTATAGGAATAAGCGAGTACATTCAAATTGAAGGCTTGAATACTCAATGTGATTGTCGCGAGGATTTCAAGAATTATACCGCGGCTGATTTCTGGACACCTGCGGCATTTGTATCCTCTCTTGTGTCAGACTTGTCAAATACTATCTCTCTCAAACCGGTAATTGATGAAAGAATGTTTGTTATGTCTTGGTATAAGAATGATGAATTATGTGAATCCTATACAACAGATCCAATGGCCTATTGTGATCTGAACTCACCTTTTTCTTCATTTTGGTATAAGTACTTGTTTGTTGACAATGAGAAAATGGATCTCTGCCAGAATGATGAAATGAAAACTTCTTTATTGAAAAATCACACATATTTGAGATGGCAGAAAAAGAACTCTTTGTATGGGGTGAGCAGGTGTTCTTTTGTCTATCTGTCATGTAGAGAAGCGGAACCTTTCTTGCTTGATTATTTCGAGACAATTTATGAGAGAATGGTAGAACTGGTACTTGTTCAACGTGCATCTATGCTTAGGTTTTCGCAAGAGGTGACGGAGTTGAATGATATCTCCCATTCATTGGGACTGGTAAAAATGTCAGAGCACATTAGTTCTCTTTACAAAGAATATATCAGATTCTTGAATCAGGTGTATTTTCGGGAGGTGTCGGCGCAAGAGCAGGGAATAGAACTATATAGTATTCTTCATTCCAGTCTTAAACTTGAGGTTAACATCAAGGATCTTGACGGGGAAATCGAGGAATTATTTCAGTATGTGTCTCTTAGAGAAGATCGTGAACGCAATGAGAAGGTCTCGGCTCTGAACTTCATTACAACTATTTTCATTCCTGTCACTGTGATTACTACACTTTTTGAGATTCTCCCGTGTCGTGAATTACTAAAGGAGCAGTGCTGGAGTTTCTGGATTCAAGTTCTTTTGATAATTATCGGAATGCTACTTATGAATATGTTTGTTAACAAGAACAAATCAAAACGAAAGCTGTAAGTGAAATGATTAATTCAGAAATATATCCATTATTGAATGCTCTATCAAGATTGGAGGTCATCCGGATCTCTGTGGATTTTAAACCTCGCCGTGATTTGGGCCAGAAGGCTTGGGTTGGTGCTGCGGTAAGGAACCGTTTTCTTTATGCAGCAGAACAAATCAAGATGCCAGAAGGTGATTCTTTACGTGAAAGGTTGGATAGATTGTGGCTTAAGGAAGAACATTTTCTTTATAAGCAACTTTGCGGAGGATTTCCCAAAGGCTACCTTCTTGATGTGTCAGAGCTGCCTTTCAATGGAAATGAGTTCTGTATGACGACTTCGGAAAGGTATCGGATTAGCATTCTGCTTATGGGACGTTTGGTGGAATTACAACCTTATGTGATTTCTGCCGTCAATGTGATGCTTGAAAGCGGACTTGGTCAACCTTGTGTTCCTTTGGATTTGATGTGCTTAAGTGTTAGTCAACCGTTCTGTTTATCTGATTTTGATGAGCTAACGTTTGATTGTGATACTGAAGTGCGATTATGCCTAAAAACACCGGTCGCCTTGACAAGACCGACTGATGACTATAGCTCAGGTTATCAATCAAGGCTTAACGGATTTCCTTCGTTTTATCAGTGGATGAGTGCCGTAACGTATAGATTATCGACATTAGCCGTTCTTTATGCAGAGAATGGACTTCAGGATATTAGAACCAAAGGTGAATGGGAGACTTGTATGGAGTCATTCATCGCTCAGTCTGTGAGATCTTGGTTAACTAATGCGGACATTGAATATGTGTCGTTGAGAAGTACCCCGAAACGTGGTGTGAATAATGTTTATGTCATGTCAGGGTATGTCGGGACTATTACATATTCCCGTGTATTGCCAGAATATATTCCATTGCTAAGAATGATGTCGGAACTGTCAATAGGAAACGATGTGAATTTTGGACTTGGAAAATACCGATGTCTATTTCTGGAGGTCAACCGCTATTGAATGATGTGAAAAGCAATGAAGACTCTTTCTGGCGAAACCACCCTTTATCCCAGACTCTGTTCGCAGTCTCTTCTGTTTGACGCATGGAAAATCGTCAAGCAGAAAGGCTCTGCCGGTGGTGTGGATGGAGTGTCGTTGCTGCAGTTCGAAGAGCGGCTTGGCACCAATTTGACGGAGTTGCTTGAAGAGTTGCGTCAGCGGAGGTGGCGTCCTGAACCGTATTTGCGGGTGAATATTCCTAAAAAATCGAATGAGGTTAGGAGTTTGGGATTACTGAGCGTGCGTGACAAGATTGTCCAGCAGGCAGTGAAAATTTTGGTGGAACCGAGGTTCGAGAAGGTATTTGTGCCGAATAGTTATGGCTATCGTCCTGGCAAGGGACACACAAAAGCTGTGAAGGCGGCAAGGTTTTGTTGCCAGAGCAAGAAGACACCGTACCTGTTGCGCCTTGACATTGACAACTATTTTGACAGCATTGACCATCCGTTGCTGTTTAAACGTCTGGCACATCTGATCGCTGATGAGGATATGCTGTCGCTGATCCAATTGTGTGTGAAAATGGGAGTTGTCAACAAATCCTCACATTGGCAAGATGTGACTGTTGGAGTTCCTCAGGGAGCGGTGCTTTCACCATTGCTGGCTAATTATTATCTTACGCCCTTTGACCAGTACGTGCTGTCAAGAACGAACCAATATGTTCGTTATGCCGATGACTTCATAATCTGTTGCGAATCTAAAGAACAGGCGGAAGCTTGGTTGTCAGAAGGCTCGGCTTTTCTGACAGAACGTCTGAAATTGACGTTGAATCCTCCGTCTGTCTCATTAATTAAGGAGGGCTTCGGGTTTCTTGGTGTGATGATTGACAATCGTCATGTCTATTTGTCTGAAAAGAAAAAAGAAGAATTGGGACAGCGTATCCGGCAACTTGAATGGAACGGACAGGACTTTGACAAGAAAGGCAAAGAAAATATTTCGGCGATATTAAGATACTATGTGCCTTTGGTCACCAAAGATGATCTGGCTTATTTGGACAAAATCTTGATAGGACATCTTTGTGATGTTGTGTCGGAGCGATATTCCCTTATTCCAAACAAGAAAGTGTTGCATGATGCCTTGAATGAGATCAGCTTTATTTTTCCGGATAATGTTCTTAGGGCAGAATCTTTGAGGGAGGAGTTGCTTCAACATTATTCCTGCTTGAAGGCTGGTAGTAAGACGAAGTCTGATGGGAACAAGGAAGTAAAGAAGGCTATTCAGCAGAAGAAACTTGAATATAGGAAGAAAGAAGGCGAGACAACGGACCTTGTGATAACAACGCCTGGGACATATTTAGGAGCAAGTGAATATGGATTGGTGATGAAAGTGGCCGGAAAGAAAAAGAAGGTCCCTTCTGTTTCCAATTTGGAGCACATTTGCGTCATGTGCGATGGCGTGACTATCTCCAGTAACCTTGTCAAATATTGCATGAATCACAAAATTGGGATTCACTTTTTCTCATGGTTCGGAATGCATCAAGGCAGTCTGATGACGCAAAGGCACATAAGTACTTCGTTGTGGCAGAAGCAATCTTCCATGACGCTCGCCAGTCAGAGTCGTTTGGCTGCAAAGATATTGCAGGGGAAGATGAAAAATCAGTTGAACCTGATGAAATATTTCCATAAGTATCATAAGGCGACCTCGAAGAAACTTTGTGATGTTTATGAAGATGCTCTTCCGCGCATAACAGAATGTTTGGCAAAGGTCATGGACTGCGTGGATACCCCGGAGTATCGCACCAAGATGATGGCGCAGGAGGCTCATTGTGCCGAGTTGTATTGGTCTTATATAAGGGAGCTAATTTCGGATGATGATGTCGGCTTTGAGAAGAGAATCCGGCAAGGTGCCACCGATTTGGTGAATTGCATGCTGAATTATGGCTATGCGATGATCTACCCACGTGTGTGGCAGGCATTGCTTTGGCGAAGGCTGAATCCAACTATAAGTGTTATTCATGTTCCGCAGCAAGGGAAGCCTACTTTTGTCTATGACATCATTGAGTTGTTCCGCGCTCAAGCCGTGGAGCGGGTTGTGATCTCTCTTATTCAGAAGAAAGAGCCATTGGCGATGTCCGATGGAAAACTGGATGCTTCTACACGCAAATTGTTGGTTAAGAATATTTTTGAGCGGCTCAACCGTTATGAGAAATACCGTGGGGTTGAGACCCGTTTGACGGATATAATAAACACTCAGGTCTTGGAAATCGCTAATTTTATCGATAGTGGAGCGACGTATAGGCCGTATATAGCGAAATGGTGAATATGCGTGCGAAGAAGAATTTTTGTGTGGTCGCCTATGATGTGGCAGACAACAAACGTCGCGAGAAAGTGGGAAAACTTCTCGAAAGGTATGGTGTGCGTGCGAACTTAAGCGTTTTTGAGTGTATGGTGACTGACAGGCAATTGGAGGATCTAGAGGCGAAGATTGCCAGAATAATTGACCTCAAGGAGGATAGTGTGATTTATTACTCGTTGTGCATGAACTGCTACACGAAGATAGTGCGGTTGCCTGACCGGCGGCGTAATTTGGACAATGTGGCTATATGCTGATTTGACAGGTTTCCGTAGCCGTCCATGTTCTTTGACATATTGAAAAACATTTGCGAAAATTGACTTTTGAGTTAATTCGTTTGCTGTTTGGGCTTTACGTTTAGACAGATGCTTTTTGCCTCAGAACGATTATTCGAAACTCCGGAGATTTCAGAAATGTTTGGGTCATTTTAGAAGATTTTCAATGGTGTGTTTTGCGAGACGCTGATTGTCAATGATTTGACACTGTGCTTTCGTGGCTGATTTTCGCAAAACCACGATGATTGATTTGACCCGCAAAGGTTTGCGAAAATGAATATAGCTTCTAATACTCTTATTATCAGTCGAGTTGGCTGTGGACTTCAGTGTGAAGTGTCTTGATTTATTACGCAAAAACCATTACCTTTGCGAACAAAATGAACAAACGGAGTAAAGTACTGACTACAAGGATGTGAGCGGAACAGCATAATTTCACATGAAAATCTAATCCATTGAAACCAATGCTGTTCATTTAGTCTACTGTGAGAGCGGTATTGAGACGAAGAAAATGAAACAACGAAAATTCCCATAACAGCGGGTTCATTTAGTCTACTGCGAGAGCGGTATTGAGACTGGATTTGTCGGAGTTGCCGGCGATCTTCCAAACAGGTTCATTTAGTCTACTGCGAGAGCGGTATTGAGACATTTGGTGGAGGTGATTTCTTCATCCATTCCCAGGAAGTTCATTTAGTCTACTGCGAGAGCGGTATTGAGACAGTACATGCCTTCAGCCTCCACCGTCCTCTTGACAGCGTTCATTTAGTCTACTGCGAGAGCGGTATTGAGACTTAAAATATATCTCCTGTTGTATACCTATAAAGCACAAGTTCATTTAGTCTACTGCGAGAGCGGTATTGAGACCAACACGTCGCCTTCCTTGAAGGCAACTGCGTAGGTTCATTTAGTCTACTGCGAGAGCGGTATTGAGACGTCTCACCAGTTGGATACACGAACTCGTCTCCGATCATGTTCATTTAGTCTACTGCGAGAGCGGTATTGAGACGTGTTCTTCCAACTACCAGTTTTGCAATATATCATCGTTCATTTAGTCTACTGCGAGAGCGGTATTGAGACGAGTGTGTTGTTGGTGTATATTCTCTGAAGAGGAACGTTCATTTAGTCTACTGCGAGAGCGGTATTGAGACAACTGTGTAAAGGAATCCCTTCGTCTTCATCTCTCGAGTTCATTTAGTCTACTGCGAGAGCGGTATTGAGACGAATGATTTGGGGTACCCATGGGAACATTGTGAGCAGTTCATTTAGTCTACTGCGAGAGCGGTATTGAGACAAAAACGACATGTTGTCGAGAATCTTTTTAGATTCGTTCATTTAGTCTACTGCGAGAGCGGTATTGAGACAATTTTTACACCCTCTAAATAGGCTATAAATGCCATTGTTCATTTAGTCTACTGCGAGAGCGGTATTGAGACGCCTTGCAATATATTGACCTAAAGCATTTTCCTCGTTCATTTAGTCTACTGCGAGAGCGGTATTGAGACGCGCTGTAACGCCGCAGCCATTGTCACTGATCCACTTGGTTCATTTAGTCTACTGCGAGAGCGGTATTGAGACAGCAGTGTTTTTACACCCCGCTCGTACATTTCCTCGTTCATTTAGTCTACTGCGAGAGCGGTATTGAGACGCTATCACACGATTAACTTCCTCATTAGAAATGAGTTCATTTAGTCTACTGCGAGAGCGGTATTGAGACGACGCGAAAGTGAAGGCGGTTGACGAGCTCGTGTCGTTCATTTAGTCTACTGCGAGAGCGGTATTGAGACATCATGATGGCGGCTGCGAAAAACATGAAAAACTTTTTGTTCATTTAGTCTACTGCGAGAGCGGTATTGAGACGAACATACATTCCGAACTCTTTTGCCAGAGCCTGTTCATTTAGTCTACTGCGAGAGCGGTATTGAGACATTTGCTTCTTTTCAAGTTTGTAACGAATATATGGTTCATTTAGTCTACTGCGAGAGCGGTATTGAGACTACCATCATACCTGAGGTTAAGACCCGCTCTCGGGGTGAGTTCATTTAGTCTACTGCGAGAGCGGTATTGAGACGCCGTTACAAAAACGATTAAGCCGGTTTTAATTGTGTTCATTTAGTCTACTGCGAGAGCGGTATTGAGACTAGTAACTCTTGATTTTCTCAGAGAGCTGATTCATGTTCATTTAGTCTACTGCGAGAGCGGTATTGAGACACATAAGCGTGCTCCAGATCATCAAACTTCAACACGTTCATTTAGTCTACTGCGAGAGCGGTATTGAGACTCGGCAGTATCTGCAGAAAAAGCGAAAGATGAAAGGTTCATTTAGTCTACTGCGAGAGCGGTATTGAGACACGTGCAGCATAGTGCAGCTTCATTTCGTGGGCTGACGTTCATTTAGTCTACTGCGAGAGCGGTATTGAGACATGCGGGCCGCGTAGTGCAGCTTCATCTCATGAGGTTCATTTAGTCTACTGCGAGAGCGGTATTGAGACGAAACGTGCCATAATAGTGATGATTTGGCAGTCAATGGTTCATTTAGTCTACTGCGAGAGCGGTATTGAGACACGCCGCGGATTCCGAAGACCTCGTTTTCTTCCGTCGTTCATTTAGTCTACTGCGAGAGCGGTATTGAGACAGGAACGGGAGCGCTTCGATCTTGGTGGTATCGACGAGTTCATTTAGTCTACTGCGAGAGCGGTATTGAGACAGAGCTTCAACCGCCGGTTTGTCGTTTACTTTGTTGTTCATTTAGTCTACTGCGAGAGCGGTATTGAGACCCCGTCTTGACATTGTACGCATACGCTACTTTGTTTGTTCATTTAGTCTACTGCGAGAGCGGTATTGAGACCTGCGATGGCGCGTTCGGCTTCGGCTTCCTGCTCTGGGTTCATTTAGTCTACTGCGAGAGCGGTATTAAGACAACATGGAAGTGTTGGTGAAAAGTAACTCTAATTGATTTGCCATACTATTAAAATGTTTTTTATATTTGTATAATTATTAATCACATATAAGTATGTCTAAGATTCTAATTTCATTTTTGGGTACTGGCCGTAGCAAGGATAAAAGGGCGTATAACACTGCTAAGTACAAGTTTGGAGATGACTCGCCTGAAGAGAGTACTTTTGTCGCAAAAGTACTGGCGGAAAAAGAGCATATTGACAAATCCTTTTTAATAGGTACTCCGCAATCGATTTGGGAAGAAGTGTATGCGTCTTTTTCCGGTTCGGAGAATGATGAAGACATCTGGTCGGAAATCGGAGACTATTGTTGCCGTGCTGACAGGAACACTACTATGTCGATTCCTCATAAAGAAGAGATTGAAGCCGCTTTAGGATGCGGCTCAAAAGTCGTACTTGTCCATTATGGACTTGACGAGAAGGAGATCAAGGATAACTTGGAGATTGTTCTCGGCCTCGTTAATGACCTTAATCAAGGCGATGAGATAATTATTGACATCACACACTCTTTCAGGTCTTTACCATTGATAATAATGAACCTGTTGTTCTATCTCAGAACAGTGAACAATCCCAAAGTCAGGATTTCTCACATTTATTATGGAATGCTTGAGGTTAGCAGAGAGTTAGGGTATGCACCAATCATTGACTTAAAGCAAGTGCTGGAAGTTACAGATTGGACCCTTGGCGCTTATTCCTTTCATGAGTTTGGAATATCAAAACAGATATGTGGATTAACTAAGGATAAGAGTGTGTCAAACGCATTGGAGCGATTCTCGTCTTTGCTCAGTCTGAATTATCTTGGTCCACTTCAACAAGAGGCGCAAAGACTTTCTGCTCTGAAGAATCATAAGTATGATTCTTTGTTTGAGAGTATGACGGTCAAACCAGTGGTAGATGATTTCATCAAAACTTTCGGGAATGAAAAAGAACCTCACAAATTTCAGTACAAACTTGCACGGTGGCAATACGAGAAGTTTAATTACTTGGCATCAATGACAACACTTCTTGAGGCTACCATCACTTATACTTGTGTGACCAACAATCTTGACTGGCAGGACTATGATTCAAGAAATTACTGTAAGGAAATGTTGAGGACAAGAAATGACCAAGATGGTAGTCTTAAGTTGGATTACGATTTGTGTATTATCTTCAATTCGATTAACAGTAAGAGAAACAATCTCGTACATCAGAACACGCAATCAAGAAATCAACCGTGCGATGTTTATGTGAAATCGATAAAGGATAATTTAGACAAATTTTCTGATCTGATTGCAGACATATAGTATAGAATCAATGTGAAACTATACATAGTGGCATTCATTTATTGGTGAATATTTCAGAATGTATGTATGATCATTGTTTGCGGAACTACATATACTAATGTAATAATGAGGATGGAAAATGAAAGTAGGAAGAAACTGCTTAAGCTTTCCTCCTACTTTACTACGAACGAATTATTTGGTTGCTTCTATGACTATTGAATAAATTAAGTCGGTCGGAGCCTTTCCTAAAACTTTTTCTATTGTTTTCCACTCCTCTCTTTTCCCCCATTTTTTTTGTTCTCTTTTGTCGTATTGGGAATTTTATCATTAAGGATTTGACCCAAATCGACGATCTGAGTATCTGACAGACATTTTGTTCCACTTGCCTTCATCCATTGTTTTATTGGTGTGGCAAATGCTGCGGGAGAGAATATCTTGATAGAACAGAAATATTCTTTCAAACACATTCCTCCTATAGAGAGGTTTTTCCTTATGTCACTTATCAATGTATTACAAATGGAAATATAGGATTTGGCGATAATTAGTTGATTGTCATCAGAGCATTCTCTTATGAACATTTCGAATAGCTCGATGGCTCTTCTTAGTTTTTCATCCGCTTCCTCAAATCTCTCTTGATGATAGGATTCTTCGCCATCTGTTTTCAGTAATAATGCGTCATTCAGGATGGAGTTGAGCTTATCCTTTATTTGTATGTCATACTTATTTAGCTGCTCTTTTTGTCGTTCATTTGCTGAATCGTAGTTGTCTTTGATTATTCTTGAGGCTTCTTTTAGTTTTGAATTAAATATGAATCCCTTTAACTTCTTTATTTCTTTATCAATAGCATTGACCTTTGCAAGTCTGTCTTGTTCTATAGTGTATTCATTAATAATTCGTCTCTCATTCTCATCTAATTCGTTTTTTTTAATGTCATCAAACTTTGAAATTCTGATATCCAGTTCATTTCGCGTTGTTGCGGATTGAACAGACATCGGAATCGTTTGATTTAGCTGTTGTTTTGGTTGTATAATGGTAGTAAACAGAGGAAGATTCTCGTTATTTTTTTTAGCGATACTGAATTCGTCCTTCTTTTTATCTTGGTTATGTTCTTTTTTAATATCCATAGTCATATACGTGAAGTTTTCTTTACTACCTTTAGGGATACCCTCTGCCATTTTGAATAGTTGCTTCAAAGAATTGCGATCGTCCCAGTCCTGAATTCTTCCGCGCATCAAGGTCTGGAATGATTCCATTGCTGAAGATGATGATACTTCACTCTCCATCTCGGTGTTCACGGCATAGATGGATTCTTTTCCTAGTTGAATCTTGACTTTTCCGTAGCCAAAAGGTTTTGCCTCTCCGATCGAATGAAAGCACTCTTTTTCCTTACCGTTGAAGGTTAATGCAGCGATAAGTGCTCCAAGCTCACATTCTCTAAGATTGTGAAAATAGACTGTCCCCGAAAACTCTGTTCCTATCGGCAAAGGTGAAAACCTTGTTTGAATGTTTGCGTTTTCTGTCATTTCGCATCTTTCTTTCCTTTTTAAGTCATCCTTTGATTCTTGGTATTCCTCCAATACTGGGTATCGTTTCCGGCCTTTAATCAAAGTTGCTGTTGAATTCCATGTCCCGTTATTTGTGTAGAGAGGTCCGAAAGATGGCTTTGGCGAGCATAATATTGCGGGGATTTCGGACGATTGCTGGGGTTTGTTTTTTGCAAATGCGTGGCCAAAATAGACACGCCCTCTTAAACTCCCACATGCTTCTTTTGATGTGCCAAAGATACATTCTGCCATGTCTTTGTGTAAGTTGCTCTGTAAGTATGCGGGTATTGCCCCTTTTATAAAAGTAGTAGAGGGGATTCTGAACATACTTGACAACCCAATTGCATTCACTACTCCATTGTTATTTTTAGTAAAAAATACAGGGATTCTCTTATTGTTTTCCAATCGAGGATGCCATATGAGCTTGAAATCAATGTTATTTTTATGAATGCTCATAAAATCAATGACAACGTCATCAAGTACATCAAGAGGTTGAGTATTAGAATGTGGAAAGAATATGAAGTCGTATTTCTTCTTATTCTTGGGTTGTCCAGTTAGTATAATAGTTCCTCTTTTTTTAGATTGAGGATCTTTTATGAACAGTTGACGCTTGTCATGTTGACTCCTTCTAGGAATTTCTGTTTCCGTAAAAGTTGAATTTAGTATGTCAATTGTTGAGAAATCCTTATTTATAAGGTCATTCAAGGAAATCCCAAGTTTTATGTACTTACATAGAGCTGATTTTGTGATTTCATCTTCGTTGATGTCATCCCTCGTAGGTTCAATTTTTTGTCTAAGTATATTCCAGTCAAAGTGTTTAGTGAAGAGTTTAGATGGATTGATCCGCCCGGGTGTCTCGCAATCCAAAATGTGGTATTTCCCATCTTCTTTATACAACCAGCCACAACTGACGTTACTGAGCGATTGTCGATATGCTTTACCATCTTGACTTGTGGACAAATCTCTTATTCCGAATCTTGCATCCTGAACTTGTGTCATTTTGCCGAAACTGAGAATCTCAAGGACACTGCGGATCTCTCCTTTGATGGATGTCCCAGGGATGAAGTATCTTCCGTCGGCTGTGTGGCTGAAGGTGTTGTCATTGGCATTTTTTGCCTGACCGTTACGGACAAAGATTGGAGTCTCAGCTGTAAGTGTGTATTCGATACTTCCACTCACTCCGTCTTCAAACGGAATGTCCTGCGAAATATGATTAGCCCATTCAGGGTAGAAAGCTTCGCTTTCAAGCGGGACAAAGTTATAAGGTGCTTTTATTGTCATAGTGCTACTCTCCTTTCTTTTTTGTATCAACAAAACCAGTGAATATCAAACCAGATGGGTATAAGGTGGGCCAGTTCATATTCAAGTCATCTGTTATTTCCGTCCATTCTCTCTTGAATGCCAACATTTTCCCTTCTTCAAGCTTAAGGCGGCTGTTGGGAATGTACAGAATATCATCTGCGGAATGATGTATATTCTCCCGTATGTCAACAATGTGTTTTCCATCCACATATTTGATGCTTATGGACTTTCTCGATTTTTCAGAAAATAAAAGCCCTTCGATGATGAATGGGTTTGCATCATCATTTATCTCCATTTTTTCTATGTCACGGCTGCCGTCATAGACGGTTGGACTCTGTTCGTCGCTTTTCCAAATGTAGCCCTGATATTTATCTTTATCAATAATCATAGCATCTTAATCTTTTCTTGTGAATTTACATTTAAATATTCCGTGACCACGGCCATTGCCACCACCAAGTGGCAAAAGGCCATCGTTAATGTCACCGAGTGCTTTTTCGAACGCGTCAATTGCATCATTATAGATTGTTTGCTCAATGTCATTGTTGTCAATTGCAGGAAGTTTTTCAATCAACACCTCAGTGTGGAATGTAATCTGCTTTTTCTCAACAATTCCATAAACAACTTTTTCCGAATAGAGAGCACCGTCCATTGCACCTCCAGTGAACCTGTCTATCGCAACGTGGTTCAGAATCTTGTCGCCTGGGTAGTCTGCAAATATGTCATTGAATATAGCTATTCCTCTCTTTTGAACAGTTCCCCCTTCACCTTCTTTCTGACAACCGAATAGCATGCGGACCGCAGGATTGTTCGAACCGGTATAATTCTCAAATTCTTCGACAGGAATCTGCATAGCATAGATCTTGTGTTTGAGATTGTAGTAATAGGCGACTCTATGAGCTAACGCCCCTTTTAGAGATGAAGCTGGGATTAACAGCGCATTTTCAACGAAAAATCCATTGTTGCCATCCCATTTGACATAAGATTCCTTAACCGGTACGGTGTCAACATCATTATCTCCTTTGCCAGATCCGAAAGAGAAAAAATCCTGGGGGGTCAGGGTCAGGCTGTATTTTATCCAATTATGATCCTCAGAACTATTATCGAAGTCCTCCCAGCCAGAACAATAGTCTTTCTCTAAGCAAGAGCTTGTGGCTAAATAGCTGGATAATTCTTCTTTTTTCTTTAGATCAAACGACCGTTTCTTGATACTGACAGAATGCATCTTGCCGAAACCAGACCGTGTTCCTCCTCCGATTCTGAAAGTATCCTTTTGGATTTCCGTAAGCACTTGATCAAACGCATTTGACGCATCTCCTTTCTCTGATTCCTTTGCAACCATCTCGATGTCAAAGCCGAAACGACTTCCTTTGTAGATTACCTCTTCGTCAAATTTGCAATGATCTTCGGCAACGCCCTTATGTGATATGCGGACATGATTCCTTTTCGGCAAATCCTTGAACCGTTTGGTGAAGTTATTATTATCAGTGTTGCATAATTTATCAATTACCTGACCGTTATCATTGATCAGCTTTGCCTCGCTGAAGATGATCTCAGATCCCTTGTTGTTCTTGTCGTCTTTGAGGCCGAAGAACTTATTCCCTAAATCCACCGGCAAGGCATGTCTGATGACGCCTGCTATTGATGTGCCAGGTATATATGGCAAACCATTGTAATCTTTTAGGATTTCAGAATCTGTGAGCATGGTTTTTCTCCCGGATCCGATCACCATTGGGGTTTCTGCTTCAAGAATGATGTGTGCCAAAAACCTCAGGTCATATATTGTAGTATTACTTCCCATATGTTCTACTGTTTGCATTTTTTAGCCATCTCAGCTGCGAGGTTCACCATAATCTCTTTCCAAGGCTGGTTGGCGGATATTGAGTGAATGAACTCTATAAGAATACCTTTTTTGTACTCCCACTTGTCTTTGGCCACGCCGTGGGTAACATAGTCAATTACGCTTCTGCCCAACTCGGCGCAGTTTGCCGCATTTTCAGCCAAAGTTCTGATATAGCCCCATTGTGAAGCGAATCTTTCATTACTTTTTGTGAATAATGGTGCATTATTCCTTACAAACTCATTCACAATGGAGTATTGATTGCTTCTTGATGATATGCCATCGGATTCTTTATATTTTCTTGCGTAGGATATAAGTGACGAATTCAAAGTACACTCGGTGGTTGTTATTTCGGTCGCCATATTATTTCCATCAAATAACCTGAAAAGTGCTTTCCCAGAATCTCCTGATGTCCTGAGGAAATCAGGATTGTAGATAACTTTCCCGAATCCTTCGTTTATGTACGAACCGACATATCTGGATTCACAAGGTGAGGTTTCTCCGTTGAGATCCACAACTATCACGCTTCCTTTCTCAATTCCGCACCGATCGGTGTCTCTGTTCTGACGTTTTGAGTTCCATGGTGCATATTGAAATGTCCTGATCTGTGTTTTCTCCCAGTTGATTGAAGCCGAGTCTCCAAACCCAAGCATCTGCGCTGTAGGACGAAAAGTCGGCATTCCGTTTTTCTCGTCAAGGAATATCAGTCTTCCGTCAGCATAGACTGTGGCAAATCCGTCTTCGTAAGCTTGATTTGACGTATTTTCTGTCAGTTTGGTGGTGTCTTCTATTTTGGTAATCTCTTCAATGGTCACCAAACCGTATTGCGCGGTTCTGGACCGGCCAATATGCTTGGTTCCAGTTAACGCGCTCTTCACTTTCTCCAAATAGTCTATTGCCTCATCGGCGAACTCAACCTCGAAAACAAATCTGGCACCCTTTCTCAGTGACTCATAGGCGAACATCTGCTCGTCCTTTGAGCGTCGCAAATTTCTATCGTATGCAGATTTGATCGCTATTGATTTGCTGACTTTGATCTGTTCGCCGGTATGTTCCTCTCTGTCGAAAATGTAGAATCCATTACGGCATTGTTTTAGTTGAACATCAGGGCTCTCTCTCCATTTATATTGAATGACACAGCCTTCTTCGGGAGAACCTAATTTGTTGTAGAACAATGCTGCTGGAACCTTTAAAGAGCGTATTCCATCTTTCCATGGATGGGCGTCTCCAAAGCGAACTTTTCCACTGTGAAACACAGTCGCGGCTTCTTGGGGCTTAAGTTCGCCATATAATGCCCCGGCTGCGATTCCCAGAAACGTGTTCCCTGGAATGAAGTCCAAAGACTCCATTTCTCCCTCTGTGGCAGAGGTTTGATTCAAAATAACATCCGATAGGAGTGTGCACTCGTATATTTGTTTTATCATATGCGTCGTTATTCGATTATTGTGAATTCGCATCTGCCGAGTCCGCGGTTACGGTTCTCGCCGAGTCGTTTGATGAACTTAAAACTATCTTTAATAAGTCCTGCCACATCATCTGGGACATTTAGAACACAACCTGTCAAGATGCATGGCAAAGCGACTTCTGTCTTTCTAAGACTGTGCTCTTTTGCTATGCCATCATCACCGATTGCTGTTGAACTGACAGAGTCGAACAGATACATTTTTAATTCTTCGTTAATGATTGTTAGCTTGTCAGATTCCGGAAATTCGGCATTGGAAAAGAATGACACCCCTTGTGCGCTCCCAACATTATCGCATTTCCCGAAGATGACATCAGTATCATATTTCATTTCGCAAAGATCGTTTATGGTTTCGGCGGCTTCCCGTATCAACCCTTTTATGGTTTTCCCTGGGACAAAGGGAAGTCCGTACTCGTCTTTGACGACTAATTGATCGACATCTGCTCCTTTGGCCAAGCCTGATCCGCAGTGCCAATAAGAGAAAAACTCTAATTTGTACTTTATGTTCACCATGGCTCTTTACTATTTTGTTTGTTGGCTTTCAATTGAGTGGAGTGAGAGAACGTCATAAGCGGGAACCGCTTCAGAGCCTCCGCTCCGCTTTTTAGTCAAGCGCTCCGCTATGTCTTTTTTCGACGTTATCTCATGTAATCTACTATAAACTTGTTTGGCTTTTTCTTCTCCACCGTTTTCCAGGAGAGCCGTCAGCCATTGCCTTATGCCGGATTTAAGGGCATTACCTTCCTTGTCTTCCAACTCCTTGACAGTTTTGACTAAATCATCAATGCTCCAACGGTCAATGTTGGATTTGTCAAGATAATATGGCCCGAATCTTAAAGATAGGTCTTTCGAAATGGTGAGTTCCCGTTCTGTTATCTCCTTGTACTCTTCCACAAAACTGTCTTGCACTTTGTGGAACATTATACAAGACCTTACATCATTCCCTCTACTTTTGGCATCTTTTTTTGCGGCACTACATAGGTCTTCCGCAAGATTGTAGCCGTAATAGTATGGAAATGATGATTTTATGAATGCGATACCGGCACATGCGGTGAGGCCGTTACAAAGTCTGACGTCAATGTTCGCAAGGCGTTTTTTAGTCCACTTTTCAAAAGCATTAAGAAATGCTTCTACGTACTTGATTGCCAAGTCACCACGTATGATAATGGTCAGATCGTCCCCTCCAAGTACAATCGGTCTGAAAGGATAGAACTTGAGTCCTTGGGTATCAGTCTTATTTAAGGTGATTGCTGCTGCCTCTTGAGCCGCTGCTGTTGTCGCTTTGTCTAAGGCTAAAGAGAATTGATGAAGTTTTTCGTTATTATTTCCTATCGTCCGGATGACTTGTCCAAGGCCATTTCCATCAGCATGTACAATAGCGATCCAGTCATTCTTCTCTGTTATATTGTTGATGTTGTCTGTGGCTGTGAGGTTTGGATGGTCAAGCGTTGATGCGACTGACTTATCCCATAAAGCGTTCCTTTCCTTGGCCTGAAGCTTTTTCTTGGCTCCTTCGTCATAGAAATTGCCGTTGTCCTTGTCAACCGCAGGAAATCCAGTCGCCCTTGATCTTTGCATCCCCATAATTCCAATAGTGAGTGATGGCATTGGCCTGTTCCTTTGAGCCAATAATTTCTTTTCAAGGATATTGACGATTTCGCTGAATTGCTCTTTGTCAAATTCTACGACAGCTTGGCTAATCGTGATGCCAGGTGCAGCCTCCATCACTTTCTTTGGAAATTCCAGGAATGTTTTTTTACACAGCCCTTCGTCGTCGAAAACATATTTGATGTTTCCTGCCGCATTGACAATAGCGTTTTTATCAACTAGAAGCTCTTCATATGTCTTCTCAATCTGTTCCGCAAACATCGAAGTACAGATTTCCTCGACGAGTTCGCTGGCTCCAATTATCTCTTTCAGCTTGTTGGTCTGAAAGATGAAACTCTGTATTCCTTGTACAGAGGCTCCATATAGATACTTGCTCATTACTGGTTAGATATCATTTATGAGGTTATTATTTCATGTGTATTACAGCCTAAATATATGAACATTATTTGTTATAACCAAACAACGGTGAGCAATCTTCTCCTTTTTAATGATTATTGAAGATTAATACGATGAAACGTTTTGCAATTATTGTTGAATAAATTATTTTTGTAAAAGTTGAAATAGTATTGACGTCATAAATTGCGATCTATGGGAAGAAAAGTATTCATTTCGGTCCTTGGAACCTCTTGGTATAATGAGTGTACGTATGTATGGAAAGATGGAACTGGACGTTCCAAAACGAATTTCATTCAGTTGGCGACTCTTGAGAGCATCGGAGCGAAAGGTTGGACGGAGAATGATGCCGTTTACATTCTGGTCACTCAAAAATCAAAAGAGAAGAACTGGCATCTTGACAACGATGAACGAATGGATGACAGAACAGGAAATCTCAGGCCTTATCCCGGATTAGACACTGGAATCAAAAGGATGGGATTAAAATGTCAAGTCGTGGCTAAGGATATTGCGGATGGAAAGACTCTGGAAGAGATATGGGGCATATTCAATACTGTGTTTGAGTTGCTCGAAGAAGATGATACTCTGTATTTTGATTTCACGCACGGCTATCGGTATTTGCCGATGTTTGTCTTAGTGTTAAGCAGCTACGCTAAGTTCATGAAGAAGGGCGTTTCTATCGCTCACATGTCGTATGGCAATTTTGAATCGCTGGAGGAAGAAAAACCTATAATGGATTTAATGTCATTGGCTACTTTACAAAGTTGGACATCATCAGCCGTTTCATTTCGGGAGATGGGACGTGTTAAGAGTCTGACTGAAGCGTTGTCCGAGGTGATCAATTCTGATAAAAATGCCTTTTGCGATGAAATTCGAAGCAAGGTGAAAGAATTAATCCCTCGTCTGAATAGTTTTGAGTCTCAGTTTGAAATTTGTTCTGGACACCAAATAATAAAAGGAGAGGATGCTTATGAAATATCTGCTCTTATTGATGAACTAAGGAATATCAGATCATTGCCAGAGCCGATTCTCCAGATTCTATTGTCTATTCAAGAAGAAGTAAAACCATTTAGGAGAGATTCAGATGATAACTTGTTGCATGCATTGGAATGGTGTAAACGTTATGGACTTGTTCAGCAAGGATATACATTGTGTCAAGAGTGTATAGTGACGGTGGTTTGTAAGAAATGGATGCATCATAATCCATATCCATATAAGAGGGATGATCCTAAATATCATTATATAAAGTATAGGGAACTTATTAGTTCTGTGCTGGCATTAAGTAAATACAAATGTGAACATCCGGAAAAATGGGTGGGTGAATTGGAGAAACATAGCCCTTGGGTGATAAGTATTTTGGCCGATAACCAAATAAACGAAATAAAGGAACAATATGATTGCTTGAGAAAGAAACGAAATCAAGTTAATCATGGTGGCTTTGTTGAAAATATCGAACCAGAGAGAATTCTGAATGAGTTCGGTAAAACTGTTGATGATTGCATAAAATTGATTGAAAAAGAATTGGTTGATTGAATGGGGAGAGCAAAGGTATTTATTAATTTTTCAAATCACCCAATAAATGGTTGGTCGGAGGGACAGCGTAATGCTGCAATGAAATATGGAACATTGGAAGAGGTTCCTTTCCCAAGAATATCTCCACAAATGGACGAACGTGAGTTGAAATCACTTTCGGACAAATGTTTTTCTAAGATAAAAGAGATGATTTCAGGAAAGGAAGCCACAGTCCATATCATGGGTGAGATGACTTTGACATTTTCTTTGGTGGAAAGATTACGATCCATAGGGGTAAGATGTGTCGCGTCCACTACGGAAAGAAATACAATCGAGTATCCTGATGGACGAAAGGAATCGGTTTTCCAATTTGTCAGATTTAGGGAATATCAATGATAATCCATGTGGGTGGGAAGAACCCTGCTTGAATCTTTTCACCACAATGACAGAATAGATTATTTTTCCTATCTTTGTAACCAGAAGAACCACTCTTATGAAGAAGATAATTACTCTGCTGATCACACTTACGCTCGCTGCGGCGCCGCTGTTATCCCAAGGCGGGGGGACCGAGGCTTTGCGGGCTGATTATCCGCAGCTTATGGAGAAGTTCGGGAAGGAGCTTGAGGGACAAAGGGCAGATTACATCTTTGCGATTGATGTGTCGGGGACGATGGGGAGGTTCAAGGAGACGGTGGTTCCGGCGTTGGGGGAGTTCTTTCGCTCGCTTCAGCAAGGGGACTATGTGTCGATCATCAAGTTTGGCGGGGAGGCTGTAAATGAGGTGGGAAGCGCCGGAAGGATAAGTGCGGAGACAACCGCTAATCTGATCGACTATGCAGGACATGTCTAAGACATGCCGGCGACGGCTTACGAGAAGGAAAAATACTTCAAGTGGACGGATCTTGACAACATGCTCCACTATCTTGCCGATGACATGAAGCAGATAGACCGCAGCCGGTTGAAGTTTGTGTTCATCATCACGGATTTTATTCACGACCCTTCCGCGGCCCGCAAAGGACGCGAGGACTGGGACGGTGTGACCCGAAGGTTCGCGACGGAACAGGCGGGGAACGATGTCTATGTGTTCGCTCTCCAACTTCCCGGAAGCGGACGCGACCTTGAGAGGGTCCGCGGTGTGTTCCCGAAGCACTTCGGCTTCAGCCATGTCCCGATAGCCAACGGCAACGCTTTGTCTGACTGGTTCACACAGCGGAAGAACGCCATACTTCTGGACAAGTTCCATGCTCTCGTAGCGGGCAAGATTGAGCCGGACGGGTTTTCGATCGCTCCATCAATGGATGTGGACGGGAATCTGGACATGAGTGTTTCATGGTGTCCCAATCCTGTGTATGATGTCTTGCGCGTGGATTCTGTCAGCTCGACAGCGGAAGGGTTTGAATTCAAGTCAAGGCTTCCCAAGAGCGTGAACGAGAAGGATGCGAGACTAGCGGCAGGAGAGTTCAACCATACGGGCAGCGGCATAGTCTCCCCGTCGTTCCGCAAATTCGTCGGAGATGTCATAGTTGACGCTTCGTTTGACGTTCCGTATGAGGCTGAACTGGCTAAACTGGGCTTCGAGGCTCCGACAATGCAGGCGTCCGCTCCGGTGAGCCGCACATTGTTCTGTTACCCTTTGCCTTTGTGGCTTTGCTGCCTGATAGCCGCGCTGATCATCCTGTACATAGTGATGGTGATCCGGGCTTTCTCCCGCAACAGGTCTGACTTTTACCGTATCAACGGAAATTTTGAGGTAACAAAGGAAGGCACTCCCGTTACGGAAAAGAAAAAGGCGAGCAATCTGGACAAGGTGGATTTCGGCAAAGGAGCTTCATTCATGGCCGTGCCGGATAGTGACTGGGCAATCCGGATTGACGTGAGACGGTACAATCCGTTTGTCCGTCCGATGAAACATCCGGATTATATGGCGACCTTAACCAAGGGTTCGTCTTTCAAGGTCGGTGTGAAATATGGCATCCATCAGCATCCTGTTATCGCGAGACATGCCCCCATCACGATAGGAGAATACAGGATCCGCTGGATTAAGTAAAATATTTACAGAATAGCAATATGGCAGAGAAACACATCTTCATCGGTTTGGGTGGTTCTGGTGTCAACACCGTTTCCCAAATCAAGTACAAGGTCTATGAACGCACGAGGGGTACGGAAATGAAGAGCCGCCTTCAGGTGATGAGCGAGACTTACCGCTTCCTTTTTGTGGACACGGACAGCCGTGATGTGGCGGAGGCTAACGTAAATTACCGCAATCTGTTTGAGGGTGGAAGGATTGATTTCATCAATGATGTGGAGTTGCTGAATCTGGGGGACATAAATCCGTACATAAGCTACAATGAGGCCAAGAACGCTCCGGATCTCAAGATCAACCGGCGCATCATTGAGGCCTGCCCGGAAATGGTGGCCGAAAGCATGGACAACCGCGATCTCTCATTTGGCGCGGGTGCCCTTCGCCTTAAGTCCCGCATCGCCTTTGGACGTAAGGTGGACAAGTTCATCGATAAGCTTCAGACTTGCATCAACGAGTTGAACCAGGATGAGATCGACAGCGCAAAGAATGTGATTCACTATTGGGTCGTGGCCAGCTGCAACGGTGGAACCGGTAGCGGAACTGTTCTGGATGTGTTGTATCTGGTGAATATGATACACCGCACCCATGTGGATAAGGGTAATCCGAAGGTCGGTCTGGTCCTGTACATGCCTCGGATCTACATGAACATGAACTCCGACAATGAGAAGTACCCTCGCAACGCCTTTGCGGTGTTCAAGGAGATTGAGACTTTCCAGAAATGGGCGAAGGAGAGTCCGAAGAACTTGATGTTCCATAGGATGGCAATGGTGGACGATTACACACTTTTCGATGACAAGATGCCATACCGTCCGTTCGAGTTCTGCATTCCTGTTGACTACCATACTGACCGGAACAGCAACATGGGCGACATTGAGAAAATGTATTCCAACACAGCCGAGCTGATGTTTTACATTCATAGCGGCAAAGGTGCCGGTGGCTTCAAGTCCTTCCTTGACAACTATGAGGATGGCGAGGTCGCCACCGATGCAGCGAGTTTCCTTGTGCCGATGGGGTACATGGCCTTGCGCAAACCGGACGAGCAGTTCGAGAACTATGTGTCGCTGCGTGTGAGGTATGAGATGCTGCGCTACGGCATTATTGGTTCGCCGGTCGATTCGTTTGTGGATCGTAACAAGCTGATGCGTTCAGTCTTTGACTCCATCATCGGGAGTTCCCTGTTCGAGTCCGGCTCCGGAAAGGATTCATATTTCCGGACAATAAACGCGATGGCCACGGAGATGGTGGATGAGGACATGCCGGACAATGTCATCAGAGACAGCGACAACAAGGTTGTCAGCAGACTGCCTTCCAATGTGTCCATCGAGGAGGCCAGAAGTGTCATCGACACCATTGGGAGGGCCATCAAGCGTCGCGGAGAGGAAAAGGACAAGACCCGCAAGGCCATGGAGCGGGATCTGTGGGACTGGACAGAGGATAATTGCCGTAAGCACGGACTCCAGTATGTGTTGTCTATCCTTCAGGATCTGGATTCGTACTGTCAGGAACTCTATCTGGCATATACCACGGACACCAACACGGCGGTTCTTGACGGGATACGGCCAAGCCGGAAGGCCATGGTGGGGAACCGCGACAGCATCGAAGGGGAGTTGGATGAACTGTACCGGAATGCCCTTCAGGTCACTTTCAAGGAAAGAATCACAGGAAACAATTCCAATGATGTGGCCATCTTCTATGAGCGCCTTAAGGATTGGATAGGCGCCAGCGTCAAAGTGATTCTGGCGGAAGAGGCCTTTGACATGATCCGTGAGCTTGCCTATGGCGACCGCGGCATAATTGACCGTATCATCACCCATGTCCGCAAACTCGTCGCTGAGGCGACCGCGGTGTTGAATGGTGACATGGGTGCCGCGCAAGGCTACACTTCTCTGGCGAGATCATTCTACACCACAAAGCTCGATGTGACTTCGGTATTCCTACCGGACATCACTGAATATGTTGACGGTTATGGCTGGATAGAGGATGGCAACCAATTTTCCGAGTGGTATGGCTTGATCATCGGCCACACCACTGACTATGTCCCAGGAGAGGGCTACAAGCCGCTTCGTAACGGTGACATGTCCTGCTCTCTCGAAGGAATTTTCAGTCAGATGATCAGCCTGTATGGTGAACAGATGATTCAGGAGAAATACGTGGTGGATGAGAAAAGCCATTTGTTCACCAACACTGGCAAGACAGACTTCAGGCGTGTTGTCGAGGATCTTCTTGACTACACGGTAGGCACAATAAAAGCGTTGCTCCATCAGAACGAGACGGTCAGCAAGCTCTGGTACGAGAAAACCCTTGCCGATTTCTTCTCCGAACTTAACAATGAGGCCCGTCATGCCATCAGGCAGAAGACCCAACCAGCCGTGTTCTTCCCTTACAGCAAGGCGAAGAGGACAGGACGTGTTATCGACAGGGCGTTCTGCGTAGGTCCGGAAGGGGTAGTCAAGGACGTTTTCCTTGAGGCATCTTCCGCCGGAAAGACTAAGATGCTTGACAGTCAGAATCCATCGGTGATGTACAAGATCGTCACGAAAATCGGACTCTCCTTCGAGTACTATGACATGTACCTGAGCATCATGAATGAATATGACAGGTGCCAGAACAAGGTGTTCTACCATTTCCATCAGGCGTTCGCCGCTTCTGGAGGGAATGCCGACAACATCGTTCTGCCTAAGGAGATCAAGCCGGAGCTTATAGTATTCACAAAGTATCTGGTCATGAACCAGCTTCGTGAGACCTTCTCTCACTTGATGCGCAAGGGGACGGAGACCTACAATGCCGGACACTACGCCGACACACCGGTCATCTTCGACGGCATGATCGCGAAGTTCGCCACTTCCGCGGCGTTGGCTCTAGTGGACAACGAGAAGATTGAGCTCAAGGTCACTGACGGAGACCGGGTGTTCTACCACACCGTTGCCATTGACAGGCCTGAGCACATGATGACCGAACTGTTGGCCGGCTTCTCCGAGCATTATTCTACTGGCCGTTTCTCCAGCCTGATTTCGGAACTGGTGAGGAATGTCAATTTCCTTGACTCCGACCTTCTGCGGCAGAAATATCAGGATGCGCTCAAGTCTCTGAAGAACGACTTGAACGCCAGATGGAAGACTGCCGGGAAGAGGGAGAAGGAGACCATAGGCGACATTCTCCGTGTCTTGAACGAGCGGTTGGAGACAGTCTCTAAATTCCTCTCCAACAAGTATCTGGCTTAGTATGCTTCCGGTTTGGATAATAGATCTGGGAAGTTCCCTGGTTTCTTCCGTGAAGCTGCGGAGTCTCCTTGATTCCACAGGGGAGTCTTTTAGGCCGTTCTGGCACTATTATCACGTGGCGGACAGGGTCGTGTCGGACACGGCTTCGTGCAAGGCTTTGGTGGAAGAGTTGGTGACCGACGGCAGGGATTGCTATAATGCGTTCATTAAGACAGGATATAAAATTGGTAATTTCCAGATCGTCATCCTCGGCGCGGCGAATGAGAGGCTGACTCAGTCCGCATTCGCACCGCTTCCCGGACTTTTACGGGACAATCTCCCAAGGATCATCTCCGACCATGCCAATCTCGGGGTTGAGATAACCGGCGTCCTGTATATTCCGAGCACCATCAACCAATTGGACAGCAGGCAGGAACGTGAGAAGGTGGCCATGATGCTGGAAGATCTGAATATGCTCGACGAGCGTCTTGGTCCCAAGCATTTCAGCCGTGTGGTGGCGTATCAGGACGTGCAGTATAAGGGTGTACGGTTTTACGCCGGTCTGGACGAGGAGCAACGGACAGAGTTCCTGTTTCAGATACTCACTAACCTGTTCTTTGTCAGAGCCGGATGTGAAAGGCTTTTTGACAGGATAGGCAAGGGCAGCGGGATATTCTCACTGGGTGTCTCCTCAATTTTCTACAGCAGCGGACGACACCGCGCCATTGAGTTGAAGCGCATTCTAGACAAACTTATCGCGGAGTTCAAGGACACTGATAATAAGGATGATGAATGTTCCGGAAGAATTGTGCGGGAAGTGTTGGAAGAGGATGCCGTCAATGCCGACGCTATCTCCGTCAGGTTTCGGGAAGAGTGCGGCAGTCTGGATGTGGATTTGAGAAAGATGGACGGCGAGGCAGATCCTCATCCAGTCTGGGATTTGTTCCGGGCGGAATTATTCCCGTCCTATTACAAGAAATATCTGAAATTCACGCCCGCGCGGTTGACCCGCTACATGCAAAGCGTCTCCTACGCATTGCTATCCAGATTCTCAGGCATCATTCGGAAGAACAGAAAAAAGGCGACGGAAAGCTTCAGGACACTGTTGTCAGGCCTTTATCGGAAAGTGCTTCTTGACTCGGCTTCCAAGTTTCCGACCATCGCCCAGCTGGAATCTGTCTTCAACGCTGCGAAGGACTATCTGAACAGGAAACGCGCCGAGGTCATCCTTGGTGACGATGAGATTGTCCCCGTTCCGGAGTATTTGAGGCATGAATATGATAAATGCCTTACGGACGAGGGGGAAAACACCTCCTCCAAGATTATGGAAAGGCTGGGCAAGAATCTCAAAAGGGAGCCTGTGGTCCTGAGTCTGCTCGTCCGGTGCTTCCTTCTTGGAATCCTGCTTGTTTTTACCATCATTCCCGTCTTGCGGGTAGTGTCTCCAAAGGTAATCAATCTCGGAGAGATCGCCACGATAGAGTGGCTGTGGATTCCGGTGCTGTTTTTCCTTCCTCTTACAATAGAGTTCTTCATCAGGCTGCGCCGCCATTTCAAACGCGTCAGACGTCTGAAGTACAGGTTGCTTGCCTCGACACTACTTGCGGTAAACAAGCGTCTGTCCAGATTCCTGATGGATGAGCAGGGGATTTTTTACGAAGAACTTGCCAAGGAATGTGATGTACATCTTGGCAACTTGGCACAGTTTCGGGAGAAACTGACTGTTCCGGATGCTATGGCCGGAAAGGAGATGATTCCTGAGACGATGTTTAACCAGCCTTTGATGGGAGGGATGTTCTGCGGAGAGAAACTGCTTGAGGACACCACGGTTTCGGAAGCGGAGATTCATTTGAGGGAAGGAGAGAGACGCCTGTCTGAATTGGAGAAAGAGGATTTGCTCGCGCTTTTAAAATCGTCCTTCGTCCAGTCTGGGACTCTGGACGCAGCTGACCTGTCGTACGGAGGAACGCCTGACCGCCATGCCGACAGCCTTGTCGCCATTCTTGGCCGTTTGTTTGGCCCGAAACTTCACATTCACACGGCTGACAGCATCGGCCGGATGTTGGACATCCTTGGAGGCGATGTCAATGTCGCTCCTTTGGAGAGGATGGCCGGGGTGAATGGCATGTTGTTCTCCGTGCCGTCGGACAACCCTCCTGTTCTGAGGATTTCGAACGTTCCGAGGGTGTTTGGCAACATCAACACGGTCACCGACGACGTCGCTCCAGACTATGCCATGCTGACTTGCTGGCAGAAGCTTGATAAAGGGATCAAGTCGCGGCTTGTCTGCAATTGCCCGCTTGATCCGCTTCCGGAACTGTCCTTTGCCGACAAGCTTTCTCTGCACTATGGCTTCTACAGGAGGAGAGATCTGGCATATTCACTGGCCGGCACGCCTTTGAGAATCTCCAAGGCCGAAATGGATGAACTTGATAAATCGATAGGAGGGTAGTCTATGGTATTTGTAAGGATTGTACTGCTGCTTGCTGTCCTGTTGGTTGTCTATGCGGTGTATGCTCTGGTATGCTTCCTGAAAAAGAGGACGAAGACATGCTATTGCGGCGAGGACGGCCGCTTCCATGTCTTCGGAGATGTCGTTTTCAGCGTATCCTCAGACTCCTATGTCTTTCATGACTACAACCAACCTCCCGCTAACCGCTATCAGGGTAATTCCAATGTGGAGAATGGCTTGGCTCTCATCAACCTTAGGAAAGCCCCATCCGTCTCAGACTTGTCGAACGAGGTCAGGAAGGAAGGTTGGGTCGATTTGTCTGGCAACATCTACGGGGAGTCCGGTCTGCGTCTAGGCTACATCACTGACGCGAAGGGAAGCCCGGGAATAAATGGTTCGGGAATATGGTACGAGTTGTGGTTGCGGAGGTATTCGTATGTCTATTCCTGTCCTCCTCTGGCCAGCGAAGGCGGTGATTCCACCGCGGCGTCGGATCGTCTGGTCGGAAAGGTGATCGAGACGGGGCGGCTTGGAAATCTCAAGCCGAATAAATATTCCGTCACGGCACGTGCCGGAGGATTCCTGCTGTTGTACAAGGACCGTCAGCCAAAACCGGCCGGCGAGGATGCCTTATCCGAAAGGTTGACATGGAAGGACACCGCGCTTCCGGCATCGGTGCTATTCTCGATTATCTATTGTGTTTTCTTCCTGACAGGGATCGGGAAGACATCCTTTCCCGCTCTTGGGGAGCAGATAGGTTTCACGACCATGCTGCTGGCCGTTTACTTTGCCGTTTGGGCTATACTTCGCCAGATAAAGATCGAAGCGTCTCTTGAAGGGAAGGCATTTGATGATTTCCTGATGCTAATTGACCGGAACACAGGCGTCGGGGGACTGAACAACTGGATCATCATAGCTTCATCCGCAGCGCTTCTCGTGTCCATATTCATCTATGGGAGTGACTTCGTCCCTCTTCAGGCGTCGATATTGATAGGCGCGTTGGTCAACAGGAGATACATAACCAATGAGCCGTGGGAGCTTTCCTATGCGGATGACGAGGAAGAGCATCACTTGCCGGACTGGGAAGACGACGAAGAGGATGGCATCCCGATACTGGACGAGACTGATGATGAGTGGGTTGAACGTACATATTCATGGGACCTTGATTCGTCTTTCCATAAACTGAAAGGTGCGCTCACCCTCACTTTCAATCTTGAGAGAATCGCGGAGTTGCGTTCTTCCAATCCGTTTAGGCTGTACCCGAATAGGGCGCATAAGGCTAACACGGAGGAGCTTTTCGCCGACTGCAAAAAGAATGGAAGGGTTCACAAGGTACTTGAATATATTGACAAGGCGTCAAGGACTCAAGGTTTGAGCGAGCTTGAGCGGATGCAGTTCATCCTTGACTTTGTCCAGATGCCGAACATTAAGTATGAATATGATGAGAAGTGTCCTGAGATAGGTAATCCGAGGGATTACGCCCGTTATCCCGACGAGACAATGTTTGATGGCCGCGGGGACTGTGACTGCAAGGCTGTTCTTGCGGCGATTCTGTTCCGCGAGGCCGGCTACAAGACAGCGTATATCATGACGCGGAACCATGCCGCGGTCGCGGTCGCGTTCAAAAGCAAAGGGGCTTCCGACCTGGTTTCCATGGCTGATCTGTCTTTGGTCACCAAAGACGGTTACATGTACTTCTTCTGTGAGACCACAGGTGACGGGTTCCGGATAGGAGACCTTGGCGACACCACGAAAGAGGCAGTCGAGGACATTATATTCTTGAATTAGTATGAGACGGATGGGATCAGTAGCGGGCGTGTTGCTCGTGTTTGTGTTGATGGCATTGGCCTTGATAAGGATTTACGACAAGGGCAAGGACCAGAAACCGCTTCTTTATGCGGACATCCCTCAGGAAACCATTGATTGGATAAATTCATTCAGTGGTGGACTGGATGACATTTTGTCCCGGTTCAATCCGTTCCCGAGGCCCGCCCCGTGGGATAACGGCGATGATTTTGGCCGGGATCCGGAATCCGGATTGAAAACACTAGAGGATGAAAATTTCATCTTTTACTTCCCAGAGTCATTGACTAAAACGGCTTTGAGGTGTCAGGAGATTGCCGGGCAGGGTATTCCGCGCTTGAAGGATATAATTGGAAAGTACTATTATCCCGCAGACATGAATGGACGCAAGGTGCCGATTTATTTGATGGCTGACCAGAAGTCGTTCAATGAGTTAATGACGAATTTTTGTTCCGGGAGGGATGATTTCAGCACCACCGCCGGAATAACCATATCCGAAATATCTCCGTCAGGATATTACCTTAGCGCCATAGCCCTTAATGGCAGATTCGCTTTTTCCTCCGAGGACTACACCCGCAATGTGCTTTGGCATGAGTTGACGCATTATTGCTTTTTCGCTTCGATTGACTACAATCAGCTTGTTGACCTCCCGATGTGGTGCTACGAGGGAATTGCTGAGTACACCTCGCTGCCTGGCGAGAGACCCTCTTTTTCAGATAATGAGATAAGGAAGATGCGCTCGGATTGCGACTTCGGCGCCGGAAAATTCCAGGATGTGTTTGAAAACTATCGGGGTGGCCAGTCTATTTTCTGTCACATGGAAGATCTCTATGGGGTCGAGGGCGTGAAATGCTTTCTCAACACCTTGTACGGTAAGGGCATTCCTGCATCGTTCAGGGATAATTTCTCCACCACGGTTCCTGCCTTCGAGGCGGACTGGAAAGCGAATCTGGATAAGTTCAAAAGATAAATCTATATTATCTTGACAAATGATTGGCTTTTTTTGCGGGAGTGTCGGGACGAACATCATCCTTTAGGAATATTTGCGTAAGTTTGTGGAAAATACTGATTAACAGTCAACATTTTAACCACAATGAAACCACGTAGAATCATTTTGCTCGCGCTGTCCCTCATCGCCATCACAGGGTGTTGCGGCCAAGATTGGAAACAGAACTCTGACGGAATCACTGTCCGGGTGGCCGACAGGAAGGCTGACGGGCCGGCGTTGGTCCGGCTTCAAGTTAAAGGCGACAATCTTGTAAGAGTCACCGCCACACCTGAGACTCGGTTCGCGGACAGGAAAAGTCTCATCATTGTTCCTTCGGAAGCCAAACCTGAATTCACCGTGATCTCCACGGACAGCACGGTCTCTGTCGTCACTTCTTCCGTGACGGCTTCTGTCAGGTTCAAGGACGGGACTGTCAGCTTCGCGGACAGAAACGGAGTGAAAATTCTTGACGGCAACACGATGTCCTTCACCCCGATAAGCGTCGAGGGCAGGAATGAATATTCCTCGCTCTTCACGTTCGATTCCCCGGAGGACGAGGCGTTTTACGGCCTTGGCCAGCATCAGTCTTTGGAATTCAACCACAAGGGAGGCAACGAGGAACTGTTCCAGTACAACACGAAAGTCTCGATCCCGTTCGTGGTCAGCAACAGGGGTTATGGTGTGCTCGTGGACAACTATTCACTGAGCCGTTGGGGCAATCCGAAGCCTTACATGCAGTTGAACAAGGCTTTCAAACTGTATGGGAAGGACGGCGCGGAGGGCGGTCTGACAGGGACTTACACCCCGGCTACGGGCGATCCCCTCGTGAGGCGGGAGGATTCCCTGTACTATGAGAACGAGTGGGTCATCGCCAATCTTCCGAAGATGCCGCTCAAAGGCGCGGACGTGACCTATGAGGGCTTCATCGAGGCTCCGCAGGATGCTGAATATCATTTCATACTTTACTACGCTGGTTTCCAGAGCGTTACCATAGGCGGCAAGGAGGTCGTCTCCGAGCGCTGGAGACCGGCTTGGAATCCGAATTCCTACAAGTTCACGGTCAGCCTTAAGAAAGGCGAGAAAACTCCGATCAGCGTTCGGTGGAGACCAGACGGTGATGTGTCTTACATAGGCCTCAGGGTGGCGGAGCCGAGGACAGAAACCGAACAGAGCCGCTTCTCGTTCTGGTCAGAGATGAGTCCGGAGCTGGACTACTACTACATCGCCGGAAGCGACATGGATGAGGTGATCTCCGGCTACAGGACCCTCACCGGAAAGGCTCAGGTGATGCCGAAGTGGGCTCTCGGATTCTGGCAGAGCCGCGAGCGCTACAGCACGCAGGATGATCTTGTCGGCACGCTTGCCGAACTGAGGCGCAGGAATATCCCCGTGGACAACATCGTCCAGGACTGGCAGTACTGGAAGGATGACCAGTGGGGGAGCCATGAGTTTGACCCTGACCGCTACCCGGATCCAGAGAAGATGCTCGATGACGTGCATGCCATGCACGGTCGTTTCATGATCAGCGTCTGGCCGAAATTCTACGTCAACACTGATCATTATCAAGAGCTTAAGAAAGCCGGTTATGTCTATCCGCTCGCCGAGAAGGACAGCCTCAAGGACTGGCTCGGCCACGTGGAGTCGTTCTACGACGCCTATTCCGAGGGAGGACGTAAGATGTTCTGGAAGCAGATGGACGAGAGCCTTTACTCAAAGTACGGCCGCAAGATTGATTCATGGTGGATGGACGCCAGCGAGCCGAACCTGCGAGACTGTCTGCCGATGGACTACCAGAAGGCTCTGACGACCCCAACCGCCCTCGGACCTTCCACTGAATATCTCAACGCCTACGCCCTTGTCAACGCTGACGCCATCTATAACGGCCAGCGTGGAATCGATCCGGACAAGAGGGTGTTCCTGCTCACAAGAAGCGGCTTCGCCGGTCTGCAAAGATATTCCACATCCACCTGGAGCGGCGACATCGGTACCTGTTGGAACGACATGCGCGCCCAGATGGCCGCGGGACTGAACTTCTCGATGAGCGGTGTGCCGTTCTGGGGAATGGACATCGGCGGATTCAGCGTGATGGACAAGTTCATGGCCGCGGTCTCCACCTTTGACAACACCGGCAAGGTCACCCCTGACCTCGACGAATGGCGTGAACTCCAGACCCGCTGGCACCAGTTCGGCACCTTCGTGCCGCTGTTCCGCACCCACGGACAATGGCCGAGAAGAGAGATCTGGAATATAGCCCCGGAGGGTACGCCGACATATTCAAGCATCCTCTATTACATGAAGTTGCGTTACCGTCTGATGCCGTATCTCTATTCATTGGCCGGAGCCGTGCATTTTGAGGACTACACCATGCTCCGCGGCCTTCCGATGGACTTCCCGACCGACCGCAATGTGGCAGACATCAGCGACCAGTGGATGTTGGGTCCGGCCCTGATGCCTTGCCCTGTCTCTGAATATAAGTCCCGCTCCCGCAGCGTCTATTTCCCTCAGTGCGAGGGCTGGTACGATTTCTACACCGGCAGGTTCATCACGGGAGGGCAGACTCTTACTGTCGAGGCTCCTTATGAATATATTCCTTTGTACGTCCGCGCGGGTTCGATCATTCCGTTCGGCCCTGGGATCCAGTGGTCCGACGAGAAACCGGCCGATGTGATTGACCTTTACGTTTATGCCGGCAAGAACGGCTCGTTCACCCTCTACGAAGACGAGAACACAAATTACAACTACGAGAAAGGATCATATTCCACAATCTCATTTGAATATGACGATGCCTCCAAGACTCTCACCATCGGTGACCGAAAAGGTGAGTTCCCAGGCATGTTGACTGACCGCCGTTTCAACATCGTGCATGTCACACCGGAAAACTCTTTAGCCTACCCGAAGAACGCCAAGGGTGTCGAGGTTGACTATCACGGTGATTCTGTGACTGTCAATTTGTAACGAAGAGGCTGCCTCCGGCAGGCCGCTGATCCTGTCGAGTGTCCTTTTCGGTAACAATATCCCCCATGTCCGTTGCCGCAGAACTCCACTTAGTAACATGAAAAAAATAAGTTGCCTCAGATTAAGAGAATATTTTCGAGGATAGATCTATTTTCGAAGAAGGAGTGTGCCGGTGGCACATGACTGATGAGAAAAGAGATCTAGACCGAAAAGATTCCTTAAGATGATGCAGGTTATTTTTTGAAGGTTACTCATCCCTCTGCGGCAACATTTTCGTGCATATTCGTTCCCCAGGAGAGCAATAGCGTTTGTGGGCAAGTTCATTGCTCGTAGATGAATATCTTTTGCTATTTTTGCATCGGAAATGGGACAATTCGTGATCAGGGCGCTGAATGCGGCCGGACATATTACGGCTCAGCCGATGCGCGGAATGATCAGGGAGGACTGGTCGTTTATCTATCTTATTTCCGGAGAGGTGCTTACGGATGTTGAAGGGAATCCTTACCTGCTGCGGGGGCAGGATTGCGCATTGATTCCGCCGCAGTTGGCATATTCAGTGAAATATTTCAAGGATTCCATCGGGTATATGGGAGCGTTCTCTTCCAGACTGCTGCGTAATTCCGCGCATAGGGTGCTGAGACTCCGTACTCCAAGTGTGATGACTATCCCGATGGAGGACAAGGTGTTCTTCGACGAGCTTCTGATCAGAATGAGCAGATTCTCAGAGGATTTTCCTACTGTACAGGGACTGCTTGAGGTTTTGCTTGCGCAATTTGACAGCGCCATCCCTCAAAACAACGGAACGGCGTCGGTCAGATTAAGCTCCGCCTATCTTGGCCGGGTATTTGACACCTCGCGTCCGTTCAGCGGAGTGTCCGGCTATGCCGGGGAACTTGGTGTCACGCCGAATCACCTGAATCGTGTGGTGAAATCCGAGACAGGACGCAGTGCCGGAGAGTGGATCGAAAACGCAAGACTCACGCTGGCCAGAACCCTTCTGCACGATCCGGACATCCCAATTTCGGAAGTGTCCTACAGACTCGGTTTCGAGGATCCCGCCTACTTCTCACGTTTCTTCAGAAAGCTGGTCGGGATGTCACCGACTGACTTCAGAGGCATGTAAGCTGTCTTTTTTTTAAAGTGGGGCGTTCCGGTACCGGCAGGCCATGGCGACCCACACGCTTCGCGCGCCCTATCCGGGTGAATGGCCGCCATAACCTTCCGGCTCCGGAGAGGTAAGATCATTGCATAAAAAGTCCAAATCCAAATCACATATTCATAAGTCTCCATGGCTTTGGCTGGAGTATTTTTGCACTCGTTATGCTTACAGCCCTTGCGACATCATTGCTGATGGTACTTCAGCCTGTTCCTCAAGTGAGAGACACGATCTCCGGTTCGGTCGTGACCTCTTCTGTGAAGCGCGAGTGCTTCTTCTCTGACATTCCCGGAGTCTCCACTTTCCTGATGAGAAGAATCGATGAACGCGGCATCGCATCCCCAAAGAACCTGTCTGCGGTAGTGCCGGGATTGAATATTCCCGATTATGGAACCTCAATGACTTCAACCATCTACGTCAGAGGCCTCGGATCCCGGATGGACAACCCGGTCATCGGACTCTATGTGGATGACGTGCCGATTATAGATAAGAACTGCTATGACTTTTCGTTTACGGACATCCGCAGGATAGATTTTCTGCATGGCCCACAAGGAACCCTCTACGGGCGCAATTCGATGCTCGGAGTACTTTCCGTCGAAACATTGTCTCCGACTGCATACCAAGGTACAAGAGGGATCATTGAATATGGCAGTGCTTCAACCTTGTCCGCGAAACTCTCGGCATACAAGGGCCGGTTCGGGCTCACCGCCGCCTACGGACATACCGACGGATTCTTCATCAATGAATATGACGGATCCAACTGCGGCCTTTCGGACTCATTCTCAGCCCGTGCGAGATTCGTCGGCGGAGTCGGCAGGGCCTCCTTGGATAACATCTTGACAGTCTCGTACATAGACCAGACCGGTTATCCGTATCGAAAATTGATGGCAGGAGAACTCCTCCCGGTGGATTACAACGACAAAAGCGGCTATCGTCGCTTCTTTCTTATGGACGGATTCCGTCTCAAAACCGAATGGCGCAACTGGAAAATCAGTTCTGTCACAAGTTTTCAGACTCTTTTCGATTCCATGGACATGGACCAGGATTTTACACCGAAGTCAATGTTCACCTTGAATCAAATACAGGAGCAAGTTGCTTTCACTCAAGAGTTTATCTTTAAGCCCAAGACGCATACAGTTTGGTGGGACAGCCAGACCGGACTGTTCGCGATGGTGAAGCTGAACAAGATGTCCGCTCCAGTGCGTTTCCTGAAGGACGGTATAAAGTCGTTGATTCTGGACAACGCCAATTCCGGAATACCGCAGGAACTGGGACGACTGAATATTCAAGAAGAGAATTTCTTGATTTACAGTGATTTCGACATCGCTCTTGGCAATGTGGCCGCCTACCACGAGTCTTATTTCAATACCGGCCGTTGGACATTCACGGCTGGATTGAGGCTTGACCTTGAGGCCAGCCGGATGCGCTATGATTCCGGCTCGGACATTCATTTCATTGTTTCGCCTGCGATGTCTGAATATATTCCTTTCAGCACAAAGGTTGACGGGACGGAAACGGTTCGTTATGCCCAATTGCAGCCAAAGTTGTCGGTCTCGTATGACGCCACGTCCGAGCGTATGCGGTCCAAAGGTTTGAATATGTCTTTACTCGCCTCCGTCTCAGAAGGTTACAGATCGGGTGGATTCAACACTCAGATTTTCTCGGACGTCCTCCAGCGGAAAATGATGCTTGGGATGATGGAGTCGCTCGGTGTGCATCTTGACGGTAAAGGCGACCTCTCGACCGATGGCTTGACCTACAAGCCGGAGAACTGTCTGAACTATGAGATCGGCGGAAAATTCCGTATGAGGTCAGCCGGACATATTCTTGAATCCTTTTTTACCGCTTACCGTGTTGATTGCCGCAACCAGCAGATGACTGTCTTCCCTTACGGGAACGGAACCGGGCGTATGATGGCCAACGCAGGCAGATCCCGCAGCCTTGGGGTTGAGGCGGAAGCTTCGTGGATGTGGAAAGGCCTCTCAGTCTCGTTCGCCGGAAGCCTGATGGACGCCCGTTTTGTGGACTATGATGACGGACGCAACGACTGGTCCGGCAACAGGATTCCATACTCCCCGGAATCCACACTATACTTGAGATGTGGCTATAAATTCTTGACCAAAGGGCGATTCCTGCGGTCTGTCTCATTGAACGCCGACATCAACCGCAGCGGAAGGATCTACTGGAACGAAGCCGGAGACATAAGCCAGTCTCCCTATTCGCTGATAGGCGCGGATGTCCGTCTGACCACATCAAAGGCAGAACTTTGGCTCAGAGGGCAGAACCTCACCGGCACTGAATATTCCGTTTTCTATTTCAAGTCTGTCGGCAATTCTTTCTTTCAGGCCGGGAAACCCCGCCGGTTCACAATAGGACTATCAATCAATCTGTAATGAATATGAAAAAAATCTTAGAAGCTGTTTTTGAATTGTTTGAAATGTTCTTTGAGGTGAAAAAATCTTCATTTTCTTCCCGCTTCTTCAGTCAGATAGCACCGCTATCTTCCTTGGAAGAAGCGGTCGAAACTGAAGTTTTTCACTCTCAACCCAGCGCCCGAACCGAGGGCAATCGAACTTGTTCGGATTGCCGAGGTGAGCAGCAGGGAAAGAGCTTGCTCTTAACCTTCAAACAAACAATTCAAAACAGCTTCTTAATGTTTTTGATGGCGGTTGCTATGCCGCTGGCGATGTCCTGCTCCAAGGAGGATGGCTCGAACGAGGAACCCCTTGTTGCCAATGAGTATGAATATTCAGGCACCATGACCGTCACAGCCGGTGGATCGGACAATGTCTCTGAGGACGTGGCCGTGGATTGCCTTTTGGACAAGGAAGCCAGCACCATGAAGATCTTGTTCCACAAAGTCAAGTTCGTCCCTCAGATGCCCATCTCTCTTGACGTGACAGTCCCTGATGTCGCCTATTCTGAGAAAAACGGCACAGTGGAGTTCTCCGCAGACGGCATCGTCCCTCTCTCCGGCGGCACTGTCCCGTTTCCCAAGTACACAGTGACAGCCCTCTCCGGCACCTTGAACGCCACAGGTTTGTCTCTCAGTCTCAATTTCGGAGACTATCCAGTCACTTACGTTGGTGTTCCGAAAAAGTAGAGCGGCGGTGGCCGCAGGTGTGAATGAGTGGCATAACCCGTTGACAGAGAAAACTAAAGGCTCGTTCGGCATCTGCTGGACCTTTGACAGGGGAAACATCGATTTCGGGACAAACGCTCCGGAAGTCAAAGTAAGGTACGTGCTTGAGTGAAGGAATATTCCTGAAGGGGCCACAGAGAGATGGCTTCGCCGGGGGTGAACCTTTTCGACATCGACAACGAGCGTGAATTGTGGTGAAAGTCGCCCGCGGAGTCCCCGTTGAGACTCTGCGAGCGGAAATCGCAGCGAAAGTCGCCTGTGGAGTCCCCGTTGCGACCCTGCGAGCGTAAATCGTGGCGAAAGTCGCCCGCGGAGTCCCCGTTGAGACTCTGCGAGCGTAAATCGTGGCGAAAGTCGCCTGTGGAGTTCCCGTTGAGACTCTGCGAGCGGGAATCGCAGTGAAAGTCGCCCGCGGAGTCCCTGCTGGGACACGGGGACGGAGACTATTCAGTCTCCTCGCCGGAATCGGATTGTGGTAGGTCGCGGAGGAAGGTGTACTCGTAGAACGCGCTGCCGGTGTCCTGGGCGCCGAATGTCAGAGGGCCTGACAGAGGGACGACTTGATAGCCTGATTTTTGGTGGGTCATTCTGAATGTGCCTGTCAGGCTGACTTTCTCGGAAGCGGCCATCATGTCCTGATCGTAGGACAGGTGCTCGGAGAATGCGTAGGATTGCTCAAGGACGATGTTGTCGTAGTCGTATTTCAGCAGACGGACGTGGCCGCGGTACTCTTCGATAGGGTCACCCTCGAACCAGGCGGTCGAGTAGGTGATCTTCCAGTCGTGGGTGAGGACTATCTTGTGCTCGATGGTCCTGCCGTCGTCGTGGCTCTGGAGGAAAGAGAGCTCTGTGATTGCTATCGGATTGAGTTCGATCTCCTTGGCGTCGCCGTTCTTGTCCAAGGCGAAAATGGTGACGTAGGCCCCGGCGAACTCTCCGTCGACAGTGTTCACCACTGTGCTGTCCTTGAACGCCTCGATGTCCTTGAAGCCGTCCAGAGGGCCGCTGCTGTCGAACCTGCCGGTCTGCGTCGCGCTGAAAAGGCTGAAGATCTCAAGTCCTCCGTTCTCCATCGCCAGGCAGACGATCGGATTGATGTCCTGGCCGATGTTGCCGATGAACACACCGCGGCACTTTCCGGACAGGTCCTCGATCTCATATTCACCTTCAGGACATTCGTCGATGGCGCGGGACAGTCTGACGAAAGCTTTTCCGTCCTGCACGCGAGCGGTGATCTTGTTCTTTATGGGGTAGCTTTCGGTATATTCATGGACTATGTAGTCTGCGCTGGCGGAAGGCTTTATCGGCAGGAACTTGTCCGTGATGTCCAGAACGGTCGCCGAGTCCCCGTCGTCGTCAGGGGTGACCACTGATCCGTCCTTCAGACTGATCATCGGGGAATAGTCCACCAATGGCTTTCCGTCTTTGCCCTCGATGCTGATGGCGACGTTGCAGTACAGATCCGAAACGTTGCACCTCAGCAGGAAAGGCCTCCCGTCCCTCTCGGCGAGCAGCATGCTCTTATGGAGGTTGCAGTTCTCGTCAATCTCGACCGCGTTGACCTTTACTGTCGCCTTGGAGTGGCGCGGGATGACGATGTACCACTCATCACCCTTCGTCTGTACAGTCTCCAGATTCTCCAGACCGTAGGACTTTGAGTAACGTTCTAACAGCCGGGAGTCTCTCAGGTCGGACTCTTTGGTGTACATGCCCACGCAGATGACCGCCGCGGCGTCATTGTCTCTCCAGTTGATGGACTGGAACTCATCTCCGGTGGATTTGCCGCCGGTGTTCCCGCAGGAAACGAGCGCGGCGCAGATTGCCAGAAGCGAAACGATTCTTCTCATTGTGATCTTTGTTTTAGTGTTGCCAGTGATTCTTATTCTTCATAAACCTCCAAATTTACGAAATATATCTGGTTTTCCATCACATGACGGGCAGGATTGAGAAATGGGCAGATTCTCTATCGCCCCCTTCTGCCAGCTCGGAATCTCGCATATTACAGTAGTATAAAGCCAGCATTCCATGCCAGACTGGCTAGTTTTCAACGCCATCCTTAATCCTCTTCTTCAATGTTGCCTCTGAACATTTCCTGTCAGCCTTCAAGGTTCAATCACGACACCGATCTGTTCCGCATCATAATGTGCCACATAGTCAAGCGCCGCATCCACAGCCTTATGCTTCCGCATAATCTCCTCAATCCCCGCCAACCCTCAAAATGAGTTTTATACCCCCTGCCACACTGTTCGAAATAACACCGAATATCATCTCGTACATAATACATTGGTTTCGTACAGAACATTGTTCTCCCGTCCCGGAGCCATAGTCAACATCGCAAGGTTCAGATAGACTTTTGCCAAACCACGGCCACGCCATCCTGCCACACACCCCTCTGTGGCTCCACTCACCGTGCTCGACCCCTATCTTCTAAGGTAGAGTCAGCCACGCCGACATGCCCTGTGCACGTCTCTGTTGCCGTTCCCGGTGGTCGCGGTTTGTAGACTATAGCCGTTTGGCCTATCTTCCGATGAGTCTGGTGCACATGCTGAACAGAAATCCAATGGCAAAGGCGATGGTGCCGGTCTTGCCGCACTTCTATCTTGAATCTTCGGTTTTTCCAGCATCGCCGCTGGGTTCCGGACTGAGTGTACGCCACCTCCGGTGTCTGCATCCCGATGCTCACGTGTGGCCTCTCGGTGTTGTAGAAGCCTATGATCCGCTCCAGTTCGGACCGGCATTCCTCGCGGGTGGCTATGCTCATCTTGTACAGCCATTCCGTCTTCAGTATGCCGTTGGCGCGTTCCGCCACGGCGTTCTCGAGAGGGTCTCCGCTCTAGGTCATGCTGATGCCTATCCCGTGCCTCTTCAGTTCCGACACATACGCGTCGCTGCAGTACTGGCATCCACTGTCCGAGTGGTGGATCAGACGGCCCGCCGTATTCTCGTCTATTGTCGCGAGGGCCATCTGCAGGGCCTGGCGAGGGTATATGGTCTCAAGTGTGGGACCTAATGCCTAACCCACTATCTTGTGCGAGTATGCATCCGTTATAAGCGACAGACAGCATACTCCTTCCTCCGTTTCCACATACGTAATGTCTGCTACCCATATCTCGTTCGGACGCATGGGGATTATCTCCTTTATAAGATTGGGATACTTGCGGTAATGGTGATTTGAATCTGTCGTTTTATAGCGTTTCCTGCGGCGCAGATGAACCATAAGCCCGTGTTTGCGCAGAATCTCTATGAAAGCATCCCGCCCGGGCATACACCCTGTTTCTTCAAACAATCGCTTGATGATCAAGTATAATTTGGAGCATCCGAGTCCAGGATTCTCTTCTCTATAGTACTTGACCTTCTCAACAATAAGAGGCTCTATGGCATCCTCGGCAAAATCATTGTCGTTACGCTTATAGACGGATCATTACTCCGATGTTCTGGCGCGGTGGGCTGAGGCTCTGGAAAGAATCGTCCGCTATCCGCAAGAAATTGACGCTGAAGGACATCCTTGTGGAATTTCTGCGGCGAAGCCCTCTCACGCGGTCCCTGAGCCTGTCGAAGGGCACTCTACAGACGGAAATAAATCCTACACAATTTTATGAATATGACCGATGCGGACTACATAAAAGGTTTCAGGGACAACGACGACCGTGTGATCGGACAGTTCTACAAGAAGCACAGGCAGGCCTTCTTCGCCTTCTTCAAGCGAACATATTCAAAAGACGAGGCTTACATTGCGGAACTATACCAAGACTCGTGCGTCACACTTTGGCATAATGTGCAGGAAGGAAAGCTCACGGAACAAAGGCTCGGCAGCGCTTTGACCACCTGTCTCTTTTCCATTGGCAAACGCACGATGATGTCTAAGGATCGAAAGACTGGTGGATGTGCTGAATATCAAGAACCCATAGGATGGAAAGATCTGCCTGAGGACGATCCGGACGAAGCCTTGCTCCGTCTGGAATTGACGGATTTCGCCTACCGGATGGTCAGCTCCATGAAAGCTCCATGCAACAAATCGCTCATCGCACAGTACTGGTACAGGCTACCCGGAGCCGAGATCGCAAAGAAATTAGGCTACGGTAGCGTTGATTCTGTCAAGTCTCAGAAATTCAAGTGCATCCGGAAACTTAGGGCATTGGTTGACAAGTTTAAGAAATTATGCGAGAAGTGATGACGGACATAGAACGAAATAACAGAATTGATGAATATCTCACCTGGGCGATGTCGGAAAGTGAGCAAGCGGCCTTTGAGAAGGATCTCGCCGAGGATAAAAATCTTAGCGATGAGGTTGATGCCCAGCGAACCATAGCCGGGGCGGTTCAAACAGCCCATTTGAGGAATATGCTTGCGGACATCGAGGTTGACCTGCAACGTAAGCGTCTCCTGCATAGGATCGTCGCATGGACATCTTCCGCCGCGGCATCCATGGTCATCATCCTGGGCGGCTATTCCATCCGCCAGTCCAATGTCTTCAAAACCATCGGCAACGAGTGTTTCACCGAACTGGCACCTCCGGTCTCCCGTGACGGAAACTCCCTTGACAGCCTGCTCGCCCGAGCATATTCACAAATAGCTGTTAATGAATATACCGCCGCGGCTTCGGCTCTGAGCGAGGCTCGTCTCATGATCGATGATGGCTTGAAAGCCACGGTCGCTGATGAAGAATCCCGTTACCGCCACACCCTTCTCCGGCAACACCTCCACGATGTCGATTGGCTTGAAGCCATCATTCTGATGAAGCAGGGCAAATGGCGAAAAGCCCTCCGTTTCTTGGATGCCATTGCTGAATCTCAGGGACCGTATTCCGATAGTGCCCGAGAGATTGTCACGGCATCTCGTTGATGTTTAAGAAGGCGTGGTAGTTATATGATTGATTATCAGGGGTAAAGAATGTGTCTCTGGTGCCGGAACCGGCACAGGGCGAATGGCTCATTATGCTGTTGGTCAGCATTTTAGGTGCCACAGCATACTCCGTAGTGTCACGGATACCGTTTGGCCGGAAGCCGATTCTTTGGAAAAAATGATTTGATGTTTGTTGGTCCACTGTCGCAAAAATGTAAGAAAACGCACCTATGGTGGTTCAATTTGATCACGACAGTATCACTTTGGCTTGGAAATGATCCTCTCGTAATAGATTTAGTAAGCGTTAAAAATAAGTTGAACTAAGAAGCTGTTTTGAATTGTCAGAAATGTCCTTTGAGGTGAAATAAACATAATTTTCTTCCCGGCTTCTTCAGTCAGACAGCACCGCTATCTTCCTTGGAAGAAGCGGTCGAACCTGAGGTCTTTCACTCTCAGCCCTTCAAACAAACAAATCAAAACAGCTTCTAAATCCGATTATGTGTCCTTCCGGAAAAATCGCTATCTTTGAGGCCGTTTTGAAAAGGACAACAATTAGAATTTAATGAATATGAGACATTCGGGAATCGTAAAACGTGCGGTGTCGGCGGGCTGTCTGGCACTGCTTATTTCTGTCGGTGCTTTGGCAGCCGATGAGGCTGTTTGGCATAATCCTTTGGCGGAGAGGACAAAAGGGCCGTTCGGAACCTGCTGGACTTTTGACAGAGGGAACATTGATTTCGGGACCAACGCTCCTGAAATCACGGTACGTTACGTGCTTGAGGGCAGGGATATTCCTAAAGGCGCCACAGAGATGGCGTCGTTGGGGGTGGATCTTTTCGACATTGACAACGATGGAGGATTCCATCTTCTGAACGGAGCCTGCGACCTTGGAAAGTCTGTGAGTGACACGATAACGTTCTCTTTCCGTGTGGATTACGGTAAATCCGCCAAGAACGGCAACGAGTTCAGGCTTTATCTTCCGCTTTACAATGAGGTGAAATGGATGGAGATCGGAACCAGTGGCGGAACCTATTTCCATTTCGAGCCTGTCCCTGTGGAGAAAGCCGTGGCGTTCTACAATGTTCCGGTCGAGGCTGTTGACAGGCCGTCCAAGGCGGTAAGGAACATCATTCAGAGGAAGGCTGACTTCCCGGTGAAGGTCGTAAGCAGGAAAGAAAGCAAGAGGCCGGAGTACTTCATCGCCGTTGACGGTGCTAAGGCGGACACGGTGGCCACGCTTGAGACGATCTTCAACGCCCTCGGCACGACAACCGACCTCCCGGACATCCTCAAACCGTTGAGACAGCGCCGTGATTTCACATTCTACGACTGGACCGAAAGACATTCCAGAGTCCTTTACAGGGAAAGGCACATCGCCCCGAATCCGGAGATCGTGATGATAGGCAATTCCATAACCCATTACTGGTCAGGCGAACCGAGTAATGTCGTCTGGCATGCGGGTGTGGATTCCTGGAACGACATATTTGCTGACCGCAACGTCATCAACTGCGGCTACGGCTGGGACCGTCTCGGGAACATGATGTGGCGGATGATGCACGAGGAACTGGACGGATTCTCCGCCAAGCATATCTTCGTGATGGCCGGCACGAACGACATCTACGGCCGCACGGAGGAAACCATCGCCGAAGGAATGGTCGGACTCATTGAATATATCCGTGTGAAGCAGCCGGCAGCCCGCATCCACATAGTCCACATCTATCCACGCAGAAAGGCCATCGACAGGGTGGACAAGGTTAACTCCACCGTGGATGAGCTGCTTAAGTCAAGTGACCTCACTAACTACGACATCGTGGATGTCAAGTCAGTCCTCACAAAGGCCGACGGCACATTAGACGAATCCCTCTTCAGGGACGGACTCCATCCGAATGAAGAGGGGTACCGCAGAATCGCGGAGGTCTATCGTAAATATATTCAGGATTAATTACTTTCCGTACATCTCCTTGCGGTTCGCTGATCCGCTCGGAACCGGAGCCTCAGGGTCGTCGATTGTGGAATCCACAGTTCTGGCGACCTTTCTCGTCACATTGGTTTCAAGGAAGCGGATCTGGTCTGCGAACGTCTCCACCATCGAATCCGCGATCTCGTGCTTGTGGTCCTTGAAGCGGAAAGCGTTATAGACATAACCGTTTTTCTTGAATATCTTGACGAGCTTGTCCGTGCCGGCGAACACCCAGTTGAACACCCGTATGTTCCCGTAGTTCACGACCTTGTCGGCCGTGCCGTGGAAAAATGCGGTCGGAGCCGGAGTCTGCGAATATTTCGGCATCCCCTCGCGGGACAGGATCGCCCCCGAGAACGACATCACTCCGGCGTAACGGAATCCTTCGGGCAGAGCCTCCGTGGCTTTCCCGTTGCACAGCATCCACTCGGTCTCAAGAACGGTCATCGCACCGGCTGACGATCCGCAGATCACCAGATTGTCCGGATTGACTTTCAGCGTCTTGGCGTTGTCGATGATGTACTTCGTGGCGCTGAACAGATCCTCGCTGGCGATTCTGACCGAGTGGTAGAACTGCTTGACCGAGCCTATTCCGCCCTTTGTCTTCACGCCTTTCATCCCGAGGCGGTAGTCGATGGTGAGCACCGTGTAGCCTTCGTCGTTGAGCATCTTGAACCAGGGAACATATTCCTTGTGGCTGCGCTCTCCGCCCTTGAATCCGCCTCCGAAGACAAATACGATCGATGGTTTCTCGTTGCCGTTCAGAGTGGTCTCGCTTCCGGCCGTGGCGAGATATTCATCAAGGAAAAGTGAGTTCCCGTCTTTCACGGCGAATTGATAGGTGCCCGACGGTGAATATTTTTCCTGAGCGTTAGCCTTGCCGCTTGTCAGGAATCCGGCGATGATGGCGACCAGCGCCATAAATTTCTTGAAGATCGTGTTCATATTCATTAAGATTTTTGTTCGTCATCCGTGGCTGCGATAAGTCTGCGGATCGGTTTGAGTTCGGAGAAGAATCGTGCCGCTATCACTCTGAGCGCTGTGTAGGCCGGAATGGCTACCAGCATTCCTATGATTCCGCCGAGATGCCCCGCCATCAGCAGCACTATGAATATCTCCAGAGGGCTGGATTTGATGCTGGTCGAGTAGATCAGAGGCTGGAACAGGAAATTATCCACCAACTGGGTGCAGATGAAGACCGCCAATAGTGTGATTATCACCATCATAAAGTCTGGATAGACTCCGATGGCGGCGGCGCTGCTGTATTTCAGAACGATACCGAGGATGGTTCCGATGGCTCCGCCGATCCACGGCCCCACGTAAGGGATCACGTTCAGAAGACCGGTCATAAAGGCGATGCCGACGGCCGGGTAGAATCCGATCCTCGCTATCAACCAGAGACCGAGGAAGTTGAGAAGAGCCACGCCGAGTACCTCGACCATCAGCCCGACAAAATAGCGGGTCAGAAGATGCTCGATGTCTCCGATGGCGCCGATGGCCGTTTTCTCGGCCTTGTCAGGCACGAGCGAGCCGACAATCCTGCGGAAAAGGGTCTCGTCCTTCACGAAGAAGAAACCGATGAACATCACCGAGAACAGACCGATGCCGAAAGATCCTAAGGCAGAGGCCACGGAGCCGACGACGGATGTCACGGAAGAGATGTCGAAGGCGTTCTTGATCCATTCCAGCACGGCGTCCTGAATTTTGAAGTCACGCCCGAGGGCCGGTAGCCTGTCGATCAGCCAGACGTTCACCTTGTCGAACCATACGGTGATCTCCGAGGCTTTGAAAGAGGTGGACTGGAGATTCCCGGAGACATTGGTGATGATGCTGGAGAATACTGGGATGATCTGGGTGACAATCCCAAGGAATATCACCAGAATCAGGAGGAGCGAGACTATCGCTGACAGCCAGTCCGGCGCGCTCTTGCCCTTTATCCTGATACGTTTCAGACCTTTCATTATCGGCCTTCCCAACAGGGAGACCACCGCGGCTATGATAATATAGACCAGCACGCTGCGGAAATACCAGCAGAATGTGACGGTCACCGCCGCCGCTGCTGTCCAGATTATGTAACGGGCAAGTCTGTCCGTGCTTCTTTCCTCGTTCATTGTCGTTCTTTTTCTTGTACTTACAAATGTAACAAAATTTCCGTAATAGTAATGTCGCTTCGATGCTTCGGCAAACTCAGCAACCACAGGCTCCGCGACCAGACGGTCTCGGTCGCAGAGCCTGTCGAAGCGACTTGCAGAACCAGAGAAAATTACTTAATATTGTAAATTATACTTTGAAAAACATTTATGGAAATAAGAATATCCGACGAACTCAACGACATAATCCGCTACGCCAGAGATGAAGCCATGCGCACCGGCAGCTACGGCATCGGTCCCGACCACCTTTTCTTGGGTATCCTTCGTCACGGCGACAACGCCGCCTTCAAGGTCGTCACAGGCCAAGGAATAGACGCGGACAACTTCAAACGGTTCATCGACAGCCATATATTCACGAACGAGCCGATCCCGTACTCGGAGTCGGACAAGATCTCGTTCACCCGCTACGCCCAGAATGTCTTGAGCATCACTGTTATGGAGGCCTCCAAACAAGGTGCCGCCGAGGCAGATTCACTGCACCTTCTTCTGGCTCTTTGCCGTACGACGGAGAATTACGGCCAGGCCTATCTGCGGCAGCACGGAGTGGATTACGGCCGCCTGTTGTCGTATATGCGTGACGAAGGGATGTTGGGGAATGATTCCGCGCAGGAGGAGGACAAAAGTGAGGATGACCGGCAGGAGGCAAGTCAGGAATCCAAACCGGAGAAGAGCGTGATAGAGGACTTCGGCTTTGACCTCACTAAGGCTGCCGCCGAAGGAAAACTGGATCCCGTCGTCGGCCGGGAGACCGAAATCGCCCGTGTCATTGAGATTCTGGGAAGAAGAAAGAAAAACAATCCGATGCTGATCGGCGAGCCGGGAGTAGGGAAGTCGGCGATAGTCGAAGGAATCGCTTTAAGGGTAGCCGGCGGAAGCATATCCCCGGCCTTGGCCAAGAAACGCTTGATTTCCTTGGACATAGCCTCAGTCGTGGCTGGAACGAAGTACCGTGGGGATTTCGAGAAACGCCTCAAATCGATAATCAAAGAGGCGAGTTCGAATCCTGACATAGTCCTGTTCATTGACGAGTTCCACACGATCGTCGGAGCGGGCGGCGCGCAGGGGAGTCTGGATGCCGCCAACATCCTTAAACCGGCCTTGGCGCGTGGCGAACTCCAGTGCATCGGAGCCACGACAATGGACGAGTTCGCCAAGATAGTGGAGAAGGACGGGGCTCTTGACCGGAGATTCCAGAAGATTGTCGTGGAGCCGACTGACATTCAGCAGTCCATCACGATTCTGGAGAACCTCAAGCCGAATTACGAGGATTTCCACAAGGTAGCCTACACCGAGGATGCCATAGAGGCCTGTGTACGTCTGACTGACCGTTATATCACCGACAAGTCCCTGCCTGACAAGGCGATAGACGCTTTGGACGAGGCCGGCTCGATGGTGCGGCTTAATCTGGCGAAGAACAAAAGAAACGGTAATCGCGTGGATGCCGAGGACATCGCCACGGTCGTCTCGAAGATGACCGGAATCCCTGTCAACAAGGTCGCTGAGTCCGAGGGCAACAGGATAATGAAGATGAAAGCCCGGCTGCAAAGCCGGATAATAGGGCAGGACGATGCCATAGAGAAAGTCGTGCGCGCCATCCAGAGGAACCGGGCCGGGCTCAAGGACCCTAGCCGTCCGATCGGCACGTTCCTGTTCTTCGGCCCTACTGGTGTCGGCAAGACTCAACTTGCGAAATGCCTCGCTGAATATCTTTTTGATTCCGAGGAGAATATGGTTAGAATAGACATGAGTGAATATATGGAAAAATTCACTGTGTCCCGTCTTGTCGGCGCTCCTCCCGGTTATGTCGGCTATGAGGAGGGCGGCCAGCTCAGCGAGCGGGTTCGCAGAAAGCCTTATTGCGTGGTGCTGCTGGACGAGATCGAGAAGGCCCATCCTGACATATTCAACATTCTGCTTCAAGTACTTGACGAGGGTCGCCTGACGGACAGCAACGGCCGCGTCGTGAGCTTCCGGAACACCATCGTCATAATGACCTCCAATGTCGGCAGCCGCGAGCTTGATGAATATGGCAGCGGGGTCGGCTTCGCCACTTCCGGAAAGAGCGTCTCGAAGAACCGTCAAGGCGTTTTGGAAAAGGCCATCAGGAAGTCTTTTCCTCCGGAGTTCATCAACAGGGTGGACGAAAGGATATTCTTCAACGCATTGACCAGGGATGACATCGAGAAGATCATCGACATCGAGTTGAAAGATCTCCGCGCCAGGGCCGAGGAGGCTGGTTACAGGCTGGTAGTCACGCCTTCCGCCAAGCGTTTCATCGCTGATGTCGGTTTCGATCCGGCTTTCGGTGCGAGACCGTTGAAGAGGGCGGTGATGAAATACGTCGAGGACCCGGTGTCGGAGTTCATCATTTCCGACAGGATACTCCATGGCAAAAGCCGGAAGAATATGCCGGGCGCAAGGACGCTGCGTGTAGGACTCACGCAGGACAAGGAGAACACTCTCGTCTCCTTGAAAAAGGAGGTTGAGGAACTGGCGTTGAGGTGATTACTGCCCTTTGACGGCCCCTTCGAACTCCAATCCCATGTCTCCCATCATTTCCACCAACGCTGTGAATGATGACTCGGACGAAATCATTGACGCAAGTTTGTCAAGGTTGTACTCTGTGTTTCTCATGACTGTATGTTTTTTATTGTTTTTTCTGTTTCTGATGCAAAGGTATCGGCTGCTTGTGCCACATCTCGGTACAAGCGACGAAAATTTTTGACAATTTCGCATAGCGTGCCACCATGTTGTCTCTCTCGGTTTTTTTTGTTATTTTTGCATGTTTAACTATAATGTATTCAACATCACGATATGGATATTGAGGAAAAGAAAGAGGAAGGGCAGATTGGCATTATTGAGCCGGTTGAGATTGACCACGAGATGCGTACCGCGTACATCGACTATTCGATGTCCGTTATCGTTTCCCGTGCGTTGCCTGATGTCAGGGATGGCCTGAAGCCTGTGCAGAGGAGGGTTCTGTTCGGAATGGACGGCCTCGGCCTGTCATATTCAGGACCGACGCGTAAGTGCGCCAAGATCGTCGGTGAGGTGCTTGGTAAGTACCATCCGCACGGTGACTCCAGTGTCTATGACGCTCTCGCCAGGCTCGCGCAGCCTTGGAACCAGCGTTACCCTATGATCTTTGGCCAGGGTAACTTCGGATCAATGGACGGTGATCCTGTCGCCGCCATGAGGTACACCGAGGCGAAGCTTCAGAAGATGACCGACGACGTTCTTGCCGACATCGACAAGAACACTGTTGATATGACCCTTAACTTCGACGACACCGAGGAAGAACCGACGGTTCTGCCGACAAAGGCTCCGTTGCTTCTTCTGAACGGATCGTCAGGTATCGCAGTCGGAATGGCCACGAACATGGCTCCGCACAATCTGAGCGAGTGCTGTGACGCGATCTGCGCCTACATCGACAACCCGGACATCGACACGGACGGCCTGATGCAGCACATCAAGGGACCGGACTTCCCGACCGGAGGCATCATCATGGGTGTGGGCGGAATCAAGGAAGCCTACGAGACCGGCCGCGGCAAGGTTGTGGTGAGAGCCAAGACCGAGATCGAGGTCGCCGACAACGGCCGTGAGACCATCGTCGTGACCGAGATTCCGTACATGGTCAACAAGAAGGAGATGATCGAGAAGATCGGCCAGATGGTCGAGGACAAGAAGATCGAGGGCATCACCTACATCAATGACGAGACCTCCCGCGAGGGTGTCCGCGTCATCATCAGGGTAAAGCAGGGCTGCAACTCGAACGTCGTGCTCAACACCTTGTTCAAGTACACCCAGCTTCAGTCCAGCTTCGCGTTCAACAATGTCGCCCTTGTCAAGGGCCGCCCGAGAACGCTGTCCCTCAAGGACATGATCGCCAATTTCGTGGAATTCCGCCACGATGTCATCATCAGAAGGACCAGGTTCGAGTTGGAGAAGGCTCAGAAGAGGGCGCACATTCTGGAAGGTCTGCTGAAGGCCATTGATGTCATCGACGAGATCATCCACATCATCAGGCATTCAGCCAATGTGGACGAGGCCAAGGCCGAGTTGATCTCACGGTTCGGGTTCACCGATGCCCAGGCGACAGCCATTGTCGAGATGAGACTCCGTCAGCTGACCGGACTGGAGAGGGAAAAGCTTCAGGCTGAATATGACGAACTTGAGAAGTTCATCGCCCGCTGCAACGAGATTCTCGGAAGCGTCGAGGAGCAGATGAAGGTCATCAAGGCCGAGACCATCGAACTGAAGAACAAATACGCCGACCCGAGAAGGACCGAGATCCGTCCTTCCGCCGAGGAATTCAATCCGGAGGACTTCTATGCCGATGAGGACATGGTCATCACGATCTCCCATCTTGGCTACATCAAGAGGACCCCTCTGACCGAATATCGTACCCAGGCCCGCGGCGGAGTCGGAATGAAGGGAAGCGCGACGAGGGATGAGGACTTCATCGACCACATCTACATCGCCAACATGCATTCGACGATGCTGCTCTTCACGCAGTCCGGACGCTGCTACTGGCTCAAGGTCTATGAGATTCCGGAAGGCTCAAGGGCTTCCAAGGGCCGCGCCATCCAGAACGTGCTCAGCATCCCGGATGACAAGATCCTTGCGTACATCAACGTCAAGACTCTCAAGGATCCTGAATATGTGAACGGCAACAACATCGTGCTCATCACCAAGAGGGGAATCATAAAGAAGACATCCCTGGAGGCATATTCACATCCAAGGACAGCCGGCGTGAACGCCGTCAACCTCCGTGAGGGGGACGAACTCGTCGAGGCTCTGCTCACCAACGGCAGCGAGGAGATATTCATCGCCGCCCGTGAGGGACGCTGCTGCCGCTTCGATGAGACGGACGCCCGTCCTATGGGCAGGAACTCCACCGGCGTGCGTGGCATCAATATTGAAGACGATGATGAGGTCATCGGAGCTATCAACTACGATCCTAAGGCGGAGGATGCCGCCGAACACACCGTGCTTGTCGTGAGCGAGAACGGATTCGGAAAGAGGACTGACTTCGATGAGTACAGGATCACCAAGAGGGGTGGAAAGGGTGTGAAGACCATCAGTATCACCGAGAAGACCGGCAAACTGATTGCCATCAAGAACGTGACAGAGAACGATGACCTGATGATTATCGAGAAGTCCGGCCTCACGATTAGAATGGCGGTCTCCGACATTAAGGTGTCCGGCAGGGCGACCCAGGGTGTGAAACTGATCAACATCAAGAACGGTGACTCGATCGCAGCCATCTCGACTGTGGAGAAGAGTGGTGAGGAGGAACAGCAGGATGCCGGGGAAAGCGCCGAGGCACCTCAGGAATAGTTTATTTGGAAACAACTAAATACCAATAATCATGAAAAAGACATTGATTGTTTTGGCATTGCTCGCTTCCTTCCAGGTAGCGGATGCCCAGTCTAACGTGAACTCTGCCGCCAAGGCGGTCGAGAGTGCCCTCGCCGCTTCCCGGAACGAGAAGAAGGCTACCAAGGTGGCTACTTGGATGAAGCTCGCGCAGACCTATCTTGACGCTTACGCTGCGCCTGCCGGAAATGTTTGGCTCGGTGCCGACATGAACGCCCTCCAGCTTTCCATGGGTGGCGAGAAACCTACCTCTGTGGAGGTTGTCACCCTTAATGGAGCGCAGTACACCAAGCAGGTTTACGAGAACAAGAATCTCTACTTCAACGCCAATGGCCAGCTCTCTGTGATCGAGGTCGTGAAGCCTGTTGTCGAGAATGCCCTTCCTAAGGCTCTTGAGGCCTACAAGAAAGCTTATGAGCTTGACGAGAAGCACAGCAAGGACAAGGACATCAGCGCAGGAATCAAGACAATCTCCGAGAAACTGAATCAGGAGGCCTACAACGCCTACACCCTCGGTGACGTGAAGAAGGCGGAGGAGTTCTTCGAGGCTGCCTACGAGGCCGCCGCCCAGAAGCCTTATGCTCAGATCGACACCAACTCTCTGTACAACGCCGCGTTCACATCGTGGAGCACGGAGAATTTCTCAAAGGCCAAGACTATGTTTGACAAGTGCCTCGGCTATGGTTATTATGGTGATGGCGGTGAGGTGTTCGCCAAGCTTTCAGACTGCGTCTCACACATTGACACCACCGCTGCCGGAAAGGTTGCCGCCAAGGATTACCTTGAGCAGGGCTTCCAGAAATTCCCTACGAGCGAGAGCATCGTCTTCGGCCTCATCAACTACTACATGACCAGCGGTGAGGGTACTGACAGACTGTTCGAACTCCTCCAGCAGGCCAAGGCCACGTCTCCTGACAACGCTTCCCTCTACTATGTCGAGGGTCAGGCCTACAAGCAGCTTGGAGATCTTGACAAGGCCGCCAAGGCTTACGATGAGTCCGCCGCCAAGGACCCTAAGTATGTCTTTGCCTACATCGGCAAGGGTCAGATGTACTATGACAAGGCTCTGGAGCTTCAGGAGAAAGCCCAGAATGAACTTGATGACGCCAAGTACATGGCTCTCGTGCAGGACTTCGAGGTGACATTGAAGAAGTGCATCGATCCGTTCGAGCAGGCCTACGTTGTCTGCGAGGATCCGGCCATCAAGTCAACGATCGCAGAGTACCTCAAGCAGATCTACTATCGTTTCCGTGACCAGGATCCTAAGTTCCAGGCCGGCTACGAGAAGTACAACGCTCTTCTGAACAACTAATCTATCGTGGCACTGCCATCGTGGCAAATGCCCGTGGTACTTAAGGAACATGAAAAAAATAAGTTGCTTCAGATTAAGAGAAGATTTTCGAGGATAGATCTTTTTTTGAAGAAGGAGTGTGCCGGTGGCACATGACTGATGAGAAAAGAGATCTATCCTCGAAAAGATTCCTTAAGATGATGCAGGTTATTTTTTTGAATGTTACTAAGTGCCTGATAGACAATAAATAAAGCAATCACCTCCTGCCGGATTTAGCAGGAGGTGATTGCTTTAATGGCTGATAGTCAGCGGTTTGTCCGCCACGAAGTCTTGGCGGATTTTCAGTCTTGATGACTCTGGACATCATTGCCCTCCAGAGTCCCGGCGGTTCCGGCGGTTCCGGCAGTCCCGGCGGTCCCGGCGGTCCCGGCAATCCCGGCGGTCCCGGCAGTTCCGGTAGCCTCGGCAGCCTCGGCAGCCCCGGTTGCCTCCCCGGCCTCCTTTCGGTCGAAGGCCTTGACGATTTTGGTCACCAGAGGGTGGCGGACGATGTCCTCATTGGTGAAGATGATGGTGCTGACTCCCTTGATGTTCTTCAGGAGGCTTATGCCTTTCAGAAGGCCGGAATCCTCGCGGCGGGGGAGATCGACCTGGGTCGCGTCACCGGTCACGATGAACTTGGCGTTCACGCCCATACGGGTCAGGAACATCTTCAGCTGTGCGAGGTTGGTGTTCTGGGCCTCGTCCAGGATGACACATGCCCGGTCCAGCGTGCGGCCTCGCATGTAGGCCAGCGGGGCGATCTGGATCGTGCCCTCCTCGATGAACTCCTGAAGCCTCTTGGGAGGAATCATGTCGCCCAATGCGTCGTACAGTGGCTGGAGGTACGGATCCAGCTTGTCTTTCAGGTCTCCCGGCAGGAACCCCAGCCGTTCCCCGGCCTCGACGGCGGGGCGCGTCAGAATGATCCTTTTGATCTCACGGTTTTTCAACGCCCTGACAGCCAAAGCGATCGCTATGTAGGTCTTGCCGGTTCCGGCCGGGCCGACGGCAAAGACGAGGTCGTTCTCGAAATAGGCCTTGACCATCTCCTGTTGGGTCTTGTTGCGTGCCTTGATCGGTTTGCCTTCCGTGCTGTGGACGATGATGGCCTCGCCGTTGAGCCTGAAGTTGTTGGGAGAGTTCTCCCCGTCGAAGATGTCCTCCACGTCGAAGGCCGTGAGATTCATCTTGTGCATTCTCCGGTCAACCAGCTCGGCGAATTTCTGGCTGAATTCCTGTATGTCGTTCTCCTTACCGTCCAGGTGGATCTCGTTGCCTCTGGCGACAACCTTAAGTCCGTGAAAATAAGAGCAGAACTCTTCGAGTATCTTGTTCCCGGCCCCGAAGATCTCGATGGGGTCCATAGCGTCAAGCGTTATTGTCTTCTTCATTATCAATCAATAATTCCAGTTTCTTTCTTTACCCTCTCGTAGGATGCGACCATCTTGTCGTAGTCCCAAGGATTACGCCACAGGTCGCGTTTCCCGAGATATTCCTTGACGGGGATTGTGGTGTAGCCGCGCGTAAGGTGTCCTGGTCTGGAGCACCAGGTAAGGGTCAGAAGCGGCTCAAGCATATTCCTGTTCCCAAGCCAGTCCTTTGTGAAACGCAGTGTCACCATCATCCCGATCTGAGTGTTCGGGGCGCTCATGTTGGAGATGAAGTTGCCCAATGAATATACCACCGGAACCTGCCGCATGCTTTTCCCGTTTTGCACGATCATCGTTGTCGTGTCCTGAAGCACATGTGGGTGCGCCCCGATGACAGCGTCGCAACCTTTTCCGGCCAACCATCGCGCCAACCGTTCCTGCGAGGCGGAATGCCTGAGGACATATTCAGCGCCCCAATGAGGCAGTGCCACGATGAAGTCCGCGCCGGATTCCTTTGCTCTTTGAATCGCTCCGGCAATCTCAACTGTGTCAATCCGGTGGACTTTAGGAAACGCTTCCTTGATTCCGCAGTTCGTGCCGTAGGTGAAGTTGATGAACGCGAGACGGATGCCCTTCGACACGACTTTCAGCGGGAAGCGCAGCGAGTCATCCATTGCGGAAACCGCTGCTCCCGTGTGCCTTACGCGTCCCTCCTTCTCCATTCTTGAATATATTCCCAGCGTCCTTTCGATTCCTTCCCTCCCTTTGTCAAGAATATGATTGTTTGCGGTCAGGAATATGTCCACTCCGCTTCCGGCGATGCTTTCGGCGTAGCTGTCTGGCGCCGAGAAACATGGATAGCCGGTGTAAGGCTTTCCCGCAAGCGTGAATTCCATGTTCGCCACGGCGATGTCCGCCTCCTTGATAAGATGCTCCACCTTAGGAAAGCACTCCGAGAAGTCGAAAGTGTCCTCTCCGGTCCTTGCGTTGGAAATCTGATCCCGGTGCATCATCATGTCACCCATGATCACGACGTTCACAGTGTCGGGCGTATGGAAGGATGGATGTGGAATATTCAGTCCTTTTATAAGGTATGATCCGGCCTTGCCCGTCCATGATGGAAAGCCCTCACGGTGGTTTTGTGCCGCCGCAGAGCCGGTAAAAGCAAGGAACAGTCCGATTGTCAGAATTTTCCGCATGCACAAACTTACATAAAAATCTGCGATTTTTACGCCCGTCCAATAAGAAAGGAACAGTTTTTTTAGAGGAAGGATACGAATACATGCTGGAATTCCTGTGATTATTAGGGAAGAACTTGCGCTATCTTTGGCAAATCTGTGGCAGCTGATTTTTATACTCCCATGATCCAGAACCTATTTTGTGAAAAATATTACTGCCGACCCCTTGCATCTGTCAAATTTATTCGTATCTTTGCAATCTCTAACACGGTGCGATTAGTTCAGTTGGTAGAGCACCAGATTGTGGTTCTGGGTGTCGTGGGTTCGAGCCCCACATCGCACCCCCAACGAAAGGACGGAAGTTAATAGCTTTCGTCCTTTTTAGTTCGTCCGGCACGAACATACTCTAAAGGGTGCAAGTTCCCAAACCGCCCTGATACGATGTGACATAAAGCCATCTTGGGCAAGAATCTACAGCAACAGCAGCAAGGGATATTGGGCAAACGCGGAAGGTATAATGCACCACGCCGCATCCAATGATAAACTCCGCGCCGCAGGCTATCCTTGTTTGATGGACTACTATGTCATACTGCACGTAAGATAAGGAACCGCCGTATGCGGAACCGCACGTACGGTGGTGTGAGAGGTCGGAAAACGAAAGTAGGAAGAAAACTACTTCGTTTTCCTCCTACTCGATTTTTGGTGCAACTCAACCCTTTTGATGATGGGGGAGACTGTCTTAAAAGTAAAAGTGCCTCCAGTGAGGATTGAAAAATCGTTGTCGCCCCTGTATCGGGGTACAGACTTTTCAGCTCTCGCCGCGGCTTTTTAAGACATAAGACAGACGACACTCCTGGGGGGGGCAGTGGAGGCTAATGGCTTGACTATTAATGAGATGATGCGGTGTACTCCATGCCTTGGCAGGGGGGAGTAGAGTGCTGTAATTATCTTGTATTAAGTGATTTATCCTCCACGGGTTGTCAGCGTTGCCAGTGTTGTCAGCGTTGCCAGTGTTGTCAGCGTTGCCAGTGTTGTCAGCGTTGCCAGTGTTGTCAGTGTTGTCAGCGTTGTCAGCGTTGTCAACGTTGTCAGTGTTGGCTGCGTCAGTGTCAGTGAGTGAGCGTTCCGCCCCAACCAAGACGAAGAGTTATTCCTGCGGTGTCAGGGTAAAGTGATCCTTTGTCTGCGTAAAGGCCGATGCTGAGAAGGGTCGTGTTTCCAATTACGCGTTTAGGCAACGTGAGCTCCAATGCTCCTGAAACCTGCTTTGGAACCGAATTATAGAACGGGTCTGATTGGCTGTACTTTCCGAAATTCTTACTGTATGTAACTTTCAATAAGTAGGGTACTTTTCTGAATAATTTTCCTCCCAGACCGACATTCCACGCGATGATTCTGTTGTTGGACACTCCCTTGGTGATTCCGTTCTCATCCTTAGGGGTAAGAGTGAAAAGAGGAAGCCCTATCGAACGCCCATTGTAAGTCCATGCGGACTGATATTCACCATTGTTGAAATAATTGTCGCAACCACCTACGATGTAAACCTTCTTGTCAGGATTCCTTTTCAGTTCCTCTTCCGTGGCCGGCCTGTCATGCCGCGTTCCCGACTGCCACTTCGTGTAGATGAATTCCAAAAGCAAGTCACTGACCCATTTGTCCTTGTTCTTGAATGAGAGATGAAGGGTGTTCACGGCGTCGGGAAAGTTCTGGAACCCGACCCCGGAACCATCCTCGAACGGCCTGTCGTGCTGGAATGCCAGATGCCATCTGTCCTGATCCAGATCCAACCTTAGAAGTTCGCGTCCAAGGTGATTGCCGAGCGCGTTGATCTGGTCGCTTTTTGTCGATCCTTCCCCTCCGCTTGCGGCGACCATGATCTTCAGATAGTCGGAAAATTTCTGGGGCTGTTTGCCGTAGACCGGCGATGTTCCGCCCCATTGTGTCCAAAGGTCCAATCCTCCTGTGAAAGAGATCCTCTTGCTGATGTTCACCTTGAAGTGTAGGGCCTGGTTGTGGAGCAGAGTGTGTTTTACGTACCTGTTGTCCCAAAGCCCATAATCCCCGAAGTCGAATCTTGCGGAAAGGATGCCCTTGGTGAAAGGTATCTTGATCCAATCGGAATGCAGAAGGTATCCGGGAAAACTCTGGGCGTTGTCTGTAAGCACGAAATTTCCTCCGGTCACAGAAAGTCCTCCGAAATCTGTCGCGCGCCGACGAATTCCAAGATCAAGGTTCAGTTTCTTCCAGCCGGTGCCGACATAGAGTTCCTGAACCATGCCTCTTGTGCTGCTTCCGTCGCTGTTATGCACCTCCGCATTCCCCTCGGCGGCGGCATAACCGGCAAGCCCGATTCCCCAGTCCAGTCGGAAAGTGTTTTTGCCGTAGCTTGTTCCGTTTACACCTCCTCTAAGAAGTCCTCCGCAGGTCTCGGGATAGACTCCTCCTTTGTTGGTGTGGCTCCAGAACGGCAGTGCCCTCTTCGTGGAACCCATTCCGGCCATCTCCACGTACCATCCACCGTGATCGATCTCTGCTCCATGAACTAGTGCCTCGGTGGCTGGGATGGCAAGGAAGAGAGTTACGATTTTCTTGAATATCAAGTATTTTGTTCCCATGTTGACTTTTATCAAACCTATCATCGGGCGGATCCTGTAACCTGCCGAAGTTACTGACTCAGTGTGACACCGATCTCTTCCGGTAAGATCTTCGCTGGCTTGCCGTCCAACGCCGAGGTCTCGATGCGTATGAAGCGGCATTCAATCGTGGAATTGAAAGATATTCTCATTGGAACCGGATTGTGCATGATGTTGCTGAACTCTCCTTCTTTTATGATTGTGTGCCACTTGTCGCCATCATCACTTGCCGAAAAACTAAAGCGGAATGCCATTTCTTCTCCTACCCTGCTTTCAAGAGGCGCATATGTGAATGCGGTCAACGCAGCTTTCCTGCCGAGATTCAAGACCAGCGGATGATCGTTATCGACAGTCCACTCTTCTCTCGGAATGTCGTTCCAATCAGCGCCGGTTGCCTTGTCCGCGATGGCCGGGGCATGGAAAACACCGACTCTGCTCAGATGAACTTCAGCTCTGGAACCTGTGATGCGTACCTTGATGGCTTTGAGATCTGATTCCTCAAAACGTACAAGACGCTTGTGTCCGATCGTCGTTCCTTCGCAAAGAACTTTCCAGCCGGTATTCTCCAATCCTTCCACAACGAATGACTCTACCCTTTGCCCACGCTTGATGTCCTCCTGAAGCATCACGACATTCACGCGCGAACCTTTTTTCAGTTTGTAAACACGTTCCTCCCCTTGGACAGCATTCCACAGGAGGCTCCCTTTCCGCACCCGGTCATCGCTGAACGTGCGTTTCAGGTAGTCAGACAGTTCTTGAAGTCTCACCGAGTCTGCTTCGTGAATATGTCCTCTTTTGTCCGGGGGAACATTGAGCAGCAGCACAGAGTTGCGGCCAACTGACTGGAAATATATGTCCACCAGTGTCTTGAGACTTTTTACCTTCTCATCCTGGTCGGCTGTGTGGAACCATCCTGGGCGGATGGAGACATCCACTTCGGATGGATACCAGAACATCTCGGTAGCCTTTTCGATCATATTCCTGCTGCCTAGATCCTTGGACAAGTTGGTGATTCCCAACCGCCCGTTGTTGTCATCAGCCTGGGCGTATGCTTTTGGGGTGAGCACCGTGGCGCTCCACTCGGTCTCGCGTCCCATGCCGCTTTCGTTGCCGACCCAACGCACGTCGTCACCCATGATGGCTGTCACGGCATGCGGCTGCAGGGAGTGGATGACATGAAGGATGGAGTCCCAGTCATAGACCTGGATTTTTCCGTTCGGCCCCTCACCGTTGGCTCCGTCAAACCACACCTCGTCAACCTCTCCATAGTCGGTGAGCAGTTCCGTGAGCTGGGCGATGAAGAATTTGTTATAGGCTGGTGAGTCTCCGTAGCAAGGGGCGTTGCGGTCCCAAGGAGAAAGATAGACTCCGAATTTCATCCCGTATTTAGCGCAGGCATTCCGTACTTCACGCACCACATCACCTTTACCATCTTTCCAAGGGGATGAAGCGACAGAATGAAGGGTGGTCTTGGTCGGCCAGAGGCAGAATCCGTCGTGGTGTTTTGCCGTCAGGATCGCCATTTTGAATCCGGCTTGGCTGAGGGTTCGGATCCATTGCTCGGCATCAAGGTCCGTAGGAGCGAACAGGGATGGACTTTCCTTGCCGTCACCCCACTCGCGTCCGGTGAAGGTGTTCATTCCGAAATGGAGGAAAGCGGTCATTTCCAGATTCTGCCAATCAAGCTGCTCTTGGGTCGGGACAAGCCTGGCTGCAAGGCTTATCTTGTCCTGATGCGGGCAACCTTCAGGGAACACAAGATGTTTCACGGAATATTCCTGACTGTTTTGGGCGCAGACCATCCCTGCGGACAAGAGCATGAGAATAGAGGTGATTAAATGTTTCATTGATGTAATTTTTTCCTGAAATCATGCAAAGTTAACAAGTTTTTGTTATCTTTGCACCAAAATAGCCACATAATGATAGCCGCATGGAACACACGACCGTCATCATCTATAGAAAACCTATAGAACCTTTGCTTGGACAGAATTGTTCAATCTTACTAAGGTGTAAATAATAACCTGCATCATTTCAAAATAATAATAAGTTAATATTCAAAGGATTCCTTATTATCAGTTTTATCGATTGATGCAACTTGTTTATTCAATATCACTTAATAATTACTTACCTAATGTTTTCTAAAACAAATCAGAACAAAATCATTCATTGTGTCCTGACTTTGCTGCTTGCCCTTATGGCGTTCACTGCACAAGGACAGAGAAACACAACGGTGACAGGTGTCGTCACAGACACGCAGGGCCCGGTGCCCGGAGTCTCCATCATTGTCAAAGGAACATTGAACGGGACAACTTCCGACATCGACGGAAAGTTTTCGTTGAATGTCAAGGACAAAGACATTCTACAAGTTTCCTGCATCGGCTACCTGTCGCAGGAAATCAATTGGAGCGGACAGGCATCGCTTGAGATAGCCTTGGAAGCGGACCTCCAGAAATTGGAGGATGTCGTAGTAGTGGGTTTCGCCACCCAGAGGAAGGTGGATTTGACAGGTGCCGTCTCCCAGGTGAAGATGGAGGATGTGCTGGGCGACAGACCTCTTGTCAGTGCCTCGGCCGCCTTGCAGGGAGCCATGCCTGGATTGATGGTTTCGGGCTCGTCATCTCCTGGGCAGGCGAAAAGTTTCAACATCCGAGGCACTTTGTCCATCAACGGAGGCTCGCCTCTGGTCCTCATCGACAACGTTGAGGGTGACATCAACAGCCTGAATCCGGATGACATCGAAAGCGTCTCGGTTCTCAAGGACGCGGCTTCCTCGGCCATCTATGGAGCCAGAGCCGCGGGCGGTGTCATACTCGTCACGACCAAACGTCCGAAGAGCGACGCCACGTTCAAACTCAACTACAGTTTCAGTCAGGGTTGGGAGAACACGTTGACAAGGCCGGTGCAGGCATCGCTTTCGGATTACATCTCCGCTTACGAGGAGGCCGGATTCTCGTCCCAGTACTGGGCAGGAAACGGACAGATAAGCGAGTGGAAGAACCTGCTTTCCCAGTACGAGGCCGGTACGCTCAACGGAGTGTATGACAATGGTATCTACAAGGCTGAGGACGGCAGTGTCTATTATCTTAAGGAAGGAGATGTGGCAGGCAACGCGCTTGGCACAGGCTTCCTTTCCAACCATGCGGTCTCTGTCACCGGCGGAACCGACAGACTTCGTTTCAGGGTGTCCGGTAACTACGGCTACGAGAACGGACCGATGATCACGGACAAGGACAAGTACCTGAGAAAAGCCATCTCGTCATTCGTCTCCGGTGATGTCACGAAATGGTTGACCCAGGAACTTACAATGTACTACACGGACATAAAGAGAACGGCTCTCTCCAATAACATCCGTGATCCGTATGCGACAAGGCTTATCAACTGGTATCCTGAGGGTTACATGCCAAAGGAGATCCTTGGGACAAGCGAGGATCTGATCATGGATTCTCCTAAGAATTCCTATCTTGTCTCTCCGACCTCCACAACCACCAACTCGATGCCTCGCATCCAGTCCAAGACGATCATCCGTCCTTTGAAGGATTGGGAGATCATAGCCGAGTACACTTATAACCAGAACTCCTACAAGTACCGCAATTACTCAGGCATCCTCCGTTACGCGGATGTGCAGCTGGCGGTCAAGACCACTCCTACCGATCCTACCAGGGATCTGTACACGATCAACTCGTACACCACCAAGTACAACGCCTTGAACCTCTACACCAACTACAAGTTGAGTCTTGGCAAGCATGCGATGACCGCGATGGTCGGTTTCAATCAGGAAAGCTACGACTATTCCGGTGTGAACGCATCGATCGAAGGCCAGTCCGTGCCGACGGTTCCGTCCTTCGGCGGTGGTACAGGAATCAAGAACATCAGCGACAATTACTCTGAATATTCCATCAGAGGTATGTTCGCCCGTCTGACATACAACTATGCTGACCGGTATCTTCTGACAGTGAATGCCCGCTATGACGGTTCGTCAAAATTCCCGAAGGAAAACCGTTTCGGCCTTTTCCCTTCCGTTTCTGTCGGCTGGCGCCTTGGCAAGGAGACATTCATGGACTGGGCTGACAACTGGCTTAATGAGTTTAAACTCAGGGCTTCCTATGGCTCCATCGGTAACCAGAACATCAATCCGTACGGCTTCGTCGCTTCAATGGGCATCAACGAAGGAACCTACTGGCTTGACAACAACGATAAGACAATCTACATCTCCACACCTGGCCTGATCCGCGCCAACTACACTTGGGAGACTGTCACGACCCTCGACTTCGGTTTTGATTTCTCGGCCTTCAATGACAGGCTATCAGCCACGTTTGACTGGTACAGGCGCGACACCAAGGGAATGCTTGCGGCCGGAGCCGAGCTTCCTGCCCTTGTCGGAGCGAGCGCTCCTCTGCAGAACATCGCTGACATGCGGACTGACGGATGGGAACTGTCCGTCGGATGGCGCGACCACATCGGTGATTGGGGGTACCGCCTGAATCTCAATGTCTATGACCATAAGTCCAAAATCACAAAATTCAATAATCTTTCAGGCTCCATAGACAACTATTATGTAGGAAAAGCATTGAACTCCATTTATGGCTACAGGGCTGACGGCTATTATTCCATCGATGACTTTGACATGGAAAAGGCCAAGGTCGGCACTTGGGTACTCAAGGAAGGCGTCGTGTCAGTCAGCGGTTATTCAGTGCAGCCTGGTGACGTGAAGTTCAAGGATCTGGACGGTAACGGTGTGATCGACGCCGGTGGCTCGACTCTTGAGAATCCTGGCGACAGGGAAATCATCGGAAACAGCACTTCCCGTTACCAGTTCGGCGGCAATCTTGGAGTCTCATGGAAGGGGCTTGATCTGAATGTTCTTCTTCAGGGAGTCGGCAAACGTGACTATTGGCTGGGCGGAGCCGCCCTGTTCCCGTTCGGAGCGGCCGGCGCGGACGGAGTTTTCTGGCCGTTGTACTACAACCAGACAGACTATTGGTCAGCGGTCAGCTACGACCCTCAGAGCCCGGACTACATGGTAGCGAAGAATCCTGACGCCAAACTGTTCAGGGTCTATGGTCAGGATGGCAACGCCGGTTCGAACGCGAGGGTGAGCGACAAATATATTCAGAACGCCGCCTATCTGCGTGTGAAGAATGTCACTCTGTCATATTCATTCCCGTCATCATTGCTTCGCAAGGTGGCTTTGGACCAGCTTCGCCTGTATGTGAGTGTGGAGAATCTCGCCACTTTCACTTCCTTGCCAAAGGGCTATGACCCGGAAAGTCTTTCGTGGTCTTATCCGTTCTACCGCACATGGTCTGTCGGAGCAAGCATAACATTCTAATGATCAAGAATTATGAGAAATAAAGCATACGTTATTGCAGCAGCAATCATAGCCACCGTCTCCGGTGTATTCTCAAGTTGCAACGATGATTTTCTTGAGAAGCTTCCAGTCACAAGTCTCACGGAGAAGAACGCTTTCCAGACTTACGATAATTTCAAGGCCTACATGAATCCTTGCTACTCGTTGTTCACGGACGGCAACATCATGACAAACTTCTCCGGAGGTTCTTATTATTGGGGTGGCCAGTGGAGCAGTGACTACTATTCCGGGATAATGACAACGAGGGACAACTCGTTCAACCCTTACGGGTACCAGACGATCACAACGAGAAACACCCACGGATCGTGGAGTTTCGGTTGGATTCGAAGCATCAACATCATGCTCAGCCATCTTGGCGACGGAGTGCTGACCGAGACTGAGCAGCGCCATTGGCGTTCTGTAGGTTACTTCTTCCATGCATGGTGGTATATGGAACTCATTTCCAGGTACGGTGACATCCCTTGGGTGAACATGGTCCTGAACGATGAGTCGGAGGAGGCCTACATGCCTCGCACCCCTCGCGCGGAAGTGGCCGACAGCATTGTGGCGAGGCTTGAATATGCCGCCGCGAACATCGGTGACTCCTCCAAGGACGGAGACAACGCTCTGACCGCTGACGCCATAAAGGCCGCCTTGAGCCGCTTCCTGCTTCGTGAGGCCACATGGGCCAAATACCACGGGCTGAATGAGCCTTATCAGCAGTATCTGGAGAAGTGTCTTGCCGTCTCCCAGGAACTTATGGATAAGTATCCTTCGCTGTACTATGGCAGCGGGATCAACAAGTACCCTGCCGCCGGCTACGACGAGGTCATGACTTCCGAAGACCTTACCGGCAAGCCGGGCATCATCATGTTCAAACAGTATTACACCGGAATATTGATGCATCGCTTCAGTGATTTGGTTCACGTTGAAGCGCATCGTGCCGACGCTCCGCAGCAGACGGTTGACATGTTCCTCATGAAGAACGGCAAGCCGATAGGCAACCCGTCTTCAGGATTCAAGGGCGGCGAAGGAAAAGATCTTTGGGACTATTATTCAGACCGTGATCCTCGCCTGCACATCAACTTCCAGCCACCGGCACAGGCCAAAGTCACCGGAAATAACCCGGAACCAGACAATGTGACCACATTCAAGAAATGGACATTCTGGAAGGCCGGTGAGACACTGCAGGGGCTCGGCAACTTCACCATCACTGGGGAATATGAGAAAAAGTTCCGTGAGTACATCGACTATTTCGGCCCGAATGTGTTCTGTGAGAACGGAACAGGTGATGAATCAATAGGTTGCAAAAGACTCCCAGGGCATAACTGGGGTGGCTCGATGTCTCACAGCGCGCCTAACATCACAGGCTCCGGGATCCAGATGGACAACTACATGCGCTGCTGGACCGGTTATTTCTTTTGGAAGCACTACACGAGCTGGGAAGTCGGCAGCAACGGCAATTTCCAGACATCTGACAAACCGATCTTCACGATCGAGGAAGTCCTTCTGAACTATGCGGAGGCCGCTTTTGAGCTTGGCCGCTTTGACCAGGGTGTCGCCGACAGGACAATCAACCTGCTCCGTGACCGTGCGGAAGTCGCAAGGATGGTCGTGGCTGAGATCACGGCTGATTTCGATCCGGATCGTGACAAGGGTACGGCTTCATGGACCCGTGGCTACGACACCAAGACCAACTATGAGGTTCCGCCTGTCCTTTGGGAGATCAGGCGCGAGAGGATGGTCGAGTTGATGGGACAAGGTTTCAGTTTCTATGACATCAAGAGATGGCACAAGGCTCCGTACTACGTGAACAGGCAGCCTTGCGGCGCATGGATCACCTCCACAAACGTCCCTTATGGCACAGGAAAGTACACCGGACAGTTCGTCAATTACAAAGAGATCCGTGAGAAGGGCTATTCGGAAGCCTATGGCAACGAGGCCGGAAGCGGCTGGATCTACACGAAGCACGGCCCGTTGTCAGTCGGCAAGGGATGGCTTGACACCTACTATCTGGATCAGGTCCCTACCCATGAGATCAACATGAACCCTGCCCTGACGCAGAACCCTGGCTACGAGGAACTATTCGGAAAATAGGATCACATGATCTCTGAATATAAAAGCGGGCGGCTGATACTCTTCAGTCGCCCGCTCTTAATGTCTGGAACCTACCTGGCTCTTGCTGTTTCTCCTTTAAGAATAGGGAAGTCCGGGTTCGGAATATGCGCTTCCGACATGATTGCCTGAAGCTCAGCGACTTTCTCCGGGTTGTCCGCACTCAGGTCTGTTGTCTCTCCCGGGTCGGTGGCGAGGTTGTACAGCTCGTATTTGTCGTTGTCGCTGCGGATGTCCAGATGAACAAGTTTCCATTCGCCTTTCCTGACGGCTTGGCGGCCTCCAAGCTCCTGAAACTCAAAGTAAAGCCATTCGTGTTCTTTCTGCATTCCCTTGTTCTCCAAGGTCGGAAGCAGACTGATGCCGTCCATGTTTTCAAGATCCTTTTCCTTGGCCCCGTTGAGCTCGCGTAGTGTCGGCATGACATCCCAGAACGAGCACATGAGATCCGAGTCAACGCCCTTTTGGGTGTGTCCTTCCCAACTTACAATCAAAGGAACTCTGACACCACCCTCGTAAAGATCCCTCTTGTAGCCTCTCCAAGGTCCGTTGGAGTCGAAGAAGTCAGGATCCGCACCTCCTTCTTTATGAGGCCCGTTGTCGGATGAGAAGATTATTATGGTGTTGTCATAGACTCCAAGTTCCTTGAGTTTTGAGACTATCTGTCCCACGTAGGTGTCAAGCCTTGTCACCATGGCCGCGAAAGTGGCATGAGGATATTCCTGCGAACAATAGCCACCCTTTCGGAACGCCGGCCCGCTGTCCACACCATGATAAGGTGTCTCGGGATATTTCCCTATGAATCTGTCGATTATGCTGTCCTGCGGAACAATCAGCTCGGCGTGCGGTATTGTGGTCGGATACCAGAGGAAGAAGGGTTCTCCGTCCTTGACCGAATTTTCGAGGAATTGGAGAGCTTTTTCATGGATAAGTTCTGGAATATACGTTCCCTGCCCGTAAGGGACAGAGTCCACATTGTCTTCCAGTTCAATTCTTTCCGAGTTATGCCAGATGTGGCTCGCATAGTAGCTGTGGGCGAGAAGCTGGCAATTGAAGCCATAGAACTCATCGACGCCTTGGTTGGCCGGATCTCCGCTTGTGCCGATGTAGCCAAGTCCCCATTTACCGAACGCTCCGGTTCTGTAGCCGGCCTTTCTCATGTCATGGAAGATCGTCTCGGCTCCGTCAGGAAGCGGAAACTGTCCTTCCGGATCAAGTTCGAGGTTTCCCCTCACCGGAGTGTGCCCGCTGTGGGTACCGGTCAGAAGACACGATCTGGACGGGGCGCTCACTGTGGTTCCCGAATAGCATTGTGTGAACCGGACACCGCCACGCGCGAGGGCGTCGATGTTCGGAGTCTCGAAATTCTTCTGCCCGTAGCAGCTCAGATCCCCCCAGCCAAGATCATCCGCCAGAATGAACACGACATTCGGAGTACGTGCCGGCTTCTCTTCAGCGCAGGCTCCTGTGGCGAGAGCGACTCCGGCAAGAAGCATTGAGTCAAGTACTTTGGTCATAAAATCCTGTTATTTGAAGATTAGTGAAATGTCTCGGATTATTTCTTCCCTTTCACGGAAGGGTGCGCCAGAATCTGCACGTCGATGCCGTCGATCTTGTAGCCTCTGAAGCGTCGTGCCAGGAGCTTGGACTCGATCTGGGAGTAGAGTTCGTCGTCGATCACATCGGAGAACACATGGTTCACGGTGTCGTAAAGGTGAAAATGCTTGAACGTGTTGACATCAAAGTACATCTTGTTGTTCTCGCTCAGGCGGTGGTGGTATATTCCCAAAAGAGAAAGCTGGGTCAGAATGTTGTAAACGGATGCGACTGTGACTTTTGCCTTGCTTGTCTCTGAGATTTCGGCTGTCACCATGTCGGCGCATGCGTGTCCGAGCTTTAGCATCGCCTCATGTACGGCGACTCTTTGCGGGGTTACCTTAAGTCCGTTCTTTTTTAAAAGTTCCCGGAAAACTTCAATTGTATGAGCCTTGTTGTTTTTCTCCATATATTTTCCAGTTTTTTTGTCTATTATCCTGCCGTGTATGCGGCCTTCCGGCCATTTAAACTACAAATTTATAAAAAATCCAATTAACGGCAGCACCGTTCCAAGAAAAAACACATTTTTTACAATCAATTCGCCGCTTGGCTAATCACGAATTATGGTTATCTTTGTAGGTTAAGATTTTACTCATGAATATGGAAAAGACCAGATGCTTGATCATAGGTGGCGGGCCGGCGGGTTACACGGCCGCGATCTACGCCTCCAGAGCCGCGCTTGAGCCTGTCCTTTACGAGGGCATGGAACCGGGCGGCCAGCTGACAACCACCACAATTGTCGAGAATTTCCCGGGATTCCCGGAAGGTGTTGACGCCAACCAGCTCATGGACGGGATGCGTGCCCAGGCAAAGCGTCTGGGAACGGACATCAGGAGGGGAGTGGTGACAGACGCGGACCTGTCCTCAAGACCGTTCCGCATTACCATTGACGGCGAGACCAGTCTGGAGGCTGAGGCTGTCATCATTGCGACAGGTGCCACCGCCAAGTATCTTGGACTTCCGTCGGAGCAGAAGTTCCGGGGGATGGGCGTGAGCGCCTGCGCGACCTGTGACGGTTTCTTCTACAGAAAGAAGGATGTCGCTGTCGTCGGAGGCGGCGACACCGCGTGCGAGGAGGCGACGTATCTCGCGAACCTGTGCAGAAAGGTCTATATGATCGTCCGCAGGGATGTGTTCAGAGCTTCCGTGGCCATGCAGGAGAGGGTCAGGAACACCGCCAACATCGAGGTCCTGTGGAATTGCAACACTCAGGAAGTGCTTGGAGATGAGTCAGGTGTGACCGGAGTTCGCCTGCAGGACAAGGATGGTAAGGTTTTTGATGTCAAGGTCGACGGATTTTTCCTGGCCATCGGACATCATCCGAACTCGGACATATTCAAGAAATACATCGAGACAGATGAGAACGGCTACATCGTCACCCGTGGCAAGACTTCCGAGACCAATGTGGAGGGAGTCTTCGCCGCCGGGGATGTTCAGGATCCGCGTTTCAGGCAGGCTATAACGGCTGCCGCCTCCGGATGCCGCGCCGCGTTGGAAGTGGAGAAATTCCTTTTGTCACACTGATGATTATGTTTACTTAAGTTTCGCATTTGCGAAACACCACTCTTCTTCACTGCTTGCAGTGAAAGCAAGTCCCTCCCCCGAGGGGAGGGATTTAGGGAGGGGGTAACGTTAAATGATGTGGGTGGGCAATCACCTCCGAACGTGAGATAATGTATTTGACAGCAGGTGATTGCCTACTTGCGAAAGTTGAGTTATGTTTAGAATAGATATGCTGAAGACAACTTTGAGGTTTGTGTCCGTGGCGCTTGTGGCCGCGCTCTTCTTCCAGTCCTGCAAGTCGGAGTATGAGGCTCTGCTGAACGGCAATGACGTTGACGCCAAGTACACCGCCGCATTCGACTATTTCAACCACGGCAAGTACAGCAAGGCAGCCCAGCTGTTCGAGTCTCTGGCCGTCCTGACCAGTGGAACTGACAGGGATGACACCGTGCAGTACTATTGGGGACTGAGCAATTACCGCTTCAAGGACTACTACACCGCCGAGACGAATTTCACGAAGTTCATCACGAACTTCCCGCGCAGCCCGTTTGTCGAGGAGGCCGCGTTCCTGAGAATCGACTGCCTTTACCGTTCCACTCTTCGCTATGAGCTGGATCAGGTCCCGACCCATAACGCCATCAGCGTCATCAGCCAGTACATGATCGAGAACCCGGACAACTCGCATGCCGCGATATGCCGTAGGATGCTTAAGAAACTGAACGACAGGCTTGACAAGAAAGCCTACGAGAACGCCAGACTCTACTACAGGATGGAGGACTACAAGGCGTCAAGAGTGGCGTTCCGGAACGTCCTGAAGGATGACGCCGAGAACATCTACCGCGAGGACATCCTCTACTACATCGCCAAGTCTTCGTACAAATACGCTTTCCTCAGTGTGGAAGGCAAGCAGAAAGAACGCTACATGACATTCGTGGACGACTACTACAACTTCATCGGTGAGATTCCCGACTCGCCTTACAGAAAGGAGCTGGATGTACTCTACCGCCGTGCCCAGAAGGCGCTCGGCCGCTACTCCGGGACAGACGAGGATCTTGGAGCGAAGGAAAAGGACTTCGAGAGAGACAGGAAAAAAATATTGAAACAATCCGCGGAGTAGGCCACGTACAATATTTAGACAAGTTTTTTTTTGAATATGGACATTAAGAAGAAGGTCCCTTCAAACACGATCACAAGGGACATCAAGTATCTCGCCGAGCCGACAGGCAACATCTATGAGACAGTGGTTCTCCTTTACAAGAGAGCGAATCAGATAGCTCTCGCCGAGAAGAAGGAACTCGCCAAGAAACTGGAGGATTTCCGCACCGACCGTGACACCATGGACGAGGTTTTCGAGAACCGCGAACAGATCGAGATCTCCAAGTACTACGAGAAACTCCCTAAACCGGATCTCATCGCGATCTCCGAGTTTGAGGACGGTGAACTCTACTACAGGATGGCCGGTTCCGGCAGCGAGGAGGAAATGAATGTCCGCCCTGCCAAGGAAAGCACTTCGGACGCTGAATAGTCTCAGGGGCTATGCTCAAGTCCCTCCAGATACGGAATTATGTTTTGATAGACTCTCTGGACGTTGAGTTTCCGGAGGGTCTGATTATTATATCCGGCCAGACCGGAGCCGGAAAGTCAATTCTGTTGGGAGCTCTCTCCCTGCTCCTCGGCTCCAAGACCGAAGCATCCGTGATCGGAGGTGAGGCCGAAAACTGTGTCGTTGAAGCGGTTTTCGGAGTTCCGGAGACAGATTCGGCGTTAATGAACATTCTGGAAGAGAACGATGTTGAGGCGGGGAACGGAGAACTGATCATCCGCAGGGTGGTTGGTCGGTCCGGTCGCTCCCGCTCGTTCATCAACGACTCTCCGGTGAACATCCAGCTTCTCCAAAGCATTGCCTCAAGGCTGGTGGACATCCATTCCCAGCACCAGACCCTTCTGCTGTCGGACAGGGTTTTCCAGCTTTCCATGCTGGATCATTTCGCCGGCAATGAGGCTCTTCTGGAGGAGTGCTCACGTGCCTACAAGGCTTTCAAGGCTCACGAGAAGGAATATTCAGAAGTCTCTTTGAAACTAGAAAAACTGAAAGGGGAGAGTGAATATGTCCGCGCCCGCTGGCAGAGACTTGAGGACGCCCGGCTTCAGGAGGGGGAGATCGAGTCGCTGGAGGCCGAGCAGAGGCAGCTTGCCAACGCCGAGGAGATCAAGGAAAACCTTGGCGGCGTCGAGGAGATGTTCAATCCCTCGGATCCCAACTCGGAGGTCATGCCGTTGTCTTCGGCCTTGAAGGAAGCCCAGAGGATGCTGGAGAAGACCGCGAGGTTTGTCCCGGAAGCCGCCTCTCTGGCCGAACGGATCGATTCCGCGCGCACGGAGCTGGACGACATTCTGGAGGATGTCTCTGCCATTAATTCACGCACGGAACTTTCGCAGGAACGTCTTGAGGCTGTGGATGGGCGTCTTTCCCTTCTATATGACCTGATGAAGGGCTACTCCGCCTCGTCCGTTACCGAACTGATCGCAAAGAGGGACGCCCTTTCTGAGTCGCTTTTCGATTCAACCGCCCTTGAAGCCCGCAAGGTTGAGCTGGAGACTGTCCTGACTGCTGAAAGAAAATCCCTTGAAGGAATAGCCCACCGTCTGCACGAGGCCAGAGCCAAGGCATGCGGGCCGTTCTCAGAAGCCATAACAGAGTCAGTCCGTTCCCTTGAGATGGATTATGCGGTGTTCAATGTGGAACTTTCAGAGGCTCCGGCATCGGCAAGCGGCTCTGATGCTGTTCATTTTCTGTTCTCCGCCTCCGGAACGACTCCTGTGGATGTCTCCAAATGCGCTTCGGGAGGAGAGATGTCCCGCCTGATGCTTTGCCTCAAGGCCATGATGGCCAAGTTCGTGAGCATGCCTACACTCATCTTCGACGAGATCGACACAGGTGTCTCCGGCAGTGTGGCCGACAAGATGGGCAGGATGATCTGCTCCATGGGAAAGGACATGCAGGTCTTCGCCATCACCCACCTTCCGCAGGTGGCTGCCAAAGGCAATGCCCATTATGTTGTGGAAAAGGAATATGATGTCCTTGGCAAGGCCACAACTTCAGTCCGTCCGGTCACAGGACAGGACCGCGTCATGGAAATCGCCCGCATGCTGAGCGGCAGCAGCATCACATCCGCCGCTGTGGAGAACGCAAAGGCGTTGCTCTCTATCTGACCAGTCTTACTGAATAATCCGGTTCATAGACAACCCTGCGCACGGCCTCGTTGATGTAGCCGCCCCGGTTGGTCCTGACAAGATTGAAATCTGACTGAAGGCCGGAGCCATTAATGGAATCGCGCCTGTCCCATCTCCTGCCATATTCAGAATTCATGGTGGAGAAGAATTTCATCAGGTCGTAGCCTTGGAAGGCTGTCCGGCTTGGTTCCGCTCCGTAGATCGCCCTGTACTTCATCAGGAAGTTCTGGACATCCTTTGAGTCGTAGTCCACGTGATAGGACACGCTGGAGTGAAGGTTCAGCGCGTGAAGCTGCTCCACATCGATTTCTTCGAACGTCCTCAGTTTGGAAGTACTGTAGAGCACGATGTCTTTCTTCTGGCTTGAGACCAGATAAAGAAGTCTGACAACCTCGATGACGAATGCCTTGCTGTCAGACGCTATCACAACCCTGTTGGTGCCTGTGCCAGTCATCATTCCTTCGATCCGTCCCATCACCTGCCGTCCTTCAAGAATGTTGAACGAAAGGCTTGAGTGTCTCAGCCCGGAGCCACGCACTTCTTCTATCACATCGGCGGTGTAGCCGCTGACAGTCGCCCCTTTCTGTGTGACAAGGATCACATTGTCCTCATTCCTGAGGTCGGACTTGATCCATTTGACCATGTCGGAGATCTGTGCCTTGGTCGGAGCCGGAGCCTGTATGATGTTTGGAATCGTGTCCGCAAGAGTTTCCACCCTTGGGTCAAGCGGTGAGACTATCCAAGTATTGCCTTTCGATGCGTTCACTGTTCTGGCGATATCAGTGACCGACACAGGACCGATCACGAAATCACTTTCGGAGAATCTCTCCTCGGTGACAGGCATGGCTCCTCCCGCCACGTCATAGACATTGAGGCCAACCTTGTTTCCAGCCTCACCAAGATCCTTGGCCGCCAGCAGGACTCCACTGTAGAAGTCCATCATCTGTCCGTCAGCTTTCTTTGAGGCATTGAAAGGCAGAAGAAGCGCCATGCTTGTTTCCTGTTTCCTGTTGAAGAACCGGTCGAAAATCCCATCGGCCGCCGAGCCTGCCGGAGCGTCTCCGGCCGCCGTTCCTGTCGAAGTGCCGGTCTCAGAGTCTGCTGAAGCATCTCCGGCCGCTGAGCCTGTGGTTCGACTATGCTTATCAACCATCGAACCGGCTTTCTCCCACTTTTCAGGATGAAGCGGAATCTTGATCTCGTCCTTTCTCCTGACCTTATCGGAAGTCATCCCGTTTATGTTCTTGATGGCTTCCTTGGAGACCATATATTTCCTTGCGATGGACCTCAGATCCTCGAACCACTTCACTCGGTGGATGAAATATTCCTTACTCTCGTCTTTCGTCGAGGCCTTCTCAGCGGCAACCGTTTCCTGTACGGAAGGCTGCCCGGTCCTGCCCTCCTTGACCGGAATCAGAATGATCTGGTCTTTCTTAAGTCCCTCTGTCTCCAGATTCAGCGCCGGATTGGCGTCGTAGATCTCCTGCAGGGTCACGTTGTAGGCCTTGCTGATGGAGTAGAGGGTCTGGCGTCCCTGCACGACGTGCGAGTAGTATATCTTGCCGTTGTTGCGTACCTTGTCGGTCGAGACCACAACATGTGGCTGGGAATACTCCTGAGCGGAAGCTCCGGATCCGAAGGCGGCCGCCAGGCATAGCAAGGCCGCGAAAGCAGTCAGGTGTCTGTTGTTCATCTTATCTTGTACAAATTGTCGGAAAACTCCAACATCCTCTTGCTGAATGTCTTCCATGAGAGCCTCTCTTTCTCGGCCCTGATTGAGTTAACGCAGAGGGTCTTGAGGTTGGAGTCAGAGAAGTAGGTCTGAATCTCCTTCACGATGCAGTCCACGTCAGCCTTCTGTGCGACAAGCCCCGTGCCACAGTCACCGATCGACTGGCGCAGCCCTCCCACGTCGGTCACCACCATCGGTACTTCGAAGTGGTAGGCGATCGCGCTTATTCCGCTCTGTGTGGCTGACCTGTAAGGCAGGACGGCCAGATCCGCCGCCGAGAAATAGTCTTTGACCTCGGAGTCCTTTATGTAGCGCGTGAACAGCTTGATCCTGTCCTTGGCCGGAGAAGAATCGATGATGGTCTGGTACTTCTCGAATGAGCCGTAAGGTTCTCCCGCCACGATCAGCTGGTAGCTGTCGTCAAGTTTTCCGAAAGCGTTCAGAAGGATGTCCAGCCCCTTGTATGACCTGATCAGTCCGAAGAACAGGATGTTCTTCCTGCCGTGTTCCAGCCCCAGAAGCCTTTCCGCCTCCTCCCTCGGCAGCTTCTCGCCGAAGTGCCCGTAAATCGGATGGAACAGAGTGACGTTTGGGGCGTCGGGAGAGAGTCTGCGCAGATCCTCCGCGACCTCGTCGCACAATGTGACGTTGCCTGTGCAGCCGGACAGAAAGTACTTTGTCAGAGGCGCGTCGAAGCATTTCGGCTCGTGCGGGATCACGTTGTGCAGGATCGAGATGACCTTGCAGCGCTTTTTCAGTCTTCTTGCGATGAAGCCCAGCGACGGTCCGAAATAGGACATCCAGTAACTGATCACTACCAGATCCGGTTTCCAGTCACGGATGGCCCTGTAGGTCTTCCGGTAGGTAAAAGGATTGGCCGTATCCAGCAGAGCATCGCTCTCGATGGGTACGGCGTCATCATCCTTTGTGACATATTGTGTCTTTCCCGGAAAAAGGAATTCCGGATACTGTCTTTTGAAATTGAATGCCTTGACAGTGTGGCTTTTGCTCAGTTCCAAGTAGAGACTTGCGTTGAACTGAGAGATCCCACCTCTGAATGGGTAAAAGCAGGACAGCAGAGCGATTCTCAAAGCTACTTGGCTTTAGACTCGCTTGCGGCGGCTGCCGGTGCGGCCTTTCCGCCCTTGCCCTTGCTCTTGCTTTGGATGTACTCGTCGTTGAGGCCGGACAGGATCGCGTCGGTAACGTCGAGGTCTGGGTCACCAGTGGCCACAGGGGCCGGAAGAACGCTGCCCTGGGTGGCGATGATCATGGCGTACTTGCGCTCCTCGTTGAACTTGTCAAGGAATGTCTTGATGGCGTCACCGATCTGGTTCATCATCACCTGCTGCTCCTCGGCGATTTCCTGCTGCTTCTGGGCGGCGTAGTTGTTGAAGTTGTTCTGCTGCTCCTGGAGCTTGAGGTTCCTCTGCTCGGCGACCGAGCGCACGAGGAGGCCTTTGTCCAGGTCGGACTGGAATTTGTTAACATCGCTCTGAAGCTTGTTGCCTCTCCTGCTGATCTCCTCCTGGATGCTCTGAACCTTGGTCTCCACTACCGATCTGAGATCGTTGGCCATGTCGTACTCGTCAAGCACTCTGTCGAGGTCGAACCATACGATGGAGCCGGCCTGGGCCGTGGCCTCCACAGCCTCTCCGGAAGTGGCGTTCTTTTTCCCGTTACCGTTTGAAGTGAGCTGGATAATTCCGAGAGCAACCACAGCGACGAGGGCTATGATGCTTACAATCAGTGGTGTTTGTTTCATTTTATTGATTTGTTTATTAATATTCAAGGCTACAAATGTAACTAAAAAATCTTTATCTTCGACAGATATGCCTGGATTGTTTTCTCAAGACCCATGTAAAGTGCGTCGCAGATGATGGCGTGGCCGATGGAAACCTCGTCCGTCCAAGGGATGGTCCTGATGAAATATTCAAGATTCTCAAGGCTCAGGTCATGCCCTGCGTTCAGCCCAAGTCCAAGTTCCCTGACTGCTTTCGCGGTCTCAAGATATGGCGCTATCGCTTTCTCGGGACCGGCCGGGTACTCCGCCGCATAGTCGGCGGTGTACAACTCCACACGGTCACACCCGCATGCCTTCGCGCCTTCGGCCATCGCGGGGGAAGGGTCAATGAATATGGACGTGCGTATTCCTTTCTCTCTGAATCTTGCGCAGATGTCCGTAAGGAAATCCTTGTTGGAGACGGTGTCCCATCCCGCGTTCGAGGTTATGGCGTCGTGCGCATCCGGAACGAGGGTGACCTGATCCGGTACTACCTCAAGCACCAGATCCACGAAACTTGGAATAGGATTCCCTTCTATGTTGAATTCTGTTCTCACCGTAGGTCTGATCGCCCTTACATCCGAGTACCTGATGTGCCTTTCATCCGGCCTCGGATGGACAGTGATACCTTCCGCTCCGAATCTCTCGCAGTCGATCGCCGCCTTCTCCACATCAGGCATGTTCCCGCCGCGGGCGTTGCGGAGGGTCGCGATCTTGTTGATGTTTACACTTAGTCTAGTCATGTTCGTACACAATATAGTAACCTTCAAAAAATAATCTGCATCATCTTAAGGAATCTTTTCGGTCTCATCAGTCATGTGCCACCGGGCACACACCTTCTTCGAAAAAAGATCTATCCTCGAAAATATTCTCTTAATCTGAGGCAACTTATTTTTTTTCATGTTACATAAACATACAAAAATAATGATTTCTGTTCAGTTTTATGCAGAATTGTGCTATTTTTGAAAAATGTTTTAAAAGCCACTGATGAAGATTGCGGTATATTCCAGAGACGGCGGCGCCATGCGCGAGGAAAGGCTTTCCCGGATGCTGGAAAGATTGGGGAAAGAGTCGTTCGACCTTTACGGGATCGGCGGGGGAGGGGACATCCTTCCCGGCACGGATCTGGTCATGAGCGTCGGAGGAGACGGCACGTTCCTCTCGGCCTCCCAGTGTGTCGGCAAGTCCGGCATCCCGATTCTGGGGGTCAATCTCGGGCGGTTGGGATTTCTCTCCGAATATAGTCCCGAAGAGGCCGGCGAAGCCCTTCTGTCAGGAGGATGGTATCTGGAAGACAGGGAGTTGCTGGACACAAAGGTGTACGGTGACGTGCCGGACAACGGCCAGAGGTTCTGGCCCTACACCCTCAATGAGGTCTCCGTTCACCGTTCCGGGGCGGCTCTTCTCGGGATCGACGTGACGATTGACGGGCATCCCTTGCCGACTTATTGGGCCGACGGGCTGCTCGTGGCCACCAGCTCCGGGTCAACGGCATATTCATTGAGTGTCGGAGGACCCATCTGCGCGCCTGAAGCGAAGGTGCTGATCATCGCGCCGATCGCACCGCACAACCTGAACGCCCGCCCGCTTGTGGTTCCTGACACCACGAGGATCACCGTCTCCATGAGATCCCGGGACGATGGCGTCATGCTCTCGATGGACAACAGGAACCATCTTATACAGCCCTCAGCCACCCTTGACGTCAAGGTGGCACAGTTTTCGCTTAAGAGGGTTCGTCTAAAAAATACCAGTTTTATAAAGGCTTTGACAACAAAGCTGTTCTGGGGGGAGGACATCCGGAACAGCGGTGAATGACAATTTTGTGAATATATGGACAAAATCAACAACATACCCTCTCACGTCTCCATCATTATGGACGGCAACGGACGATGGGCCCGGCAGAAGGGGCAGCAAAGGGTCGCCGGTCATTTCGAGGGTGTCGAAAGCGTGAGGGTCTGTGTCGAGGCCGCCGCCGAGGCAGGGGTCAAATACCTTTCGATTTTTGCATTCTCCGAAGAGAACTGGGGACGTCCGGAAGAAGAAGTCAGCTCGCTTATGGGCTTGATGCTTAAGGCAATAGCTGATGAGATTGATTCTCTTGCCGCAAAGGGTGTGAAGTTTCGTGTCCTGGGCAACACCTCACGTCTCGCTCCTGAGCTTTTGGCCGCGATCCACGAGGCTGAGGAAAAGACTGAGCCTGCGCCCGGCAAGGAACCACTGCTGACATTGATCGTCTTCTTCAGCTACAGCGGCAAATGGGACATCCTTCAGGCCGCCAAACGGATGGCAAAGGAATATTCAGACCGTCCGGATGAACTTGATTCTGTCGGCATCGGGGATTTTAGTCATTACCTTGTTACAGACGGGATCCCTGATCCGGATCTTATCATCAGGACCTCGGGGGAGGAAAGGATCAGCAACTATCTCCTCTGGCAGGCGGCATATTCGGAATTCCTTTTTGTGGACACTCTGTGGCCTGATTTCAGGCGTGAAGAGTTCCGCGCGGCGCTTGAGGAATATTCCCACAGGAACCGCAGATATGGAAAAGTTAAATAACTTGCGTATATTTGTAGCTTAATTCAATGAAATCAGATTCGATGAAAGTATATCGCTTCTTGTGCCTCGCCGCCTTGTCTTTCGCCGCCCTGCCTGTTATGGGACAGGAAACGGCGAAATCGTCTGTTTCCGCCGAGGTTGACTTTGACCACCCGAAAACCTACTATCTGGGTGGTGTCACCGTGGAGGGAAACCATCAGTTTTCGAGCCAACAGATCATCTCGCTGACCGGACTTCAGAAAGGCATGAAGGTCACGATTCCGAGCGATGACCTTTCCTCGATCGTGTCCAGACTGTGGATGCAGAGGTATTTCGAGAATGTCGCGCTGGAGCTTGACCATCTGAGCGAGAACAGGGACTCGGCCTACATTACGATCCGCATCCAGGAGCGTCCGAGGGTCTCCAGATGGCTTTTCACAGGTGTGAGGAAAGGTGAGCAGAAGGATCTGGACGAGAGGCTCAACCTCCGCCGTGGCGGTGAGTTCTCGGACTATGTCGCCAAGACTTCCACGGACATCATCAAGAGATTCTACGCCGACAAGGGATTCCTTAACTGCAAGGTTGATGTACAGACCCAGAAGGATTCCATCGTCAAGAATGCGATAAAAGTGAACTTCGCCGTTGACCGTGGCTCCAAAGTGAAGATCCGCGACATCAACTTCGAGGGCGCCCAAGGTTTCACGGACTACAAACTCTCCCGCTCCATGAAGAAGACCAAGGCCAAGAAATGGTACAACTTCTTCAACAGCAAGAAATTCAACGAAAAGGAATATCCTAACGACAAGAACAGCCTCATCAGCAAGTTCAACGAGGCCGGCTTCCGTGACGCCCGCATCATCAAGGATTCCATCTACTATGTGACACCGGACAGGCTGGGCATTGATCTCCGGATAGACCAAGGTAAGAAATACTATTTCAGGAACATATCATGGACCGGCAACTCCGTCTATTCCACTGACCAGCTCAATGAGCTCCTGAACATCCGCAAGGGCGACCCTTACGATATGGTGACCATGCAGAAGAGGCTCTTTGGTGGCGGAAAGCAGGGTGATCAGGATGTGTCCAAGATATATCGTGACAATGGCTACCTGTTCATCACCATCACTCCGGTCGAACTGAATATTGAGGGAGACTCCGTTGATGTCGAGATGAGAATCTCCGAGGGAAAGCAGGCCACCTTGAACAACATCGTCATCAACGGCAACAGCCTGACCAACGAGAGGGTTGTCCGCCGTCAGTTGGCCACAAGACCCGGCTACCTTTTCAGCCAGACCGACTTCGAGAGGTCCATCAGGGAGATCGCCTCTTTGGGACAGTTCGACCCGGAGGCCATAGCGGATCCGTCGAGGGGCTATACAATCGCTCCTAACCAGTTGAACAACACCGTGGACTTAATCTACAACGTGACCGAGAAACCTTCCAGCCAGCTGGAACTCTCCGGAGGCTGGGGCGCGAACACGTTCGTGGCGACGGTCGGTGTGAACTTCAACAACTTCTCCACGAAGCGTATGTTCGACAAGAACGCCTGGAGGCCGGTCCCTCTGGGAGACGCACAGAACCTTTCGCTGCGTTTCCAGACGAACGGAACCTATTATACATCACTGGTGTTCGGTTTCTCTGAACCATGGCTCTTCGCCAAGAAGCCTACGTCACTGAACCTTCAGGCCTACTATACCCGTCAGACCAACTCCTACCTTGCGATCGGCCTCCTGTCCAACGACAAGGTCATGCAGGTGTACGGATTCTCGGCCGGGATCGGTACGAGACTCAAATGGCCGGACAACTACTTCGTGCTCTACAACGGTCTCAGTTGGCAGATCTACGACCTGAAGAACTGGATCAACGGTTACTTCATGTTTAATGACGGAAGATCTCACAACCTTAGCTACACCATCAGCCTGAGCAGAAACTCAACCGACCAGCAGATTTACCCTCGTATGGGTTCCAACTTCAGTGCCAGCCTCCAGCTGACACCTCCATATTCATTGTTCAGAAAGAAGGATCTCGGTACGCTTGACGCCAACGGCAACCCTCTGAAGGTCGCAAGCTACAAGGACATCAATTACGACAAATGGAGCTCGGCGGACCGCTACAAGTGGATCGAGTACCATAAGTGGAAGGTCAGCGGAGAACTATACACCAAGGTGATCGGAGACTTCGTGATCATGAGCCGCGCCCAGTTCGGCTACCTTGGGTACTACAACCGCAAGTGGGGATATTCTCCGTTCGAGGGATTCCGTGTCGGTGGCGACGGCATGTCGGGCTATGACACATACGGAGCCGATGTCATCGCCCTTCGTGGCTACGAGAACTACTCCCTTACTCCTTGGGACGTGACACCGTACAACTCCAACGGCTACTATGCCGGCAATGTCTATGACAAGTTCACTATGGAGTTCCGTTACCCTGTCATCCTCCAGCCTCAGTCCACAATCTTTGTGCTGGGCTTCCTTGAGGGAGGTAACTGCTGGTCTGACATCAAGAAGTTCAATCCGTTCCAGATCAAGCGTTCGGCAGGTGTCGGCGTGAGGGTGTTCCTGCCGATGATCGGTCTGCTCGGTATCGACTGGGGCTACGGCTTCGACAATCCTGAAAAGAAGAACAGGAGTCAGTTCCACTTCCTGATCGGACAACAATTCTAAATAATATTCTTACATTTGCATCGGAATAGTACACGAAACTGATAAAATTCTATAAAAATGAAAAAGATTCTTTTGATCGCCGCTATGGCGTTGTTTACTCTGACAGCTTCGGCACAGGCGAAGTTCGCCTATGTTGACTTCAATGAACTGGTGATGCTCGCCCCTGAGGCTGACGCTGCCAGATCACAGATGCAGGCTGCTCAGAAAGAGGCTCAGGAAACCCTTCAGAGCATGATGGAAGAGGCACAGACCAAGTATAACGAGTACCAGCAGAAGCAGTCCACATGGACTCCAGCCATCAAGTCCAGCAAGGAGAAGGAACTCGGTGAGATCCAGAACAGGATTCAGGAATTCCAGCAGTCCATCCAGGCAGAGCTTCAGCAGCAACAGCAGCAGTTGATGGATCCTATCTACAAGAAGGCTCAGGAGGCAGTTGAGAAACTCGCCAAGGCCGGCGGCTACCTGTTTGTGTTCGAGACTTCACAGTACCTTTACGTTGACAAGGCTCAGTGCAAGGATCTGACTCCTGAGGCAAGAAAGGCAATGAATATTCCTGAGGGCAGGACCATCGAGGATCTCCAGAAGGAACTTCAGGCACAGGCTCAGGGCCAGCAGCAGTAATCATTGACAGGAAGATCAGAAGAGGGTAGGCAAGAACTGATTTTTGCCGACCCTCTTTTTGCGCTCTGACATGACGTGTTGTCGCTGAGTGCTTTCCAGGACGTTTTTTCGTTATGTTTTAGGGCTGTATGCAGGTAATGAATCTTTTTTCGGAGAAAAGGTTGGTTATTCTGCTTTTTATGCTTTAATTTGTAAGGTATTTTTATAAAACACAAATATTCTTAAAATAGAAATGCAACATAAGGTTATTGATGCTAAGGATGTTGTGATCAGGTTCGCCGGGGATTCCGGTGACGGCATGCAGCTTACCGGAACTTTGTTCGCCAACCTGTCCGCAGTCTATGGTAACGGCCTTTCCACATTCCCGGACTATCCGGCAGAGATCAGAGCCCCGAAAGGGACTGTCGCCGGTGTGTCTGGATTCCAGGTTCACATCGGCAGCCATAAGGTAAACACCCCCGGGGACTTCTGTGACATGCTGGTGGCGATGAACCCAGCCGCCCTGAAGGCGAACGCCAAGTGGCTGAAAAGAAACGCTACCGTGCTTGTAAACGAGGATGCCTTCGATGATTTCGGCCTGACGAAAGCGGGCTTCACCGGCAATCCTTTTGAGGAACTTCACATCGAGGACAGGAACATCATCGTCGCTCCGATCACAAAACTGACGGAGGAGAGCTTGAAGGACAGCGGACTGGATGTCGTGTCTGTCCATAAGTGCAGGAATATGTTCACCCTCGGAATGGCCTGCTTCATCTACAGCCGTCCGCTGGACTATGTCTATACCTATCTTGAGGGACGTTTCGCCAAGAAGCACCCTGAAATGATCGAGCCGAACCGCAAGGTGGTGAATGACGGCTACAACTATGCCGCGAACATCCAGGCGGTCGCCGACACCTACACCGTCGTCCCGGACATTCAGGAAAAAGGAATATACAGGAATATAACCGGTAACCAGGCTTTGGCCTGGGGTCTCATCGCCGCTTCGGAGAAATCCGGACGGCCTCTTTTCTGCGGATCCTATCCGATCACGCCGGCGACTGCGATCCTTGAGGAACTCGCCATACACAAGAACCTTGGTGTCAAGACCATGCAGACCGAGGACGAGATAGCCGGAATATGCTGTGCCATCGGCGCGTCGTTCGCAGGCAATCTGGCTGTGACGACCACCTCCGGCCCCGGTCTGTCCCTTAAGTCAGAGGCTCTCGGACTTGCCGTGATGACCGAGCTTCCGCTCGTGGTTGTGGACGTTCAGCGCGGCGGTCCTTGCACCGGTCTGCCTACCAAGACCGAGCAGGCTGACCTTAACGAGGCCCTTTACGGCCGCAACGGCGAGAGCCCTATGGTCGTGATGGCCGCGCACTCCCCGGCGCATTGCTTTGACGCCGCCTTTACGGCCGCCAAGATCGCTATGGAGCATATGACTCCTGTCCTGCTCCTCTCCGAAGGCTTCCTTGGTAACGGCTCGGAGCCGTGGAAGATTCCTTCAATGAGTGAATATCCTGAGATCAAGCCTCGCCTTGCCGAGGCCGACGGGAGCAAGTTCCATCCTTTCGAGAGGGATCCCGAGACTCTTGCCAGAAAATGGGCTCCGGCCGGAACACCTGGCTTGGAGCACCGTGTGGGCGGTCTTGAGAAGACACATAACGGAGTCCTTTCCACAGATGCGGCCAACCACGAGATGATGGTAAAGGAGCGTGCGGAGAAAGTCGCCCGTGTGGCCGCTGACATTCCTGACCTTGTTGTTGACGGTCCGGAGAGCGGTGATGTCCTGCTGGTTGGCTGGGGTGGCACTTACGGACATATTCTTACAGCCACGGAGGAACTCCGCGCGGCCGGGAAGACTGTCAGCCGTGTGCATTTCGATTTCATCGATCCGCTGCCTAAGAACACGGAGAAGGTACTGTCTGGTTTCCGTAAGATAATCGTCTGCGAGCTTAATCTCGGACAGTTCGCCGGGTACCTCAAGACCATATTTCCGCAGTTCAACTATTTGAGCTGCAATAAGGTTCAGGGACAGACTTTCCTTGTTAAGGAGATTGTTGACGCCGCTTTAAGCGAATTATAGGAGGACAGCGCAATGCCAAAATATACATTGAAAGATTTCAAGAGCGACCAGGAGATCAGATGGTGCCCGGGGTGCGGGGACTATTCAGTGCTCGCCGCTCTTCAGAGAACCCTTCCCCTGGTTTGTGAGGAGAAGGGGATAGACAAGGACAAGATTGTGGTCGTGTCCGGAATTGGTTGTTCGTCAAGGCTTCCGTACTATGTGGACACCTACGGGTTCCACAGCATCCACGGCCGCGCCACGGCCATCGCCACAGGTATGAAGGTCGCCAACCCGGATCTCTGCATCTGGCAGGTGAGCGGTGACGGTGACGCGCTGGCTATCGGCGGTAACCATTTCATCCACGCCATCCGCAGGAACATCGACATCAATCTGATGCTCTTCAACAACCAGATTTACGGAATGACGAAGGGGCAATATTCCCCGACCTCCAAACTGGGAGCCATCACGAAGACTTCCCCTTACGGAACGGTCGAGTATCCGTTCAATCCGGGCAGTCTTGTGCTTGGCGCGAAAGGAACGTTCTTTGCTCGTGGAATGGACACTGAACTTGCTTTGAACCAGGAGATCATGCTTGCGGCCTCAAGGCATAAGGGCACTTCCGTGATGGAGTTCCTGACCAACTGCGTGATCTTCAACAACGGCTCACACGCCGAGATTTCCGACAGGGAACACAAGGCGGACAGGACGCTGGTTCTGCGTGACGGCGAGAAGATGATATTCGGAAAGAACCGCGACAAGGGTATCGCCCTCGACGGGTGGAGACTGAAGGTCGTGACCATCGGAGAGAACGGAGTCACCGAGGATGACATTCTCACCCACGACAGCCATTCCGACAACCTTGGCCTCCAGATGATGCTGGCCGACATGAAATGGCCGGACTTTCCGGTAGCTCTCGGAGTCATCCGCGAGGTGCCGGACATCACCTATGAGGATGAGGTTGCCAAGCAGGTCGAGAGCGTGAGGTCAAAGGCCAAGGTCCACAGTGTGGACGAGTTGCTTCACAGCGGCTCCACTTGGGAACTTAAATAGAACACACATTTTTTAACTAATTAATAACACATCACATTATGAAAACAACAGAAATAATGGCCCGTCTTCAGGCCAAGTATCCAACTGAGAAGGAATATCTTCAGGCAGTGGAGGAAGTTCTTGAGTCGATCGAGGAGGTTTACAACCAGCATCCTGAGTTCGAGAAGGCCAAGATCGTCGAAAGACTTGTCGAGCCTGACAGAATCTTCACGTTCCGTGTGACCTGGATTGACGACAACGGTGAGGTTCAGACAAACCTCGGCTACCGCGTGCAGTTCAACAGCGCGATCGGGCCTTACAAGGGAGGACTTCGTTTCCACAAGGCCGTGACCCCTTCAATGCTCAAGTTCCTTGGATTCGAGCAGACATTCAAGAACGCCCTCACAACCCTTCCTATGGGTGGCGCGAAAGGTGGTTCGGACTTCGACCCTGTCGGCAAGTCAAACGCTGAGATCATGCGTTTCTGCCAGGCCTTCATGCTTGAGCTCTGGCGCTGCATCGGCCCAGACCAGGACATCCCTGCGGGTGACGTAGGTGTAGGTGGACGTGAGATCGGCTTCCTGAACGGAATGTACCAGAAGCTCGCCCGCCAGTATCACACCGGAGTTCTCACCGGAAAGGGCGCTACCTGGGGAGGATCCATCCTTCGTCCTGAGGCCACCGGTTTCGGAGCCCTCTATTTCACCCAGCACCTTCTCCACAAGGCCGGCAAGGACATCGCCGGCCAGAAGGTCTGCATCTCCGGCTTCGGTAACGTGGCTTGGGGCGCTGTGAAGAAGGCTACCCAGCTCGGTGCCAAGGTTGTCGCCATCTCCGGCCCGGACGGAGTATGCCATATTCCTGAGGGAATGACTCCTGAGATGAATGAATATATGCTTGATATGCGTGCCTCCAACAGGAATATGGTCGAGGATCTCGCCACCAAGTTCCCTGGACAGGTTCAGTTCACCGCCGGCAAGAAGGCTTGGAGCATCCCTTGCGACATCGCTCTCCCTTGCGCGTTCCAGAACGAGCTCAGTGAGGACGACGCAAAGGAACTGAAGGCCAACGGCTGCTGGTGCTGCTGCGAGGTTTCCAACATGGGTTGCCAGCCTGGAGCCATCCACTTCTTCCAGAACAACGGAGTCCTCTTCGCTCCTGGCAAGGCTGTGAACGCCGGTGGTGTCGCCACATCAGGCCTTGAGATGACCCAGAACGCGGCTCACCTCAGCTGGTCCGCACAGGAGGTTGACGACAAGCTTCACTGGATCATGCAGAGCATCCACGAGCAGTGCGTGAAGTACGGCACACGTCCGGACGGCAGCGTTGACTACGTGAAGGGAGCCAACATCGCCGGCTTCATGAAGGTAGCGCAGGCCATGCTTGAGCAGGGAATCATCTAAAAAAGTAAAATTTCCTACGAATATGAGCACATCAGCACTTTGTTGATGTGCTTTTTTCATTTATATTCATTAAATTTGCAAGTTATGATGAATATGAACATTATTAAATAACACTTTTTCAAATGAAAAGAACCGCTCTGGCATTAATGCTGATCGCTCTTGCGGCTTCCTGCAACACGGAGCCGAAGACCGCTGTCCAGAAGAAGGTCGATTCGTATGCGCTCGTAAAGATCGAGTCGCCAGACCTTTCCGGTATCACAGACAACGGTAAAGAAGTCCTCAACCTCTACAAATTCGCCGCCGACCAGGCTGACAGTATCTACTGGAAGCAGTATTTTGGTGACAAGACCTTGATCGAGAACCTGAAGGATGCCGATCTTAGGGACTATGCCAAAATCAACTATGGCCCTTGGGACCGCCTTGACGGCTCCACATTCATAGAAGGTTTCGGAGAGCTTCCTCTTGGTGCCAACTTCTATCCGGCCGACATGACTGCCGCCGAGTTTGATTCGCTGGCGGATCCGGTGAAGACGAGCCCATATTCACTCATCAGGCGCGGCGCCGACGGAAAACTCACTTCTGTCTGGTATCATGACGCTTTCGAGTACAACATTGATAAGATCTGCAATTACCTCAAGGCTGCCGCTGACATCACCATCAAGCCGAGCGTGCGCAACTATCTTCTCAAGAAGATCGACGCGCTGAGGACTGACTATTATTATGACAGCGACCTTGCCTGGCTGGAGATGACGGACAGCAAGATGGACCTCATCATCGGCCCTAACGAGGTCAATGATGACCAGCTCTATGGTCTCAAGACTTCCTACGAGGCCTACGTGCTTCTGAAGGACTTGAAGCGCACCGAGGTTCTCGATCAGTTCACCTCGATGCTTCCGGAGCTCCAGAAGCAGATCCCTTGCGAGGAGCAGTACAAGACTTTTGTTCCGGGCGACGAGTCCGACATCTACGCCTACGACGCCATCTACTGCGCCGGTCACGCTAACGCAGGTATAAAGCTGATTGCTTTGAATCTCCCTTACAATGAGGAAGTTCAGGCAAAGGCCGGTACCCGTACGGCCCTCCTTCGCAACATTATGATGGAGAAGTTCAACAGGGTTGTCAACCCGGTCGGCATCGTGGTTTTGACTCCTGACCAGCAGGATCACCTTGACGAGGAGGCTTTCTACTGGAACATCGCTTTCCGTGAGATCTCCCACGGACTCGGTGTAAAGGAGACCATCAACGGCAAGGGCTTCGTTTACGAGGCTCTCGGCAACAAGGCTCTCACTTGGGAGGACGCCAAGGCCAACGCCCTCGGCCTTTACTTTGTCTGCAAGCTTCTCGACGAGCATAAGATTCCGGCGCTCATCACCAAGGAGGACGCCATCACCACATTCGTGGCCAACCTCATCCGCTCTGAGCGTTTCGGTGAGGCCTCGCAGCTCGGAAGGGCTTACGTGATGCTCTTCAACTACCTCAACCAGAACGGCGCTTTCAAGCGTGGGGACAGCGGGAAATATTCAATCGACTACGAGAAGACCCTTTCACTCGTGGCTGAGTTCGCCGGCATCGCCCTCAAGACTCAGGCCACCGGTGACTACGAGTTCGCCGAGCGGTTCGAGAACCAGTACTGCGTTCTGTCAGAGGACTTCAAGGCTGACCTCGTGAACATCCGTCTTGAGAACATCCCGATTGACCTCAGGTTCGAATTCCAGAAATAAAATTAATAATCAATACTACTGAAATGGCTGAAAAGAAATTCAATGTGAAGTACGGTGTACTTCTGCCGATTGTTCTTCTGGTCACACTCTTCTTGTGGTGTGTGCCTACATCTTTCTTTGGCATCGACGCCCTGACCGTTGTGCAGCAGCGTGTGATCGCCCTCTTCGTGTTCGCCGCTTTGATGTGGATGTTTGAGATCATCCCTAACTGGGCGACTTCCGTCCTGATCATCGTGGTCGCTTTGCTGACCGTCTCCGACAAGGGGCTCGGGTTCTTCTGCAATCCTGAGTTCGGTCAGCTGGTAAGCTACAAGAAGATAATGTCATCTTTCGCCGATCCTGTCGTGATGCTGTTCCTTGGCGGATTCGTGCTCGCGATCATGGCTGAAAGATTCGGACTTGACGTAACACTTGCCAAGTCCCTCCTCAGCGTATTCGGAACAAAGCCTAAGATGGTGCTTCTGGGATTCCTCATCATCATCTCCGTGTTCTCGATGTTCATGAGCAACACCGCCACCGCCGCCATGATGCTTGCCTTCCTCGCTCCGGTGCTTCACAAGCTGCCGAGCGACGACAAGGGAAAGATCGGCCTCGCGCTCTCGATTCCGGTCGCCGCCAACCTCGGTGGTATCGGAACTCCTATCGGAACCCCTCCTAACGCGACAGCCAAGGGTTACCTTGAGCAGGCCGGCATCGATGTCTCTTTCGGTGACTGGTGCGTCCACATGATCCCTTACGTGATCATCATGATTATTCTCGCTTGGGTGCTTCTCCTTCTGTTCTTCCCGTTCAAGACCCAGAAGCTTGTGCTTGAGATCCCTGCCAATGACAAGAAGAAGGATTGGAAGAGCAAGCTCGTCTGGGCTACCTTCATCATAACGATCCTTCTCTGGGCCACGGAGCAGCTCCATCACATCAGCTCCAACGTCGTGGCTCTGATTCCTCTCGCCGTCTTCACGGCCACAGGACTCTTCGGCAAGGAGGAGATCAAGGAGATCAACTGGTCGGTACTCTGGCTCGTTGCCGGAGGCTTCGCGTTGGGCTACCTCCTTCAGGACACCGGTCTGGCGAAGGTTCTCATCACAGCGATACCGTTCGGCTCGATGTCCGTCATCCTTGTGCTGGTAGTTGCCGGTTTCGTCTGCTACTTCCTCTCGAACTTCATCAGCAACTCCGCCACCGCGGCCCTGCTTATCCCTATTCTTATCGTAGTGGCTGAGGGCATGGCCGATCCGGCAGCCGCCAACAACGCAGCCTTCATCGCCATGGGCGGAACCCAGGCCATGATCATATTCATCGCCGTGTGCGCCTCCATCGCCATGCTGTTCCCTATCTCCACACCTCCGAACGCCATCGCGGCCTCAACCGGACTTGTCGAGACAAAGGACATGGCGAAGGTCGGCATCATCATCGGTGTCGTAGGATTCATCTTCGGATTCTTCTGGCTCACCAAGATATTCCCGTTCGCGCAGTAATTTTTCAATAATATCAGAGAAGCTGTTTTGGGGAAGAAACCAAAACAGCTTCTCAATGCTAAGAAATCAGTTAGTAGTTATTCAAATGAACAAAATTTTCACTTCACTTGCCGCTTTGGCAATGTGTGCCTCTCTCGGGGCGCAGGAGACGGCTCCAAAGGTAAGCCTTTACGGATTTATCCGCAATTACTACGCTTTCGACACGCGTGAGAGTGTCGCAGGAACAGAGGACTTCTTCTATTATCTTCCTAAGGATGAGAACAAGAAGGGCGATGTGGATCTGAACGGGCAGAGTTCCTTCCGCTTCGCGGCCCTTACCTCCAGAATCGGGCTCAATGTCACCGGTTATGAATATAATGGCTTGAAATTCGGAGCAAAGATCGAGACTGACTTCTACAATGGTCTTTCCGGTGTCTCCGGAACCGCGGTGCTTCGTCTTCGTCAGGCTTATGTCACCGTCGGCAGGAACGATTGGCTGGTGACGGCAGGCCAGGCCTGGCATCCTATGGCCGCAGACATGCCGGACGTGTTCTCCCTCAACACAGGAGCGCCTTTCGGACCTTTCAGCCGTACCCCTCAGGTGAAACTTGACTACAGGCTCAACGACGCGTTCTCCCTCACGGGATCGGCCATCTGGCAGATGCAGTACAATTCGGCAGGCCCTAACGGTGCCAAAGCCGACTACATCAAGGACGCCTGCACCCCGGAATTATTCCTGGGTCTGAACTACAAGAAGGATAATCTCCTCCTGAGGGCGGGCGTGAACATGCTCTCCATCAAGCCGAGGGCAAACAATGGCTCTGTCAAGGTTGACGACCGCATCACCACCTTCACTCCGTTCTTCTACGGACAGTACAAGAGCGGCCTGTTCTCCGCCAAGGTGAAGACAGTCTTCGCCGAGGCCGGCGAACACGTCAACCTCAACGGCGGCTACGGAATCTCAGGAATGAAGTCTGACGGGGCAAGTTATGAATATACCCCTACCCGCAACTCTTCGACTTGGGCGAGCTTCATGTACGGCAAGAAGACCCAGTGGATTCTCTTTGCTGGCTATGTGAAGAATTTCGGAACGAAAGACGATCTCTACGGTGCCAAGGACGGCTACGCTCCTGCCGCCAACCTCTATTTCAGCAAGAACAGCTTCTCGAACATGAACCAGATGTGGAGGCTCACCCCTACCGTGATCCACAACATCGGCAAGTTCGCGATCGGTCTTGAATATGAACTCACAAGCGTGCAGTACGGAGAGTATAAGACCGTCGGCGGCGTGAAATTCATCGGTGCCAACGGCCTCGCCGAGGACAACCTCCACTGGATCACCAACAACCGTATTCAGGCCCTTGTCAAATTCACTTTCTAGTTTGGTTTAATGAGTCGAGGCTGTCGGCCTTGACAGGAGATGATGATATGAAAAGAACACTCACAACGCTTGCTCTGGCTTTGTCCATGTCGCTCTTATCTTTACCGTCTGACGCCCAAAGTCACTTGGTAAAACTCACCAATCATCTTGAGCCGTATGGCTTCTTCCGCACAAGCGCGGCGTTTGACGCCCGCGAGGTCAAGACCGACTCCGAAGACTTGTTCTATTACCTGCCTTACGACAGCGTGATCAACGGTGACGGCTACGACATCTGGTACAACCCTTCATTTAAGTTATCGGCTCTGACGACCCGTCTGGGCTTCAATCTTACAGGGTTTCAGTACGGAGCCTTGAAAGTGACGGGCAAGCTGGAGACGGATTTTCATCTGTTGAACAAGGGGGCGGCGTCTCTTCACTTGAGAGAGGCTTACCTGAATTTCGGGTGGAATGATCTCGGCAAGGTTGTCGGCTCTGTCGATCTCAAGGTCGGACACGCATGGCATCCGATGTCCCTTGACATGCCTTGCACGATAGGCTACGAGGCCGGCTCTCCGTTCAATCCGTACGCCAGAAGCCCTCAGCTGACGGCAAGTGTCTCTTTCCTCAGACACTTTTCTTTCACGGCCGGAGCCTTGTACCCGATGGAGTTCATGCCGACCGGGCCGCAGGGACCTTCCGCTGATTATGTGAAATACGGCCTTATACCAGAGCTTTATGCGGGTCTGGCATTCTCAACCGAACATTTCACGGCAAAGGCCGGTGTCGATTTCCTGAGTCTTAAACCACGCTGGCGCACCCTTGCCGACACCTATTACTATTACAAGGGAACCACCGTGAAGGACCGCGTCTCGATGATCAGTCCGATGTGCTACGCGGAATATACAAAAGGTACTTTCAAGGTCAACGCAAAGGCTGTCCTCGCTTCGGGAGGAGATCATCTGCGACTTCTGGGAGGCTATGCCCTTTATGACAGAAGTGACCCTTTGAACTATAAGTACACCCCGCTGCGTTCACTTACGGCCTTTGTGTCCACGTCCTACGGCGACCAATGGCAGTTCATGTTCATGGCTGGAGGCATGATGGCGCTCGGTACTTCCCATGACCTTCTTACGGACTATGAGACGAACAATGTGGTTCCGGACAACATCTACTACTTCGATGGCGGTTTCAAGAATGTGCGCGACGTTGTGCGTGTCGCTCCGGCAGTGGCTTTCAATCTGGACAGGTTGACTGTCGCCCTTGAGTACAATGGCTCCTGTGTATGGTATGGTGACATCAATTCCCTGAGTTCAAGGGGAGTCGCTGTCAACAATATTCATAACGTCATAAGCCACCGCGTCTTGGGAGTGGTCAAGTACTCGTTCTAGAAAAGGGTGTGTGAATATTCCGTCAAAATTTTCTTGCCGTTTAGAATATTTTTCCGATATTTGTCGCGTAGAACAGATAGAATGAGAAGTTTTAATCATATCCACCATCATCACCTTAGTCAGAAACGGAGGTGAGTTTGTCGTGGGTATCTGTTTATGAGGGATATTTAAGTCAAGGCTCGCTTCCGTTTTGGTAGCGGGTCTTTTTTTAGAAGCTGTTTTGAATTCTTTGAAATGTTCTTTGAGGTGAAAAATCTTCATTTTCTTCCCGCTTCTTCAATCAGATAGCACCGCTATCTTCCTTGGAAGAAGCGGTCGAAACTGAAGTTTTTCACTCTCAACCCAGCGCCCGAACCGAGGGCAATCGAACTTGTTCGGATTGCCGAGGTGAGCAGCAGGGAAAGAGCTTGCTCTTAACCTTCAAACAAACAATTCAAAACAGCTTCTTATAAAACGAACGACAAATGTTAAGAATCGCAATTCAGGCCAAAGGCCGGTTAAGTGAAGAAAGCCTCTTGCTGTTGCGGGAGGCGGGTATCGAGGTGGATGACACCAAACGGAAATTCCTGTCTCAGTCCAGCAGTTTTCCGGTGGAGATTCTCTATCTGCGGGATGATGACATCCCGCAGGCTGTGGCTCAAGACGTCGCGGATCTGGGAATCGTTGGCTACAACGAGGTCTGCGAGAGGGGAGAGTCGGTGGAGATAGTGGATCGTCTGGGATTTGGTGGCTGCCGGATCTCACTTGCCGTTCCAAAGGCCGATGAGTATTCCGGATTGGAATATTTCAACGGCAAGCGGATTGCCACATCTTATCCGAACATCTTGGGCAAATTCTTGAAAGAGAAAGGAATAGATGCAAAGATTAATGTGATCACAGGCTCTGTTGAGATCGCTCCGACCGTCGGTATGAGCGACGCGATCTTCGACATTGTGTCTTCCGGCGGGACGCTTGTGAGCAACGGGCTCAAGGAAGTTGAGAAAGTTGTGTTCTCGGAGGCTGTGCTGATTTCGGGAGGGAATCTTTCGGAGGAGAAAACCAAACTTTTGGAGCAGATAAAGTTCCGATTCAACGCGGTCCGTGACAGTAGAGGCAAGAAATACCTTTTGATGAACATCCCGAACGGCAGGATAGAGGATGCGATACGGATAGTTCCGGCGATGAGAAGTCCTACGGTGCTGCCGCTTGCGCAGAGCGGTTGGTCGTCGCTTCATTCGGTTGTGGATGAGAGCGTTCTTTGGGAGAAGATAGAAAGTCTTAAGGAGATCGGGGCGGAAGGGATTCTTGTGCTCTCGGTCGAGAAGATGGTTTTGTAGTTTTGCATATTTATTCATTGCTCTTATGCGTAATCCAGATTGTCCGGTCACTGAGCTTGTCGAAATGACCCCGATATACAATAACCCTCCTCGCGCCGAATGGCCAAAGTTGACAGCAAGAGCCGCCGAAAGTGATTCCGACATAGAATCCAGCGTCCGAACCACTCTTGAATATGTCAGAACAAAAGGTGATCAAGCACTTCTTGATCTTGAGTCGCGCTATGACGGAACGGCTTTCGTATCTGCCGAAGCCTTGAAAGTCAGTAAAAAAGAGAGCGAGGATGCCGCCGCTTCTGTTCCGCGGGAATTGAAAGACGCCCTCGCCCAGGCATATTCAAACATCATGAAGTTCCATGAGGCACAGATGCCGCAAGCCGTTAAGGTCGAGACTTCCGCCGGTGTTACCTGCTACCAGAAAGCCGTTCCCATCCGTAGGGTTGGGCTGTATATTCCAGGAGGCCGCGCGCCTTTGTTTTCGACGGTTCTCATGCTGGCGGTTCCGGCTCAGGTGGCTGGCTGTCCGGAAATAGTCCTATGTACCCCTCCCGACAAGGACGGGAAGGCGAATCCGGTCATTATCTATGCGGCTTCGGTCTGTGGAGTCAGGAATATATTCAAAATCGGTGGGGCACAGGCAATCGCGGCGATGGCTTACGGAACGGAGACGCTTGCCAAATGTGACAAGATTTTCGGCCCGGGAAACCGTTATGTAATGAAAGCCAAACAGATGGTCGGGTTGTCGGTTGCGGCCATCGACATGCCGGCCGGGCCGTCTGAGGTCATGGTGCTGGCTGATGAGACCGCCGATCCGGAGTTCGTCGCAGCGGACTTCCTTTCACAATCGGAACATGGTCCTGACAGCCAGTCGATGCTGGTCTGTACCTCGGAAACGATTGCAAAATCCGTGGAGGAGGCCGTGACGAGGCAGACAGAAAGGTTGAGCCGAGGAGAAATCGTTGCGAAAGCATTGGAACACAGCCGGATGATAGTCATGCCAAGTCGTGGGGACATCATTGATTTTGTCAATGAATATGCCCCCGAACATCTCATTATCTCCATGCGTGATCCTTGGAGCGTGGCTGATAGGGTCGTGGCCGCCGGAAGCATATTCATCGGAAATTATTCTCCGGAAAGCGCGGGGGACTACGCCTCCGGCACGAACCACACGCTTCCGACAAGTGGTTGGGCTCATTCGTTCAGCGGGTTGAATCTGGATGCGTTCATGAGGAAGATGACGATTCAGGAGATATCCCGCGAGGGTTTGTCCGGCCTTGGGGACACAATCCGTACCATGGCTTTTGCTGAAGGGCTAGACGCGCATGCCGCCGCTGTTGATGTCAGACTTCGCGGTGATGTCGGTTCGACAGGCTCACCAACCGGTCCGGTCACAGAGCTTGTCGAAGTGTCGAGGCGATTGTCAGGTTTGAAAGATGATTTACTATGAAGATAGAAGACGTTCTTAAACTAGCAAGGCCGAACATCTTAGGCCTTGAAGCATATTCGACTGCGAGGGACGACTGCGGCTCGAACCGGCCGGAAATATTCCTTGATGCCAACGAAAACCCCTACAACAATGGCATCAACCGCTACCCGGATCCGCACCAGAAAGCGTTGAAGTCCAGAATCTCGGAAATAAAAGGGATCGCTGCGGGCAGCTTGTTCCTCGGCAACGGGAGCGACGAGGCGATCGACCTTGTGTACCGCGTGTTCTGCGAGCCGGGAAAGAGCAATACCGTGTCCATCGCCCCGAGCTACGGAATGTATGAGGTTGCGGCCGCGATGAACGACGTGGAGTTCAGAAAAGTCCGGCTGAGGCCGGATTTCTCCATGGACACAGAGGCGATGCTTGCCGCCACGGACTCCAAGACAAGGCTGATGTTCATCTGCTCGCCGAACAACCCGACCGGAAACTCTTTCCCGGCGGAACAGATCGAGGAGCTTCTTGAAAGGTTCGGCGGCGTGATTGTGCTGGATGAGGCCTACATCGACTTTTCGGTCATGCCTTCGCTGGCATCTTTGGTCAAGAGATACCCCAATCTGATTGTGCTTCAGACGCTTTCAAAGGCTTGGGGCATGGCAGGACTCAGGATCGGACTGGCTGTCGCCGATCCGGCCGTGATCTCGTTGATGTCCAAGGTCAAGTACCCATACAATATCAATGTGGTCGCCCAGAAAATGGCGTTGATGAAGCTGGACGAGGCTGCCAAAGACAAGGCGGTGGCTGAGATTGTGGGACAGAGGTTCCGGTTGGAAAAGGAACTCTGCAAGTATCCGGAGGTCAAGGGAATATATTCAAGTGACGCTAATTTTCTGTTGGTGCGGTTTGACAATCCGGATGAGGTTTACGGGAGGCTGCTTGCCGGAGGGGTCATCGTGCGGAACCGCTCCAAGGTCCCGGGTTGCGAAGGGTGCCTTCGCATCACTGTCGGCACTCCGGCCGAGAATGACAGGCTGCTGCGGCTGCTTGCCTCACCGGTCACTGAGCCTGTCGAAGTGGCCTTAAGGTGCCAGGGCATAGAGAAGCTTGGTGAAAGACATGTAAGAATTGTTCGCGATACCAAAGAGACAAAAATTACCCTTGAATTGGATCTGGATTCTATGGGGAGTGGTCGCATCTCCACCGGTCTCCCTTTCTTCGACCACATGCTTGATCAGATCCCGAACCACGGCGGCGTGGCGCTTTCAATAGATGCGAAAGGAGATCTGCAGGTCGATGAGCATCACACGATCGAGGATGTCGGAATTGTCCTCGGAGAGGCGATCAACGCCGCTCTCGGCTCGAAACTCGGCATAGCCCGCTACGGCTTTGTGCTGCCTATGGACGACTGTGACGCGGCTGTGCTGCTGGATTTCGGAGGGCGTATTGATTTCAAATGGAACGCGGAGTTCAATCGAGAGAAGGTCGGCGATGTTCCGACCGAGATGTTCAGCCATTTCTTCCAGTCTGTCTGCGCCGGAGCGAAATGCAACCTGCACATCTGGGCGGAGGGCGTGAACGAGCATCACAAGGCCGAGGCGATCTTCAAGGCCTTCGCCAGAGCTTTGAGAATGGCGGTGGCGCGGACGCCGTTCCCTTACGAACTCCCATCAAGCAAAGGCATCCTATGATAGCGATAATTGACTACAAGGCCGGCAACATACGCTCGGTCGAGAATGCTCTCAAAAGGCTTGGCGCTGAATATGTCCTGACAGCCAATCCCGAGACCATCCGGCGCGCCGACCATGTGATCCTGCCCGGGGTGGGGGAGGCCTCCTCAGCGATGGCTTCTTTGGAGGAGACGGGACTTGTCCCTGTCATCAAGTCCTTGACCCAGCCTGTTCTAGGAATATGCGTGGGTGTGCAGTTGATGTGTTCTTTCAGCGAAGAAGGCGGTGTGGAATGTATGGGAATATTCAAATCCAAAGTCACCCGTTTCCCTGAAACTCCGGGCGTGAAGATACCTCACACCGGCTGGAACACCATATCGGGGCTTCGCGGACCGTTGTTCAGGAATATTCCCGAAGACTCGTTTGTCTATTATGTGCACTCGTACTGCCCTGACATATTCGCGGATCAGACTGTCGCCGTGACTGAATATGCCGGTGTCCGTTTCAGCGGTGCGCTCCAGCGTGACAATTTCTTCGGGACGCAGTTCCATCCGGAGAAAAGCGGTACGGTCGGAGCGGAGATATTAAAGAATTTTATAGAATCATAGTTTGTTGGCAAAACTTGTGAATAGCATGTGATTGCCTGTTTGTGAAAGTTGAGTTATGAGAAATTTTAACATAATCCCGGCCATAGACATAATCGGCGGCCGGTGCGTGCGTCTCACTCAAGGGGACTACGCGAAAGAGAAAGTATATTCGGACAACCCTGCCGAGATGGCGAAAAGTTTTGAGCGGGCCGGCGCGACAAGGCTGCATCTTGTGGATCTGGAAGGTGCAAAGGTCGCCTGCCCGAAGAACCTGGATGTGCTAAGGAATATAACCAATGCGACCGGTCTGAAAGTTGAGTTTGGCGGCGGAGTGAAGTCGGAGGAGTCTTTGAACGCTGTTCTGGATGCTGGGGCTGAATATGTCATCTGCGGAAGCGTGGCCTTTACCGAACCGGACATATTCAAGAAATGGCTTGGCCGCTATGGGGAAAAAATCATCCTCGGGCTGGATCTGAAGAATGGTCTGGTTGCGACACACGGTTGGAAGGAGACTGTCCCGATGTCAGCCGTGCAGGCTTTGGAGTCTTTTGAAGGACTTGTGCGTCAGGCTATTGTGACGGAAGTTTCAAGGGACGGAATGTTGCAGGGCGTGAATCTTGAGTTTTACGCCGGCCTTCAGCAACAGTTCCCGGACGTGGAGATCATCGTGAGCGGGGGCGTGTCCAATTACGAGGATCTGGAGGAATTGAGGAGGTTCGGGCTTCGCTCGGCCATTGTCGGAAAAGCTATTTATGAAGGACGGGTCAGACTTGAGGATTTGTTCAGGTAATATGTTGGCGAAGAGAATTATACCTTGTCTGGACGTGAAGAACGGACAGGTAGTGAAAGGGATCAATTTCGAGGGCTTGCGTGAGGTGGGCGATCCTGTGGAGATGGGAGCTTTCTACTCCGCGCAGGGGGCTGACGAGTTGGTCTATCTGGACATCAGCGCGTCATCGGAAGGACGACGAACTTTCACGGATCTGGTCTCTCGGATTGCGGAACGGATTGATATTCCGTTCACTGTGGGTGGGGGAATATCTTCGTTTGAGGATGCGGCCAGGCTTCTGGATGCTGGTGCGGACAAGATCACGATCAACACGGCGGCGGTGTTTCATCCGGAGATCATTTCCAGGATCGCATCACGCTACGGCTCCCAGTTTGTTGTCGTGGCGATTGACGCGAGGACGGTCGCTTCGGGAACGGCCGCTGAGCCTGTCGAAGCTACATCCCTGTACGGCAATGCTTACTGGCAGGTAATGACCCACGGCGGAAAAAGGCCGACCGACAAGGAACTATATTTATGGGCGAAGGAGGTACGGAACCTTGGGGCGGGAGAGATCCTTTTCACGTCCATGGATCACGACGGCACCCGGAACGGCTATGCTGTGGAGGCATATTCCCGTCTCGCGGACGAACTCTCCATCCCCGTGATCGCCTCCGGTGGGGCGGGAAGCGTCGGCGACATCGAGGAAGTCCTGACGAAGGGCCGGGCCGACGCCGCCCTCGCCGCGAGCATATTCCACTACGGCGAAATCTCCATTCCAGAATTGAAAAGAACCCTCCGCACCCACGGAGTGAATGTAAGAATATAAAAGGAACTTATGAATATGATTGATTTTAAGACTCTTAATGTCGGCGCGGACGGACTTGTGCCGGCCATCGTCCAGGACCGGAACACCCTTCAGGTTCTGATGCTCGGCTATATGAACGCCGAGGCTCTCGAAAAGACACAGACAAGCGGTCTCGTGACATTTTTCAGCCGCTCCCGCCAGACCCTATGGACAAAAGGGGAGACCAGCGGCAACTTCCTTCATCTTGTCTCCATTGCGGTAGACTGCGATTCGGACACCCTTCTTGTCCGCGCCATTCCTGACGGGCCGGTCTGCCACAAAGGCACAAAGACCTGCTGGGGGGACGCCGTGCCTACCAGTCTCGGTTTTATCCGCGAGCTTGAAAGCGTGATCAAAGGCCGTCACGAGCAGATGCCGGAGAAGTCCTACACCACGTCACTGTTCAAGGCAGGGACTCCGAGAATGGCACAGAAAGTCGGCGAGGAGGCCGTAGAGACCGTCATTGAGGCCGTGAAAGGGGATGATGAAAGGATGATCTACGAGGCCTCCGACCTTGTTTACCACCTTCTTGTACTTTTGGTCAGCAAAGGCTACGGCATCGCTGATCTGGAAAAGGAACTGGAGAGGAGACATAAATAGGCCATAATGTTGTTTTTCACAGAACAGAATGCGAACTTAGCAAGCAGTTAGTGTAATTACCGTTTTTCAGATGAGTTCAGACAGAATATTCATTTTTGACACCACTTTGCGTGATGGCGAGCAGGTGCCTGGGTGCCAGCTCAACACTGTGGAGAAAATCCAGGTGGCAAAGGCTCTTGAAGAGTTGGGAGTCGATGTCATAGAGGCAGGTTTCCCTGTTTCCAGTCCCGGAGATTTCAATTCGGTCGTGGAGATTTCCAAGGCCGTCACCTGGCCGACGATCTGTGCGTTGACACGTGCCGTGGAGAAAGACATCGATGTGGCAGCGGAAGCCCTTAAATATGCCAAGCACAAGAGGATACACACAGGGATCGGGACTTCCGACTCCCACATAAGGTACAAGTTCAATTCCACCCGGGAGGAGATTCTTGAGCGGGCCGTCAGAGCTGTGAAATATGCCAAGAAATATGTCGAGGATGTGGAATTCTACGCTGAGGACGCCGGGCGTACGGACAATGAGTACCTTGCCAGAGTGGTCGAGGCGGCCATCAAGGCCGGGGCCACGGTCGTGAATATTCCTGACACGACTGGCTACTGCCTCCCTTCCGAGTACGCCGCCAAGATCAAGTACCTTGTTGACAATGTGGATGGGATTGACAAGGCTGTCATCTCGACCCATTGCCACAACGACCTCGGTATGGCCACCGCCAACACCATGTCCGGCCTTCTTGCCGGCGCCCGCCAGTGCGAGGTGACAGTCAATGGCGTGGGCGAGCGTGCCGGCAACACGGCATTGGAGGAGATCGCCATGATCATCAAGAGCCACAGCGACATCCCTCTCGTGACCAACATCAACACGACCAGGATCACTCCGGTGAGCCGGATGGTCTCGAACCTTATGAATATGCCGGTTCAGGCGAACAAGGCCATAGTCGGGCGCAATGCCTTCGCTCACTCTTCAGGCATCCATCAGGACGGAGTTCTCAAGAATGTCAGTACCTACGAGATCATCGACCCTAAGGAAGTGGGGATTGACGACAACGACATCGTGCTTACGGCCAGAAGCGGCCACGCCGCCCTTAAATACCGTTTGGAAGTGCTTGGAATCAAGATGGAAGGCCAGAGACTTGACGCTTTTTACGATGAGTTCCTCAAACTGGCCGACAAGAAGAAGCAGGTCAGCGACGATGATCTCCTTGTGCTCGCCGGGGCCGACAGGGCTGAGGACCATCACGTCAAGCTTGAGTACCTCCAGGTGACCAGCGGCAAGGGTCTGAGACCTATCGCAAGTGTCGGCCTTGACATCGCCGGTGAGAAATTCGAGGCCGCTTCCAGAGGCAACGGTCCGGTTGACGCGGCGATCAACGCCCTCAAGATCATCATCAGGCGCCAGATGGTCATCAAGGAGTTCACCATACAGAACATCACCAAAGGCTCCGATGATGTGGGCAAGGTTCACATGCAGGTCGAGCATGACGGCCACGTGTATTATGGCTTCGGGGCCGACACCGACATCGTCACCGCGTCTGTGGAGGCGTTCATTGACTGCATAAACAAATTCAGGGGATGAACACACTTTTCGACAAGATTTGGGACAGTCACATCGTGTCCGTCATCGACGGTGGTCCCACTCAGCTCTACATAGACAGGCTTTACTGTCACGAAGTGACCAGTCCTCAAGCCTTCGAGGGCATAAGGAAGCGTGGCTGCGGTATTCTGCGCCCGGAGAGAATAATATGTATGCCTGACCACGACATCCCGACGGAAGGGACTGCTTTCGCGGATGATGTATGCCGTCGTCAGGTGGAGACTTTGGAACGGAACGCGGCTGAATTCGGTTTGGCCCATTATCCGATGATGAGTCCGGACAACGGTATTGTCCACGTTGTCGGCCCGGAGAAAGGACTTTCGTTGCCGGGAATGACGATTGTCTGTGGTGATTCTCACACATCCACCCACGGCGCCGTCGGAGCGGTCGCTTTCGGAATAGGCACGAGCGAGGTCGAGATGGTGCTTGCCACCCAGTGCATCCTTCAGCAGAAACCGCGATCGATGAGGATAAGGGTTGAGGGAGAGCTCGGTAAAGGCGTGAGCGCCAAAGACGTGGCCCTCTATCTTATGATGAAACTTACTACTTCAGGCGCCACCGGGTACTTTATTGAATATGCCGGCTCGGCCATCCGAGGCCTATCAATGGAAGGTCGTCTGACACTCTGCAACCTGTCTATCGAGATGGGAGCCCGCGGAGGTTTCGTGGCCCCAGACGAGACCACTTTCGCCTATCTCAAAGGCCGTGAGTTCTCTCCTAAGGGGAAAGACTGGGACAAGGCGGTTGAATATTGGAGGACCCTACGCAGCGGAGACGACGCTGTCTTTGACAAGGAATATGTGTTCGATGCCGCTGACATCAGCCCTATGATCACTTACGGAACGAATCCGGGTATGGGTATGCCGGTTGACGGTACCATCCCGTCTGACACAGCTCAGCGTGCGTTGGACTATATGGGCTACTCCGCCGGAGAAAGGCTTCTTGGGCACAAGATCGATTATGTGTTTCTCGGAGCCTGCACCAACGGCAGGATTGAGGACTTCCGTGCCTTCGCCTTGGTCGTTAAAGGCCGCGGAAAGGCTGACGGAGTCACGGCCTGGCTCGTGCCTGGTTCGTGGGCCGTCAGACGTCAGATTGAGGAAGAAGGACTTGACAGGATTCTTGCTGATGCCGGATTCGAGATCCGCCAGCCTGGCTGTTCGGCCTGTCTTGCGATGAACGCGGACAAGATTCCGGCCGGTAAATATGCCGTTTCCACAAGCAACCGCAATTTCGAGGGGCGGCAGGGCCCGGGCGCGCGGACTATGCTCGCAAGTCCTTTGACTGCCGCCGCCGCTGCGGTGACAGGGTGTATCACTGATCCAAGAGAATTGCTATGAAACAGAAATTCAACATAATAGAGAGCAGCTGCATTCCTCTTCCAATAGAGAATGTGGACACTGACCAGATCATCCCGGCCCGTTTTCTCAAGGCTACGACAAGGGATGAGAAGTTCTTCGGAGAAAACCTTTTCCGTGACTGGAGGTACGCTCCGGACGGAAGCATGATAAAGGACTTCGTGCTAAATGATCCTCGTTACAGCGGGTGCATCCTCGTGGCCGGAGCCAACTTTGGATCCGGATCAAGCCGCGAGCACGCCGCGTGGGCTATCGCCGGCTACGGATTCAGAGCTGTGGTGTCAAGCTCGTTCGCCGACATCCACCGCAACAATGAACTCAACAGCTTCGTGCTGCCGGTCCAGGTCAGTCCGGATTTCCTTAAAAAGATTTTCTCCGCGATCTCGGCCGATCCCGCAGTGAGACTTCGCATAGACCTCCCGTCTCAGGAAGTGACCCTTTTGTCCGACGGCAGTTCCGAACGTTTCGAGATAAGCGCCTACAAGAAGTATTGCTTCGAGAACGCGCTTGACGACATAGATTATCTGCTTGAACATAAAGACAGGATTGAAGAATATGAAACTGAACATAGCAAAATTGCCCGGTGACGGTGTCGGCCCGGAGGTGGTGGAACAGGCCGTGAAGGCCATTGACGCTGTCTGCCGGCGTTTCGGGCACGAGGCCAAGTACAGATCCGCGCTTGTCGGAGCCTGCGCGATAGACGCTTGCGGATCCGCTTTTCCTGAGGAGACCCTGAAAGTGTGCCTTGACAGTGACGCGGTTCTGTTCGGGGCCGTCGGGGATCCGAAATATGACAACGATCCCACGGCCAAGGTACGTCCCGAGCAGGGACTCCTTGCGATGAGGCGTGAATTGGGACTTTATGCCAACATCAGGCCGGTGGAGACCTTCCCGAGTTTGCTGGATCGTTCACCGCTCAGGCCGGAGATCGCCTCAGGCGCGGATTTCGTCTGCGTCAGGGAACTTACAGGCGGTATGTATTTCGGAGAGAAAGGCCGTTTGGACGGCGGCGACACAGCGTACGACACCAACATCTACCACCGCTATGAGGTTGAGCGGATACTGCGTAAGGCATATTCATTGGCGATGCTTCGCCGTAAGCATCTGACGGTGGTGGACAAGGCGAATGTGCTGGAGTCTTCGAGGCTCTGGAGGCAGGTGGCCCAAGAGATGGCTCCTGAATATCCAGAAGTTCAGACTGACTATATGTACGTTGACAACGCTGCCATGAAACTGATCACCGGCCCGCGCTTCTTCGATGTACTCGTCACCGAGAACACGTTCGGGGACATCCTGACCGATGAGGCCAGCTGCATCTCCGGTTCGATGGGACTGCTCGCGTCGGCATCGCTTGGAGAACATACCGGTGTCTATGAACCGATCCACGGCTCCTATCCCCAGGCCGCGGGACGTGATGTGGCCAATCCCCTTGCCACAATTCTTTCAGCCGCGATGATGTTTGAGTACGCTTTCGGGCTGAAGCGCGAGGGCGCGGCGGTCCGCAAAGCTGTCGGTGAGAGCATTGACCGTGGTTTCGTCACCGAGGACCTGGCTTCCTTCGGAGCGCGTCATTTGGGTACGTCAGAGGTGGGTGACAAGGTCGCGGAGTTGATAGAGAACGATAATTAATGTATTGATATGAACGAACTTGACTGGGGAAGCCTCGGCTTCCATTACAGAAAGACAAACGTCATTGTCTTCAGCCTCTACCGCGACGGGCAATGGTCTGAACCCCAACTTACCGACGATTTCGATTTCCATTTCAACGCTTTCGCCGGGGTGTTCCACTATGGTAATTCCTGCTTTGAGGGGCTTAAGGCTTTCCGTGGCAGGGACGGAAAGGTCCGCCTTTTCAGGCCGGGCGAGAACGCCAAACGTCTCCGGCGCAGTGCCGACCGTCTTTCGATGGCCGCTCCTTCCGAGGAACTGTTCCTGAAAATGTGCGAGATGTGTGTGAAAGCCAATCTGGATTTTCTCCCTCCGTACGGACATAACGCGTCCATGTACCTGCGTCCGGTGCTCGAAGGCATTGACCCTCAGCTGAGCATCTGCTCTTCAAGCGAGGTGCTGTTCTCGGTCATGTGTGCTCCTGTCAGCACGTATGCCAAGGCTGGGGTGCTTACGCCGGTGACCGCTGTCATCTCGCGTGACTACGATAGGGCCGCTCCTGACGGTACCGGCTCCTACAAGATAGGCGCGAACTACGCGATGTCTCTTTACCCTTACAATCTGGCTCATTCTCAGGGTTATACGGAACTGCTGTTCCTCGACCCCGCCACCAAGACGAGGATTGACGAGTTCGGATCCTCCAACTTCATCGGCATAAAGGGCGACACCTATGTGACCCCGTTATCCGACAGTGTGCTGCCTTCAATCACTAACAAGTCTCTCCGCACCATCGCTGAGGATCTCGGAATGAAGGTGGAGGTAAGGCCGATTCCGGTAGAGGAGCTTGCCGATTTCGATGAGGTCAACGCCTGCGGCACAGCGGTGGTGATCACCCCGATCCGCTCAATTGATGACAAGCCTCTGCTGGAGGGCTCAGATGTCTCTCGCACTTATGTAATGCCTTCCGGAACGGAGTGTGGTAGAAAAAGCCGCGCCCTTTATGATCGCATCCGTGGCATTCAGGACGGCATAGAGGAGGATCCGCACGGTTGGTGTGTTGAGGTATAGCCGGTCGCTGGACCTGCCGAAGCGCCGACACGTGATTCTTCACGAAGTTTTCTTGCAAATCATAAAATCAAATCTTAAATTTGCAAGAAAACTGTAGTGGCGTGATATTAAGAACAATGAAGCAGAAAGCCGTAGCGCTTTCAAAACAGTACCCATTTGTGGTGATTACCGGTCCGCGTCAATCCGGCAAGACAACACTTGCCAAAGACGCGTTTCCGGACTACAGAAAAGTGTCTTTGGAGGACTTGGACAATCGCGCTTTCGCTGAAAGCGATCCGCGCGGTTTCATCTCGACTTATCCAGACAAAACCATCATCGATGAGGTTCAAAGAGTTCCGTCCTTGCTCTCCTATCTTCAGACACACAGCGATGATGTAGGAGGTGACGGAATGTACATTCTCACAGGTTCTCAGAATCTGCAACTTATGGAAGCCGTGGATCAATCGCTGGCCGGTCGGGTAGGATTGCTCCACCTCCTTCCTTTTTCAAGGCAAGAGATGAAAGACGGTGGTATCTTTCCTGAATCCACAGATGCGAAACTGCTTAATGGGTGCTATCCGCGTCTGTACGATAAAGGTATTTCGCCAACCGATTATTATCCGAACTACATCAATACGTATGTCGAGCGTGATGTGAGAAACATCAAAGACATCACCGACCTCGGCAAATTCACCAGATTTCTTAAACTTTGCGCGGCAAGAACCGGACAGCTTCTGAACAAGTCTTCACTGGCAAATGATTGCGGAATATCTGTGCCCACAGTTGACTCTTGGCTCTCAATTCTGGAATCAAGCTATATCATATTCCTTCTTAAGCCAGACCATAAAAATTATTCAAAGCGCCTGGTAAAGACTCCGAAACTGTACTTCTATGACACGGGACTCGCCGCTTCTCTTCTTGAGATAAAAACTGAGACCCAAATGAACACTCATTATCTTAGGGGGAATCTCTTTGAGAATATGGTTGTGACAGACTTTATCAAAAATGATTTCAATAAAGGAATGATAGAGCCTTCGGTTTCTTTTTGGAGAGACAGTGCCGGCAATGAAGTGGACCTGATCTACAGAGATAGTGACAAAGAGGACGCGTTTGAGATAAAGTCAGCGGAGACATTCAATGAATCGTTCCTGGATGGACTGAAATACTGGTCAAAATATTCAGGAGCCAAGCCCTCGCAATTGCACGTAGTCTATGGTGGTACCACTCCAATGGCCAGATCCGAGGCAAGCGTGGAAGTGTTCAGATAAAAACAAAAGGGGGACTATATGCCCGTTGACTAACTTTCATCATTTGGAGTTCTGGTCTGTTGGCTATCTTTTTCCGTATCGCACCAACGTCCGGATGATCGCGGGCAGCCGATAATTGTGTTTTTTAACGGCATATAGTGCCTTTAAGATTAACAAGGCACATAGCGCGGCTCCGAGGCTTCGCAGCCTATTCCATAATATGCCAAAAACACTCAGGTGCGCTAACATATTCGCACCTGGAAGAGTAACATATTGTTCGTCAAGCCGATGATGTTTCAGGTGCGCATGGTTTCTCGCACCTGGAAGTTCGGAACACCAATAGAACGCCCTGTACCGCGGGCATCGACTCCTAGGTGTGCGAATACACTCGCACCTAAAATGTTAAGTCGATAGTAATCAGATGGTTGATGTTTCAGGTGCGCATAGTTTTTCATACCTGGAAGAATGGTCTCCAATTGTTTTGCAAGACAGGAAATGTACGGAATCAGTATCGTCCCGCAAAAGCCACTTGCGGACAGTCAAGATTTTACAAAATGCTTTCAGCCACATAATGTTCCTATGCCCACAGAGGTCTGATCGGGCTGAAAAACCCGAAACTCGGAATACAAGATTTTCACGTCAATGTGCCCTCAAGACGCTTCTATCAGGCTTTGGGCTGAAAGCGTTTCGTAAATTCACGATGAAATCGGCGTGAGGTAACATTCCTGATTGGTGCCGGGAAGGAAAGCCACTTTTTCACCCGAAGCATAAGCCTGGAATCTTCTGCCACACCCTGTCTTATTGTATGACTAAGATGGAAATCAAGCTCCTGACATACAGATCATTGCGCAGGAGCGGTTAGTTGGCGAGAAGTGTGTTTTTGCGCCATAATGCTCTTGTCATGATGAAATTTCACTGCGACGAGAACGATATTGCCTGTTTATGCTCCTCTGGCCGTTCCGTAGAATGTGAATAAAAACAGAGAACAAGCCGTTCTTGTTTGTAGTACCCCCTCGGTATAGGACAAAAAAAGCAAAAAGCAAGCATCCCTTTTAGGGAAAAGATGCTTGCTTTTACTTCTTTCTTTCAAGAATATATTACCATCGCAAGGATAAAGAAATTTTTTCAGATTGTCAAGGGATAACCCTTCAATGTTTTACAATGTAATATTGTTTCACACTCTGCCGGCAATGTGCTTGGCGCAGGACTTTTCTTTTGTCGTGATTTTTGTGTAAGTTTGCAGGTTAAACAGACAATCAGGAAATGTTCAGGAAACTTGCGGACAGAATTAAGGAGTTCAAGCTCACGATGAGGATGAAGCTGACGCTGAGTCTCAGCGCGATAGCCGTGACACTGCTTGTCTCCAGTGTGATCTCCATCATGGAGTACTACAGGATGAGCAACTATGTGTCGGATCTCATCGCGGACAACATCAGGAGCGTCAATGTCGCGCAGAAATTGTCCGAGGTCACGAACAAGTACAATCTGGATCTTCTGGCCCTGATCGGTGACAACTCGGTCAACACTCTTCCGGACTTCCATCAGAAGGAGTTCATGGGGCATTGCGACTCGCTTCGCAACTCCTTGACTTCCGACAAGATGGTCCCGCTGACTGATTCTGTTGTCTATGCGTATTCAGCTTACATGCTGACTTCGCTGGAACTGAACGACGTGATGCTGTCGGACTTCATCGACACCAGGGCTTGGTACTTCGACAGGCTTCAGCCCAAGTTCAGGAGGCTGAACCACTACATTGATGTGCTCAACGAGGCAATCTACGATGACCTGAAGAAGAACTCCCTGACGTTCCAGAGGGGGTTCTACAGGAGCATCATTCCGGGTGCTGTGGCTGTGGGTGTCGGGCTGCTGCTTGTGCTGATGCTGTTGTTCTTCATTCTTGTCTATTATGTCAATCCGATCTACAGGATGTTGGCGGGCCTGAACAATTACCGGTCGTTCAACAAGAAATATTCATGCTCCTTCGAGGGTGATGACCAGCTGGCGGAACTTAACGACGGCATCACGGAACTGACGGGGGAGAATCAGATGCTGCGCAAGAGGGTGGCCAACCTGCGGGCCAAGGTCGCTTCGACAGGCTCCGCTCATAATAATAATTAAAGAATATCCAAATGAACATCAAGGTGATATCCAGAAACGTTGGCTACGCTCTGCTTGTCAGTGCGCTGTTCATGTTCCTGTCCATTCTGGTCTCTGTGGCGAACGGCAATGACAGTGCCCTCGCCGCCCTGATGATCAGCTTCACGATCACCTTCACCGTCGGGATATTCCCGTTCATATTCGTAAGAAAATCGGCTGCCATCACGTTGAAGGACGGCTACATGATCATCGCGCTGTCCTGGCTGCTGTCCTTCATCTTCGGGATGCTTCCGTATGCGCTTTGGGGCGGGCCGTTCACGATCATAAACGCCTGGTTTGAAAGTGTTTCCGGCTTCACTACTACCGGTTCTACGATTCTGGACAATGTCGAGGCATTGCCGAACAGTCTGCTTTTCTGGCGTTCCTCCACGCATTTTATCGGAGGTTTGGGAGTCGTGGTCTTCCTGCTGCTGATCATCCCGAGTTCGTCTCAGATGAGGTTGAGGCTGACCACCCTTGAGCTTTCGTCCTTGTCCAAGAGGGAGTACAGATCCGGCGCGAACAAGACAGTCTATATCTTCACTTATGTCTATTTTGGATTGACCGCAGCCTCGTTCCTGCTTTATGTGATGGCCGGGATGAGTCCTTTCGACGCGATCAACCATGCGATGAGCGTCGTGGCGACAGGCGGCTTCAGCACCAGGAACCTTTCGATAGGGGCGTACAATTCGGTGTCGGTCGACCTGATCACGATGCTCTTCATGCTGCTGGCCTCCATCCATTTCGGGATGGTGTTCGTGACTGTCGCGACCAGATCGCTCAAGCCGTTCCGGAACGAAATATTCAAGTTTTACATTTGGTCGTTGGTCGTGACGAGCGTGATAGTGGCGATGTCGCTTAAGGTTCACGGAATTGAGAAAAGTTGGGGTGACGCGCTGCTTTCCGGCTCCTTCCACATTTTGAGCTTCGCCTCGACCACAGGTTTCAGCATCGCCGACAACAGCGCGTGGCCTGTTCTTCCTAGCGCCATGCTGGTGTTTGTGGGGATCTGGTGCGGCATGGCCGGCTCCACATCGGGAGGTGTCAAGTCGGACAGGGCGCTGCTGCTCTGCAAGGAGGTAAAGTACCAGCTGCGGATGGCTCTTCATCCGGCGTCGGTCAACGAGATAAGGGTGAACGGAAGGGTCGTGAGGCAGGATGACGTGGCTCCGCACATTCTGTACATCGCTCTGTACTTTATGGTTGTCATCATCTCTGTGGCTTCGTGCCTGATCTTCAACCCGGACAACGGCCACGCTTTGACGGCCACTCTCACGTCCTTGAGCAATGTGGGCCTCTCGGTGGGAGACCTCGGCTCCATCTACAGTTTCAACGCCGAGCCGTCCTCCGCCAAGTTCATCTACACGCTTGACATGTTCCTCGGACGTGTCGAGATCTATCCGATTCTGGCGGTGGTGATGATGATCTTCAGCCGCAGGAACAAATAGCCATGGCCGGAGGAGATTTTTTCTATAGGCGTTTCAGGGAATGTTTCCCTTATGAGGGTACGACGGATCAGGATGACCTGTTCAGGGAGATCGCTGATTTCGTGACCTGTGATGACGCTGACATTCTGGTTGTCAATGGGTATGCGGGAACGGGAAAGACTTCGGCTATCGCTGCGGTGATCCGGTCGTTTGATGATTTGAGGCCGAAACGAGTGGACAAGCGGGGCGCTGAACCAGAGATTCGACAAGACCCGCCAACCGACGAAGCGCACCGGAATACGGTAGAGGATGCTCCCGATGAATATGAAGAAATATGTTACCTTCTGGCTCCCACCGGGCGTGCCGCCAAGGTTCTCTCCCTGTACGCCGGAAAGCCAGCCCGCACAATCCACAAATGTATCTACCGTCAGAAATCCGTCGGAGATGACGGCTTCGGCCAGTTTTCCTTGGCACCCAATAAACTGTCCCACAAACTGTTCATCGTGGACGAGGTCTCGCTGATCGGCATAGATGACTCGCAGAGGCTGGGAACCACCCAATTCGGAACCGGTGACCTTCTGAAAGATCTTGTTGAATATGTCCGCGCCGGCAACGACTGCCGCCTGATAATGATCGGCGACTCGGCTCAGCTGCCTCCTGTCGGAATGGATGCCTCGCCAGCCTTGGCGAAAGAGTATATGGATGGCTTTGGCGGAGTCCGTTATTGCAGCCTCACCGAGGTTGTCCGCCAACAGAAAGAGTCTGGTATTTTATACAATGCCACAAAATTGCGTGAGCTTATCGCCTCTGATCTCTATGGAGACGGAATGTTCACTCCGGATGAACTTGGACTGTGTGCGGACGGCTTCGAAGATGTCGTGCGGATAACCGGCGGAGAACTTATCGACACCCTGAACTCGGCGTATTTTTCTGAATATTCAAAAGACGACGCTGTGGTGCTTTGCCGCTCCAACAAGCGCGCGAACCGTTACAACGCCGGCATCCGGGCCCAGGTCTTCTATGATGAGGAGCGCTTGGTCCGTGGCGAGAAACTGATGATAGTGAAGAACTGCTACCAGTTCCTGAAAGGTGTCAAGTGTATGGACTACATCGCCAACGGTGACATCGCCAAACTCGTGTCAATCAAGAATTTCGAGGAGCGTTACGGCCTTCATTTCGCTGATGCCCGCCTTTCTTTCCCGGACTATGATGACACCGAGATCGTGGCGAAGGTCTGTCTGGACACCCTTGAGTCCGAGTCCGCGTCGTTGAGCTACGAACAGCAGAACCAGCTTTATAACGGTGTGAACGCAGACTACGCCGACATTCCGACCAAGAAAAAGCGCTACGAGGCCGTACGCGAGGATCCTTACTACAACGCCCTCCAGCTCAAGTACGCCAACGCCATCACCTGCCATAAAAGCCAGGGCGGCCAATGGAGCTGCGTCTTCATCGACAACCCCTTCTGGCAGGACGAACTCACAGTCGATGACCTCAAATGGCTCTACACCGCCCTCACCCGCGCCACCGCCAAGGTTTACCTCGTCAACTTCAAGGATGAGTATTTCGCATAAGGTGTCAGGTTGCCTTAGGATGGCTCCCCGTCTGGCTCTCCGTCTGGCTCTTCGTCTGGCTCTCCGTCAGGCTCCCCGTCAGGTTCTTCGTCTGGTTCCCCGTCAGGCTCCCCGTCTGGCTCCCCGTCTGGTTCTCCGTCAGGTTCTCCGTCTGGCTCCCCGTCTGGTTCTCCGTCTGGTTCTCCGTCAGGCTCCCCGTCAGGTTCCCCGTCAGGCTCCCCGTCTGGCTCCCCGTCTGGCTCTCCGTCAGGTTCCCCGTCTGGCTCCCCGTCTGGTTCCCCGTCAGGCTCTCCGTCTGGCTCCCCGTCTGAATCTCCGTGGCGGATAACTTGCTGATAATTAGGGATATGATAGTATGTCCCAGTGCGGATTTGAATACCAGTATAGTGTGCGATGTCTCACACTGTCAGATACTTATGTGCCATGATATTGTTGAGGGGGCCCCTTCCGATTTCCACCTATTGCAGAATGGGAAATTTTTCATAAACTGTCGTATGTAGTATTGAAATAATTCGTATCTTGTAGCCAGTTCACCATCAAAGCGACAAACGATAACCAGGAAACATAAAACTAACATCATGAAAAAGGCCATTCTCATCATCGTGTCACATCTGTTGCTTGTCTTCGCACAAGCCTTTGCCCAGATTCCGGAACTTACGCATTCGAGCGTCATTCCTCCTTCTCCTGTCGCTTCCGAGCTTACCAAGTACATCACCTACCCTGTGGATTTGTGCAACGGTCTGGTAAAAACAAGCATTCCGCTATATGAGATTGTTGACGGTGACATACGGATTCCGATAACCTTGAATTATCACGCATCAGGGCTTAAGCCTAATATGCGCTCAAGCCACTGGCTCGGTGACGGTTGGAGCCTGTCCACAGGACCGTCGCTGTCACGGACAATCAATGGTGTGGCGGACGAGAAAAACTATGTGCCTCATATAGCGTTGAATGAATCGCCGACCTTTGAACAACTAAATGATATTGAAAAAATGGCTCACCTGCAAATATCCGTGTCTGATATGATAAAAAAATCCAGCCATTAAGGTAGATCCCGTGAAAGGAAGTACCTTTGTAGTCATGGATAAGGATACTACACAAGCAAAGCTCTACGAACACTACCTCAGCTTCTTTCTTCCTGAGGGGATGTTGGACTTCTTCGAACTGGTGTGGATGGAGACGGAGTCTATCACGTCTAGGGAGAGCCAAAAGGACATAGCATATACCGGCGTGCTGCACATCCACCTTGATGAGCGAGACAGCCGCACGGAAGACCAGCAGGACCTGCGTCCCAACGGCTTTACGGAACCTGCCACAATGTCGGATTTCCCGGTGCGTGACCGGAGGATGGAACTGCACATCCGCAGGCGGCGGTGGCTTACCCCGGATGGCAAGAGCGTGATACTGAACATCTCTCCGCTTGTCGCAGAAGGGATCCGGTACTCCGTAGCGTTTGCCGAGATCCTGAAAAAAAACTTGGATACGATCCCGGTGACAGCTCGTTGCCTTGGTAAGTACTATTTCACTGACGGAGACCACCTTGAGCGTTGTTACAAGGACTCGCTGAGCGGGTTCCGGGAGTGGGGACAGCGGGGACACGCAAAGGACTGGGTGCTTCAGCCCGACAACATGGGCGCGCGCCTGAGCATCGACGAGTCCTCACTCCAGGACGACCTGTTCACGTTCGTGACCAACAAGGACAGCCACTGCAAGCGGGGGACGCTGATAGCCGCCGTGCGTGGCACCAAAGCCGAGGAGGTGCAGTCAATCTTGCTCCAGATCCCCGAAGAGGGGCGGCTTAAAGTCAAGGAGGTCACCGCGGACCTCTCGGAAACGATGGCGACCATCGTGCATGCCGCCTTCCCAAATGCGACCCTCACGCTGGATTGCTTCCATATCATGAAGCGCTGCAATGATGCCATTGAGGAACTCCGCCTCCGCTACCGCAGGGATGCTTTTGCTGAGCAGCGCCGGCTGGAGCTGGAACACCGAAAGAGGCTGAGGCGCAATGCCGCGCACTGCAGATGGTATCGCAATAAACATCCCAAGACCTACAAGGGAAAGACCCGCGGGCACAAACCCATGCGCAAGAACGAGAAGTTCAAGCCGCTGGTCCTGCGCAACGGTGATACCCGGAATGAACTCCTTAAGAGGAACCGATACGCGCTCACGCAAACACCGGACAGATGCTCGGAACGACAGACGGCCAGAATGAAACTGCTGTTCTAACTATATCCGGAGCTCAAAGAAGCCTATGACATCGTAAACCGGCTCATGTCCATCTTCCGGAGTTCAACCTTGACCAGGGAGACGGCAAAGCCGAAGTTCCATGAATGGTATAAGGCGGTCAACCAATGCACGCTGCGTGAAGTGAAAGCCGCCCGGGATGCCATCAAATCAAGAGAGGATGAAATCTTGAACTTTTTTCTTGTCAAAGTAAAATTATTAAGTATGATATCAGTAAAGGTAAAGTTTAGACCATCAACTGTTGATGGAAAGGAAGGTAGTTTATACTACCAAATAATATATAAGAGAGTACCTCGACAACTTGTGACAGATTATAAAATAAAAACGACTGAATGGAATATATATAGCGGTAATCTGGAACTTAGTCAGGCAGATATACCAAGATATAATTACTTGTCAACTGTCATACATAAAATAGAATGGGATAAAAGAAGATTTCAGCAAATTTTTAACAGACTGTTATCTTCTAATAAGACATTCACTACAGACGACATCGTACAGGAGTTTCAGAATCAAACTTCGGATATTACTTTATTCAACTATATGAATAATATGATTAGCCGATTTTGGAAACAGGGACAGTATCGAACGAGAGAAACATATTCATCTGCTCTTAACAGTTTTTCTGAATTCAGAAATGGAGTGGATCTATATTTTGAAGATATAGATTCTGACTTGTTGCTTGCATATGAATATCATCTTAAGTCTAAATCTCTTTCTCCTAACACAATATCTTTTTATATGAAACGTCTGAGAGCCGTTTACAATAAAGCGATTGATGATGGATTTGTTGAAAATAAAAATTTGTTTAGGCGTGTATTTACATCTTCTGAGAAAACGGTTAAAAGGGCCATTTCACTAAAACATATAAAGAAACTAAAAAGCCTGGATTTAAGTTATTCAGCTTCAAAAGAGTTTGCTCGTGATATATTCTTATTCAGTTTTTATACTCGGGGAATGTCATTCGTGGACATTGCCTATTTACAGGAAAAGGATTTAAAGGGCAATGTATTGACTTATCGAAGGAAAAAGACCGGGCAATTATTGATTATTCAATGGGAGCATTGTATGCAGGAGATCGTCAAGAAATATTCTTCTTCTACCATCTCTCCCTATCTCTTGCCTATTATAAAAAGACCAGACGGAAATGTGCGCAAACAGTACCAAAATGTACAGTCGTTAATTAATCGTAATCTCAAAAATATTGGTAAGGATTTGAATTTGCCAATACCATTGACCATGTACTGTGCCCGCCATTCCTGGGCAAGCATTGCACGAAGTGAAGGGATACCGATTTCAATTATCAGTGAAGGAATGGGGCATGATTCGGAAAGTACTACACAAATATATCTTGCTTCATTAGAAACACAGGTAATAGATAAAGCCAATCGCAAAATACTGAAATTACTGTAATTCAGAATTATACAAGAGGAGTCATTCAATGGACTCCTTTTTTTTTGTTGATGTGTCAAATTGTTCAGGGAAAATATGTATCTCCTAGTAGGAGATGGATATATACATGCAAAAATAGTTGTTTTGCAGCAAACTCAGTCCTTTTTTAAGGATTTTTTTTCATACTTAGACAGAAAAAAACCTCTAATATTCCTGTTTGTGTGACAAAACTCATACAAATACACACATAATATCATAATTATCAACTATATAATAGAGAACACTCATCTCCTACTAGAAGATGGGTAAAAATAGCAAGAATATGTGTGTACAAGATGTATACCATGAGGGAGAAGATCCGTTTGCCAATGGGACAAACGACCGCGAAGCGTATCCAAAACGTTGGATTGCCGTTCTTGTTCAAATGAATTGTGAGAAGAAAACGGCTACCCAATTGGGTAAAGCAGGTTACGAAACTTATATTCCCACACAGCAAGAAATACATCAATGGAGTGATCGGAAGAAAAAAGTCAACCGACTTATTATGCCAATGGTCGTGTTTGTTCGTGCAACAGAAACTGAGGAGGAATGGTTTCGTAATCAATCTTATGTATATAAGTTGTTGGCTATGCCTGGTAGTGATGAGGCTAAAAGAAAATTTGCCACACCAATTCCTGATTATCAAATTGAAAGATTGAAATTCTTACTTGAAAATGCAGAGTCAGAAGTAACGATTGTAAGCAATTTGAAAGTTGGTGATGCTGTTCGGGTTGTGTCTGGTCCACTCAGAGAGCTAGAAGGGGTAATCAGTGAGGCTGATGAGAAGGGTTCTATTGTGGGTATCCAGATTGATGGATTAGGTTATGCTTGTGTCAAAATAGACAAAATGTATTTAAGTATCCAATAAGAGTTTACATAATTTAATAAGGGCTAAATGCCTGATTTAAATACTATAGAGTAACTATTGTTTTTTCTTTATTTAGCAATAAATTCGAAATGTCCAAATACATTGCCAATAGAATATCCGCTACACATAATTACCTATTTCCAGATGAGTTAGAAATAGATCTTATCAATGTGACCTACCATAAAGGAGCTGTCTTAGGTGATAATATTATTGTCATCCCAAGAAATAATATAACTAGTGTTTACGGGAGGTTTAATGTTCTCTTTGCGGATGTTATTATTGAAAGTGCGGGAGGCAGACGTATTGTAGCGGAAGGTTTTAAAAAGTCAGATGTACGAGATATCGTTCGAATATTAACAAAATAACTCGCAAAATTGATTATGAGGATTGAGGTTAACAAGAAAGATTATTATTATATAATATTGATTCGTTTTTTGCGATAGCTGCATTACATCAGCAAATTTCGAATCTATTCGTTGATATCAAGCTCCTCAATGCTTCAATATTCTGGGTAACCAACAAAGAACGGATAAAGTATAATTTGCCACAGTTCAACTATCATAAGAAATTAAAAGAAATGGCAACAATACAATCCGAGCAGATGAGGATACACAATTTTTTTGCCCACGAGAATCCGTTTGATGCCAAATATAGAACATTGAATGACAGACTCAACGCTGTTAAAGATGAGTGTTTTTATGGATTCAATTGTTATGCGGAAAATATCGCTGATGTACCCATTATTGAGGCAAATGTACAACTCATTATTGAAACAAGACATGGCGTAGCACATTTTTTTAAAATTAATGGAACTGAGATTATCCCATATACCTATTTGAATATGCAAATACAGTTGTAAATGCTTGGATGAATTCACCTGGGCATCGATCTAATATTTTGAATCGTGATTATATCTATTTGGGATGTGGCTGTGCCAAATACGACAAGACTGATTCAGGTTGTTCGATATTGAATTTTAAACTCACTCAGAATTTTGGAGGGAAAGAATTATTTGATCCACTCAAATATGGTATCGGTGGAGTAAAGAAAACAATTCGGATGATTAAGAAGAATTTAGAATAAGTCCCAAACCTCAATAAATCTCCTGTGGTTTGGTCACATAAAAAAGTTTAACGCTCTATTGGGAGATTGAGAGCAAATTTAAAATTATTGACTATGGCCGGACAAGGTTTAATGTACAATGTTGACATTGTAATGTGTATTGATTGCACAGGCAGTATGGGTGATTTATTGAATACTGTAAAAGGGAATGCGCTCAAATTCTATCCCGATTTAAAGGAAAGTTGCGCGGCAAAAGGTAAAGAAATTTCAGAATTACGCATTAGAGCAATTGCATTTAGAGATTTTGGCTGTGATGGTAGTGACGCAATTGCAGATACAGGTTTCTTAAGTATTCCCGATCAGGAAGATAAATTTAAGTCTTTCGTAAACGGGTTAACACCAGCTGGTGGTGGTGATGAGCCAGAAAATGGTCTGGAAGCACTTGCTATGGCGATTAACTCTGATTGGACAACTGGTGGAGATAAACGTCGCCATGTTATTGTCGTTTGGTCTGATGCTTCTACTCATCCTGTTAACACAGTAGGCTGCGGAAATCCTACCTACCCACACAAAATGCCATCTAATTTTGACGAACTTACTGATTGGTGGGAGAATGAGCAAGGTGGAAAAATGAATAAACAAGCAAAAAGACTTATTCTATTCGCTCCAGATGCTAGTGCATGGACAGAGATTGGTTTGAATTGGCAAAATGCGATTCACCATCCTGCAAAAGCTGGAGCAGGTTTGGAGGATGTAGATTATAAGACTATATTGGCAGCAATTGTTAACTCCATCTAATGAAAGATACTCTTAATAACCTAATAAATTTTCTTAGAAACAGGTTATGTACTGTTTCTAAGAAAATTTGTCATATAAAACAAATAAATGAAATGGAAGAAACCTGTGGATTTCATTTTATGGTTGAGAAGATACTCCATCAAGGGGAAGATTCTGAGCCTATATGCTTAATGCAAAATAACACTTTTGCAGTCGCAGTTTTTGATGGCATGGGTGGAGCTGGAGCTGCAAAATGTAAATCTGATTATGGAGAGGATTGCACAAAAGCATATGTAGCATCTCGAATGATTAGGGATTGTGTGGAGAATTTATTACTTTCCGGAGTAAATGTGAATGAGCAAGTTCTACATGATAGAATCCAAGAAAGATTTAGACAAGAATCTGATATATATCCCTCGATAAAAAGTGCGCTACGTAGTTCCCTTGTGCGTGATTATCCAACAACAATGGCCTTGCTGACTGCGCGTAGAGAGAACAATACGACATGGATTGATAGTTATTGGGCGGGTGATTCAAGAAATTATATGTGGACTAAAGAGGGATTTTATCAATTGAGTATTGATGATATTCAGTCTGGTGGTGATGCTATGGAGAACTTACATAACGATTCACGAATGTCCAATTGTATATGCGCTGATCAGCCCTTCAAAATCAATCATAAGCACGTCCAAATAGACGAGCCATGTATTTTGTTGAGTGCGACAGATGGTTGTTTTGGATATTATCCTTCGCCGATGCACTTTGAAGCTGTATTAAAAGATGCGTTAAAACAGGCTAACAACTATGCTCAATGGAAAGAACTTGCTCAGCAATATATTGCGGAAATTACTGGAGATGATATTTCATTAAGTCTTTTGATTATACCGCAACTCAGCTTCAAAGAGGTACAAAAAAATATGCTAAAGGATGTAAAGCGTTTTAGTGAGATACGTAATCTTGAAAAGGATATTCAATCCGCAGAAGTGATCTTAGCTGATGAGCGTTCCAAATATCAACCTCTTTTACAAGAAATCTGGGAAGAATGCAAACAGGAATATGTAAAATATATAAAATCTGAAGATAATGCTTAGAGGAGAGGTTATACATAGCTATAGAATCTTAGAAGATTTTAAAGTTGCAGGTGGAACAAGTAAAGTCACTTTTGCTGAGCGAGGTGGTAAGGAATATTTCATCAAAGAGTTTCTTTCGCCAAAGTATCCAACGGCTGATAGTCCCGGTAGTGAAAAGGTCAAGGCTCAAAAACGCAAAGCTTGCGAAGAGTTTGAAAAACACCATAAGGAACTTAATGCTCTCATCAGTAGTAAAGTGGGCACTGGAGGTAATTTGGTTGCTGCCGTTGATTTTTTTCGTGAAGGACCGTGCTATTATAAGGTTACAGAAAAAATAGACGTATCATCATTGACTTGCAAAGAGATTTCATGCCTTTCTATGGATAAGCTTTTGCTAATATGTAAATCAGTTTGCCACAGCGTAAAAATTTTGCATGACCTAAATATTGTACATGGAGACCTCAAACCAGACAATATTTTAATTAAAAAAACAAGTGCAGGATATTCTGGTAAATTGATAGATTTTGATGATAGTTATTTTACTGGAGCTCCACCAAAACAGGAATGTCTAGTTGGTACCCCAGAGTATTATTCTCCTGAGCAGGCTGCTTACATAATGGATGAAGATGAGGAAATATCTGGTTCTACATTGACGCTTAAATCAGATATTTTTACGTTAGGTATAATATTTTGTGAATATCTGACAGGAAGAAAGCCTTTATTTGATACAAAATATTCTAGCACTTGGAGTTGTGTCGCTGATGGCGGCAAAATTAAATTTTCAGGAGCGCTATCAAACGGTTTTGAAGAAGTTTTACGCAAAATGCTTTCTTTAAACTCAATAGATAGACCTAGTATTGGTGAAGTGTTTGAATTCTTTAAAGGTATTAAAGATGATGGCAAAACTATGTCTGCAACAGATTCGCCAACAATATCAACACCTGCGAGCAAAGGTTTGCGTGGTAGTGGTTTGGGGATTGGAGGAACGAAAACATCCAAAACAGACGAATTAGGCACCTCACATCCTTTTTCATCATCCTCAAGTCCATCGAAACTTCGCATCGGGAAAGGACTAAAAGTATAGTAATAATTTGATTTAAGGGAAACAGAGGTATATTTGGGTCTTACGCTGTTTTACATTATATATATGAAGCAAATAAATGAAATAACGATAGAAGTCACACACGCAGGTTTTGATGATATTGCTCAAATATTAGATTTGCTAACGATTAAGTACAAGCCATATTCAGGTCTGTTTGATTGTGATATCTTGTTTATAAATTGTGCAAGTTCTTACAATATCGATAAGTTCAAATTAAGGGCATTTGTTGAAAAAGGAGGTATTGTGTATGCCTCAGATTGGGCAAGTAGAGCAATTTCCGAAGCCTTCCCTGATATTATGCGATTTGCTACTTCTCTTGATGACATTGGAATTGTTCAGGCAAGAGTTGCAGATAATGATTTAAAGCAGCATATAGGTTGTTATGTGAATGTAAATTTTGATTTGCCTGCATGGTATATTGTATCTGAGATTATCTCAGGCGAAGTTTTATTGGAAGACAGTAAAACTCATCAACCATTAATGGTAAAATCTCGTATAGGGAAAGGTGGTCTGTATTACACTAGTTTTCACAATCATGGGTTAACCACGGAAAATGAAGAAAAGTTATTGCAACTTTTAATATTAAAACAAATAGGCGAATTAAATTCTCAGAATATTCAGCAAACAGCGAATTACAATGGAATAGATTTAACGAATTTGCAGTATAAAGCTGCATCTACGGCCCCCTTTCCTAAAGTTGTTG
>OLYC01000051.1_pt1 | contig 117834 bp, 85 predicted proteins | sample 1674271 | NCBI WGS metagenome assembly OLYC01 (sample SAMEA103958154, study PRJEB25191) | human gut metagenome
TTCATGTCCGCCCGATTCTGGTGACGGCACAGACTTTTATCATAGGGTGAACATCCCTGGCGAGGCTTCATGTCCGCCCGATTCTGGTGACGGCACTGACTTTTATCATAGGGTGAACATCCCAGGCGAGGCTTCATGTCCGCCCGATTCTGGTGACGGCACAGACTTTTATCATAGGGTGAACATCTGGGAGGCGTGGGTGCGGGGAAGGGTCTGGAGGTTGGTGATGTCCTTCGCGGTGAGGCGACCGTCAACACTGATCGACCTGAGGGCTTCGGCGGCGGAGGCGAAGGCTAGGGAGGGGGTGTTGTTGTTCTCGCTGAGGTGGCAGAGAAAGAGGTTCTTCAGGCCGGGGTGCCAGAAGCGTCGGATGGCGGAGGCGCATTCGTCGTTGCTCAGGTGGCCGTTGCCTTGGCAGATACGCATCTTTAGGTCGTGGGGGTAGGGGCCGCCTATGAGCATTCCGGGATCGTAGTTGGACTCGATCACCACGGTGTCTGCCTTCCGGGCATATTCAATGGCCTCGTCGGTCGCGCGGCCGGCGTCGGTCATCAGGAAGAAACTGACGGAAGACCATTCTATGAAATAGCCTACGGTCTGGGTCGCGTCGTGCGGCACCACAAAGTGGCTTACCAAAGGAAGATCCTCTTCGGGAACATCATCGCGCAGTCTTACTCTGACGGGGACGGCGGGAAGGATGCGGCGGTAGGAGGCTATGTGGGTCTGGGTGAAGGTGTGATGGGAAAGGGCCTCGTGGAGAACGGCGGTGGCGTAGACCGGCTTTCCCAGATGCTTGCAGTATGAGCCAAGATGACGGATGTGATCCAGATGGTCGTGTGTGACCAGCACAGCCTGAAACGAATCCGTGTCCAATCCATGTTCCATCAAGGTTTTCTTCAGACGACGAACAGTCACCCCGGCATCGATCAGAAGCCCGGACTTGCCGTCGGAAAGGAAATAGCAGTTGCCGCAGCTGCCGCTGGAGAGGCTCAGGAACTTCAACATCAATTCTTCTCCTCCTCGCAATATTTCGAGATCACACTGTAGGCATCACCGACACCAAGCTCACCGGCCCTCGAAAGGTCGATGCAGCCTTTCTCTTTGTCTTTCAAGTAGATCAGGACAAGGCCTCTGTTATAATAGGCATCTCCCATGTAAGGATAGATGTTGATCGCTCTTGTGTAGCTGTCCACAGACTCGACGAATTTCGAGGACAGGCAGTAGAGGTTACCAAGATTAAAATAGACATACGGAACACCCGGCAGAATCCTGTCGGCGGCCAACATGTCGTCTATGGCCTCCGAATAGTCGTAAGTCCTGCTCACCTGATCACGCACACGGGCTCTGGTGGTGCCCTTGTCATCCATGGTCAAGGTCTGGACATTGTTCTCGATGGACGAGATGAAATCAATCATCTCGGCGCGGAGCACTCCCCTGTTCAAGTGGTAGAACGCCTTGTAGTACTCTGAATATTTTCCCGTACCCTCAGCGTTGACGGCGACGTCAAACTGGCTCAGAGCCGTTGTGTACTGTTTGGACTGTACGTTGTAAAGACCTTTGATGAAAGCCCTGTCGGCATCCGTAAGGGATTTAGGATCTCCTGCGGCCAGATATGAATCCCCATAAAGCGAGGCATCAATTCCGTGAGCAAATACAGGCTTGACCAAAGAATCCGAATTGGAAACGGTCATGCTGACCGGAGAGTCAGAGATGAACTTGTCGATGAGAGGATTCTCATAGCGGTGACGTAAAGCTATGTTCTGGTTGTCACGCTGAGCCGAAAGACTGAACTTGTACAGAGACTTAAGCCGGATGTTGATGTCTCGGTTCTGAAGCAGTTCGTTGTCGAAATCCTTTTTCGCGAAGTCCGCGTCCAATGCGATCAGAGAGCTGTATTTCTTGGTCGTGTCGGCGAAAGACCCCTCGTCAGTGGCGTTTTTCGCGCGATATTCCTGAACTTTCTTCTGGGCTATGTCGTAGTCCTGCTTCGAGGACTTTGTCCGCCCGAGCATATTCTTGACATAGGAGCGGTTCAGATAGGCCTTGGCGAAGTCCGGATAGAGTTCGATGGCCTTGTCATAGTCGTCAAGAGCGTCCAGCCAACGCTCCATCTGAACGAAATAGGATGCCCTGTTGTAGTAGGCCAGCACGTTCTCCGGGTTGATGTTGATGACATGGTCCATGTCCGCGAGAGCGTCCTCCATGTTCCCGACCTGAGCGTTGATCAGGCTTCGGTTGTAAAGGGTAAGGGCGTTGCCCGGCTCGTCCCTGAGGACACGGTTCAAGTCCTTCATCGCGGCGTTGTAGTCGTTCTGGTCGTAGTACATCAATGCCCTGTTGAAAAAGGCGAATGTGTTGGTCGTGTCAAGGCTGATCGCCTTGTCCATGTCGGCTATCGCATCCTTGTAGTCTTTCCTCAAGGCATAGACACGTCCACGGCGGATGTAGCCTTCCGGATCGAAACGATCCAGCTTGATGGCCTTGTTGTAGTCCTCCAGAGCCTTTGTCGTGTCATTCAGGAAAAGGTACGACGCTCCCCTGTTCAGGTAAGCGGATGGGTCTTTCGGATCCTTTCTGATGTAGCGGTCGAAATCGTCCACAGCCTTGTCGAACTGCTGGGCGAGGAAATAGGTGACACCACGGCTGAAATAGAGTCCGTTAAGGCCAGGTCGAAGTTCCATGGCCCTTTCCAGATCCTTGAGGGCCTCGTCATACTTCCCGAAACGGCTGAGGGTGATCGCCCTGAAATGATACCCGTTGGTGAAGACAGGATTGAGGCGAACGGAAGTGTTGAAGTCGGCCTGTGCCCCACGGAGGTCACCAAGGTTGTACTTGGCGATTCCCCTGTAGAAAAATGTCCAACAATCTGTCGAATCCAGACGGGCGAGCACATTGAAATGGCTGATGGCTTCCGAATATTTCCCTTCCGAAAGGGCAGCGCGGCCTCTGAAGTTGAACACGTCCTTGTCGTACTGCGCATTGGATGTCAAAGCGAAGTACAAGAGGATAAACAGAGACAGCACAATCCTTTTCATACAAATATATTTTACTTTAAGGCTTAAAATTCCTAATTTTGTCGTTTGCAAAGATAAACATTTATCGTGCCTTGAAGACGATTTTAAGTAAAATTTTCATATTCATCCTCATCTCGGTGGCCGCAGAAGAGCTTCACGCTCAGCAGGCGACCGTGAAAATGGTGCCGTCCGGAATCAATGCGGAGAAGGTGGTCTCATCCGAAAAACTCAGGATGCAGGTCGAGTTCCTCGCCGACTCCACGTTCGGGGGCCGTGCGACAGGCTCACGTGGAGCCGTGGAGATCGCCCTTTGGATCTCAAGGCGTTACGAGAGTGCCGGGCTGACGCCGCTTGGCGGCACATGGAGCCGTTCCTTCAAGGTTGACAACCTTGTGGGGCGCAACATCATCGGTTTCCTGCCTGGGAAAAGGGACAAGGCCAAGGAGCTGTACACCATAATCTGCGCCCACTACGACAGTCACGGGGTCATAGACGGCAATTTTTATCCGGGAGCCGACAACAACGCATCCGGTGTCGCCGCCATGCTGAGCCTTGCGGACATGTTCCAGAAGATGAAGCGGTTGGGACGTTCCTACGGCAAGAACATCATCTTCGTGGCCACCGACGCGAAGGAAAGGAACTCTGCCGGAGCCGAGGCCCTGATGAAGGACATCAAGAACGGACAGCTAAAGGATCCTGTGAACGGGGAGACCATCACGATGGACAAGATCCACTCCACCGTCGTGCTGGACATTCTTGGCAGCACCCTGGCTCCGCTGCACAAGGACAGGAGTGATTTCCTCATCATGCTCAGCGGCGGGCAGTACACTTTTGATCTCACAAGGGCGAACGAGGGGTATGGACTCGGGATGGACATCGCCACAAGCTACTACGGGAGCAAGAGTTTCACAGAGATGTTCCACAGCAGGTTCGGAGATCAGAAGGTCTTCACGCAAAATGGATTGACATGCATCGTGTTCACCTCCGGCATCACGATGCTGACGAACAAGACGGGCGACACCGCCGACACCTTGGACTACGACGTTTTACGCAAAAGAATATTCCTAATCTTCCACTGGTTGGAAAAAATACTCTGACAATGAAAGAATTCTGGTCAATGATCAAGCGCTATGTGGCGCCATTCAAGAAATATCTCGCCGGCTCGGTTGTGTTGAACATCCTGTCGGCGGTGTTCAACATCTTCTCTTTCGCGATCATCGTGCCGATTCTGCGCATTCTGTTCAAGATCAACGAGACGGTATATTCATTCACCCCGTGGGACGAGGTGTGGCAGATGCCGTTCAAGGATCTCGGGGACGCGTTCATGGCGAACGTCTATTGGACGCTGGAGCGGCAGATCGCCGCGGTCGGTGCTCCCATGGTGCTGCTGTACCTGTGTATATTCCTGGTCGTGATGACGGCTCTCAAGACAGCCTGCTATTTCGGCTCGTCCGCCGTCATGGTTCCGATCCGCACAGGTGTCGTGAAGAACATCAGGATGGACATCTACAACAAGATCCTCGCCCTTCCGCTGGGCTTCTTCTCGGAGGAGAAGAAAGGCGACATCATCGCGAGGATGAGCGGTGACGTGCAGGAGGTCGAGAACTCCATCACCGGCTCCATCGAGATGCTGATCAAGAACCCGATTCTCATCCTTTTTTATTTCGTCGCCCTTCTTGTCATCAGTTGGCAGATGACAGCGTTCACGATCCTGTTCGCCCCGCTGATGATGTGGGTGATGGGAGTCGTGGGCAAGAACCTGAAGAGGAAATCACTTGAGGTACAGCAACTTTGGAGTGACGTGATGGCGCAGGTGGAAGAGACCCTCGGAGGACTCCGCATCATCAAGGCGTTCATCGCCGAGAAGAAGATGTCCGACAGGTTCGACAATGTCACCGAGGCCATGAGAAGAAAGAACAACAAGGTGACTATCCGCCAGTCACTCGCCCACCCTATGAGCGAATTCCTCGGAACGGTTCTGATCATGATCGTGCTGTGGTTCGGCGGAGCTTTGATACTCGGAGGAAAATCGACCATCGACGCGCCTATTTTCATTTATTATATGGTGATCCTCTACAGCATCATCAACCCTATCAAGGATTTCGCCAAGGCGGGGTACGCCATCCCTAAGGGTATGGCCTCGATGGAGCGAATCAACAAGATTCTGGACGCTGAGAACGACATCGTAGAGTCCAAGGAGCCGAAAACCCTGAACGGATTCAATGACAAGCTGTCATTCAACCATGTGAACTTCCGCTATCCTGACGGGCACAGGATGATTCTGGACAATGTGAGCCTTGAGATTCCTAAGGGCAAGACCATTGCCATCGTCGGAGCCTCGGGAGCCGGCAAATCCACACTTGTGGACCTTATTCCGAGGTTCTATGATCCGACCGGAGGCTCGATCACGATCGACGGGACTGACATCAAGGATGTAAGGATCGCTGACCTGCGAAGCCTCATAGGCAATGTCAACCAAGAGTCGATCCTTTTCAATGACACGATTTTCAACAACATAGCATTCGGCGTGGAGAACGCCACGATGGAAAGCGTGATAGAGGCCGCGAAAATAGCCAACGCCCATGAATTCATCATGGAGAAGGAAGGTGGCTACAGCTTCAACATCGGAGACAGAGGCGTGAAACTATCCGGCGGACAGCGCCAAAGAATCAGCATAGCCAGGGCGATCCTCAAGAATCCGCCTATCCTGATTCTTGACGAGGCGACGGCGTCTCTCGACACCGAATCCGAAAAGATCGTGCAGGAGGCTTTGGACAGGCTTATGTCCACCAGAACAACGATAGCTATCGCCCACAGGCTCTCGACAATACGCAACGCCGACGAGATTATAGTCATGGACGAAGGCAGCATCGTGGAGCGTGGCAGGCACGAGCAGCTTCTCGCGCTGAACGGGTACTATAGGAAACTTAATGACATGCAGGCTCTTTAGCCTTCATGAATATATTCACAAAGCATCATGAAGAACGTTGTCAGACAAATTAGGGTTCCTCTGATCGAGGGGCTGGAAATGATGAATCTGCAGGAGTTGGATCTCGCCATGGAAAAAGGAGCGTCCAAATTCGCGGTGTGCGAGCAGAACTGGCCAAAGGACGCGCCTTACGCTCCGGACTGCAACGGGTCGATAGCCCGCACTTCAAGCCATCTGGCGGTGATGTTCCATGTCAGGGGTCTTGATCTCCGCGCCACGGTCATGGAGGACAACGGGCACAGTTGGGAGGACAGTTGCTGCGAGTTTTTCGTGACGGATCCCTACGACGGAACCTACTACAATTTCGAGCTGACATGCATCGGCTCACTGCTGGCGGCAAAAAGGACAAGCAGGGTCAACAAGACAATGCTTTCGCCCTCTCTGCTTGCAAGTGTCAAAAGGTACTGCTCGCTCGACAGAAAAGAGGTAACCATCAAGGACAGAATCTTCTGCTGGACTGTGGCGATGCTGATTCCGTTCGAGTTGATCGGTCTGGACAAGGACAATCTTCCGGTCAGCCTGAGAGGCAATTTCTACAAATGCGGAGACCTCACGGAACACCCACACTTCCTGAGCTGGAATCCGATCAAGACTCCGAAACCAGATTTCCACAGGCCGGAATTCTTCGGCGAGATTATTCTAAGATAAAACGGACCATGATGAAGAAAAGGAAATTATTCTCGCTGTCTCTGTTCATCCTCTATCTTGCCGCCGTGCTTTATTGTTGCTTCGGGCGTTTCAGTGATCTGCCTGAAATCGGGCAGGATACATTCTGGGGGATTCCGACAGACAAGATAGTACATTTCCTTCTGTTCTTTCCGTTTCCGATACTTTGCTTCCTGACGTTTACAGGACGGACACGCAAGCCCGCTCACACAGTGCTTACTGTCGGATGTGTCTTCCTGACCGGCTGCGTGATTGCCGCCGCCACAGAGATCGGCCAGTCCTTAACGGACTACAGAAGCGGTGACCTACTGGACTTCGCGGCGGATGTGACCGCACTCACCATCTCATCCGTAGCCGTGACAATCATAGATCTGCACATAATAAAAAAACACAATAAACAGATATGTTCAAAAGATTCATAACTGTAGTCTCACTCATCTGCGCCTTTTCAGCCGGCGTGGACGCCCAGTCCGTAAAAGACTTCAAGGATGCGGTTGACTCACTACAGACCATACTTCCTGAAAGAATGAACGTGCAGTCCCAGGTCAAGGCCAATAAGGTTGTCAGGAGAGGATACTCCCTTGATTTCTATTTCACCCCGGCCATGGGAGACTTCCCATGGAGATCCGAGGACGTGCAATGGCTCAGGGAAACACTCAAGTCTCTGATGCCACAGTCCTGCTCTGACTACCGCATCGGGAATCTCTTCGTCGGCAAGAACAAACTGGAGTCCTACGTCATGCCTGCAGTCGGCAATGACGGGAAGCCAATAGAGAACAAGTTCAGGACAAAGGACTTGCGCAATGTGCATCCTTTTGTCACACAGGTTGGCTCGCAGGATTTCGAAAAGGGACTCACGGGCCGTAACATCGCCCTTTGGCAGAGCCACGGAAGGTACTTCGAGGCGAAGACCGACCGTTGGGAATGGCAACGCGCGCCGATGTTCCAGACCGTCGAGGACATGTACACCCAGAGTTATGTCCTTCCGTTCCTGATCCCGATGCTTGAGAACGCCGGAGCCTATGTGATGACCCCGCGCGAGAGAGACCCTCAGACCAACGAGGTGATCGCGGACAATGACCCGGCTTTCGAGGAATGCAGAGGAGAAGGAGTGAGGATTGAGGGAAGATATTCTGAGACAGGGACATGGTCAGACGCGGGAGTTGGATTCGCCGATGCGAAAGCGACATATTCAGGAATAGAGAATCCATTCCTTATGGGTACAGCCCGCCAGGCCGAATGCGCCGAACACAGGAAAGACAAGGCGGCCGAAGCCCGCTGGACACCGGACATTCCGGAGCGTGGGGAATATTCCGTTTACATTTCCTACAAGACGCTTCCGCACAGCACCCCGTGCGCCCACTACACCGTCAGACATCTCGGCGGCGAAAGCGAGTTCATCGTCAACCAGAAGATGGGCGGAGGCACATGGATCTACCTCGGCACATTTGAGTTCGACAAGGGCATGGACGGTTGTGTCATCCTCGACAACAGCGTGCCGAAAGGTTACAATGTCGCCAGAAACGCCGTCATCACGGCTGATGCGGTGCGGTTCGGAGGCGGAATGGGAAAAATCGCCAGAGGCCTTAAGAATCAGCCTGTCAATGAATATACCACCTCAGGCATGCCTTCTTTCACAGAAGGAGCATTCTACTGGATGCAGTGGGCGGGCGCCGACTCGACCATATTAAGCAAATACGAAGACGACTACACCTCCGACTACGGCAACCGTGGACCGTGGGTGGGCTGGATGTCCGGCGGCTCAAGGACAAATCCTGACGCGGAGGGCCTGAATATTCCGATAGACCTTTCGTTCGCATTCCACACCGACGCCGGGACCACGATGGACGATTCCATCATCGGTACGCTGTCCATCTATACACTACTCTGCGACGGCAGCGACAAGTTCGCCAACGGCGAGAACCGACTCCAGCAGAGGTTGTACGCAGACTTTGTGCAGACGGAGATCGTGAATGACATACGTAAGGAATTCAATCCTGACTGGAGCCGCAGAGGCCTTTGGGACCGTTCCTACAGCGAATCACGCACGGCCACGGTTCCGGCCATGCTTCTGGAGCTTCTGTCGCATCAGAATTTCGCCGACATGAAGTTCGGACTTGACCCGTCTTTCCGTTTCACTGTCAGCAGGGCGATCTATAAAGGCATGCTGAAATACCTGAGCGCACGATACGGATGCTCCTATGCTGTCCAGCCGCTGCCAGTCAATTCCTTCGCGACATCATTGGAAAAAGGAAGCAAGATACGTCTCAGCTGGAAGGCCACTTTGGACTCGCTTGAGACCACAGCCGTGCCAACCGGGTACATTCTCCAGACCCGCGTGGACAATGGCTCCTTTGATTCCGGAAGGGTCTTGGACAATGTGAAAGTCTCCGGAGACGAGATCTCCACCAAACTCTCAATCGTTCCGGGACACATCTACAGCTATCGCATCATCGCCTTCAACGAAGGTGGAAAGAGTTTCCCTTCCGAGACCCTCAGCGTCGGTCTGCCGGAAGACGGCAACGGCAAGAGTGTTCTGGTCGTCAACAACTTCACGAGAGTCTCGGCTCCGGCATGGTTTGATTCTCAAGAATATGCCGGATTCAACGCCGACCTTGACGCCGGAGTTCCTTACGGCCGGGAGATCAATTTCATCGGCCAGCAGTACCAGTTCCGCCGAGATCTTCCGTGGATGGATGATGACAATCCTGGCTTCGGAGCCTCATGGACAGACGAGGCAGGAAAAGTCTTCGCCGGGAACACCTTTGACTACTGCGGGATCCATGGAAAAGCCTTGATGGCTGCTGGTTACGCTTTCCATTCAGCAAGTGTCGCGGCCTTCTGCGATGACAGGTCACTGGCAGAAAAGGACATGACGGTAGACCTGATCTGCGGGAAACAGATCACCACTGTCGTTGGTACAGGACAGGTTCCTGACAGGTTCCAAGTCTTCCCTGCCGGGCTTCAGGAAGCGATTTCCTGCTACACCGAGCGCGGAGGGAATGTGCTGGTTTCCGGCGCGAACATCGGGACGGATGTCTGGGACGGAATCTATCCTGTCCACAAGGACAGCGCCTACACGGCCATGACAAAGGCATTTGTGGAAAAGACATTGGGCTACAGATGGATGACCAACTATGCCAGCAGATGCGCGACAGTCTGCCCGAAGAACAACTCCCTCCTTAAGCAGGACTCAGGCAAGATTTCTTTCAGGAAAGACCGCAACCCTGTGATCTACAACGTGGAGACCCCTGACGGCATCGTTCCGTCCTGCGACAAGGCACAAGCCTTCCTTCGCTATTCAGACACGAACATCTCTGCCGGGACATGTTTCGAGGGGGAAGGTTACAGGACAGTCTGCATCGGCTTCCCGATCGAAGTGATCACAGAGGACAGCCAGATTGAATCCCTAATAAAAGACATAATGAAATTTCTTGACAAATAACCAGTTATGACTCCAAGAGAATCCGAACTCATCGAACTCCTGCATAAGGAAGTAAAGCCAGCCTTAGGTTGCACCGAACCGATCGCCGTCGCGCTGGCCGCCGCCAAAGCCACGGAAATCCTGAAAACAGCATCCCCGACACTCTCTGAATATGAACTTGACGTTGAGGTCAGCGGGAATATTCTCAAGAACGGCATGGGGGTCGGAATCCCGGGCACCGGGATGGTCGGACTTTACATAGCCTCTGCCCTCGGAGCCGTCTGCGGGAAGAGCGAATACGGCCTTGAGGTTCTCAAAGACCTGACAGACAAGGATGTAGAGGCGGCCAAGGCTTTGGTTGAGGCATGCAAGGTGCGGATCAATGTCTCCGAGAACCCTAAGATTCTCTATGTCAAGGTCACAATCGAATCTTGCGGTCACAAGGCTTGGGCTGTCATCGAGGACGACCACGACAGGATTGTGGAGACAGGGCTTGACTCCTCTGTCTCTGATTTCAGGAAAGGCGGTGACGGGGAAAACGCTCCGGTAAAGTGTACGCTGGACTACAATCTGACTGTCAAGGAAATATATTCATTCGCCCAAAGCGCCGCATTCGAGGACATCAGGTTCATTCTGGCGGACAGGGACTTGAACCTCGCGCTTGCCCATGAAGGTCTGAACGGTGACTATGGGCTTAATGTAGGCAAGGCCATCAGGGAGAACCAGCAGGAGGTCTTCGGAGATGATTTCATCAGCTTCGCCATGGGGATGACAGCGGCCGCGTCGGACGCCCGGATGGCGGGATGCAAGCTCCCGGCGATGAGCAATTCCGGCAGTGGCAACCAAGGCATAACTGTCAGCATGCCGGTGATCGCGTACGCGCTTAAATACGATGTCGATGACGAGAGGCTGGCCAGAGCGCTGATTCTCAGCAATCTTGTCGCCATCCACATCAAAGGCTATCTCGGAAAGCTGTCCGCCTTGTGCGGCTGCGTGATCGCCTCGACCGGTTCCGCCTGCGGAATTGTGTTCCTCCGAGGAGGAAGCTATGCCCAAGTCTGCGCGGCGATCAAGAATATGATCGGCAACATCACCGGAATGGTCTGTGACGGAGCCAAGGTTGGATGCGCCATGAAAGTGGCATCCGGAGTGGCCTGCGCCGTACAGTCCTGTGTTCTGGCCTTAATGGGCACCTGCATCAAGGAAACCGACGGCATCATCGACAGGGACATCGAGAAGACAATCCGGAATCTCGGCCGGATCGGCTCACTCGGAATGCAGTCAACCGATCACCTCATCCAACAGATCATGCTCTGCAAAGAGTAGTTTAAGAATAAATCAAGCAGCGGGGCTACTTATAACAGAATCCCGCCGCACTGAAATCTTGCACGAGAGGACAAGCAAAAATTACTTACCTGTCAGTGTTGACTTCAGTCGTACGGAGTACCCATCACTTCGCTGACCACCTCAAGATAGGAGAAACCATATTTCCTGTCAGGAAGAAGATAGCTGCCCTCAACCCATTCGTTCCAAGCATTTATCGTCAAGATCGGAGGCTGGCAAGGATGCTCACGCACATAGGCCTTGGCTTCTTTCAAGAATGATTTGAACTGTTCCGGAGAAACGTTGATGTGTGACACATCATTCTTTCCTTTGGAAGGGAATCTCGGCGTGTCATCCCACGCGATTGAAACGCACGGAAAGACATCCACGTCAAACTCGGCGTCCCAGGCACGGCGCAACTCTGACGCTCTTTCCCCATGCTTGGCATAATCGACATTGAAGCCACCCATGTTATAGAATGCAATGCCATTCACACCAAGGCTGTCAATCCTCATCCGGGTGTTTTTCACACGGGCTTCGGTCAGTCGTCCTCCCTCACCGCGTACATCCATAAGGTACAATCCCTTATGACCGGCTTTCCTGACCTCCGCACGGAAATATTCAAGTGCCTCAGCCGTCTTTTCCACAGAGCCGAAGCTTCGGACAAGATTGTTGAAGCTGTAGATCGCCATTACAGGGCATCCGTTGATTTTCAGATAATTTGGCCTTGAAAAGAATTTTCCGATTATCCTCTTGACAACCTTCTTGTACTCTTCGTATGTGATGTCGGCGGAAAAAAGAATGTCTTCATTGCCTAGATACCGATGGACGTTCCAGTAGTCGTACTTCACATCGTGATTGGCCCACATGATGTAAAAATTCATCTTCCTGTTTGACGGAGCCTTCAAGAAACCATTATCCAGAGCCCCCTCCAAAAAAGGATAGCCGCGGTACCAGTACCAGTCATAGATGAAAGTGTTGACACCATGCTCAAGAGCAGTGTTTATCCACCTTTCAACGACCTTCGGATCATCATCATGCTCATAGCCCCATAGCGGTTCCTTTGGCTGGTAATGACCTGGGAAACGAGGATTACCCTTACGTATGACTTCCCATTCCCCGTTTCCCTCACTCCATAGATGCCGGAAAGCAAGGGAATCATTATGGCATGACGGCCAGACATATGCTCCGACAATGTAGTCACGTGACATGTGGTTGATTATCTCATATAGACCACACCCCTCAAAATTCATGAATATTTTCCCGTCATGGTTAAGGACAGACTGCGGTTCCCGGTCGAACGGAAGCCTGACCACGTCAAGAAGACGTCCGTCATTCAGATCAAACACGGCAAAGCCGGTGCCTTCCGATGACGGCCAATCAGAAGGACCTCCAAAAGCTTGGAAAAGTTTGCCTTCGAATATGCTTGCTCCTTGGTAAATCGGGAAATATTTCTCCAACGAGAACGTACGCAGCGCATCATCATCCGAATAGGTGACATCTCCCTGCGACACATCTGGGAGCGGAAATTCCGAAATCAGAAAACGATTGTCCTTCAGGTTTATCTTAGCGTTTTCCCGTCTCATGTACACAATTACCCGCCTTCCGGAATCTATTACAGCCTGCGAGCCGCCGTGGTCTCCCGACAGGTTGAACCGTATGGTTTGAACCAGCCTCGAGCCGAAAGGGGTAGCCCTTTCCACATAACAGGCCTTGTTCTTCAGATCTCCCGACACATAAAGCAAAGAATCCAGGAAATTGAGGTTTCCGCAATGGTTAGAGCCTGTCGCGCAACCAAGCGGGTACTCAGACACTTGCTTTCCACTCTTTAGGTCATACGTACGGCACAGCCCCGAATCGTATGCCACATAAACCACTTCATCCTTTATCGAAAACGCCTGCATGACGTGTCCGTTGTACTCGGGTTCTATCCGGAACAGATAGTTGCAGGCCGGCTTGTTCATGGTTCTGAAAGCATCGGCGACCGTCCCGAGATATTGTTCCTTAAATTCCCGCCACTCATACAGCCTGTCTCCGACAGGGGGAAGCGGCAATGCTATCGCCTTCTCGTTCAGGAAAAAACGCACAAGGAGCTGACTATCTTCAGAGACGTTTTTGTAAAGAACCATCTGGACGTTTCCGGCCATAGGCATACGCCAATTCTGGAAGACATTCTTGATTTGGGCATAAGACTCCGCCCTCGTGTTCCACCCCTCAACGCCCATGAGGGTAAGAAGTCCGTTCAAGGTCATGTCGTGACCGAATCTGAGACGTACTGACGGCCTTTGACTTCTCAAGTCTTTGTCCGCGGACAGAATCATGTCCTCGAGAAGAGGGTAACATACAGAGTATTTTCTGTCATTGCCGGGGAAGCCATAGGCGGATTGGAGGTAGCAATTGATGTTGTCCCTTTCCCATAGGACGTTTTTCTCGGATTCTGAGAACAGCCCGTTGAACGAAGGAGACTTGAAATCAAGGCACGGTAGGTTCTGAATGATGTTGAAGAGCCTTGCCTCAAATGTCTCGAGGGACATCGTTGACGAGGAATATCCGCTTTTGAACAGTTTGACCTCGAATGGTGACGTGTCGATCAGTTCATCACAGTAAGAGCGGAAATATGGCTTCCAGGAGGCTTCTGACGTGTAGTTGACAGCATCACAAGGTTCAAGGCAAGCGAAAGGGTTGAGTATTCTCAAATCGGCGGAGTCAGACCGCATTTCTATCGAGCCTGATTTCAACGCCTCGCAAAACACCTCCATGCTGCGGACACAACGAGGTGCCGTGCTTGACACGGCGCTTATCTGAGGATCATCCTTGAAAACAGAACGGAAACGACGCTTCATTCTTGCGGCTATCCGCCTGTGCTGTTCCTCCCCTTTGCGGGTAAGAGCACCGGCGTTGCCGTCGATGTAAGGTTTAATTGAAAGAAGTTTGTCATACACTTCGGCTCCATATTCAGTAAGATTGTCTTTTGACGCTTCCTGGAAGAAAACATCATAGACAGAATCATACAGATTCTGCGATGTCAGGAACCGCGCCCCGTGCCGTCCGTAATGGCTTATGACCCAGGGTTCGTAGCCTTCAGGCAGGTAAAGCCGCTCTTCGCTCGGGGTTTCGTACATAGCGCACACGCCGGCGAGCCGTTCTTGCCCTAAAAGCAGGACTGCAAAAAGGACTGCAAAAAGTGCAGTGACAAACTTCTTCATCATTATATAATCATCAGTTAGAAATCATCCTAATTACCGCAATACGCTCCTTGGCGGTTCACCGAGCGCGAGTTGCCCAGCTGGTCAACGTCCAATGCCGCAACCGACAAAAGCCAATTGTAGAAAGACTCATTAGCTGTTCTAATAAGGCCACCCACCACATCTTTTGTAGGCGCTGAAGGATATTCCACATCCATGGTTCCGTTCCATTTGTAGATATGGTCGGCGGCATCGAATACTGGAGAACCTAAATTCGCATAGGTGAGACCGGCTTTGTCAATGCCCGCTGTAGGGTTATACGCATTCTGTTTATTTCCCGACAGGACATATTTAGATGTCAGTTTCCCTGTCGGTCCATTGTAATTGATTGACTTGCCATTCTTATTGACAATGACACTGTTGATGAACGTTCCGCTTAAGGCGGTAGTGTGAATGCGAAGCATCCCCGCCGTCGTGGAAGCAATCATGGTCGAATTGGCAAAGACAAGATTTCCTCCTTGCATGTCAATGTTTGTATCGTTTCCCGTCTCTGCTGTGGTATGATCGGCTATGGAACTGTTGTTGAGGCAGATGTTAGCTTTAACCCCTGACTGCACGAATATTGCCGCGCCCCATCTTACTCCTGGGGTTGTAGTCGTGTTCGAATTGTCAAAAATAGAACATGCGTTCATGAAGACATCCGCATCCGCATCTACATAGATTCCTCCTGCGTAGGTCTTGGATTGATTGCCGCTGATCTGCGTCTTGTCAATTTTGACACTCGCGGCTCCGCCCACATAGAGACCGGCTCCGTCAAGAGCTTTGTTGCCGCTGATGACACTATTCATAATGGAAATGTCATTGACCGTGTTCACCCTGACAGCCCCACCTTGACAACCAGCGCTATTACCGGAAAAAGCAACTCCGTCAATTATTGTTATTGATGGTTTATCGCCTCTGAATGTTATGGCGCCGCCACCTCCGCCAGTACCGTTAGTTGTCTTGTTGCTCGAGAAGGCACCTCTGGTGACCGTGAGTCGGGTTTTCTCGCCTCCGCAGTTCTGGAGGGCGCCACCGTGTTTCTCGGCAGTGTTGGATGTGAAGTCACAATCCGTAAATGAGACAAGTTCAGCCGTGCCGGCTATTCCGACAGCACCGGCGGCAATTGTGGCGGTGTTATCGGAAAAGGACGTGTTTTCTGCGGTCATATTACTCCCGGCCATGTAAATAGCACCGCCGTTGGTGGCATTGTTGTTTTTGAAAGCGCAGTTCTTGAATGCAAGAATGGCAGTGGCGTCGTTTTGCCAAATGGCACCACCGTTCTCGGTACCGGCATTGCCTCCGTCAAAGGTGATGTTCTCAAACTTCAGATCCACGCTTTTCCCGATTTTGAAAAATCTTGATGAACCCGTATTCTTGAAAATCGTTCCTTCAGCACCCAGAATTGTGGTGCCGACAGAAGATGTGTGTCCGGGCCATGTGATATTGATCTCCTGACCCGCGAAGTCATATTCCCCGGCTGCGGCATGGATTGTGATTCCCATGCAGCCGTAGCCTTTTGCCAGGCCATTCCTTGTCTTGTCAGAAGTGACATCCTGGGCGAGTTTGGCGCGGAGGAACTCAACTCCAGCTGCCGGAGAGTCAGCGGATTTTCCATCTCCCGTTCCTGACGGAGAGATCCACCAGTCAGTAACAATCCTGCTGTCCAGACCACCAAGGTTGACTATCTTCCCTTGTTCGACAGAAAGAGCCTTTGAGCTGAAGACACCGGTCTCGATGGCATTTTCGCTGACAATTTCATTGGAAGTGTAGAATCTGAATCCCACACCATTCTCAAGGTTCACGTCAGGAAGAACAGCCACATAGTACTCTCCGGCACCGTTGACATTCACTATGATCCTGCTGTTGCCATTGGAAACAGTTTTTGAAGCGATGTTGCCCTCCTCATCGAAGGTGACAGCAAGATTTCCAGCCAGAAACTGCTCTCCATTTCCACGGATAAGCACGCTCTTGATCCTCTGATCTGTGATTGTGAACCTCAACCAACCACATAGATTCCTGAACGCAAGATTGCCGTCCTTTGCCACGGCCGCTGCATAGTGGGCGGATCCGAATCCGCCGCTGACATCCTGCTTGGCTGGAATCGCCACTTTCCACGACCCGTCCTCCGCGACCGTGGCCGCAGAAGAAGGATAGACCGCATAGTAAGCCGGAGCCTCGTCAACATTGGCCTTGAATATGGTGGAGGCTCCCGTTGTCTCAGCCTTCGCGGTAGTGCTTTTGTTGTTGTAAATGATCTTTATCTCGTCATCCTTGACCCAGGAAATCTCCCTCTTGCCTCCATTAAGATCACCGATCGATGTCCTGGTCAAATCCGAGACAGCTATGAATTCCATCGGAATAGATCCCTTAGACTCACCGGGAGCCTCAATTTCAGGTTTGTCGGATTTCTCTTCGTGAATCTGTTCCTTTGTACAGGAAACGGCGGCGGAAAGCATCGCAGCCATTATAAGTGCAGTCTTCTTCATAATGAAATCCTCCTACCATTCATAATCACTTTCCTCAGCACTGTCAAAAAAAGCACTTTTGCACTCATAGCCGCTATCTAAAAGTACTGTACTCTCCAAGGCAATCCCGATGATTTCGAGAGAAGGAGAAATGTAGTTTTGCTTGATTGTTTTGTTTTGCATAACGTTTTTGGTATTAATAGTTTGTCCATGTGTAGTCATACTGCTCCGCTCCGTCAATCGACGAAGATCTGTCTTTTCTGTAAACATCCGGGTAATCATCAGGCCATGGTCCTGTGAACCGGCTCTGCTCGAAGACATTGCCATAGGTGTCCACTGCCCGGATCCTGACATCGGCCGCATCCGGATTCCGAAGTGTCCCGTAGTACATGTGGTCACTCGCCCTGGCGAAACTGATTGTAGACCTGTTCGCGCGCTTCAGATAATACCAGCATGACCATAGGTCGTATTTAGTCCCACTCTCGGTGAATTTAGTCATGCTTCCGGTTTCCTCGCCGTCTTCCATTATACTGATAGACTTCCAACTGTCCTTGGCATTGAATATGTTGGCGACTATCTTGTCACTGCCGTAAATGCCGAAACGATAGAGTCTTCTCGTTCCGCCGTCAAAGACATATTCAAATTCCTTGTCCTTGAAGTCATCCGGACGGTACATGCGCATCTGGTAGCCCTCCGGATGATTGACGGCCTTGTAGATGTGATTCCGCAGGACAGTTCCGCTGAACTCAAAGGAGGCATAGCCGTTCGGCTCCCCGGCTCCGCAGACCGTTCCTTCCCAGTCCACTCCGTTTATGGAACCTACCACAGAGACCGGAACTCCCTTGTGGCTTGTGTTGATGATGTAGTGCTCATGGCCACAGATCACACGGTACGAGGCAAAGGATTTCAGCATGCCATACAAATTGTTGTCTTCTATTATGTCGGCATGCATACACAACACGATGCCTTTGGTCTTTGGGACATTTGCCAGATCCGCGGTCAACCACCGCCTAACCTCATCCGACAATCCGACAGTGATGTCTTTCTCATTGACACCTCCGTGAATTATGTCATCAAGCACGGCAATGTGTATGTTACCTCTGTCAAAGGAATAATTCACAGGACCGGCGTGGCTCTCGAATGCTTTCTGTCCCTGACGGTCGGAGACAGAGCCATCCTCCTTGAATTCATGGTCGTGGTTGCCGATGGTCTGAAAACAAGGAATGCCCAACTTGTCAGCCGCAAGACAGGAAAGAACATCAGAAAAAAGGTTCCACCTGTTATGGACAAGGTCACCCATGGTGATCGCATAAGTGGGCATATTCCCTTCTTTTGACGCCACGTATTCACGGATGTCCGGAACCGTCTCTTTCTCCAATCTTTCCAGTCCATTGTTTTCCGTCCGGTGTTTCACCTGGATGTCCCCCAACGCCAGCAGCCTGAATGAGTTTTCCACCGGGATTCCGGTCAGGTTGAAATCGTACCTGTACTTCTCTTCCGTTATCCTCTGGAAAAAACATGGAAGGCCATTATCCCCAATCTCCACTTTGGCGTCAGCAGGAATGGAATAGTAGACATACATGGCGTCTTCGGCTGGAGACGCAATGTGGTACTCTCCATTCTCATCAGTGATGACAACTGTTCTCCCATCACTGACCGCGACCCCGGACCTTGGAACTCCATCTACTCTTACCGTGCCGCCTATGCCGTTGGACACAGAGGATATGACTCCAATATTCTTTATGGAACCTTGTCCGATGACAAGAGCCTTGTCTGCCACAATGGTGCGAACCTTTTCACTATTTGAATATAATTCCAGAGAGAAACCATCCTTAAGGACGATTCCTGGATCAAGCGCAATGTAATACTCTCCGGAGCCATTGACGGTTTTCGTGACCATGGAGACCCCTTCCGACTGACAGGCGACTTCCGCCATGGATGTCCCAGAGAATGAGACTGACACATCCCCGACCAGCCTCTCCCCTCCATTGCCTTTCAACACCACGGACGAGACACCGTCTCCGTCTACAGTGAAGCGCAACCATGAGCAGATGTTGTGGAAAGAAAAGGTTCTCTCACTGTCTGTCGTGCATGAAACAGCAAAATGAGAGTCCGAAAAATCCCGATTTTGTTCGCCGGGAATCGTCACCAAAAGCGCAGAGGTGCCAAAAGAAGAAGCAGCCGAATACGGATACACAGCCCAATAGCGCGTGGATTCGGCAGGCAGGACAGCCGAGAGCGAAGTCCGCTCGCCTGACGCTTCGGAAACGGCTTCGCAATCAGCACCGTTCTCACAAAAGATGCGGACTGCGTCACCTTTTTCCCAGGATATTGGCCGGGCACCGGATGCGTTCCGCTCCCCGATAGCAGTCCTGGACTCCATCCCCGCCACCTTGAAAGTGGCCGGGATGCCGACGGACTCGGTGCTGTCCAAGCCGCCAACGGAGCATGAGTACAGGATAATGGCCAGGAATCCTATTCTTGTTGATTTCATCGCGATAGTCTATCTAATTGCCGGATAATCATTTTCATTCCTGGTAGTGAAAACATTCTGTTCAAATGTGTTCCCATACGGATCCTTTGCCACTACCCTGACCTCTTCGGCCTGGGGATTGACAAGGGTATGATAGTACATGTGTGTGGACTTGCGTGAATAACTGTATGTGTTCTTATTCAAGACCATGTAGAAGTACCAGCATGACCAAGCGTCATGCATAGGCATGTTCTCAAGTTTATCAGCAGTTTTCACGCCATCCTCATACACCTCGAAGGACCATTCGCTTGTGGCGTTCCAAATGTTGGCGACGATCTTGTCGTCACCTGAAACTCCAAACTCGTACTTTCTGGCGGCGTCTTTCTGGACAGCATATTTGAACGCGGGGAAATCCGACGGTCGGTAGAGACGTATCTGGTACCCTTCAGGCAGTCCAGTGGCCTTGTAGACTTGGTTCTTGACAGATCCGCCTTCAAACTCATAGGAAGCATATCCCATAGGCTCGCCTCCGCCGGCCACCTGCGCGCACCAATCCACACCATTGGCCGTACACACGTCATCATTGTGGATTGTCTTGCCATTGACCTCTTCTATCACGTTGTTCAAGTAATGAAGGTGTCCGCACACAAGACGTGCATTCGCAAAGGTGGAAAGAAGATTGAAGAATTCCTCGGCCTGAGCAGGGCTCAACTGGGCGTGCATAAGGGCGACCACTGACTTTTCCTTAGGGACCCTCTCCAGATCTGTCCTCACCCATGTCATCACCCTTTCACAGATTTCTTCGGTGCAGGAAGTTTCACTCTTGCCTTTGTGGTCAATGTTGTCAAGCACAACGAAATGAACCTGTCCCCTGTCGAAAGAATAATTGACAGGCCCCATTGCGGCTTCGTATTTTCTTTGTCCCCTTATGTCAGGAATGGGATCGGATGAGAGAAATTCATGGTCGTGGTTGCCGATCACCTGAAAACAAGGGACAGACAGACTCTTCACGGAAAGCATCTCTATCACACGGGGATAAAGGTTCCATTCATTGTGAACCAAATCGCCCAAAGCCACGGCATAGGTAGGCATGTCATCTTTCTTGGAGGCCACGTAATCCCTGATGTCCGGAGCCGTCTCGTTTGTAAAACGGTGGATTCCGTTGTTTGACTCGCGGACTTGAGGATCGCCTATCGCAAGCAATCGGAACCTGTTTTCCACAGGGGCTTTGGTAAGCGTGAAGTCATACCGGCGGTTATCCCGCTCCAATGCCTTGTAGAAACAAGGCAGCCCATTCTGTCCTATCTCAAGCTTCGCGTCAGCCGGTACGGAATAATAGACCCATTGGGCATAGACATTCCGGTTCTCTATCGAATACTCTCCTTTGGAGTCAGTGTACGTGATCGTGAATCCGTCACTTATCTGGATTTCTGATGCGGGAGAGCCGTCTGACCATGTGACAGTCCCGTACACGGGATCGGTAATTCCATCGAAATTGATGGTTTCATTTTTCTGGCAGGATAGCAGAATCACCGCCACAGAAAGAAATATCAAGCGTTTCATAATCATATTCAATTAATATCCAGGATTCTGAGCCGATGCTCCCATAGCCTTGTTCGCATCCAATTCGGATTTTGGGATCGGCCAAAGCTCATCCTTTCCTGCTTTGTAGACATAAGTGTTGAATTTGCGCAGATTGCTCTTTTCCCCATTCCAAGTCTCTCCCGAATAGGTCACGATGCAGTCTTCATCAATCGTCGGTCTGGCATTGGAGATGAAATTCCTAGGAGAAGCGGCCGTGGACTGTCCAGGCGCCATGAACACACGGTTCATGGCCTTTTCCGCTATCCCCCATCTTCGCAGATCATACCATCTCAGGCCTTCGTTGCATAGTTCGACCATTCTTTCGTAGCGGAGGGCTTTTCTAAGGGAAGCCTGGTCAGTTCCCTCGACATCAGGCATGTTGACTCTGGCACGGACCTTATTGATGTATCCCGCAGCCTTGTCCAGTTCCATTCCCGCCTCAATCCTCGCCTCCGCCGCAATCAGGTAGAGTTCCGCCATACGGAAGACCCCATTGTTAATCGCATCCTTTGTCTGCTCACGGCTTCCTCCCGTGATGGCCCCATAGAAGGCATCGTCGTAGCCTTTTCTCCAAAGGTATCCACCAGGTCCCTGGGCTCCGTTCGGACCGTACTCGCTCTTGTTGCCCACAACGTTGGAGTTGGCGATAGTGGATCCGGTGTGATAGTCCTTGACGGTTTCCTTTGTCACGTCAAGGGAATATTCCACGCCCATGGTTCTGGAATTGTCTCTCACACAGAACAAATCAAGCCTGGGATCACGGTTTTTCCAAGGATTCTTCCAATCATAAAGGCTTGATTCGGTGATGAATTTTCCGTCCGTGCATTGTATCGCGTCTATGAAAGACTGAGAAGGTCCCATCCATGAAGCTCCATTCAAGGTTCGTGGAGCACAATAATAGACATTGATTGTGACAAGGTCTGTGCTCAATGAATTATACTGCAATGACCAAAGCCATTCATCATCCTGCTCTCCGGAATAGGAGAACAACCGGCAATTCGGCTCTCCCGACGTGTGGTCGGAGTAATATGTCAAATCATATTCCGACAATTTGTGACCGTTTCTCTCAGCGATTTCAATTGCCTTGTCTGAATATTCAACAGCTTTCTGCATGTAGCCATTCTCTTCCGTGGCATAATTCAGATAGATTCTTGCCTTGAGCATATACGCCGCGGCCCGGCTGAATCTCGCCGTGCCTTCAGCCGCCGGCCATCGCTGAGGAAGCGCGTCAAGCAAAGAGTCATCCAGATCCTCAAGAATCCGTCTGACAATCTCCATCTTGTCCATCCTTGGATAGTACATGTCATCAAGACTCAAGGCATGGTCGATGTAAGGGACGCCGCCATAGTACTGGATAAGTTGATCATAACAAAACGAGCGGATGCACAGCAACTCAGCCTTCATGGAGGACAGTGACTCATCCGACACTTTACCTTTAAGATTATCAATTCCGTCAAGCACATAATTCGCCCTGCCGATAGCCACATAAGATTTCTTGTAGAATTGCACTATCCAACTGTTTTCAGTAGAGATGGTGGATGTGGTAAGCTGCCTGACCGCTTTAGAAGAAATCCTTCCAGTGCCGATGTCTGTGATGCAGTCAATGGTTCTCCACCATCCTGCGGTAAGATGCCCGTAGTTCTGGGCTACAGCCTTATAGGCAGAGTAGGTGCCGGCAAGGGCTTCTTCCTGCGTGGAAGGAAATCCGACAGTGGAAGGACCATTGAGTGGGCTTCTGTCCAGATCGCATGAAGCCAGAGCCAACACTACCAATAACATCATTATAATGTTTGCTTTCATATTCATTAGAATTTTAATTCAAGTCCGAATGTATAAGTCTTCACTTGTGGATAGTTGTCCGCCACGGCTCCCATGGAGACTCCATTTGAGCCATTTGAATCGTAGCACACCTCAGGGTCATAGCCTTGATAGAAATCCGTGACAGTGAAAAGGTTTTCCGCACATCCGAAGACAGTGAGACCAGAGATATGTCTGAACCATTTTGAAGGGAAGGTGTAGCTTACATTGAGGTTCTTAAGGCGAAGATAGGACGCGTCACGCATCCAGAATGACGACTGCTTACGGTTTTGCTCGCTCTTGTAGGTCATCCTTGGATACTTCCCGTCTGGAGTGTCAGGCGTCCATCTGTCCAGATGCTCCGTTCTGAACGTACCTCCATTGATGCAAGGCTGGACATAGTAAGAGCTCAGGTACGCGTCAGCCTTCCCTACGCCTTGGAAGAAAGCGCTTACATTCAAACCCTTCCACCCAAGATTCAAAGTCATTCCATAAGTAAACCTTGGGATAGCGCTGCCGATGACCGTCATGTCAGCGTCGGTGACGACACCATCCCCGTTTGTGTCGGCATAGATAAGGTCTCCTGGCTTGATGTCGCTTCCGTACTGCCGCAGATTCATGTTGATCCAATCAGCCTGGTCCTGGTTTCTCGCCATTCCCAGACACTTCAAACCGTAAATGGAGTTGATTGACGAGCCTTCCTGATTCCGGATTATTCCTCCCGACTTGCTTTCATACTGGCCGTCCATCTCAGTGATGGTGTTCACAACGTCGGAGACATTGGCGTCGAATCCGAAACGGAAATCACCCCAACTGTCGTGATACCCGGCGGCAATCTCCCATCCCACGTTCCTTACCTCGCCGGCATTCCTGTACGGAGCGCCAAGTCCGGTCGACAAAGGAATGTTCAAAGTCATGAGGATTCCATGGGTGTTTTTCAAATACCAGTCAGCAGTGACGGTAAACTTATTCCATAACGACAGGTCAACCCCGATGTCGGTCATTTCCGATGTCTCCCATGTTATTCCCTCGTTTGCCAGTGAACTCCTGTAGGCCGCCGGAACAAGCACGTCATTAACAGAATAGATATCCATGTTGAGCAACTCGGCGAAAGGATAGTTGGAAGAGGAAATGTTCTGATTGCCGAGGGTTCCGTAGGATGCCCTGATCTTCATTTCAGTCAGAATGTGCTTCACTTCGTTCATCCAAGGCTCCTCGGACATTCTCCACGCTCCGGAAAACGATGGGAAAACACCCCACTGATGTCCCGTGGCGAAACGGGACGAGCCATCGAAACGGACATTGGCCTCAAATAGATAGCGTTCCTTGAAGTTGTAGTTAACCCTTCCGAAATATGATTGCAAAGCCCATTGCGAACGTGTGCCATCATTACTCATCGTTTCATCCTCCGCGCCGACCCTGAGGACTGGATAATCCGGATAAGGAAGACTTTGCCTCGATGCGAAGTAATACTTTTGGTCCATAGTTTCGCGTGACACACCCAAGAGCATCTTAACATCGTGTGCGGACGCAAGATTCTTATGGAATACAGCCGTGGCCTGGTAAGTCATGTAGAAATTCTGAGACTGAGCCTCAGACAATTCGTTATACAATCGGCTTGTCACCGGGGATTTCGTTCCATAGGCGTCAGATGAATAACTTATGACATCATCAAACTGGTGCGTGTGGGACACGTTGAGGCGCGGAGCGATTTTTCCCTCCAGAGTCAGCCATTCAAACGGAGTCCAATTCACGGAAGCGGAGCCATTAAGACGAAGTCTGTCAACCTTTTTCTCACCTCCCTGACCATCTGTCACAGGCAAAATGTTAACAGAGCCGCCTGTCATAGGAGCATAATCCCCGTTAGACCATTGGGTAAGAATCAGTGGATCTCTGGTGTTCATCATATTGAACAGGGTCGCCGCGAGCGGCACCGCGTCTCTATGCCCGTAATTCACAGCGGCGTCAAAATTGACGGACAGATTCTCAAACACACTTATCGTCATGTTGTCACGGAAATTGTAACGCTTATAGTCCTGACGCTTGATGATTCCATCCTGATCGAGATAACCAAAGGAAGCGCTGTTCCGCATTTTACCAGTGGCCGCATTGAACGCCAAAGTGTGGTTCTGCGAGAATCCCGAACCGTTCAGGATTTTATCCTGCCACTTCGTGATAGGATAACTGTCAGGGTCATATCTGTGATTTTCAAGATAGCCGGCAATGAATTCCTCCGAATAGATGGACGCATCTCCATCATTAAGCGATGCTTCCCTGCTGAGTTTCATGTAGTCCACAGCATCCACAAGACTTGGAATGTCAGTGGGTGAAGACCAACCGGCATAGCCCCTATAGGTCAAAGAGAATTTATCCTTTTGAGCCCGCTTTGTCGTGATCAGAATGACTCCGTTGGCAGCACGGGAGCCATAAATGGAAGAAGACGCTGCGTCTTTCAGAATTGACATCTTGTCAATCTGGGAAGGGTCAACATCATCAATGTCGCCTTGGACCCCATCAATAAGAATCAGCGGAGAAGAGTTCGATCCACCGAAAGTGCCGATGCCTCTGATTCTTATACTCGAATTGGACGCTCCTGGGTTGCCGGACTGGCTGGTCACGGTGACGCCCGCCGCAAGTCCTTGCAAAGCCGAGGTGACGCTGGCGGTCGCACGCTCGGAGATACGCTCGCTTGGCACAGAAGACACGCTTCCTGTCAGATTAACCTTTTTCTGTGTGTCATAGCCGACCACGACGACTTCGTCAAGGAATTCAGAATCGACTTGAAGCACAACGTCATACACAGTTTTATCACTCACGGTGAAAGAATAGGACACATAGCCGAGACTGGAAACGGTGACAACATCTCCTTTGACGGCCTCAAGAGAGAACTTGCCGTCTCCGTCTGTAACCGCACCTTTGGAAGTGCCTTTGATCATCACTCCCGCGCCGATGACAGGATAACTGTCCGCATCGACCACTGTGCCGGTAATCCGGTTCTGCGCGGCCAGAACCGTCCCAAGGCATAAAGCCAAAATAATAATAAGCGTCCTTTTCATTCTATCTGGTCACTTTAAGATTAAACAAATAGCAGCGTGAAGCATTGGCGTTGCTGCCGTCCGGTTTGGCGTCAGGAGTAGTGTCAACGGAAATCCGTGTCTGAGGTGTCGCACCATGAATCTCAAAACGGAAATGAGACACCGGTTTGTCAACCGCCGAGTTCGTTTTTGAAGGAGGACAGATGTTGTTCGCACTGCTGACAAGATATTCCTTCTTTGAAGAGACCTCCGAGGTCAAATCCACTTCAGCCTTTCCGTCCACTGTCACTTTCCCGGAAGTGAACACGCCTTCACCTATAATTCTGACGGCGATCTTATTCTTTGACGAAGATGAGAATCTCGCCAAATCCATCTCAAGGGTCACATCTGTCGCTGATGTAAGTTTTGACAGCATCGGGGTTGTGGCCACACCGAAAGCCCCGGCACTTGACACGGACAATTGAAGAGCACCTACCTTTTCACCACAATTGAGCAGAGTCCAATCACTCATGTCCCTGTTCAGGATGTACTTTTCGTTCGCAAGAACCTTTCCATTGACCTTTTCAGGCCAGTCGAACCACGTCTTCTGGTAGCCGACCTCGTTTTTATTGGCGCCTTGGGCATTGGTCATATTCCAAGCCTGCATCGTTCCAGGTTCAGTTCCGTCCACGTTGTCAGGAGTCGCTTCCACAGCACAGCCGTTAGCCGGTTTCATGTAGTCGCCAGAGTAGGCGAACAAATCGAACGATTCATTGAACACGACATTCTCTGCATCTTTTTCCCTGAAATAATAGCGTGGGATTCCATCCTCCTCACTCAAATCTATCCTTACTTCCATTTCCGAAGGCGAAGAGGTGTTTGTCCAGAATTTTTTTCCTCCATCCTCGATTGTCGACATCCGCCCGACAGACTTAGAAACAGTGTACGTCAATGGTCTAGTTCCATCTTGGGAAGCGTTCAGTCCGACCGCAGGGTAGGCGATGAACTCTCTGTTGGTGCATGTTCCCACACCGGCGACACCAGAGTAAGGGGTGGCACCGTACTGAACTCCATTGATCGTGATTGTAAACTCTTGTTCTCCGGCAGGAATCGCCACAGTACCTGAATAGAAGTTTTCATTGTCAGGAAGAGAGGAAAGAATAACGGCGCCATTCAGGTCCACGCTCACAAGAGTCATCTCACCGGCCACAACCATGCTGACAAGCTCGCCTTCATTACCGTCCATATCATAAGGCATGGCGGCAAGCATCACCTTCTTGCTATCGCTCACAATGGACACCTCTTTGCGACCTTGCCCGTCATGGACATCTGTTCCTCCTTTGGAAATCACTTCGAGCAACTGTTCCCTTGTTAAATCAACATACTTTGAATCAAAAACATAGGAATACCTCTCAGTGGACAGGTCCGGAGACAGAACAGCCGAGAAAGCCATCCTTCCATCGTCCGTCCTCCCATCAAAGGAGGCGTTCAAGGACATGGAGACCTTACCTGTATGAAAGGAGACGAAATTCGGAGCGGTGATAACGTTTCCATCTTTATCCACACCCATTGCACCCACATAATAATCGCTGTCGACATCCAACTTCCGGAATTGGACCGCCTCCATCGGGAAAGAGGAGCCATTGGCCTTGATGAAGTTATATTTCGCGACAGCGTCCATCGTCAGGTACGGCTGCGTTCCTTCAAACTTCATCGGTGTGGAAATCATGCAGGAAACGACCTTTTCCTGATGTGAGGAAACCGTCACTTTCGCAGACGAAGACAAAATGTCATCGACACTGATCTTTATGGCCCCGGAGACCAATGTGTCATTAGCCTGCTCCTCCCTGCAAGCACATAACGCTAAAAGAGCGAAAAACGCAAAAAGAATGTTTTTTTTACACATACATAATTAGATTTATTTCAACGAGAGACTAATTGATTCCATTATCCTGTCTGACGATGTTCCGACATGAATGGTATATTCCCCTTTCTCAAGAATCCAAGAGTCATCATACTGCATGAAATCCTCCGGTTTAAGTCTGATCACGACTCTTTTCTTCTCGCCGCCTTCAAGAAACACTTTCTCGAAGGCCTTCAATTCTTTCAGCGGTCTGTCTTTTCCAGGCATGGAGACATAGACTTGCACCACCTCCGAGCCGGAAACAGGTCCGACATTCCGTACAATGCATTCGACTCTCTTTTCACTCGCCTTTATGTCTGAGATCTCGAACGATGTGTAACTCAATCCGTGACCGAAGGCAAAGAGCGGCTTGATGCTTTGCTTCTCATACCATCTGTAGCCGACAAAAATGTCTTCCGAATATTCCTCGTCCCAAACCGTCTTCTTGTCCGGCTCCTCAGAACGAGGAATGCCAGGATACTGGGCTTCAGTTCTGACGGGTCCGTCTTCCAACGCGACCGGGATTGTGTAAGGAAGTTTTCCCCCCGGACAAACCTTGCCTGTGAGGACATCTGCAATGCAATTACCCGATTCACTGCCAAGGTACCAGCTTTGGATTATTCCTTTCACATCCATTGTCCAAGGCATCGCCACAGCATTTCCGCTGATGTTAACCACAACTATATTCTTATTCACTTCAGCCAAAGCGGCAATCAGTTCGCTCTGCCTGTATGGCAATTCATAAGAGACACGGTCATCACTTTCCGCATCCTGCTTGCGGTTCTTGTTCAACCCTCCGAAGAAAAGCACCACATCGCTCGACTCAGCCGCGGCGACAGCCTCTCCGAAATCAAGATCCTCTGTGCTCGAATAACCTTGGACATATGTGATCTCAGCGTTCTCCATGGCGGTCCGCAGACCATCAAGAGGGGTCACTTCATATTTTGCCTTCAGAGCGGAGCTGCCACCCTTTGTGGTCATGATCCGCGTCGCGTTCTCGCCAACCACGAGAATCTTGTCGGCCCTCAAAGGAAGAATATTGTCCTCATTCTTCAAAAGGACAATACTCTCGCCACCGATTTTCCTTGCTGCAGCAGAATGCTCTGGACACGAAAAACGACCTTGGGGCTGATTTGGAGCCAGATTTGTCCGCATCTGAAGACGCAGGACTCTTCTCACCTTTTCATCCAGGACTTCAACGGATTCTTTCCCTGATTTAAGCCTTGCAAGGTAAGGCTGAGACAGATAAAAGGAATCATACGCATTGTCGACAGCTGTGCCTAGACCGTCTGTCGTCGTGCCGAACTCCAGATCCAATCCATTATTGACGGCCTGAGTTTCATCATGAGTTCCACCCCAATCGCTTATCAGGACACCATCGAACTTCCAATCCTCTTTCAGAATTTTGGTAAGATATTCATTATGACAGCAATGCTGATCCTTGTAAAGGTTGTAAGAGCCCATCACCGCCCATACACCTCCCTCGACCACCGCCGCCTTGAAGGCCGGAAGATAGATTTCATTCAGTGCCCTCTCACTTACGATGACATTCGTGGTGTGTCTGTGAAGTTCCTGATTGTTAAGCGCGTAATGCTTGACACAGGCAGCAACGCCCTGCTCCTGGACACCTTTGATGTAAGGTACGACCATTTTGGACGCCAGACAAGGGTCCTCACCCATATATTCAAAATTTCTCCCGCAAAGCGGTGTTCTGTAGATGTTGCACCCTGGTCCCAACAGAACATTTTTCTTTCTATACCGGGCTTCTTCTCCGATTGAAACGCCATACAGATGCGACAGCCGCGGATTCCATGTCGCGGCCAGAGCGGTGAGCGCCGGATACGCCGTGCAGGAATCGTTGGTCCATCCAGCTTGTTTCCAACTATCCCACAGCACTTCCGCCCTGATTCCGTGAGGGCCGTCGCTACACCACAATTCCGGTATACCGAGCCTTGGCACTCCTCTGGAGGAAAACCTGGACTGGGCGTGAAGCACGCCGACCTTCTCCTCAAGTGTCATCCTTTGCAAGGCATCTTCCACCCTTCGCTCTTCCGAAAGCCTTCCGTCAAGGTACGGGCTTGGAACATGCAACGAGCATGACGAAACGACAAGAGCCGGAATCAAAAACAGTTTGCTGAAATTCATATCGTGATCAATCAATGTTAATAGCACCTTTTCTCTCACAAACACGAGCAGAGACCTCCACTGAATGTTTGTGGGCAGACTTGATGGTCTTCCCTTTCAGGAGATCAGTCACGAATGTCGCCGTGAATGAATCACCTGCGCCGACAGTGTCAATGACCTTGACTTTTGGCGTGGCCACATCGGACACCAATCCGGTTCTGTCATAGATCCGGCTGCAGGAAGCGCCGAAAGTCAAGACAACCAACGAGATTGAATATGTCTCGAACAGTTCCTGAACCAGAGAATCCGCGCTGACTCCGTACAAACCAGCAAGAAGTTCAAATTCCTCATCATTCAATTTGAATATGTCAGCCCTCCTCAAAGACTCGTCTATCAGTTCCTTTGAATAATAGTTCTGCCGGATGTTAATGTCAAACACCTTCACGCAAGATGGTTGTGAAGCGTCAAGCAACCTGAGGATTGAAGCCCTGGAAATTTCAGACCTTTGGGCCAGCAGCCCCCAACAAACGCAGTCAGCCTTGGAGACGAGATCCAACATTCCGTCTGTCACCGTGATACAATCCCATGCGGAATCTCGTTCTATGTCATATTCAGGTTGGCCGTCATCGTCAACCATCACGTTCACCTTTCCGGTTCTCCGTCCTTCAAGTGTCTGGACTTGATCCGCATCAAGTCCATTGTCAGTCATAATCTTTATCGCCCTATCGCCCGGCTCATCTTTCCCCACAGCCGAGATTATGTGGGCATCCGCACCATTTTTGTGCGCGAAATAAGCGAAATTGACAGGAGCTCCGCCAAACCGTGGTCCCCCCGGAAGAATATCCCAGACCAATTCCCCTATTCCGACCACTGACGGTCTGGCCTCAAGGTCTATGATAACTTTCATCGTGGATTCCCGATTGGAATCGATAAATTTGTACGCATTGTCATAATTCTGGAATGAGAATCTGTTTGTCACCAAAGGAGCCAAGTCAATGGTGCTGTCGGAGACACATTCCACCGCCTTCTCATAGTCTTCTTGCCTGTACATCATTGTGCCTGTCAACCTGAGTTCGTGTTCGCCCAGATAGTACATGCTCAAGGCGGGATCCTTCGCGAACACTGCCACAACAACAATGTCACTTCCTTTCTCGATGCACTCCATCAGAGACCTGACTGAAGACTCCACTCCGGCAACCTCAAAGCCAACCTGAAAACCCTCCTCACCAAATGTTTCCTGACAAGCATCCTTCAGAGTCATGCGTGCCACATTCGCCGTATGGATCAAACCGCATTCCCTGGCTATCTCCAGCCTCCTGTCACTGATGTCGGTGATCAATACTTTCCTTGCTCCTCTTGCCATGGCGAACTGAGCGACGAGATTGCCGATGGTACCTGCTCCCGAGACAACCACATTCTTGCCCCGGACATCAGTCCTCGATGTGGCATGAGCACCTACCGCCACCGGCTCAATCATGGCACCATAATCCAAAGACATTCCTTCAGGTAGCCTGACAACCCTATCCTCATCCACCACAAACAAATCCTGGGCTGCGCCATCTGCTTGAAATGCCTGAACACGAAGATTCTCACAAACATTGTACTGACCTCTTCTGCAAGGGGCGCACTTACCGCAGACAAGTTGAGGACGGCATGTCACAGCATCTCCGACTTTGGCGACAGACACGTCCTTTCCTACGGCAACGACAATGGCTGAATACTCATGACCTTGTACCACAGGATAAAGCGTAGCAGGATGTTGACCATGATAAGAGTGAATCTCCGAGCCACAGATGCCTATTCTTTTTATGTTCAGAAGCAACTGATGTTCACCAAGTTGTTTCTCATCAATGTCCGGGACTATCTGAAAATCCAGCACGCCCGGAGAGGTTAACACAATTCTTCTCATTTATCTTTCTTTTTTTCCAAGCATACAAACCACTGTACTTACCAGGCCTCCGATCGGAGCCCACCATGGCCAGGCTATCACCACCTTATGGCCAAACAAGGCTGTCGTCAGAGGATTCATTATGTAAGGCTGCATCAACAGAACCACCAACAAACCAACAATCAAAGCTGCGATCACACTCTTTTCATTACCTCTCTTCGTGTACAGAGCCGTGATGAACACACCAAGCATTCCGGCATATGAGAAACACATCACACCCGTCGCGAAATCCACCAGATTCAGCCCGGAAGCCTGCTGCATGACCGCTGTCAGGATCGCGAAAGCGGTCAATGCGGCACCCATCAAGGCCGACATCTTCTTCGAAGAAGATATCTGTTCCGCATTTCCTTTGACCTCCTCCCCTTTTTGTTTCCTGATCGGCAGGTAAAGGTCCGTCACGAAGCTGGACGCCATGGCATTTATTGCAGAGTTGAAACTGGACAGGGCAGCCGCAAGAAGGCCGATGATCATCAATCCTCTCACACCGGTAGGGACGCAATTCTTAATGTACTGAGGAAAAACGTCTCTTGCATCCGTGAAGAAACCTGAAGCTGCTCCCAGAGACGGATCCTCGTGATACTTCAGAAACAAAAGGAGACCGATGGACAAAAACACGAACACTATCGGGATCGCCATCAATTGCGACACAACCAGTGAAGAGCCGGCCTTTTTAAGGCTTTTACATGTCAGTTGTCTCTGCACAAACTCGTGGTCTGTGCTGAATTGGGCGAACTTGAAAATAGCGTATGCGAACAAAGCGCCTAACAGATTATATGGTCTAGTAAAATCAAAGGACGGATCAACAAGCATCAGTTTGTTCCCTTTCGCCCAACCGCTGAGCGTTCCGTCAGCATACATGGCGTAACTGTCCTGCTGAGGCATCTTTACCATGCCGTTTCTCAGATTGTCCACAATCTGGGAAAACCCCATGTCCAATGAATCGTAAAGGATGATCAAGGCCAAGACACCAGTCCCGATCACAAGCAGGATCTGAAGCGCATCGATGTAGATGAGCCCTTTGATTCCACCGCACATTGTATAGATCGTGCTGATGACACCGAGAATGACAATCGACCAGACAATAAATTGGAAATCTATTCCGCCGAAGCAAATGACGGAAATCGCGATCGCAGCTATGAATAGCCTCGAGCCGGAAGTAAACAACTGTCCGAGAAGGAACATCACGCTTGTGGAACGTTTGGCTGTCTCTCCGAACCGCTCTCCTATAAAACCATAGATCGTGATGGTCTTGGCGTTATACAATTCGGGCAACACAAGCCAGGCCACGAATATTCCCCCGACAACAGCGCCGACACAACTCATTATGAAAGTTATGTTTGTGTTGAAGCCAAGCTCCGGAGACCCCACGAAAGTTCCGGCGCTGATCGAAGTACCGGTCGCGGCCAAGGCCACCAGCCAACCCGGCATGGAACGACCAGCCGTAAAATAATCCTCTATGTTCTTGTTCTTCTTCGAGAACACCGCACCTATCGTCATGAGAGACAATAGAAAAACGGCAATCAATATCCAATCAACAACGCTCATGTCAACAGTCCTCGCTTCTTTCTGCAGTTGTGTCAATCAACGTGTAAACCTGCGTGTAAGGTTTGTTCGGGTTACCGGTGCCTTTTTTCATCAGCTCCTTCAGTTCATCGAAATAGGACGGCCAGATCCGGCACGGATCAATGTCGTTATGAAGGCAGACAGAACATGCCATACCTATCACTTCACCCATCATAGCGCATGTCCTCATCACTCTGGTGGTTCCCAAAGCCAGATGCGACACGGAGATGTCCCTGCCAGCCATAAACATGTTGCGTACATCCTTGCTGTAGAAGCATCTGAAAGGGATAGGATAAAAGTCAAGCGGCGTCAGACAACCACGGCTCAGCCATGGGTCTTTGAACACAGCCGCGTTCCCTGGATCCGGCTCATGATTGTCGATGTACCATGATGTGCAGACACAACCATCCTCGTAGATTGTGAAATCCCTCAAGTCCTGCTCCCTCAGGACAAACTCACCCAAGATCCGACGGCTTTCCCTTTTGCCGGCATAGTAAGAAAGCCATTTCATAGCGGATTTGGCATACTCGTCTCTGAATGAAGAATGGTTCTTGATGTACGACCAGTTGGAATACGCCACATACATTCCATAATCCCTGATTTTTTCGGCTTCAGCGATCTGGTCATCCATCATGCCGACTTCCCAATACCATTGTCCCCGACGAACCTTTTGGACGGTGTTCTCATCTATTGGCAGTCCCCAATCGATATCCGGAAAACATGTCGGCTCATCCTCTTCTTCGGAATACCATTGAACCGAAGCGCCCAATGTAATGCCATCAGATTCCAACGGTGCCGACGGTTCCCCGTATTCATCAAATGATTCTCTACCCATAACACAGTTTGCTCCGGCAAGGACCCCCAGTGCGGCATCTCCCGTACAATCAGCAAAGTAATGGCCGGAAATCCTTATGGTTCGGTAATTGTCCGTGTTTGTGGCCGTCACGCTGCAGATTGTACCCGAGTCAGATTTATCCACCCCGGTCACCTTGAACCCCAAGAAGAGGGTAATGTTCTTTTCTTTTAATATTATGTCAAGTTTCTTCCCGTCCTCGTAAACTTCAGCAGGTCTTGCGTTGCCTTTCCTCGAGGGCGCAAACTCATTCAGGAGGTATCCCAATGATGGATACGGGCCTATGTTGATCCTGCCACCAAGCCCGACCCTAACTTCGGACGAGTTGTTTCCCCCGAGGACTTTGCGATCCTGGACCAACGCCACCTTGTGCCCAAGCCTGGCCGCAGACAAGGCGGCACACATTCCGGCAACACCGCCACCGACCACCACAAAATCAAAAGTGCCTTTATCTTCCGGCAAAGAAGGAATGCCAAGATACTTGTTCCTCAATGTTGAGATATCTTCGACCGGAGCCCCATGATTCAATGTCAGAAGGATGGAGTCAAAGCGTCCGTCGAACCCAGTCAAATCGTGGACGGAGATCCGGTGATTGCCACGTGCCAGATGTACCGTGCCTCCCTCCTGCCAATGCCATTCAACCGAGCCCGTGCCGAATGTTCCTCCGACCGGTTTTGAGTCTATCGACAGACTGAAGACACCAGGAGTTGGTTTATCCGTCCAAAACGCAGTCCAATTCTTCGTACGGACATATATATGATAGTCACCTTCCTTGGCAACAAAAAACACTGTGCTCGCATCTTTCACAGGATGCCCGAGTCCGTGGGCAAGCAAATAACTTGAACCCATGACATCCATAAACTGGGAATCAGAGGTCCACCCACCAATATCATCAAAGGCGGATCCGCACAACAATACAGAATCCTCCTTTGCATTTTTTGAAGAGCCCGAAGACATGCCCAGAACAAATTTAGAGGCGACTGTCTTACTTAGGGACACCTCCTCTTCATTTATCATTTTATGAAGCATCTCGAATGATTGTTTAGCCACGAGCTCAGTTGGCTGATAGACGTAGGTAAGTTTCGGGCTGTAAATCTCAGCGTTATCCCCTTGGTCAAAGCCAACAACCCCGAAATCGTCAGGTATCTTGTAGCCGAGGCTGTTGATCGCTGTCAATCCTTTAACAGTCAAAACATTCGAAGGAAAGATCAAGGCATCAACTCCCCTGTCGTACGAGTTTTTGATCACATCGACCATGTCAATGCCGATTGTAGGCTTTGAAATGATATTATCCTTGACGTAACACGCCAAGCCATTTTCTTCCATCTCTTTCCTATAACCTGTAAACCGCTGCAAAATAGTAGGGATGTCAGACTGATATCTGACCATCTCGATTTTCTTATGCCCGTTCTCTATCAGGTGCCTGGTAGCTTGACGCCCGGCATATTCATTGTCCATCATCACTTTGCCGACACCAGCAAGGTTTTCAAGGTCGCGGTCAAAGATAACCACCGGCACCGAGTTTCTTACGATGTCGGAAAGTAGCTTCTCGGTGTGTGCGCACGGTGCGACAATCAGCCCATCCACCCCGGTGGCAATGAATCTGTTGAGCAATTGGCACATCTTCTCGGGATTGTCATCGGAAGAACCGAATATTGAAAGATATCCCGCCCGTGCGGAAATGTTCTCGATATGGCGGCAGACCTCGCCGAAGAAGGAATTGGATATGTCAGCCACGACTATGCCCAAAGTGTTGCTGAATCCGGACCTTAGAGAAGACGCCGCCATATTCTTCTTGTACCCAAGCCTTTTTGCGGTGTCGACTATTCTTTCAGCCGTCTCTTTCGAAGCAGAACAAAGGTATTCGCCATTAGGACCTTTTTTAGCGTTAAGGACAAATGATACCAATGAAATTGAAACTCCGGCGGCTTCCGCCACGTCTCGGATCGTTACCGTATTTGATATTAGTCTTACCATACGTCCGCAAGTTAAACATTATATTTTATTAAAACGGTAAAGAATGTTGGTAAAACGTTATACCTACGTTATTTCGAGCCGCGCAAAGAAATTTGCCGAATTACATTATTACACACCTACGCCCGCCTTGCCGGCAAGTGGTGTTCCGCACACTCGCCAATCCTGAGGAATAAAGAGAGAGAGCATGTGGGCATATTCATTTACAAATAATGTTATTTTTGAAAATATTATTGTATTTCATAAATTAATTAATATATTTGCAAAGAAGCGGTACGGAAATAAATCCGTCCGCCTGACTAAAAACTAATAGATATGATTACCTGGTGGACATCACTTAGTACGGCAATGCAGGTTCTTTGGGCCGTCACACTCTCGGCATCGCTGATTTTCGTCATTCAGACAGTCATGACATTTCTTGGACTGGGAGACCACGATGCGGATTTCGATATGGACACATCCGACGGGTCGTTCGACGCGGACCCTTCGATGAATCTCCTTACGTTCCGCAATCTGGTCAACTTCTGTCTCGGATTCGGATGGACGGCCGTGCTGATGCACGAGAAGATCGAGTCCAACGCACTTCTGATCATTGTCTCGGTCATCGTGGGAATCCTGCTCGTCGCCATCGTCATGTGGATATTCAAATGGCTGAGCGAAATGCAGCAGACCGGCAACATCGACGTGCACAAATCGGCTGTCGGATGCGAAGGCAAGGTCTATCTCACCATACCGGGAGAACGCAAGGGTGAAGGCAAGGTCCAGATCACCATCAACAACGCCGTGAGGGAATATGACGCCGTCACAGACGGAGAGACGATCAAGACCGGCACAGCCATCAAGGTCACGGAAGTCATCAACGACTACACCCTGCTCGTCGAGGAACTGACACCGACAATCATATGACGCACCGTTAAGAATTCGTGATCTATTCTTAGAAAGATGGCATAAGAAGAGTGACTTAATATATTAAAGGAATATTTATCAACCCATTAAACATTTTGAATATGGAACTTTCTCTGATCCTTATCATTGTCGCCGTCATATTCGTGACATTCGCGGCGATTCTTAAGCGCTACCGCCGTTGTCCTTCCGACAAGGTGATGGTCATCTACGGTAAGACAGGTAAGAACAAGAGCGGATCGATCTCTTCGGCCCGATGCATCCACGGAGGAGCCGCCTTCGTGTGGCCTGTGTTCCAGGACTATGCGTTCCTTGACCTCAAGCCTATCTCGATTGAGTGCAACCTTACCAACGCGCTTTCCAAGCAGAACATTCGTGTCGATGTGCCTTGCCGCTTCACGGTCGGTATCTCCACTGAGCCTGACAGCATGACAAACGCCGCCGAGAGGCTTCTCGGACTCTCCATCGACAACATCCAGAACATAGCCACCGACATCCTTTTCGGACAGCTTCGTCTCGTAATCGCCACGATGGACATCGAGGAGATAAACTCCGACCGCGACAAATTCCTTGTGGCCGTCAGCCAGAACGTGGAGGCTGAGCTCCGTAAGATCGGCCTCAAGCTCATCAACGTGAACGTGACCGACATCCGTGACGAGTCCGGCTACATCGAGGCTCTCGGTAAAGAGGCAGCCGCCAAGGCCATCAACGACGCGAAGAAGAGCGTTGCCGAACAGAACCGCTACGGTGAGATCGGTAAGGCCGAGGCCGACAGGGACAAGGACATCCGTATCGCCGAGACACAGAGAGATACCCGTATCAAGACCGCCGCGGCCAACGCCCTTGCGGTACAGGGAGAGAACACCTCGAAGATCGACATCGCCAACTCCGACGCCCAGCGCCGTGAGAAAGAGGCCGAGGCCGCCCGCATAGCTGTGGCCGCTGAAAAGGTACAAGCCGCAAAGGCTCTTCAGGAAGCCTACCAGAGCGAGCGTGACGCCGAGCTTGCCCGTGCCGAAAGGGAGAGGGCTACCCAACAGGCCAACATCGTCGTGCCTGCCCAGATCGACAAGGAGAAGCTCATCATCGAGGCTGAGGCCGAGGCCGAGAAGGTCCGCAGGCTGGCCAAGGGAGAGGCAGACGCCATCTTCGCCAAGATGGACGCACAGGCCCGCGGTACCCTTGAGGTCCTCTCAAAGCAGGCAGACGGTTTCAACGAGCTCGTCAAGGCCGCTGCCGGCGATCCTCAGAAGGCCGTGCTCATGCTCATCGCGGACAAGCTCCCTGAACTCGTCAAGACTCAGGTCGAGGCTGTCAAGGGCATAAAGATCGACAAGGTTACAGTCTGGGACGGCAACGGAGACGGCAAGAACGGCAAGACATCGACCGCGAATTTCATTTCCGGTCTGATGGGCTCAGTACCTCCGCTTCAGGATTTGTTCAATATGGCGGGAATGAATCTGCCTGAATATCTTAAGGGAAAGGAGACCAAGCCGGAGGAGCAGCCTCAGGAAGAAACCGCTGAAGAATAATCATTATGCCAATAGTAGTAAATGTCGATGTGATGCTGGCTCGGCGGAAGATGACTTCCGCCGAACTGGCTGACAAGATAGGGCTTTCGGCGGTCAACCTGTCGATTCTGAAGACCGGCAAGGCCAAGGGGGTCCGATTCAGCACACTCGACGCGCTCTGCAAGGCATTGGACTGTCAGCCTGGAGATTTGCTTGAGTTCAGGGAAACCGCTGAGTGAACACCCGAATCAAATAGTTATCTTTCAAGGAGCGGCCATAAAAAGCCGCTCCTTTTCGTTATATTTGCAGACATATTCATAAAAAGGACACTAAAGACAGATAATATGAAAAGAACATTTCTTCTGGCCGCTATGGTGGCGGCTGTTGTCTGCGCAGGGACGGATGCTTCGGCGCAGAGAAAGGCGAAGAAAAGCCAACTGGTCCTTGACGGAACGGTGGTGAATGTCAATCCGTTGGCAAGGACTTCCCCTGTCGAGGAAAAATTGAAGGCCAAGAACACGCCGGGCATTGAATATGCTCCCACAAAAACCGTTTACCTCTATCCGAAGGGACAGGGAGTGGACCAAGGGATAGTCGAGAACGGTGTGGCTGTGACCCAAGGGCCGCTTGTCTCAAACGGTCTGGAAGGAGCGGAGGTGGCCGGCGGCTGGGGATTCGTCTCCAATGTGACGGACAGCGCGCGTATTGACATATTCTTGCCTGAAAAACCGAACGGACAGATGGTCATCGCTTGTCCAGGTGGCGGGTACTCCGGTCTTTCAACCTGGAACGAAGGATCTTATGTGGCAAAATGGCTGAATGACAGAAATGTCGCCTGTGCTGTTCTGAAGTATCGTCTGCCAAACGGGCATCGTCAGGTTCCGCTTCAGGACGTGCACAACGCATTCCGCTATTGCAGACACCATTCAGAGGAATGGGGCATCAAGCAGATCGGTGTGATGGGATTCTCCGCCGGAGGACATCTTGCCAGCACGGCGGAGACAATGTACGTGGACTCCACTACAAGACCGGACTTCGCGGTTCTCATCTACCCTGTCATTCTTATGGACGAGAACGCCACGCATAAAGGTTCCGTGGACAACCTTCTCGGCAGCGAGGTCTCCTGGACAAGCAGGGAAGACAAGCCTTTCGAGGAATGGTACAATGGTTTGAATGAATATGAAGGGCTGAAAAGGATGTACACCACTTACCGGGATGTCACTCCTACCACTCCCCCGACATTCATCGGTGTGAGCACCTACGACAAGACCGTGCCCGTTGTAAGTTCCGTGAAGTTCTATCAGGCTCTTGTCAGGAACAAGGTTCCTGCTGAGCTTCATATTTATCCGAAAGGAGGTCACGGCTGGGGCTTCACGGATCTGAGCATCGGCCTTGACCCAAAGGTCTGCAAGGACAATCTGGGATCGTGCAGGCCTGAGTTCTCAGCGGCTCTGGAAAGATGGCTCGGCCAGCAGCTTGAAAGCGTGAACGGCAAGAAGGAGTTGCCTAAAGTCGCCAGAGAGCAGTTCACACGCAAGCCGGACAAGGTTGTCTATCTGTACCCGGAAGGACAGAATGTTGATAAGGGAATCGAGGGCATAACACTCGGCCCAGGAGAGTCCAACGGCTGCACCAAGCCAGAGGAACTGACCAAGGATATGAATCTCAAGTTCACCGGTGACAGCGCGAGGTTCGAGCTTTATCTGGCAAAGAATCCTAACGGCAAGATGGTCATCATCTGCCCAGGCGGAGCCTATTGGTTCACAGCCTACGTGCACGAGGGACAATACGCCGCGGAATGGCTTAACAGTCATGGCATCAGTGCAGCCGTGCTCAAGTACCGTCTGCCATACGGCCACTGGAACGTGCCGCTGAACGATGTGCAGAACGTGTTCCGTTATTGCCGCCACTACGCTCCGGAGTGGGGCGTGAAGCAGATCGGTGTGATGGGATTCTCAGCCGGTGGACATCTCGCGGCCACTGCATCCACGCAGTATATCGATGCAGAGACCAGGCCGGACTTCTCAATCCTTGTCTATCCGGTGATCTCCTCCGAGCCTGGAGTCGGTCACGAAGGCAGTTTCAACAACCTCATAGGAACGGAGAAAGGCTGGTACAACAGGAAAGGTAAGGATTTCGAAAGCTGGGATACCGGCAAGAAGAAATTCGAGGCCCTCAAGGAAAGATATTCATTGGACAAGCAGGTCAGCGCGGACACGCCGAAGACCTTCATCATATTCAGTTCCAACGACTATGGTGTTCCGCCGGAGAACGAGGTCCGCTATTTCAACGCCCTCGTGAAGAACGGTGTCCCTTGCGAGATGCACGCCTTCCCTGGCGGCGGCCACGGCTACGGCTTCCGCAACGCCAAGTACTGCAACGACCCTATTCAGGAATATAGAAACGACTTCCTCGCCTCAATGGCCCGCTTCCTCAAGGAGTTGTAACACATAATAAAACTATCACAAGCCCCTATGGCGGTTTTGCAAACGTTCGCAAAATTGTCGTAGGGGCGTTTTTTAGGAACATGAAAAAAATAAGTTGCTTCAGATTAAGAGAATATTTTCGAGGATAGATCTTTTTTTGAAGAAGGAGTGTGCCGGTGGCACATGACTGATGAGAAAAGAGATCTAGACCGAAAAGATTCCTTAAGATGATGCAGGTTATTTTTTGAATGTTACTTAGGGGGTATTTACCGAAAAAATTTACGTTTCTTATGATTCGTATATGTTTCTTTTCGTTTTTTACGTTCACTATGCCGATATTGCGTTGGATTCGGGAACAGATCCCGAACCAATTTGACATCATTAAAAACTACTTCAACTATGGAGAACTCCGAGACAACAAAGGTCGGCATCCAAGACGCGACCGGCCAAACAACCATTAACCATGAGACCATATCCAAGGAGAGGCTATACCTCAAGCGGTACGAACATTGCCGGCGGCTCATCGAAAAAGACAGCCGGTTCAACGGTATGTCGGAAGAAGAAAAGGACTCCTACGCCCAAAGTCTCGCCACACCTGAATATCTCGACCTGACCTGTGACTGGGCATTCAAGTACTTGTTCCAAAATCATCCAGACCTTCTCATCACACTCTTGAATGATATTCTTAAAGAGGATATCTCATCTGTGGAGTTCCGCAATACAGAACTCACGGAGGTTGCCCCATCGGATAAAAGGATACTCTTTGACCTCCTCTGCCAGACTCCGGACGGGACCATCTTGGTGGAAATGCAGAAAGCCTCTCGTTTCGATCAACGCGACCGGCTGTTCTTCTATGGATCAAGACTTGTGACAAGGCAGATCAAACGTGGAGATGAAGACTATGTTCTGGCTCCGGTCAAGGTTATCTGCATTATGAATTACGAGGACGAGCATCCGAATTCCCCTGATGACAAGATCCTCTATCATTATCGTACTCAGGAAATCGAAACCGGAGAGCCTTTTGGTGGCCAAATGTCGTTCTTTCTTCTTGAATTGCCAAGAGTTATGCGATACAATGATGAATATGTCAGTCCCATCGCAGGATGGTGCAGGATATTCAGAAATTTCACTATATTTGCCAAATCGAGGTCTGAAAAAGATGCCGTGTTCAATAAATTGGAAAGAGCGATGCGCGTCAGCGGCCTTGACGACAAGGAGATTGACAACTATTTCAGTGATATGATGACAGAAAAAGAAATGCGCCCGTACATCAAGGGTGCCGAGCAGCAAGGTTACCGCAAAGGCTTTAAGGAAGGTTCCGAACAAGGCAAGGCCGAGGGAAAGGCGGAGGTCGCAAAGTCATTGTTATCTTTGGGCTTACCCACTGATCAGATCAAGATTGCCACGGGGCTGTCTTCTGAACAGATTGAGGCCTTGAGGTAAAATTAGGATTTGAATATTTTATTAACGACAAAGAGGGCGACTGATTAAGTCGTCCTCTTTGTCGTTAATCCGGACGGAATGTCCGGGAATATATTCATTACTCGGCTTCGGTGGTCTCGCCTGGCATCATCACAACCTCGACGAAGTTGCCGGAGTTGTAGAGTCTGGCGGCGGCGTCACGGATGGACTCCTTGGTCAGGCCACCTATGGCGGCCTCCCACTCCTTGTCGTAGTCGTAGCCGCCGCGGAAGTAGCGGAGCAGGTCTGACAGCCAGTAGGAGTTGTTGATCCGGCTCTCAGGGACATTCTTCTTGAAATGCTCGACTGTCCTTGTAAATTGCTCATCGGTCGGGCCTTCCTCGGCGAGTTTCCTGAAACCGTCCTGAGCCAGAGCCCTGAGCTTCTCGGCAAGGGCTGGCTTGCAGTTGAAGTAAACCTGAAGAAGATACCTCCCGTTAGGATCCTTGCGGGCATTAGCCACGGTGGACGCACCATAAGTACCGCCTTCGTCCTCACGGAGAGTGTCGGTGTAGATCTGGTCGAGGATGTAGCTGACAGCGCTGGCAAGAGTCTGCTCCTTGACGGTGAACGGACGGTAGTCGCTATAGACCTGAAGGACGGTTGTCAGCGGAGTCTCCATCTTCTGGTCGAAGACATCCACGACCTTGCCCTTGACAAGCTGCGGCTGCACATCAGCCCACTTGGCGGCTTTCTTGCCCTTTGGAAGAGATCCGATATATTTCTCTACCAAAGGTTTGAGGGTGTCAAGACTGACATCACCGACAATCACCATTGTGGCACCGGCAGCATCGGCGAAGAGCCTGCGATAGTTCTTCTCGATGGTCTGGAGGTTGGCCTTCTCAAGTTTCTCCATAGAGAGCACCTCATTTCTTGGGTTGTCGTTGTAGAGAACCTTGTTGAATCTCTTCTGGAAAGCGAAGTTAGGTGTGTTCACGAGATTAGGAAGAACGGCCTTGATCTGGGCGGTGGCGTTGTCAAATTCCTCCTGATCGAAGCGAGGCTCCATAAACTCAAGGTAGAGAAGCTGGAACGCTGTCTCAAGATCCTTCACGGAAGAGTTTCCGGAGATTCCGTTATAAAGATCATCTATGAAAGGACTGACACTCACCATCTTTCCGGAAAGCATCTTGGAAAGTTCTGTTCCCTTGAATTTTGACAAACCTTGAGCGTTCTGGAACACACTGTAGATGCTGCCGTCGAATGAAGGAAGATCCTCGGTAGCGATAAGACTTTCGCCACCGTTCTTGTAGAGCGAGAACAGGATCTGATCCTTCTTGTAGTCTGTAGGCAGCACAACGACCTTCACGCCATTGGAAAGAGTCCATTCTGTCGCGCCATAGAGTGTCGTTTTGGTTTTCTTCACCTTTGCGCCCACCAATGAGGAAGGATCCATAAGCGGCTCACTGGCCTTTTCCTCAGCCGGTGCCTCGATCTCGGATTTCTTCACATCCTCGACCACCTGAAGCAACTGCTCTGCGGTAGGTGTGGCGATGTCCTCCTTCTCATGACCGCTGTAGATGACTACGAGACTGTTCTCTCCGGTGAAAGCCTGTGCAAGGACCTGGTTCATCACCTGTGCGTTAAGTTGAGCCAATATGGCCTTCACCAACTCAAGCTTGGTGGCCGGCTCCATGTACGCATAGTTACCAAAGAAGTTGTTGATCAGAGGGTTGACGAACTCGCTGTTCTTTCTGGTCTCGGCGCTGTTGGCCGCCTTCTCATAAACAGCGATGATCTTGTCCTTAGCCCTGCCTACCTCGGCTTCAGTCAAGCCGTATCTCTTCATTCTTTCAAGTTCGGTCACGAAAGCCTTGAATCCGCCAAGAATGTTGTCTTCCTTCAAGGCGACATTGGCATCAGCGCCTTCGATGACCTCGCAAAGTTTCCCGAAACCGAAACTACCATAGAGGTATGGCGCGTCAGCCTTGGAGGTGATGTCATCAAAACGCTCGCTCATTACGGACTGAACAACGCTCTCAATCAGATCCATCATAAGACCAGCGGAAGTGGAATTGAGAGACTCGTCCCTTGCCTCGCTTTCCCAAACCATCTCAACGGACGATGAAGTGGTCTCAGGATCAGTGATGACAGCCACACGCGGCTCGGTGAACTCCTTGAACTGAATCTTCTCCTTAGCCTTAGGGTTGACGGCGGCCGGAATGTCAGCGAATATCGACTTGATCTTTCCCTCGACTGCATCCACGTCAACATCACCCACAACGATGACTGCCTGCATATCAGGACGATACCACGTCTTGTAGAAGTTCACAAGGCTCTCAGGCTTGAATGTCTCAAGGTTCTCCTTGCTTCCGATCAGGGTACAGGTGGCGTACTTTGTGTCGCCATAGAGGTAAGGAAGAGACTTCTCGAAAGTCCTCCAGCCTGCGTTCCTGCGGGAACGTCTCTCCTCGATGATCACCGGACGCTCCTTGTCGATCTCGGCAGGATCATTCGTCACGAAATGCGAATAGTCGTGCAGGATCAAAAGGCAGGTGTCCACCACCGATTCCCTTACCAAAGGAATATTATTGAGCATGTAGGTGGTCTGGTCAATGCCTGTGGCGGCGTTGACATTGCCTCCGAAAGAGGCCCCGATGCTCTGAAGCCAGTTAAGGATGCCCTTCTCCGGGAAGTTCTTGGTACCATTGAAGCACATATGCTCAAGGAAGTGCGCGAGACCGTCCTGGTCAGGTGTCTCCTGAATAGCTCCGACATTGGTGGCGAGATAGAACTCAGCCCTGCCGGCCGGCTTGTCATTGTGTCTGATGTAATAGGTCAGACCGTTCTCCAGCTTGCCGACCTTGACCGCAGGGTCATTCGGCAACTGCTGCATCTGAGCGCTTGCCACGAACGCCGAAGCGCCCAGAAGGAAAGCGGAGACCAGAATCAAAAATCTTTTCATAACTGAATCCTTATTAGATTATTGTTGTTCTTCTGAATATTCAAGGACATCCCCCGGCTGGCAGTCCAGAGCCTTGCAGATGGACTCCAGCGTGGAGAATCTGACGGCCTTGGCCTTCCCCGTCTTGAGGATGGAGAGGTTCGCCGGCGTTATGCCTATCTTTTCCGCAAGCGCGGCGGAAGACATCTTCCGCTTGGCCAGCATCACGTCAACATTCACTATAATCGACATCTCATTCTATTTTTTCAACAAGGCAAACTTACATCAAAATTCTCGTTATTCCAAAAAATATTTACGATTTTCGATAATTACACCATCAATGAAGCGACCAGGAACAGACACTCGCTTTAGGAAATCCGCCGATTATTATGTAAGTTTGTCATCCAAAAAGACCACACGTGACCCACAAGACAGACGGCATAATCTTCAAACTGGCTGACGAGAGTAGTTTTCGTCAATTATTTGACAGATATTACGTCACCCTGTGCATGTTCGCCAATGAATATGTCTGTGACGACCTGCTGGCGGCAGACATCGTGCAGGACTGCTTTGTAAAGCTGTGGCAGTCGCGGGATGGCTTCACCTATATTCATCAGATAAAATCATTCCTTTACACCTCCGTGCGGAACAGATCCCTGAATGAGCTGGAACATTCCAAGGTGAAGAGTGAATATGCCAGGAAAGTGATGGACTCGCACAAAGACGCTTTCTTTCACGACAAGGTCATCGTCGAGGAGGCCTATCGCATCCTTCAGGAAGCCATCGACTCGTTACCCCCCGGGATGAGAAGCATCATCCTGCTGACCCTTGAGGGAAAGACAAACCCGGAGATAGCGGAAGAGCTGAGCGTCTCGAAGGAAACCGTACACTCCCAAAAGAAAATCGCCTACCGCAAGCTGCGCGACTATCTGAAGGATTACTATTTCCTGCTCTTCTTTTTTATGTGATTTTTTTCTAAAACGATACACCCTGTTCACGGGTTCACCTGTTATATTACTGTAATTTTTAACACAGGTGACTATCATGACCAATCTTTTCCATGTCGCCAGGCTCATAGCCAGGCATTTGTCCGGAAAGACAGACGAGACAGAGGAGGCGGAACTGACGCGGTGGAGAAATGAATCCGCCGGGAACGAGCGTCTCTTTCAGGAAATCTGCCAGAAAGGGAACATGACGCGGAACATACAGAAAAGACAGGACTTCAGTACGGAGGCCGGCTGGATCGGAGTGCAGCGGAAAATCCGGCGGCAATGCGCCAGACACCGGATGCTGAACGTATGCAAGTACGCTGCCGCCATCATACTTCCCGCAGCCGCGGCCATCAGCATATTCGTGGTACATAAGAACAAAGTCAACGAAACGCGCTATCTGGAGGCCCGCTCGATGGAGCAGATCATGCCGGGCGGCAATAAAGCGACCCTCACCTTGGACAACGGGGAGGCCTTCGACCTGAAATCATCCTGCGGAACGGAACTGAAGGAAAAGGACGGCACGGTCATACAAGTTGATTCCGCCGCATTGCACTACGCCGGCGGCGAAGGCCGGCTGTCAGGCAGACTCGCCTACAATAAGGTAAGCGTGCCGCAAGGTGGAGAGTACCGTTTGACGCTGAGCGACGGGAGCAAGGTGTACCTTAACTCCTTGAGTTCCGTCCGTTTTCCGGCCCGGTTCGCTAAAGATGTCCGCATGGTCGAACTGGAGGGCGAGGCTTACTTCGAGGTGAGCAGGACAGGGCAGCCGTTCATGGTCAAGACAAAGGGCATGACGGTCGAAGTGCTGGGAACCTCATTCAACATTTCCGCCTACGAGGACGAGGATTGCCGGACCACACTTGTCAGCGGCTCGGTAAGGGTACGGACGGAGAAAGGTGAGGCCATAGTCCTCAAGCCGTCCGAGCAGGCCACCGTCACCCGGCACGGCGACGGGATCGAGGTTCGCAACGTTGACACTTCGTTCTACACCTCTTGGATAAACGGGAAGATCAACTTCAGGGACCAGAGGCTGGAAGACATCATGAAAACCCTTGGACGCTGGTACGACATGGACGTGATCTACGCCGACAAGGCTGCGAAAGACATGCGCTTCGGCTGCTACGTCAACCGCTACGACAACATAACACCGCTGGTGGAGTTGCTGGAACAGACCGGCAGGGTCTCCGTCGACGTGAAAGGAAAGACCGTCAGAATATTCATAAATCATTAATCCAATTTATATGAAAAAACCACATAATACCAACCGGACGGGAGGATTTGGAAAATGCCTTCTCGCCGCGACGCTCGCCCTATGCTTCTTGCCTTCCCTGCTGGCGAGCGCCTCAGTGACCGGACAGGCCACTGTCACCGCAAGATTCAGGAACGCGACTCTGAATGAGGTTCTTTGGGAGATCCAGAAACAAACCGACTTCACTTTCATCTACAGCACGAGCGACGCTGAGAAAGTCAAGGTGGAGAGCCTGGACGTGAAGAACGAGCCTCTCTCCGATGTTCTTGACAAATGTCTACAGAACAGCGGGTTGACCTACAAGGTTCACAACGGGGTGATCGCCATAAGGAAGGCGGAGCCCGTGACAGTCCGGACCGAGGTGGCTGAGGAGAAAAGCCACCGGATCACGGGCAAGGTCACCGACATCAACAACGAGCCGATAATCGGAGCCAACGTGGTCGTGAAAGGAACGAAGAACGGCATGATAACCGACCTTAACGGCGGTTTTCACCTGGACGTGGCTGACAAGGAGGTCACGCTGGTCGTGTCCTACATCGGTTTCACCACACGCGAGGTGTCCGTCGCACCCGGTGATGATGTAAGGATCACCTTGAGGGAAGACACCACCCTGCTGGAGGAAGTCATCGTGACAGGATACGGTACATTCAAGAAATCCGCCTACGCCGGTTCCGCCAGCATAGTGAAGACGGATGAGGTCAAGGATGTCCCTAACGTTTCATTCCAGCAGATGCTGGAGGGAGCGGCTCCTGGAGTAGGGGTCAGCAACGCATCAGGCATACCCGGTTCCTCGACATCCATACGTATCCGCGGCATGGGATCGTTCAATGCCTCGAATTCTCCGCTCTATGTGGTGGATGGAGTACCTGTGCTGTCCGGAAACATCGGAGCGTCCGGCAGTGATTCCGGTCTTGACGTGATGTCAACATTGAACACCTCGGACATCGAGAGCATCACGGTCATCAAAGACGCCGCCGCAGCCTCGCTTTACGGCTCCAGAGCCGCCAACGGTGTCATAATCATCAACACCAGGCAGGGCAGATCGGGAAAACCGGTCTTCACTTTGAAAACCGACTGGGGCTTCTCCGACTTCGCCATGCCTTATCTCCGGATCATGGACGGCAAGGAGCGAAGGGACATGATCCATGAAGGTCTGAGGAATTACGCCTTGACCTACAATGGTAAAGTGGTGGAAGGCGACGATGGGGTAAGCCTTCACCCGGGCATGACCGATAACGAGGCGCACGCCTACGCTGACGCCAACATCGACCGGTACGCGCCGGTGCCTTGGTGCGGATTCACCAATTGGGATGATTACCTCTTCAGGAAAGGCAGTCATCAGAACTACGAGTTCTCCGCCTCCCACGGCAACGACAAGATCAAGTACTACACATCCATCGGATACATGAAGCACGAGGGAGTCACCATCAACTCCGGCCTGGAGCGTGTGACCGCGCGTCTGAACGTCGACTATAAGATGACGAAATGGATGAATGTAGGAGCGAGGGTGCAGTTCTCAAAAGTGAACCAGGACACCTACTCCGAAGGCCGGGCCTACACTTCCCCTATCTACGGCACACGTAACGGCGCGACCCCTTCAGACCCGGTATGGAACAAGGACGGCACATGGAACCGCGACCTTATCAAATTGGACGACCGCAACCCTATGCTGTCCAATTCCTACAACTTCAAAAAGGAATATGCCACCCGCGCTTTCAACACAGTCTTCGCCAACATCGACATCTGGAAAGGATTGCGGTTCGCATCGACGTTCAGCTATGATTTCGTGATGAACAAGTCCCGCTCATGGAAGGATCCACGCACCAGCGACGGCGACGATGAGAACGGACGTTTCAGCAAGGACTATAATGACATCACGAACATGACCTGGTCGAACATCCTGACCTATCAGACAAGGATAAGGCAAAAGCACAATCTGGATCTGTTGGCCGGTTACGAGATCAACGACAAGGAGTCCGACGGACTGGGAGTCACGATCTCCAACTTCGCGCGCTGGGACAAGCCAGAGGTAAGCAATGGCGTGGTTTACCAGAGCATGGGTGGTTCCGACATGGCGACGCGCATCGTTTCGTACATCACCCGGGCCAACTATGACTACGACAGCAAGTACTATCTGGGTGCGAGCTGGAGGACGGACGGCAGTTCCCGCCTTGCGAGAGAAAACCGCTGGGGCAACTTCTGGTCGGTCTCCGGAGCGTGGAGAGTCAGCTCGGAGAATTTCATGAAACCGGTACAGGACTGGATGAACGACTTGAGGCTCAGGGTGTCATACGGAGTCAACGGAACCCTTCCATCCTCTTACTACGGCTACCTTGGATTGAGCAGCCTTACCAGCAACTACAACAACAACCCAGGCATCTCGCAGTCGCAGCTGGAGAACAAGGAACTGACCTGGGAGACGAACTACAACTTCAACTCCGGCATTGACCTGGGTTTCTTCGACTCCCGACTGAGGGTCACGTTTGAATACTACGTGCGAACAACCAAGGATCTGCTCTACAGCCGCCCTCTGTCTCTGGCGACCGGCTTCTCCAGCTACCTCTCGAACATCGGCAAGCTGAGGAACAAGGGCTACGAGTTGGAACTGCGCTCCACGAACATAGAGACGAAGGATTTCCACTGGAGCAGCAGCCTCAACTTCGGACACAACGCCAACAAGATACTGAAGCTTGACGGCAATCTCAAACAAGTGACCAGCGGAGTGAACATACACAAGGTCGGCCTGCCATATTCAACCTACTACATGATAGAATTCGCCGGCATCGACCCGGAGGACGGCGAGCCGATGTTCTACAAGAACTCCATGGATGAGAACGGAGAGTTGAACAGAGACAAGACCAAGGATCCGCGCGCGGCGGAAAAGGTGATCCTGCAATGCGCGGATCCAACCATCACGGGAGGATTCGGCAACAGTTTGTCTTACAAATGGTTCGATCTCAACTTCAATCTGAACTTCTCATTCGGTGCCTGGAGGTACAACGGTACGGCCGGCAAACTCGAGCACGGCGGCAACGGTACTTTGAACATCCCGACCTATTACAGGAAGCGTTGGCAGAAAGAGGGCGACAAGACCGACATCGAACGCTTCATGATCGGACGCTCGGTCTCCATGTCCGACTACGCCACGACAAGACGCTTGTTCAGCGGCGATTACGTTCGCTTGAAGAACCTGACCTTCGGAGTCAGACTGCCGAAGGAATGGACACGGAGAATAGGCATTGACAAGGTCCGGCTGTACGCGGCGGGCAACAATCTGCTGACGTGGGCCGCGAATGACTACTTTGACCCGGAATCAGGCTCCTCGCCAAGCTGGGAGACGCCACCTATGCGGACATACACCTTTGGCCTTGAAGTCAAATTTTAACTGTTTTAATATAACTCAATGAACATGAATATGAAAAAGATACAACTCATAACCTTCAGCCTGCTTACCGCCATATTGATGGGCGGCTGCGGAAATGACTGGATGGATCTTCAGCCTTCCACCGAGATCGAGACCGAGGGTTCGCTGACCGAGCTAAGAGACTTCGAATTTGTCCTGAACGGAGCCTACAGCGGCATGCAGTCCTCAAGCTACTACGGGGCCACAATGATGTGCTACGGCGACTTGACGGGAGATGACATGAAGTGCTACAAATCATCCAGCACCAATGTGAGCTACTACACATTCAAGTACAACAAGACAAACGGTCCTAGCGGCTTCTGGAGCGTGTATTACGGCATAGCCAAGAACCTGAACATCCTGCTTCGGGACATTGACAGAATCGAGCTGGTGCCTGACAGGGTGATCATCACTCCGAAGATGGAGAAGCTGACAGAGCAAGTGTACCACGATGACCTCAAGGGAGAGGCTCTGGCCATCCGCGCCCTGATGCTTTTTGACATGACGCGCCTCTACGGCTACCCTTACCTTAAGGACAACGGAGCCTCGCTGGCAGTGCCTATAATGGACAATGTGGTGGACGACAAGAACATCAAGCCGTCACGCAACACCACAGCCGAATGCTACAAGAGGATCATCGAGGATCTGACCGAGGCGGTGGGGTTGCTGCGGCCTGTCAAAAAGGAGGGTAAGATCAACAAATGGGCGGCGATGACACTGCTGAGCCGCGTCTACCTTTACAAAGGAGAGGACAGCGAGGCCTACAAGGTAGCCACCGAAGCCATCAAAGGAGCCGAAAAGCAAGGCTACAGATTGTGGACGAATGAAGAATATGCCAAAATATGGGCCACGCCTTTCAACAGCGAGCTGCTGTTCGAGATTGTGAACCTTACCACGGACAGTCCAGGCAAATCGTCAATCGGTTACATCTGCACAAAGTACAATATGATAGCGACCGACAAGTATTGGAAGAAATACCTGAAGGGAAAATCCAAGGATGTACGTCGCCAGATGGTGTCGGCCGCAAGCAGCAAGAAGCCGTATTGCCTGAAGTATCCGGCTCAGGGAGACAAGAGCTATGAGGACGCCAATGTTCCGGTGTTCCGCCTTTCGGAGCTTTATCTGAACGCCGCCGAGGCAGCCGTGAAGAACAATGACATCACGAACGCTAGGGCTTACCTAAAGCCGGTCTACGCACGTACGGGTGAGGATCTGGATGATCTGGCGGACAAGTCCATCACCTTGGATCTGGTACTGGAGCAGCGCCGCATAGAGTTCTGGGGAGAAGGACAACGTTTCTTTGACCTGATCAGGAACAACAGGAAGGTCGAGCGTAAGGACTACCTGAGCGAGGTTCCCGAAGAAGCCCGGTCTTTCGACTGGAATTACTACAAGATTGTGCTGCCGGTACCGATCCACGAGATGGAATACAACGAGAACATGGTTCAGAATCCGGAATATGAACAGCATTGAACTAAGGCGACCGCATCATCATGAAAAAGGAAAAGAACGTGAGAAATAGATTCATAGGACTGCTGCTTTCCTTGTCGGCGCTCGTCCTGATTAGTAGTTCCGGCACACCAGCCACGAATTATCTGCCGGAAGAGAAGAAGGAAAGCCGGAAGGAGAACGCAGCCCTGTCAATAGACGGGCCATACATCCTCTATCGTCCGGACGGCAGCGCCAGGGTCATAAGTGTGGACAAGGACAAGAACGTCATCGACCGGACCTACGAGACCTTGCCGGAGGACTTCAGCTTCCGCGTCACGGATCATAACGGGGACTATCCGTTCGAAGTGAGGCTTCATCCGGTCAGCCGTCCCGTGTGGAAGGCTCCCCGCTCCGAAAAGGTGTTTGTAATGTCCGATCCTCACGGCAGGATGGATTGCGTCGTCAGCCTGCTGCGCGGCAACGGAGTGATTGACGAGAACCTGCATTGGAGCTTCGGCGGGAATCATCTGGTCATCATCGGTGACATTTTTGACAGGGGCAAAGACGCGACCCAGATCTTCTGGCTGGTCTACAAGCTGGAAGATGAGGCGGAGAAAGCCGGCGGACGCGTCTCGTTCCTTCTGGGCAACCATGAGACGATGGTTCTGGCGGACGATCTTCGCTACACGAAGGAGAAGTACAAGAGTCTGGCGGAGGAGTTGGGGATGAGATATCCTCAGCTCTTCGGTCCAGACACCGAGCTTGGACGCTGGCTTGAGACACGCAACACGATCGAGATCATCGGATCTGACCTGTACGTTCATGCCGGGCTGGGCAGAATGTTCTATGACGAGGATCTGTCTGTCTCTCAGGTCAATGAGGAAATAAGCAAGGCTCTCTTCATGAGCAAGAGCGAGCGGAAAGCGCTTTCTCCGCTGACCGGATTCCTGTACGGGAACGAGGGGCCGCTCTGGTACCGTGGGCTGGTAAGGACAGACGAGAAGTACAATCCGATAAAGAGCAAGGACCTGAAAAAGATTCTGAAGCGTTACACGGTCGAGCGCATCATCGTCGGCCATACCATCTTTGATGACATCTCCTCCTTCCATGGCGGCCGGGTCATCGGCGTGAATGTTGACAACAAGAAGAACCAGGAGGAGAAAAGAGGCCGCGGCCTACTGATCGATGGTGATGACTATCTCGTCGTCGGCGACGAAGGCGTCCAGAGAAACATCAACGAAGCCCGATCCCCTGGCCGCAGGCCAAGAAAAGATCCCTTAAGATGACGCGCTTCACCAACTTGTTGTCTTAAAGGATTACTTAAGGATTACCAAACGCTTACCAATTACCGACGAGGGTGACTTTTTTGTCATCCTCGTTGGTTATATTCACAAAACTGGCTAATTTTGTGAATATGTCTACAAAATGTTACCGGGAAGGGGTTCTGGAGGATTTCAGACTGAGAATATTCATGGCGGTGGCCGAGAAGGGCAGCTTCACTTTGGCCGCCAAGGCGCTTGGTGTGTCGCAGCCGGCTGTCAGCCAGAACATCGCGGAGCTTGAGAAGAGCCTCGGCGCGGAACTGTTCCTCCGGAGAAAAGGCTCCGTCACGCTCACTCCGAAAGGCGCGGCGTTCAAGGAATATGCCGGGAGGATTCTCTACTGGCACACGGCGACGGAAATGATGTTCGGGCCGGAGGGCAAACTCTCCGCCAACAAGCCGGTCAGACTCTCCGCCGACGGATTCATCGCCAGCCATCTTCTCCCCCAGGCGCTTTCAAAACTTCTGGCCTTCAATCCGTCCCTGACTTTCTCCATCCGCAGCGAATCTTCCGGAAATGATTCAGACATAAGGATTTACACTCAAAGGCACGTGACAGAGCCATCGTTCGAAGACATCGGCACGTTCTTGTTCAGCGTGACGGCATCGGCGGTAAGCTCCAATCCGGCATATTCAAAAACGACAGACCTGAAAGCCCTTCCGCAGAGCGCCAGGCTTGCGGTTCCGAAGATATATTCAGAGATTCTGCCGCTTGATTTGAAGGCGCGCGTGGCGGTCGTGTCGGATTCTGCCGAAGCCATCGTGAAGTTGGTCGCAGATTCCCCAGACATCATCGGCCTGCTTCCGCTTCCTGCCGTACCGCTGGATCTCACCATTCTTCCCGTCTCTCTTCCTGACCTCACCCTTGACGTTCATTTAGAAGCCCTCGAACCATCCAATCACATCGCAACAGCACTCCACCGCATTCTTTGTGACCAGTATCCGGCTTAAAAACCAACCTAATATGTTCCTGATCCATTGATTCTATCGAGAGTCTTCCTTGCCTTTGAGGATCAAGGCGACAAGGTCTTCGACATCCTCGTTTGCGATCTCCAAATCAAATTCCTCAGGATCATAGGTCTCTCCTTCCTGAAGTCCGAGCCATTCCTCGTATGAGGCCTTCTCCTCCGGGTCATCAACCTTCCCGGACAGGATATCAAGCATTTGCGCATAGCCCCACACACCCCCGACATCTTCCGGTGGGCAGGCTCCTTTGCCTGATGTCACACATATATCCTCGCCCCGGAGAGGCTCGTCACTGACCGATGAGACCCTGACATTGTGGATCCAGCCATCTCCGAAATCATATTCAAAAGAGATTGTGCTGCCTTTTTTTGGCAGAACATCGGCAACGGTGACGGTCATCTCGTCAATATGCCTGTTACTACAACCAAAATTGAAACTATCTCTTTCATCAATGTTGTCTCTGGACGTATAGTACACATCGCCTTTGGTGAATTGTGAGAGATGATAACCGGCCCAACCGAACGCAGTGATGAATATCTTTCCAAGATTCCCAAGCCAAAGGTTTGACGGCACTTTTATCCGTCTGAACACCTTGACAGGACATTGTTCGATGGAAGCGTATAAGATGTAAGTCTTCGATGGTTTGCTTGAGTTCACCAGCCGGTCGGCCTTTGATTTTTTCTTGCCTTTGGCTCCTCCGGCATTTCCAGTCCCTTGGCTATTCTTAGTGTTTGAAGTGGCCGTCTCACTGGCACCCACAGTTGAATATGCCGCTGTCTTAGCCTGCATCATTTCGAAGAACGAAACCATAAATGAGATTTCCGCCTCCGAGATTCCCGGGTAATCTTTCCTGATCACCTCTTTGAGTTCGTCACGTTCCTTATCAGTCATTGAAACCGCAGTATTTTTCGCAAGGTAGTCATTTTATCCGGAATCCAGATGAGATGCCGCCAAAAATCTGCATGGGTATATTCAAACTTCCGTCCCACTTTACCAACTACGGATAGGAGGTGGAAAAGACCCCTAAAGAAATAGATTTGTTCCAAGTCCCAAATCTTCAATAACTTTTCATAAATATGCAAAGACAAAGGTGACAACGATTATGACTAATGCCGAAATACAAGAACTCATCAAGAAAGACGAAACACGAACTCTCGAACTGAAAAAATCCACGGGAGAGTTGAAGCGTGATTGATGTGCCAGCAGTAGCGCAATAATTAAAGTGTGCCACCATGCGTCATAGTAACTTTTATGTTTTGTTATTTCTATATGATTGTTTGTATACCTTGGGAGTCGACACAAAGCTTCCTCTATTGAAGATGCTCCATCTAACGGATCAGATCCCGCCTTCAGCATATCTGCCACCTCTTTACGCATTTTTGCCAGATAACAATTATTTTCACTAGGAACAAACGGAGAACCACTCTTTGTATAATTAAGGCCGGGGCAAGGAGCGCAGAACTTACAATAATCTTTTTGTCCACATTCTTTATAGTCCGATCTCTTCGCTTTTTTCCAAAAAGCAAGGTGCGGACTATTCAACACATCAATAAAACTGGACATCTTAAGATCACCTATAACAAAGGGGAAAGACGGACATAATGTCAATTTGCCTGGAGTAAGACAGTAGCTCGCATATCCGGCAGCGCATATGTTCTTATCGTCCGTCACAACAACCTCTCCATAGTTCTCAACTTCCGAGCCTACATAAGATGTTAGATCTTCCGCAGAGCGCCAGGCTTGCGGTTCCGTAGATATATTCAGAGATCCTGCCATTGTACCTGAAGGCCCGCATGGCTGTCGTGTCGAATTCAGCCGAGACCATCTTGAAGCTGGTGATGAACTCCCCTGACATCATCGGCCTGCTCCCCCATCCTGCCGTACCGCCGAATCTCACCATTATTCCCGTCACTCTTCCGAGCCTCACTCTTGACGTGCATCTTGAGGCCCGGAAGCCCCCAATCCTCTCGCCTCCGTCCTCCGCCGGATTCTCTGCGACCAATTTCCGGCTTAGTAACGTGAAAAAAATAACCTGCCTCAGATTAGGAGAAGATTTTCGAGGATAGATCTATTTTCGAAGAAGGAGTGTGCCGGTGGCACATGACTGATGAGAAAACAGATATAGACCGAAACGATTCCTTAAGATGAGGCAGGTTATTTTTTGAAGGTTACTTAGTAAGCGTTAAAAAATAAGTTGGTAAAGAATTGGCGGTATTTTCGGCATAGCTACCTTTTTTCTTTTTCAAGGGTGGTCTGTCCGGCGTGATGATGAACGATGTCGTGTCGGATCCGGTCGGCACCTTCGTGAGACTGGCGACGGATTCCCCCTGACATCAACGGCCCACCTCCCTACCAGAAGGATGCTTCAAGGTGGCTTTCAGCGACATGTGGAAGGTTAAGTTTTTTACGAAACGCTTTCAGTCCAAAGCTGGCCAGAAGCATCTGGAAGGCACTTTGACGTGAAAAACTTGTGACTTTGGCTTCAAGTTTTTCAGCCGACACGGTCTCTACGGGCATAGGTAGGCTATGTGGCTGAAGGTGTTTTGCAAAATGGTGTTCTGTAAAATGGTGTTTTGTAAAATACTGACAGGGAGCGGGTAAAAAATATTACTTAGTAGTACGCACAAAAAAGAGGACAACTGTGAGTTGCAGTCGTCCTCTCTGGAATCTTGCTATGTCCGATTACTCTGCCGGGTGAATGGCGCCCATCGGGCAGGCGTCAGCGCAAGTGCCGCAGTCGATGCAGGCGTTTGGATCGATGGTGTAAACGTCACCCTCGTGGATAGCGCCCTGAGGGCACTCGCCTGCGCAAGTTCCGCAAGCTACGCAATCAGTTTCTGAAATCTTGTAAGCCATAATTCACTAAAATAAAATTGTTTTCCTTTTGTCTGCCTCCGGATTGCCGGAAACATTATGCAAATATAAATCTTAAAAATCATAATATCAAACCCCATACCACAAAAACGATGAGGGCGATCCCGACTTTTATCGCTTTTGCCTTGAAGAAGGAGGATTTGCTGTCGGCAAGAAGAGGGAGGGATGCGTGGCCGTCCTGCACGATGGAATTGGCAAGCAGGACGGGGAACGGGATTACACCGCTGGCGAACAGGGTCACAAAGACTAGATGCGGACCCGACTCAGGAATCAGGCCGACCACAATCGCAAGCAGAATCATCAGCGCGGTGTTGTCGCTGATCCACGCGGAGAGGTCGATGAAATTGAACAGGATTCCGATGACCAGGAGCACCCCGAAAGTCCAGGCGAATATGCTCGGAAGATGCTTGCGGACAATATGCTCCCAAAGATGCTCCTCGACGAAGTGGTCGGAGGCGAAAAGCAGCGCCCCCAACACTACAAGACTTAGAGCACCGAAAAGCCAGAAAGTCCACTCCTCGTCAAAAACGGCAAGTTCCTCTGCCTCACCTCCTTCCTCCAGGAGGCCAAGCAGCAGGGCGGCTATGAATATCACAACCCCAAAGAACATCAATATTCTTGTCCTTCCGAAATGTCTTCCTTCCTTGTGATGATGTCCGTCCTGATGCTCGCATCCGTCTCCGTGAAGTTCAAAGGAATCCTCAAGACGGGTTGGCAGCGGCTTGTCACCGGACGAGAATCTGTCGATCAGCAGTCCCGTCACAACGGCCAGCACAAAAAGGATAATGAACAGCAAAGCGGCCTTGCCTGGGAACAAAGCCAGCATCATAAACGACTCATCCCCGGCCGTTGCGATCATCATCGCGACCAGCGCTCCGAAACTCAGCATCCTGTGCGTGTAGAGCGACACGGCGGCGAAACCTCCGACACAACCGGGTACCGAACCGAGCAAAGCGGAGACGAGGACCTGGGCGAAACCTGATTTCTTGAGGGATCTGAATATCCTGCCGTCCGACTCCACATTGAAAGACTCGATGATCATCATCATGACGACCACCAAGCCGGAGATCAGGACAGCGCCACGCAAAGCGTCAAGTAAAACGGAAATGATCATGGTCTGTTACGCTGTCACCCAACCGGTGAGATAAAGGTTGATGATGGGACGGAGAGGTGAGTTCGTGGTCAAGGTCAAGACTATCAGGCACTCCCCTGCCGGGAATCCCTTCGTGTCGAAAGTCACCTTCAGGTCACCTTTGCCGCCTGCGGGAACATCCGCGAAAGCCTGCGCCTTCACGTGCGAGCTCTCTGAATCCACCTTATATATTCTTAAAGGAGATTTGCCTTTGTTGGTGAAATGGAATGTGCAGTCCACATTCGCCCCGGCCTTGACCTTGCCGAAGGAGAATGTGCTCTCGTCCGCTATCGGATTGGAGCCCTCGTTACGCTCTTTGTCCGTGAGCGATGAGAAATTCTCTTTCGTGTACGTGAATATTCCTATGCGGCTCTTGCCGGCTCCGAGTTCAGGATTAGGGTCAGCTACGATGGCCTCGGCTCCGGCCGCCACAGGCTCTTTCTCCGCCGACTTCGAGACAACCGCCTTGTACTGGCGGCCGTCCACCAGCGGAGTCGCATAGTAATAGTTCTTCCCCCAATGGTTTCTGTCAGCCGTGACCGTGTAGTTCAGTTTGGCCGTGGACTGTGCCGGAACGGGGTTCGGCGACACCTTTACCGATAGTCCTTCACTGACATCGGAAAAACTGACTGTCAACGGTTTGCTTCCAAGATTAGCCACCAGAGCCGTCCCGCTTTTCTGCTGTTCCTGAGACAGGTTGCCGCCCTTGATGTCAACCTTCTTGAAGGCCAGATTGCCGAAACGGATCGGATAAAGTTCTCCCAAAGATAATTGCTTGTCGTGGGTGACGCCTCTGAGCCTCAGGACAACAGGCTGCTTCAAGCCCGAGAAATATGCCGTCAGGGACTTGTCGAACGGGTAGCCTCCCCTCTCGTCATTCTTGAAGGTAGCCTTGATGGTTCCGGTCTCACCCGGAGCGATCGGCTTCCTGGTCCATTCCACATTCGTGCAGCCGCAGGAGGACACAACATTGTAGATCAGCAACGCTTTGCCACCCACATTCTTGACCGTGAACGTGGCGGTCACCGGGCCGTCAGAGACGAGAATGTCCCCGAAATCGTGCACGGTCTTGTCCAGCTGGACTACTCCGCCGAATGTGTTGTCCTTGCCAGAGCCCTGGGCGGCGATGACACCGCTGGCGGACACAAGCAAAAGCAGCGCGGCGGCGATATTCTTGAATATATTCATAAACAGCGCTTTTTAGTGAGGTGTCAATAATAACCTGCATCATTTCAAAATAATAATAAGTTAATATTCAAAGGATTCCTTGTCATCCGTTTTATCAATTGACGCAACTTATCTTTTCAATATCACTTAATATTCAAGGAATGCAAATTCCTTTCCACCGGCAAATTTAGCAATCCTTAAAAAATAACTTGATAATCTTTGATTGTTTTTTTCTGTCTAAATTCCTTTTCTCATCAGTCCCGCGTCACCGGCACACTCTTTCTTCAAAAAGCGAATCTATCCTCGAAAATACCGCCAATTCTTTACCTATGAGTCCACTTGAAAAAGTACCATTCGTCACTTTTTACCCCCGTTGGAAGTACCTGTATGACACATATTTTTTCAAAGAAAGACTTTTCAAGTGGACTCACCTATTAATTTCCGGAACTATATCGAGTTGACGAATTATCCTCTTATTTCTCTCACGTTCAGATAATTAGCAACAAGTTACGATTCTTTTTGCCAATTTCATGACCATTACTGATGTAGATGGCGCATTATTCTATATACAGAAGTCTTTGACATGTTGCTATCTAAAATGCAAAATTTGTCGTAATTTCCTTAGTATTAGCATAATAATTAGATATTTAGACCCCATATAGTTTCCTTTGCAATTGGCAGGAACGGTCATGGCTGTCTGATGGCCCTGCAGCCTGTAAGTCCGTTCCCCATGGCAGTTTTTTGCATTGTGCAGGGAACGGCGAACCGCATTGCAGGTATCTGCAAGGCCGATGACCGTTACCGCCGATTGCAGCGTCAGAAATAACCTATCAATGAATTTCATGGCACTCAACTACTTGAACATTACCGACAAAGTCATATGTCCTATGATCAATACTTAGCGCATCTTATTGATTATCAGGCAATTTTCCGCCATCGCCTGATAATCAGGCGGGTAAGAAGCATATCATAACAAGTCATATTGGGTTAATAGACTATAGACAAAACTTTAATGCTTTGACTATATGAGACATGACAGTAATGGTCGCCAGGTCGGCCAAATCGACCGGCCAGCAGTGGTTGTTCCGGCTCCAGGGTGTGCCAAAACCTTCACACTTAGAATCGCAAAACGGTGTTTATCAGCGGTATGAATTTCCTGGTGCGCGCCGATTTTCACATCTGGGAGGGAAGCCACCTCTTTTCAATGATGGCTTCGCAGTCAGAGCATTACATAAATGTGGCTGTTCAGCGGCTTATGACATAAGTTGTGGTCAACTCGTATATAATCACCTATATTTGAGTCCACTTGAAAAAGTCGTTTTTGAAAAAAAACTTGTGTCCCGCAGATACTTCTGTAAGGGGTAAAAAGTGGCAAATGGCACTTTTTCAAGTGTGCTCATATTTTAACGACTATTTACCACATAAAAAATACTTTTTTCTAGTCTCGCCCAACCAATTCTGTGGAACAGATTTGCCATTCCAGATCTTCTGCCGTAAAAATATTTATTTTTTAATGCGTGCCAAATTTTGTAATTTTGTACGATTATGCGATTAAGATAAATGGCGAACATAGAACAGAACTACGACTACACTGACGACAACATACGGACCCTGGAAGGTGTCGAACACATCCGCCGGCGTCCGGGAATGTACATCGGAAGACTTGGCAACGGCTCCAATCCGGGAGACGGCATCTATGTGCTGCTCAAGGAGATCGTGGATAACTGTATCGACGAGTTCTCCGCAGGATTCGGCAAGCAGGTCATCATCAACATCGAGGACAGGCAGGTCTCCGTCAGGGACTTTGGACGAGGCATCCCTCTCAACTCCGTCATCAAGGCAACAAGCCAGCTGAACACCGGAGGCAAGTTCGACGACAAGGCTTTCAAGAAGTCCGTCGGCCTGAACGGCGTCGGCACGAAGGCCGTGAACGCCCTGTCCGAGAAGTTCTACGTCGAGTCCTTCAGGGACGGCGAAAGCTCCTGGGCGCGGTATGAGCGCGGAGAGCTGGTGGGCAGCGACAGAAAAGAGAAAGTCAGCGAGAAGAACGGAACCCTCGTGGTCTTCACACCGGACAGCACGATGTTCGGGAACTTCGAGTTCAACATGGACTACGTGGAGACCATGGTCAAGAATTACTCCTACCTTAAGAAAGGGCTGACGCTTGTCCTGAACGGTGTCTCCTACAAGTCCGAGAACGGTCTTCTCGACCTGATCAAAGACACCATCTCCGAGACACCGCTCTACGAGCCGATCCATCTGGTGGGAGAGGACGTGGAGGTCGTGCTGACGCACGGCAACTCCTACGGCGAGAACATCGCCTCGTTCGTCAACGGACAGAACACCCGTGACGGTGGCACCCACCTCGCGGCGTTCAGGGAGGCCATAGCGAAGACGCTCAAGGATTTCTTCAAGAAGAACTACGCTCCGGAGGACTGCCGCCAGGGCATCATCGGGGCGATCAGCATCCAGATTCAGGAGCCGAACTTCGAAGGCCAGACGAAGACCAAGCTCGGTTCCACCTACATGTGGGAGAAGGAGAAGACCGACGGGAACGGCAAGAAGATTCTCAATCCCGACGGCTCCATCGAGATCGACCGCGGACCGACCATCCGCTCGTACGTCAATGACTTCATCGCCAAAAATCTGGACAACTACCTGAGAATCAACAAGGACATTGTTCCGATCATCGAGAACAAGATCAAGGAGTCCCAGGCGGAGCGCGAGGAAATCGCCGGGATCCAGAAGAAGACCAGGGAAAGGAACAAGAAGGCGAATGTCTATAACCGCAAGCTGCGCGACTGCCGCTTCCACTTCTGTGACAAGCTGCCTAAAGGCAAGCAGGATCTCGCGGAGCAGACGAGCATATTCATCACGGAGGGAGATTCCGCGAGCGGAACCATCACAAAGGTAAGGAAAGCTGAATACCAGGCAGTCTTCAGCCTACGCGGCAAGCCGATCAACTGCTACAAGGAGAGCCGCAAGAAGGTGGCCGAGAACGAGGAGCTGAACCTGCTGGTCTCAGCCCTGGGAGTCGAGGACGACCTTGAGAACCTACGCTACAACAACATCATCGTGGCGACCGACGCCGATGATGACGGCATGCACATCAGGATGCTCGTGCTGACCTTCTTCATGAAATATTACCCGGATCTTATCCGCCGCGGACACGTGCATATTCTTCAAACCCCTCTTTTCAGGGTGGCCAACAAGAAGGTGAGGCGCTACTGCTACTCCCCCGAGGAGAAGGAGGCCGCCGTCAGGGAGCTGAAGACCGCCGTGCAGATCACGAGGTTCAAGGGTCTGGGAGAGATCTCGTCGGACGAGTTCGTGGATTTCATCGGAGAGAACATGAGGCTGGATCTCGTCAAGCTTTCCGACGAGGAGTCCATAGCGGACATCATGGAGTTCTACATGGGCGACAACACGATCGACCGCCAGAACTTCATCAGGGCGAACCTGCGTTCCGAGGAGGAGTTGGAGGACGTTAACATCTAATATTCAAAGACTATGTCACGTTGGGCGAAATTTTGCGGCTGGTTGCTGAAAAAGATGGGATGGACCACGGTCGGTGGTCCGGCTCCCGAAGACAAATGCGTCATCCTGGGGGTGCCGCACACATCGGTCTGGGACTTTGTCGTCTCCTACCTCTTCTACACACAGTTTGACAGGACAGCGCATGTCATGATAAAGAAAGAGTTTTTCTTCTGGCCGGTCGGGGTGTTCCTCCGCAAGGTCGGCTGCATTCCTGTGGACAGAAGGAGCGCAGCAGCCATGGTCAAGAGCCTCATAGAAGAGATGGAGAAGGTGGACACGTTCCACCTCGCGATCGCCCCGGAAGGCACCAGAAAGGCTGTGAAGAAATGGAAGACTGGCTACCACCTCATCGCAAGAGAGGTCGGATGCCCTGTCTATATGGGTTTTTTTGACTGGAAGACCAAGCGCGTCGGCATCGGCGAGAAGGTTGAGCTGACAGATGACGCGCGCGCTGACACCGACAGAATCCAGGCGATCTACGAAACAATGCACTTCGAGGGCAAACACCCGGAGGGCTATATCACTCATTAAGAATAGTTTATTATGCCAATTTTCAGCCAAAGCAGGGAGAACTATGTCACAACCCTGGCCAAGCTATTTGAATATGCCACCGACAACTACGCCAAGCGGCCGCTCTCGCGGTTCGTCGAAGGTGGGCAGGAATATACCTACGACAGTTTCAAGCACAAGTGTCTGGAGCTTTCACACCGGTTCAACAGATTCGGGATCAGCGCGAGGGACAAGGTAGCCATCCTTTCCAACAACATGCCCAACTGGACGGTTGCGATGTTCTCGTGCGTGCCTTTCGGACGTGTGACCGTGCCAATCCTGCCGGACTCGTCGGAAAGCGAGGTCACAAACATCATCAACCACTCGGAATGCAAGGCCATCTTCGTGTCCAAGAGACTCCTTAAGAAACTCAGTCAGGAGGTGATCGACAAACTGACCCTCGTAATCGACATAGAGACGTTCGACTTCATCAAGAAGGATGACAAGGCTTTCACCTGTGAGGGTCACGGTGTTGATCCACAGGCCGACGACCTTGCGTCAATCATCTACACATCAGGGACTTCCGGAAAGGCCAAAGGCGTGATGCTCAGCCACCGCAACTTCTGCCAGAACATCATCGCGGCCTACCACGCCCAGAAGGCCGGGAAGCACGACCGCTGGCTCTCCATCCTGCCGATGTCGCACACCTACGAGATGGCATTCAGCGTGCTTTACCCGCTGTATGTCGGAGGCTGCGTCTATTATATTCAAAAACCGCCAACACCGAGCATCCTGATGCAGACGATGAAGAAGGTCAAGCCGACCATCATGTGCTCCGTGCCACTTATCATCGAGAAGGTCTACAAGAACAGTGTGGTTCCGACGGTGGAGAAGAGCCGCGTGCTTTCCTGGATGAAGGGACACACGCCGAGACTCCTCTACTGGCTCATCGGGAAGAAACTCTACGCATCCTTCGGCGGGAAACTGAAATTCTTCGGTATCGGTGGGTCAAAGCTGGATCCGACCGTCGAGGACTTCCTCAACAAGGCCGGATTCCCCTATGCGATCGGCTACGGCCTGACAGAGACCGCGCCGCTGATCACGAACGCCTGCGTGGGAAAGACGGTGGTGGGGTCGATCGGCGTGCCGGCCTACAACGTGGAGGTCAAGCTCCAGAACGTGAACCCGGAGACCGGCGAGGGCGAGATTGTCGCCAAGGGTGACAACGTGATGCTGGGCTACTACCGCGACCCGGAAAGGACACGCTCCGTGCTGACCGACGACGGCTGGTTCCGCACCAACGACCTTGCGTGCCAGGATTCCAAGGGACGCTACTACATCAAGGGAAGGCTCGGGAATATGATAGTGGGACCTTCGGGCGAGAACATCTACCCGGAGGAGATCGAGCAGGTGATCAACACCATTTCTGGAGTGAACGAATCACTCGTGGTGGAAAGGAACGGCAAGTTGGTGGCCCTCGTCAAGTTCGACGACAACGTCCTTGACTGGAACCAGGAGCGCGAGGACAAGTTCTTCGACAACCTCCAGTCGATGAAGCAGGCGGTTCTTGAATATGTCAACAAGCACGTCAGCAAACAGTCCAAGATCGGCGAGGTCGAGGCGATGAAGGAAGACTTCGAGAAGACGGCCACGCACAAGATCCGCCGTTTCAAGTACAAGGAAGGGGCGCAGAAAACTGGCGAAGGCGCTTCACAGGACTCTGAAAACAAACCCGAAGACAAGGCCTCTTCTCAGAAATAGCCTTTGAGAAAGGGCATCACATAGAAACCGGATCCTTACCAATTCCGCTCGCGGTAAGGGTTCGGTTTGTCGATTACAGGGAGTCCGGAGTCATCCTCTACCTTGACGCAGTCGTGGATGCTGATCTCAGCGTCCGGCTTCCACTTTGAGAAATCATTGCCTTTGATGGTCACATCGCCGCAGAACTGCACGTCAATAACCGGCTGCCCAGGAAACAGCGGCGCATAAGACTTGGAATCAATGAATATGTTGTCAGAGATGTCGAGCGTCCCGACGCTTCTGGCATAGACAATCTGGCTGTCAAAGGTTTCCACGATGTTACCGGTGAAGGTCACGCTGTTGTGGTAGTGGAAGTCATTGCCCCTTGTCTTGGTCGGGATCTCGGGATCGATCTGGAGGATGGCCTGCGGACCGTTTGCCCCGATTGCCAGATCCGTGAACTTGTTGTTTCTAATCACGATGTTCTTTGTCCTTCCGGACTCGTACCAGAAGTTGGCGTCGCCGCTGACACAGATTCCGGACATCTGCGAGGCGAAATCACAGTCCTCCACAAGCACGTCGCCATATGTCGAGAGCAGAAGGCTCCTTGCCCTGTTGTAGCGAACGGTGCAGTTCCGGATCGTGACATCCGCGCCTCTGGAGATGTTCTCAAGGGCGATATTCGTTGGGTTCTCAATTCGTGTCAGATCAAAATCCATCTCGATCAGATAAGCTTTACGATCAGATTTGTCTATCGACTTGATAACGCCTGAACCTATCGGACGGAGATTGGATTTGTCCACGAAACTGATCTTGTCTCCAGCGTCAGCGAATTGATTGCCAACCTGTTGGAAATGACCGAAATGCGCTCGTAAAGTATTCACCGACAGCACCGAGTCCACAAGCATATATATTCCGTGAATGTTGGCGGCATCGTCCAGCATACTCTCTAACAGGCTGTCCTCGATGATTATCTTTCCGTTGCAGCTGACAAAGTGGGTCGCGTCAGCGGAAGTGGTCACCATCCTCGGAGAACCTTCGTGAGCCGCAGTAGAGAAACCTTTCATCGAGATATTCTCTGAATATTCAGCTATCAGTCCCATCCCGCCACTCCGGTAGATGTGGACATTCTCTATGTTTATATTCTTTGATGACAGCACTGCCATCGCCGGGAAACGTCTGTTAAGTCCTGTAGGCCCTTTGTCGTCCCAGACGCTTCCAACAGGCGGAACGTCCCTCGCACTCAGGCGGGTGAACTCGACCACGCCGTCGCCGAAATCCCTGGCTCCCATCTCGCCCGACCAATAGCCGTGGTCGTAGGCGCAGGTGTCGAAGAAAGGTCTGTGGGTCTCCGGGTCGAAAAGGATGCTCTCCCCCATCGGATACTCCCAGTCATAGCCTCCGAAGAAAAGCCTGTCGCCTTCGATGCGGTACTTGGTGTCCGGGAAGACCTTGACAGTGAAGCTTCTGCTGACCGGATCGCTGGAGAGAACCGTCCCTTCGAAAGTCCAAGGATAGTCGTAATCGACCGACACACCCTTGATGGTGACATTGGACGACTCCTTGACGGCGAACGGCACCATGCACCCGTGGAACATGAAGTCGGAGCCGTCGCCTTCGATCGTGACATTCCTCATGTCCTTGATCAGGAAGGCTATGCGCTTGTCACCGCTGTCGTTGTTCGAGAGCGTCAGGAACTCCCGCGTCCCCTGCTCCGGGTAGAACGGGTAGACACCTTTGCCGAAGAGAATCCTCACGTTTCCTTTCGGATTGTCACTCAAGATTTTGGTCACGACAGGCGTGTAGTCCTTGACAGTCTCGTCAAAAGGGATCTCCACCGCCTTGACCGAGCAAGAGGCCATGAGAACCAGTCCCAATGCGGCCACAAAGATTTTGTTAAGCTTGTTCATTATGCGTTTCTGTTTGACATTCCTGGATCGACGACAGCGCCAAGTCCCCGGGCAAAGTAGAGCGAATTTACAACATCTCCGAGACAATCACAACCATTTTTTGAGTTTTTAATATTTATTCCTTCCTTTACGGCAAAGATATAAATCTAATTAAATCATCCGATTATGGTAAACAAAACAAAGTATGACTCTCCCATCGCGGAGATTTTGACGATGAGCCTTGATGGAGTCATCTGCGGCAGCGGTCCAGACACCGATGGTATGACTGTCGGGAACCCGTTCGGTGACAACACCGAGGAGATATGGTAAGGAGGACAACGTTATGAAGAGACTTTCAATTATCTCTGTGGCGGCAATCGCAGCATTGCTGTCTGCATCCTGCAACAAATCTATCGAGACTCCTGTAGTGCCAGTGCCTCAGGGTTCAATCATCCTTGACCTCAACATTTCCGGATTTGACGGTGCCGGGGACACCAAGGCGGTGAAGGCCGACTGGGCAGCCGGAGACAAGCTCAACCTGTGGTTCGACGACTGGAACTATAACGAGAAGGTCAACAACCCGACCCCGGATCTTGTCATTACCTATGACGGGACGAAATGGACTGCCGGCGAACTCGCCGCCGGACGAAGTCTTAGGGCAGGCGGCAAGTTCTCTGTCATGTATGAAGGCTTTAATAACCTGTCCAAATATACGCCTGACTTCTTTTCGATTTCGCAGTTCTTCAGGCCGCATAAAGAATTGTATGCTGTCGGAAGAGTTTATTTCATACCTTTAGTTTTTGAATGTGAAAGAATAGACTATACCTATGCGGACAATAAGTTGTCAGCGACCATATCAGGCTGGAAGACACCTACTGCGCTCAAGGTTTTAGTCAAAGGTCTTAATCCGGCGGAGGCGAAGAGCTATATTCTCCAGACAGCGGATGTAACGACACCGGGGACAGAGATGTATCCTGATTGTATCGGAGGGATAGTTGTTGATGTTTCAGATTATTGTCCAACTTTTAGCCTGTTAGTGCGAGGTAGCAGTGGCTGCATGGGCGGAGTTCCGGATGCGGATGGAGTTGCTTTTTATTATAATAGCTGCGACTTTACCAATGCTGATATCGAGTTCCGGCTTTTCAAGAAGAACGCAAGCGGTAATTTTGAAGGAACTGCCAAAGCACCGAAATTTACCGGAAAGACGCTCGTGACGGACGACAAGAAGACTATCGGTATCGTTATCGACAAGAACAAGTTCGAGTAGTTTCTGGCGGCAATGACCGCCAGACTCCAAGTAGGATTATTCAAACCCGGCGCCACCTACCGAAAGAAGGCGCCGGGTTGTTTCTTTGTGAACTTAGAGATTAGTCGCGTCCTATACGCTGAGCGATGAAATGACCAGCTACAGCGAGGACAAGACCGAGGATGGCGAAGAGCAGCATTCCCCACCAGGGCCAGACGAGGGATAATGAATATGCCGCGTACGCGATGAGAGGGACGGAGATAATGCTGGTCACAAGTCCGGGAACATAGCCTTTGAGGGTTACAGCGCGCACGAGGTTTATCAGGGCGCACACTGAATATGCCATAAAGACAGTCGTCCAGACGAGTTCGGCCCATAAACCGCCGGCGAACAATGCGGCGGTCGAAAGGAGAACCGCAAGGAAACCGGCTCCCGCGGCTATGAGGAATGACTTCATATTCATCCCGGAAAGCCGGAATAGGACATCCAATAAATCCGGATGCAATATCACCGTTATAGCACCCGATAATCCTAAAAATCAAATCTCATAACTCTGAAACAGAAACCTTTTTACTATATTTAAGGTAAATTTGATAATAGAAAATCTATGGATAGGTTAAAAATGCATACACAGGACATGGCGGATGCCAATGCCGAGACGATCGGTAAGTTGTTTCCGAACCGCCTGACGGAGAGGGTTGTAGGAAAGGATATGAATGGCAAGAATATTATCGGGAAAGAAGAATAATATAGTCACGAAAACACTCACTAATAATATGGAATGTCTCAACTTTCATTCTCTGATTATCAGCAAATGCTCAACAAGTTGTTGGGCATTTTGATGCGAAAATAATGGGACGATTCCACCAACCGCTAAAAATGGATAAAATGAAAGAATATATTGACACCAGTCTAAATGTAACTCAGCAAGAAGACATCATAATATATAATACTGATGACGGTCTTTCTTCCGTTGTATTGATCAGTACGGACGGAATGGTTTGGCTAAGTCAGATGCAGATCGCAAAACTTTTTGCCACCTCTAAACAAACCGTCAGTTATCATATATCCAACATATTAAAGGAGAATGAATTGCAAAAAAAAGCAGTTGTCAAAGAAATTTTGACAACTGCTACCGATGGAAAGTCATATCCGGTAGAACACTATTCTCTGGATATGGTGCTGGCCATCGGATACCGCATAAAAGGGGTACGCGGAACGCAGTTCAGACAATGGGCGACCAGAAATCTATCCGAGTATATGGTAAAAGGGTTTGTCATTGACACCGAGCGACTTAAGAATCCTGATGGAAGACCTGACTATTTCGACGAATTGCTCGCAAAAATTCGTGACATACGCGCATCCGAGAAGAGATTTTACCAGAAATTGAGGGATCTATTCAAATTAAGCAGTGACTATGTAGCTGAAGACAAGTCAACGCAGATGTTCTTTGCAGAAACACAAAACAAGTTGCTGTATGCCGTAACATACCACACGGCGGCAGAGATTGTGATGGAAAGGGCTGATGCTCAAAAGCAGAATATGGGACTGACTTCATGGAAAGGGAGCATTGTCCGCAAACAAGATGTCATCATCGCAAAGAACTACCTTTCCAATGAAGAACTTGATAAATTGAACAGGTTAGTTACAATCTTTCTGGAATCTGCCGAATTACGTGTCAAGGAACGAAAAGATCTTACAATTGATTTCTGGAGAAAAAATGTTGACTCCATGCTATCGTTTCAGGGACAAGAGGTTTTATCTGGAAAAGGAAGCATTTCAAATCAGCAGATGGAAAAACAAGTTATGCTTATTTACGATAAATTCGATAAAAGACGCAAAGCGTTTGATGCAGCAGAAGCGGACAGACAAGATATGTTGGAACTTAGAGAATTAGAAGAAAAAATTAAACACCGTTAGTATTTGGCGGATGTAATTCAACTTCAAGATACAACAGTACCAGACTGACGCGGTGAAGAGCACGGTGGCGGTCTTTGCGGGGCAGCCGTATCAGGACGGATTTCTGTACCGCAGGGATTTGTGGAATAAGGACGTCGGGGCTATCACTTATGAGGATGACCACGCCGGCTTCAGAAACGCAGTCAGGACGTAGGCAAGGCGTACCGTGCGGCAAAGAGCATCCAGGATTATGTTTTCACCGACGGCATCGCTGATGACAACAATGAGAAAAAGTTCGTAAGGTCACTTGATCAAGCTACAGAGGTCTGTGTCTATCGAAACTTCCACGTGGTTTCCAGATCCCGACTCCTGTCGGAAATTACTCACCGGATTGGGCGATAGCGTTTAATGAGGGAACAGTGAAGCACGTTTTCTTCATCGCTGAGAGCAAAAGGGGATATGAGTTCTATGGAGATCAGGCCTATCGAGAAAGCAAGGATAGACTGCGCCAGGGCTCTTTTCAACAACTTGAACGGCGCTGATGTCAGGTACGATTGCGTTGATAGTTACGAGAATCTTATCTCGGTGATGCCGAAATAGTGGTTGAAAGCTACCCTATACGCTGAGCGATGAAATGACCAGCTACAGCGAGGACAAGGCCGAGAATGGCGAAGAGCAGCATTCCCCACCAAGGCCTGACGAGGGATAATGAATATGCCGCGTACGCGATGAGAGGGACGGAGATAATGCTGGTCACAAGTCCGGGAACATAGCCTTTGAGGGTTACAGCGCGCACGAGGTTTATCAGGGCGCACACTGAATATGCCATAAAGACAGTCGTCCAGACGAGTTCGGCCCATAAACCGCCGGCGAACAATGCGGCGGTCGAAAGGAGAACCGCAAGGAAACCAACAACAGCGGCAATGACTAACGCTGACATATTCATTCCGGAAAGGCGGAAGAGGATATTCACTAAACTTTGGTGCGCCTCATCCGAGGAAGCGCTATGATGTGATGCCCACCGTCTGGCGGTAAACACCACCTCTAACGCATGGCAAAAGGATACCGCCAGGAGCGGGAGAACTATAAACAGTACTGAAAGCGCACTCATCGTCTCTTACTAATTACAATCATTTGAATAAAAGCGGGGTAAACTGACTGAGATAGACGCGCCAGTTGCGCCAGATGTGGCCGCCGTCGGACTCTACGTAGGAATATTCATAACCAGCGTCATCGAGTTTCTTGCGGAAGTCGGAGTTGGCCTGGTAGAGAAAGTCATCCTTTCCGATGCCGATCCAGAAAAGTGATGGCTTGGTGGCGAAAAGTCTCGCCAGTTTGCCGTCAAAGTCCTCATAGACACGAGATTCCTTTTCCGGGAATATGGCGGCGGAGAACAGGCCTATGTACGAGAATGTGCCGGGATATTCCTTTGAGATGTGGAGGGAATGGAACCCGCCCATTGACAGTCCGGCTATCGCGCGTCCCTCCTTTTTGCGGATTGTACGATAGTGGGAGTCAACATATTCAATGATTTCAGGGAAGGAGGTTTCGTAGGTGCCGTCCATTGTCTTCGGAAGGTTGAACTGTGGCTGGACGAGGCCGTTGGAAGTCTCGCCCGGGGCGGCCTCCTGCGAGGCGTTGCCGTTCGGCATCACCACGATCATCGGCTTCGCCTTGCCTTGCGCGATGAGGTTGTCAAGGATTTGGGAGGCGCGGCCGAGTTCCATCCACGCCTGTTCGTCCCCGCCCATTCCGTGCAAAAGGTAAAGCACAGGGTATCTGGCCTTTCCGTTGTTTTCATAACCTGCCGGAGTGTAGACCGTCATCCTGCGCCTCATTCCAAGCGAAGGGCTGTCATACCAGACCTTCGACACCGTCCCGTGCGGCACGTCACTGACTTTGTAAAGGTCAGCCTGCCCTCCGCTGACAATGAATATGCTCGTGACCGTGGCCACATCCCTTATCTGATAGACATTCGACGGGTCGTTCATACGCTGGCCGTTCACTATGAAAGAGTAGCTGTAAAGCTCCGGTTCAAGAGGGGCACTGGTATATTCCCAGACGCCGTTCTGATTCTGTGTCAGTTCAGCGATGCCTGGGATTTCGAGGTCACCGTTCGGAGTGCTGATTTTCTGTGGCGGCAGAAAGTCGCCGGTCACCTGGACTCTTATTACATTTGGGCCGGAGTACCTGAAAGTCACCGTGTTGTCTTCATTGATTTGAGGGGACACCACCTGCGCCCCGCTCCAAAGCGCCTGCTGCGCGGAAGCGTCCTGAGCCATGGCGGACGCGAGCATAACCATTGCCGCCAGACAAAACAATTTATGAATATGTTGTCTCATAATATGACCTAATGTTTAGAAGCTGTTTACATGGTAGGTTCGACACTTCGGCAGCTCTGTACACCGCAGGCTCACCAACCATATAACGTCAGAATATCAAGATAAAACACAGAGCGGCGAACGCGGCTCCGGCGATCGGGCCGAGGACAGGAACCCAGCTGTAGTTCCAGCCGCTGTCACGCTTAGGGCTCTTGAAAGGAAGAACGGCATGGGCGATACGCGGGGCAAGATCCCTTGCCGGATTGATCGCGTAGCCTGTCGCACCTCCAAGGGACATACCGATCGCCATAATGAGCATTGTGACAGGGAATGAGCCACAGGCGCCAAGTCCGACTTCCGAGGTGTTGCCACTCACGGAGAACATAAGGATGCAGAACACCAGCAGCCAGGTTCCGACGAACTCGCAGAAGAAGTTCCTCGCCGGATTGTAGATGGCCGGCATCGTGCAGAATGTGCCGAGTTTCGTGTCCAGATCGTCAGTGGCATCGTAATGATCCTTGTAGAATGCCCAGACAAGGGTCGCACCGCAAAAGCCACCTAACATCTGCGCGATGATGTAGCCTAAAACCGAAACCCAAGGGAACGAGCCAGCCACGGCCAAACCAATTGTCACGGCCGGATTGAGATGCGCTCCTGAATATGGTCCCGCAATGAAGACTCCGCACATAACGGCGAGGCCCCACGCCAAGGTTATCACTACCCAACCGGCGCCCTTGCCTTTGGATTTCTCAAGGCTGGTGCAGGCGCAGACTCCGTCACCCATAAGGATTAGTACTAGCGTGCCGAGGAACTCGGCGAAATATGGATTCATAATATTCAAAAATTATCTTGGTTTGACTGGTTTGAAGATCAATCTCATCAAAGAGCATTCACTACTTATTGGTTAATGTTCGTCCGATAGCGTCGGCCCATCCGGCTTTGGCCGCCTTGACGGCATCCTCATCCATCGAAGGAGTGAAGACGCTGTCTGCCTCCCATTGCTTCTTCACATCATCAAGGCTCTCCCAGAAGCCGACAGCCAGCCCGGCAAGGTAAGCCGCACCGAGAGCCGTCGTCTCGGTCACTTTAGGCCTTATGACTTTGGCGCCAAGGATGTCGGACTGGAACTGCATCATAAGGTTGTTGCGGGACGCGCCGCCATCCACTTTTAATTCCCCGAGATGGATTCCGGAATCCTTCTCCATAGCCGAGACAATGTCCATTGTCTGGAATGCGATGCCTTCAAGAGCCGCTCTGGCGATGTGTGCCGCCGTGGTTCCACGGGTTATTCCGAATATCCCGCCTTTAGCATACTGATCCCAGTACGGAGCACCAAGTCCCGTCAACGCAGGCACCATATAGACTCCACCATTGTCCGGTACAGAGGCCGCAAGAGCCTCAACCTCAGATGAACTCTTGATGATTCCAAGGCCGTCACGAAGCCATTGAACGACAGAGCCGGCAACGAATATAGACCCTTCAAGGGCATAGTCCACCTTGTCGCCGATCTTCCACGCGATGGTGGCGAGAAGGTTGTTCTTAGACATTATCGGCTTCTCACCTGTGTTCATCAGCAAGAAACAACCTGTGCCGTAAGTGTTCTTGACGGATCCCGGCTCGGTGCACATCTGACCGAACAGGGCGGCCTGCTGGTCACCGGCTATTCCCGCGACAGGAACGTTTCCGCCTAAAAGATCAGTCTCTCCATAAACTTCCGATGAGGATTTGACCTGCGGCATCATCGATGCGGGAATATTCAGAAGATCAAGAAGTTCTCCATCCCATTCCAGTGTGTTGATATTGAACAGCATCGTACGGGAGGCGTTGCTCACGTCCGTGATGTGCTCGTGTCCGCCGGTCAGGTTCCACACCAGCCAACTGTCCACTGTGCCGAAGCGAAGCTTTCCCTGCTCGGCACGCTCACGGGCTCCCGGTACATTCTCAAGGATCCAACGTATCTTCGTTCCGGAGAAATAAGCGTCGATGATGAGGCCGGTCTTGCGGCGGATCATATCCGTCACTCCCGCGGCCTTGAGCGAGTCGCAATATTCAGAAGTCCTTCTATCCTGCCACACGATGGCATTATAAACAGGTTTTCCTGTCTCGGCGTCCCACACGATAGTGGTCTCGCGCTGGTTGGTGATTCCGATGGCGGCGATGTCCGCTCCCCCAAGTCCAAGCGATGTGACCGCCTCAGTCATCATCGCATATTCGGTGGCCCAGATTTCCATCGGATCGTGCTCCACCATCCCCGGCTTCGGGAAATGTTGTGTGAATTCCTTCTGGCGAACAGCCATAGCCTCGCCCCTCTTATTGAAAACAATGGCTCTTGACGAGCTCGTGCCCTGATCAAGGGCAATGACATATTCTTTCATATTCAAGAACTAATCTTCATTAACGTGTTAATAATCCTGGTCACGCCTGCCTGGAAAGCAAGCAGACAAACGATTCCATCATGGCAGTTTGTCCAAACAAAAGTAAAAAAATTTCCAATCAACTCCAACCTTTCCTCTAAAGGTCAATGAATATGCTAATGAATATTCAAGTGCCGGAATATTACGCCCACATTATCCTTTGCCTCTATGAATATGCCACCATAATTCATAGCACTCGCACTCACGGCAACACCTTGCCTCCCAAAACGTTGCCAGATAGGGCTTGAAACACATCTTCATCAATAAAAACGCCATTGATCGTTCCCGTCCTAGATGGTCACTCGCACGGCCGTGATTGATAAAGAACTACTAATCAGCAAGTTACAAAACATTACCCTCCAGCCATGACTGGCAATAATTCGTAACACATTAATAATCAATCAATAAGACTCCGCAATAAGCGATCACTTTGTCGAGAACACTTTGTGACATTTCAGCTTCCGTCGAAGACAAGCAGTAACACTACAGAAGCAATTTTGTGCGATATAGCACCTGTTGCAAGTATAGATTACTACCAAAATTCCCTTGTTCACCTCATTCACTGACATCAGTCATAGCGTACTATTACATTTAGTTGATTTACAGCATACAAATGGATGAACGCTAATCATGCTTTTCAAAACACAACAATAGTCTATTTTTATCGAAGTATACAATATTTCATATTTTTTATGTAAGTTTGTGACAGACACTAATATTGAAGCCAATAAAAAAGGCGAGGAATAACTTCCCCACCTTGGATGTTTTCACAACGGAATAATCCTTATTGTGATTTGCTTCAGATGCGACAAATATATGTTTTTTTTAGGTAAAAACAAAATTTTAACTACAATGAAAAAAATACTTGGTCTAGACTTGGGTACAAACTCAATTGGATGGGCACTGATCAATGTGTCCCAAAATGATGATGGGGAAGAATCCTTCGAGAACATCGCAATATCGGGTTCTCGCATTATCCCTATGGACCAAGCTTCTATCGGTGATTTCAATAGAGGCAACACTATATCACAAACCAAAGAAAGGACACAACACCGAGGTACACGCAGACTGTACGAGCGTGGACATTTAAGACGTGAACGTATGAACCGTGTCCTATCAATCTTAAATTTTTTACCGGAACATTACAAAATATGCTTGGATGAATATGGAAAGATTAAGCCAGATTTGGAGCCTAAAATAGCGTGGAAATTAAATTCTTGTCAGCATTATGAATTTCTATTTATGAAATCATATAATGAAATGTTGCAAGATTTCAAGAAATGTCATCAGACATTATTAGAAAGCGGGAAAAACATCCCCTATGACTGGACAATCTATTATTTGAGGAAAAAAGCGTTGAGCCTACCGGTCTCAAAATATGAATTAGCTTGGATATTATTGAACTTCAATCAAAAGAGAGGCTATTATCAGTTACGGGGAGAAGATGTTTCTGAGAATACACAAAAAGCAGAAGAATACTACTCGCTTAAAGTTGTTGATTTAATAGAGACCGGTGAAAAGAAAGGAAAGGATCTTTGGTATAATGTAGTGTTAGAAAACGGATTTATCTATAGAAGGACATTCCCAGAAAAACCTGACTGGATCGGTAAGGTAAAAGATTTCATTGTAACCACAGATTTAGAAAAAGACGGAAAGCCCAAAGTAGATAAAGAAGGAAATATCAAGAGATCCTTCAGGATGCCTAAAGAAGATGATTGGGGATTGTTGAAGAAAAAGACCGAAGCAGATATTGACAAAACCAATAAAACAATAGGCGAATATATTTACGATGCCTTACTTGCTGAATTTGAATGCAAGGTAAGAGGTAAACTTGTCGGAGTTGTTGAGAGGAAATACTACAAAGCAGAACTGGCAAGGATTTTAGAGGCACAGAAGAAATTTATTCCCGAACTCAACGATATAGGTCTGTACGAACGATGCATAACTGCTTTATATCCCAATAACACCGCTTATCGCAATAGTATAGCAAGCAGGGATTTCACTTATCTTTTTGTTAATGATATTCTCTTCTACCAGAGACCACTGAAAAGTAAAAAATACCTAATCAATGATTGCCCGATGGAAAGTAGGCACTACATAGATAAGGGAACTGGTGAATGCGTGACAATACCGTTAAAATGCATCGCAAAGAGTAATCCTCTGTTCCAAGAATTCCGTTTATGGCAGTTCATTACAAATCTAAGGATATATGAAAGAGAAAGAAAGATTGACGATAGTATAAAAGAAAATATAGATGTCACATCTCAGTTCTTACCGAATTATACCTCATACTCAAAATTATACGATTGGCTTAACAACAAGCAATCTATTAATCAGAAAACTTTTCTCTGCTATCCAGAATTCGGGCTGCCCCAATCGGCAAGAGACACTTATCGTTGGAACTATGTTGAAGAGAAAGATTACCCCTGTAATGAGACACGTTCATTAATGTTGAAATATCTGTCAAAGGCAGGTGTCCCTTCTGAATTTCTCACATCGAATACAGAAAGAGAATTATGGCATATTCTATATTCTGTAGAAGATAAGATAGAAATTGCCAAGGCTTTGTCTTCATTCGCGAAAAGACATTTTTTAGGAGACGCTTTCGTGGAAGTATTCAGAAGAATCCCTTCTTTTAAGAAAGACTATGGCGCATATTCGGAAAAAGCCATAAAAAAACTTCTTCCATTAATGAGGATGGGGCAATATTGGAAAGAAGATTCTATTGATTCCAATACCCATGAAAGGATCAACATGATTCTTACTGGAGAATATGATGAAAGAATCAGGAATCGCGTCCGCGAAAAATCTATTGGATTAAAAGATATTCATGATTTTCAGGGTTTGCCAGTATGGCTTGCCAATTACATTGTGTATGATAGGCATTCTGAGGCCAAGAGTATTGTAAAATGGTCTGGGCCAGATGACATCGATGTTTATCTTAATTCATTCAAACAGCACTCATTACGTAATCCCATTGTGGAAAGTGTGATTCTTGAAACTCTTCGCACAGTACGAGACATCTGGAAGGCCGAAGGACAGATTGACGAAATTCATATTGAACTGGGAAGAGAACTGAAGAATTCTGCGGACAAAAGGAAAAGGATCTCAAATCAAATATTGGAGAACGAGAATACCAATTTAAGGATAAAGGCTATGCTGCAAGAGTTCTTGAATCCAGAATATGGTATAGAAAATGTACGCCCAAATTCTCCAAGCCAGCAAGACCTATTACGCATATATGAAGAAGCTGTACTAGACAACACTGATGTTCCTGATGACATTCAGCAAATCTTGGGCAAATTCAGCAAATTGGATGACGCCAAGCGTCCCACACCTTCTGAGATGCTGAAGTACAAAGCTTGGTTGGAACAAAAGTACAGGTCTCCATATACAGGTGCCATAATTCCACTGGGCAAGCTATTCTCTCCTGAATATGAAATTGAGCATATCATTCCACGGGCTGTATATTTCGATGATTCTTTCAGCAATAAGGTTATATGTGAATCAGAAGTTAACAAACTGAAGGATAATATGCTTGGATATTCCTTTATTAAAAAGCATCAAGGAGAGATCGTGACATTAAATGGAGGCAAGACGGTCAAAATCTTATCTGTTGAAGCTTATGAAAAGTTTGTCCAAGACAACTATTCAGGAAAGAAGAGTATAGCCAAAAAGAGAAACCTATTGTCGGAGAATATTCCTGAAAAATTCATTCAGAGACAGCTGAACGACAGTAGATACATCAGTAAAGTCATCAAGACTCTGCTTTCAAATGTCGTCAGAGTGGAAGGTGAGCAAGAGGATATCTCCAAGAATGTCATAACTTGTACAGGAAGTGTGACAGATCGGTTGAAAAAAGATTGGGGAATAAACAAGATTTGGGACGAAATCATTATGCCAAGATTCAAGCGTATGAATGATGTTATGCAAACCAATGGTTTCGTTGCGGTTAACGCAAACGGAAAGGAAGTGCCGACCGTGCCAATCTCATATCAACGTGGTTTCAACAAAAAAAGGATAGACCATCGCCATCATGCAATGGACGCTATTGTAATTGCCTGTGCCACAAGGAATATAATCAGTTATCTCAACAACGAATCAGCATGTAAGGGTGCCAGAATCAGCAGGTATGACCTTCAACGACTTCTATGTGATAAGGTTCATGATGGACGTAAAAGAGATTATAATTGGGTAATCAGGATGCCTTCGAATACATTTGTCAAAGAAGTAAAGAGTTCTTTGAGAGATATCATAGTCAGCTTTAAGCAGAACATCAGGGTAATCAACAAATCATCAAACAAATACGAAGTAATAAAGGATGGCAAAAAGATAAAAGTAGCTCAAGTAAAAGGCGATAACTGGGCGATCAGGAAGTCTCTGCACAAGGATACTGTTTATGGTGAAGTAAACTTAAGACGACAAAAGAACGTGTCTATCAATGAAGCGCTTAAGAATCCTTCATGTATTGTTGATAAGGTTATAAAGAATGAAGTATTATCCGATCTTAATAAGGGGTATAATTTAAAGGAAATAAAATATAATTTAACTCGATCACATCCTGATATATCTTCCATGGCTGTTTATTACTACACTGGCGACTCTAAAGATAGATTTTTCGCAGTAAGGACCACTTTGGACGAGAGCTTCACTAAAGAGGTTATAGAAAGTAGTATAACCGATTCCGGAATTCAACACATCTTACTGAAACATTTGGAATCAAATGATAATAAGCCTACTATAGCATTCTCTCCGGATGGGATAGACAAGATGAATGCAAATATCGTTGATCTAAATAATGGAATGTACCACAAACCAATACGCAAGGTTCGTAAATATGAGAAAGCGGATAAGTTTGCAATAGGAGAATCAGGATGTAAGTCCAAGAAATTTGTTGAGGCAGACAAAGGGACTAATTTATTCTTTGCGATTTACCAATCCGAAGGCAAGCGGACCTTCGCTACCATCCCACTTATCGATGTAATCATGAGAGAAAAGAATGGAGAGCATCCCGTCCCTGATGTTAACGCCAACGGAGATAAGCTCCTGTTTTATCTCTCTCCTAATGATTTGGTCTATGTCCCGACAGCTGATGAAATCGAGTCTGGACATATTAATGATGTTATTGACAAGGATCGTATTTATAAGATGGTATCATCTTCTGGAAGGCAATGTTTTTTTGTTAGTGAGACTATGGCTGTTTCTATCGTTGATAAGAAAGAATTTTCCCCTTTGAATAAGATGGAAAGAGCCCTCTCAGGAGAAATGATAAAGGATATATGCATTCCTATTAAGGTTGATCGATTAGGTCGGATAACAAATATCATAGATAGTATAAAATGATTAAACGATCCTTATATTTCGGAAACCCAGCATACCTTTCATTAAAGTCAGGGCAATTGGTAATCAAAAGGCCTGGGTCAGATGGTGACATGCCAGATTTTGACAACCCTAAAACATTCACGGAGACCGTGAAAACAATTCCGATAGAAGAGATTGGGGTTGTCGTTTTGGACAATCAGCAAATAACTGCCACAGAGGGTCTATTGGAGGCCCTACTTGAAAACAATTGTGCTGTTGTGACATGTGATTGTAGGCATATGCCAGTAGGGTTATTGCTTCCATTGTACGGCAATACTATTCAAACAGAACGATATTCGGAGCAAATCAATGCGTCTTTGCCACTGAAAAAACAATTGTGGCAACAGACCGTACAAAGTAAGATCAAGAATCAAGCGGCTGTCCTTAAATATTCCACAGGTTTTGAAGCCAAGAATATGTTGGCTTGGGCAGAAACAGTCAGAAGCGGTGATACTGGTAACCTTGAAGGACGCGCTGCAGCATATTACTGGAAGACGGTCTTTGTAGATAATCCCAAATTTGTCAGAGATGGCAATGGTGTTGTAAATACAATGCTTAATTATGGTTATGCCATCTTGCGGGCAATAGTAGCCAGAGCATTAGTTGGTGCGGGCTTACTGCCGACATTAGGTATACATCACCACAACAGGTACGATGCATATTGCCTGGCTGATGACATAATGGAACCATATCGGCCTTATGTAGATAAGCAAGTAATTGATATTATAGGAAGTGGCATACCAGAGGAATTTGACACTAATATAAAAAAGATTTTATTAGAATTACCTGTAAAAGAAGTATGTTTAGGCGGGACTAGAAGGCCATTGATGATAGCCGTCAGTCAAACAGTATCTTCACTGCAGAAATGCTTCTCTGGACAACTAAGAAAATTGACCTTCCCTGAAATGGAATAAATGGAAAGGTTTAATGAATATAGAATCATGTGGGTATTAGTATTCTTTGATCTTCCTACTGACACAAAAAAGGAAAGGAAGGATGCTGCCGCATTCAGAAAACGCTTGATAGAAGACGGATTCATAATGTTCCAGTTCTCCATCTACATGAGACATTGTCCATCTTCTGAAAATGCACAAACACATATCAATAGGGTAAAGTCTTTTTTGCCTGATTTGGGACAGGTTGGGATCCTCTGTATCACAGACAAACAATTTGGCAACATGGAACTATATTCTGAACATAAACCCAAAGAAACACCAAATTTATTCGTCCAGTTGGAATTATTTTGAATCTGAATTCCGCCACAAACAAAATAAAATCCAGCATTTCCATGCTGGATTTTATTTTTCGGCAACAACAGCTATAGCATTGTGTTACAAGTTATTATCTATAACAGGTTGTTATCATTCTGTCAAAGATAATAAATCTGAAAGCAAATCACAACATCATTTCTAATATTTCACATTATGGAAAAGTTGTTATCATTCTGTCAAAGATAATAAATCTGAAAGCAAATCACAACTCGCTCCTTTTAAAGGAGCCACCATCCGAAGTTGTTATCATTCTGTCAAAGATAATAAATCTGAAAGCAAATCACAACTATCTTGACTACGCGAACGAGAGTTGGGTGGTTGTTATCATTCTGTCAAAGATAATAAATCTGAAAGCAAATCACAACTAACCGAGCACACAGACGCCTCTTTTTGGAGTTGTTATCATTCTGTCAAAGATAATAAATCTGAAAGCAAATCACAACGAAAAGGATAACCCAAATGCTGATAAAGAGGTTGTTATCATTCTGTCAAAGATAATAAATCTGAAAGCAAATCACAACAAACGTAACGAGAAGCACCGCCGCAACGGTGTTGTTATCATTCTGTCAAAGATAATAAATCTGAAAGCAAATCACAACCAGATCTTCAAGAACATGTACCGTCTCTTGGTTGTTATCATTCTGTCAAAGATAATAAATCTGAAAGCAAATCACAACCAACTCGGCCTTATAGATAGGCTGATCGCCGTTGTTATCATTCTGTCAAAGATAATAAATCTGAAAGCAAATCACAACGTTTTTGCACATTACAATTACTTGGCCGATGTTGTTATCATTCTGTCAAAGATAATAAATCTGAAAGCAAATCACAACCGGAAATTCTAATTCTCATAACTTTGTTTGTTGTTATCATTCTGTCAAAGATAATAAATCTGAAAGCAAATCACAACCCATGTGTCAAAAAACGTTTAAGCATTTCGGTTGTTATCATTCTGTCAAAGATAATAAATCTGAAAGCAAATCACAACATCAAGTCACTAAAAGGCCTTCAGATAATGTTGTTATCATTCTGTCAAAGATAATAAATCTGAAAGCAAATCACAACGGCAACAGTTGCCGTTGCAGTTACAGCGTTGTTGTTATCATTCTGTCAAAGATAATAAATCTGAAAGCAAATCACAACTGCTGATGGTGTTGGAATGCTTAAATATGTGTTGTTATCATTCTGTCAAAGATAATAAATCTGAAAGCAAATCACAACCGCATTATGTAAAATGGCAGCATACAAACACAGCCATGGACAAAGTGGTGATTTAGAGTATGTCGCATATAGCGCAAGAAAGCATATCTGGTATACAACTTCATCCATACAGGCATAGAGACATTGCTGTGTGCCACCCACCATTCTGCAATATGACATTCTTTATCCTAAAAAAAAGGTTGACCATATTCAGGCTTGAAGAGTTGGAAGCCAGTGGTGAGCGATTCGACCACACCGCAGACTCATAGGTGCGCGAATATTCTCACACCGGGAAAAGCAACCTGCTGGATGTCAGACAAATGAGGTTTTAGGTGCGCATGGTTGCTCACTCGTAAAGGATCGGGAAACCATCAGACTTTGTGGGACAGGAAACGTACCGCGGAGGGCCTTTTCGTGTACCTAACGCAATAAATCACGCCATTGGTACAGGGAACATACTTCCCGTGTACCAATTTAAGCCATCTGGCTCGGGTCGGGGGGAAGAACGCCGTGGCTGGACATTTGACAATGCTCGTCCTTCCATATTCTTCAGGGAATCACTTGAAGTACTCTTACGACTGTAAACATCTTACAAAATGCGTTCAGTCGCACCAAGCGCCTATGCCCCCCCAGACTGTCTGAAAAGTCTCGGCGAGAGTTGAAAAGTCTGTACCCCTATACAGGGGCGACTACGAATTCTCAATCCTCACTGGGGGCACTTTTACTTTTAAGACAGTCTCCCCCAGAAGCCATATCGGGCTGAAAAACTCGAAAGCGATAGGGCAAGATTTCACGGCAAAGTACAATGAGTGCTTCTATCCAACTATGGGCTGAAAGCGTTTCGTAATCGCCACAACATTCTTAAGCCTGCATTTACGGTTCACGTCAGCCAGCTTTGACGTAAGGTTCAGACATCTCATTCAGATTCAGGGCAGATCTATCGGGTGCGCAAATGTAGGTTGGGCACCCGAGGTTAAATCCTGATTTGGATCCGGGTGTGTAAAGCCTCTTATCGCACCTGAATCAAAACTGCGAAATATTCTTCTGTACCTTGTCTTTCAGAGTGCCTTATAACGGATGAACTCAATGAACTTTAAGTCATTGACATATGACTTATCAGACATAAGCATAGTTAGGTAGTAATTGGTTAAACATCAATACTATAAGATAAAGTCAACTCGCATATAGTTCCTTATATTTTTCTGTGGGCGACATTTTCGGCCTCAAGCGTTGCCCGAGAGGGTTAGACGTGGGCGACAGGCGACATTTCAAGCAGATTACATCGCCCGAGAGGGCTAAGAAGAGATCCGTGGCAACATTTTAACGTGATTTCGTTGCTAAAGAGGAACGAAAAAAGACCGCAGGAAATCTGCGGTCTAAAATATTGTCAGCCAAAATTGGCTTCACATAAACTTGGGATTAGGCCTCGGCCTCAACGGTTACCTTTACGGTGGCCTTGACAGCCTTGTAGCACTTGACAGAGCCTTCGTACTCGCCTACGGTCTTGATCTCACCGAGGGTGATGTTCTTCTTGTCAACCTCAATACCGGCGGCCTTGAGAGCCTCTTCGACCTGAGCGGTGGTGACAGATCCGTAGATCTTGCCTGACTCGCTGACCTTTACGGTCACCTTAACCGGTGTGGCCGCGATCTTGGCTGCGAGAGCCTCGGCGTCAGCGATGAGCTTGGCCTCTTTGTGAGCCCTCTGGCGCTTTGTCTCCTCAAGCTGCTTAAGAGCGGATGGAGTGGCGGCGCAAGCGAATCCCTGAGGGATAAGATAGTTGCGGCCGTAACCTGACTTTACCTCTACCACATCTCCGGCCTCGCCGAGATTGGCAACTTCTTTCTTCAAAATGATCTTCATAATCTCGCTCTCCTATTATTTAAGAAGGTCAGTTACATAAGGAAGCAGAGCAAGGGAACGGGCCCTCTTCACTGCCTGAGCGACTTTCCTCTGGAACTTCAGAGAAGTACCGGTGATACGGCGAGGGAGAATCTTACCCTGCTCGTTGAGGAACTTCTTAAGGAACTCAGCGTCCTTGTAATCAACATACTTGATGCCTGCCTTCTTGAAACGGCAGTACTTCTTCTTCCTAACCTCTACTGTAGGAGGATTGAGATAGCGGATTCCAGCGTTCTGTGCGTCATTCTGTGCCATAATTCATTCCTCCTTGATTATGCGTTTTCCTCTGTTTTCTCTTCAGCGGCTACCGGAGCCTCAGCCGGAGCCTCCTCTGCCTTAGGAGCGGCAGGCTTGTTCCTGTTCTCCCTTCTCTTCGCGGCGTAAGCCTCGGCGTGCTTGTCAAGAGCCACGGTAAGGAACCTGATGATCCTCTCATCACGGAAATACTGGGTCTCAAGGTTGGCGATGAAGCTTGGCTCAGCCTTGAACTGGATAAGATAATAGAATCCTGAGGTCTTGTGCTGGATTGGATATGCCAGCTGACGAAGTCCCCAGTCCTCCTCGTACACTACCTCGCCACCATTGTCGGCGATCAGTTTTGTGTACTTGGCAACCGCTTCCTTCATCTGTTGTTCAGACAAAACGGGAGTTGCGATGAAAACGGTCTCGTACTGTTTTAACATTTGACTTAATTGTTTAATAATAAATAAATTGCAATCCTTTCGGGGACGTATGCCAACCCAAAAGGACTGCAAATATAGTCAATTATCTCAACTTTCGCAAATTAGCGGTCAAATCGCATTTGAATATTCATACAAAATCCGCGAATATGTCCGGCGCTTCGGCAAGCTCAGCGTCAGAAATGACTATTGCCGCCAACCTCATAGTGAGGAAAACTACTTTTCAGGAATATTCTCAAGCACTGCGACGAGGAACTTCCAGGTCTCGGCGACGGAAGCGATGTTCACGCGCTCGTCCGGAGAGTGAGGATAGAGGATGGTAGGTCCTATGGAAACCATCTCCCAGTTCGGATACTTGGCTCCCATAATGGCGCACTCAAGTCCTCCGTGGGTGGCAGTGATCTTGAGTTCCTTTCCGAAGAGGCTCTTGAAGGTGTCCTCCAGAACCTTGATCATCGGAGTGCCGAGTTTCGGAGCCCAACCGCTGTAAGCGCCTGATGTCGAATATTTCGCGCCGGCGAGCTCAAAGACGTAACGGATCGAGTCAGCGAGATACATCTTGGCGGCGTCGATCGAGCTGCGGGTCAGAGAATGAACCGTAAGATGTCCTTTCTGTGTGCGGACGATAGCCATATTGGTAGAGGTCTCGGTCAGGCCAGGAAGAGTGTCGCTCATCCTCTGGACTCCGTGAGGGCAGGCAAGGATGGCCTTGACAGCCTTGCCGATCACCTTAGGGCTGATGTAACGGGCAGCCGGAGCGCTCTGCTTCTCATAGATGAGAATCATATCCGGGTCTGAGTACTGGTACTCGAACTTGGACTCCTCGAACTTCTTCTCAACGAGAGCCTTGACCTTGCGCGAGTCCGCTGACGGGACGAGGATCTCGGCCTCGGCCTCGAACGGGATGGCGTTGCGGAGGGATCCACCGGTGATGGACGCGACCTTCACGTCATATTCAGAGATTACGGCTTCGAGAAGACGGCAGATGATCTTGTTGGCGTTGCCCCTGAAGAGGGAAATGTCCATTCCGGAGTGTCCGCCCTTGAGTCCCTTGACGGTGATCTTGTAGCCGACGAATCCTTCAGGAGTCTTATATGTTCTGTAAGCGAAGTCAGCCGCGCCGTCAACTCCACCGGCGCAACCGGTGCAAAGCTCGCCTTCCTCCTCAGAGTCAAGGTTCAGAAGAATGTCTCCCTTTAATATTCCGGCCTTGAGCGAGTTGGCACCGGTCATGCCGGTCTCCTCATCGTAGGTGATGAGAGCCTCAAGCGGGCCGTGCTTCAAAGTCTTGTCCTGAAGAACGGAAAGAGCGAGAGCGACTCCGATTCCGTTGTCGGCTCCGAGGGTAGTTCCCTTCGCGGTCACCCACTCCCCGTCTATCTCGGTCTCGATAGGATCAGTGAGGAAGTCGTGCTTCGTGTCAGCGGTCTTCTGCGGAACCATGTCCATGTGGGCCTGCATTATCACTCCCTTGCGGTTCTCGTAGCCTGGAGTGGCCGGAACTGTGAATATGATGTTGCCGGTGTCGTCCTTCTTCACGTCAACACCGTGTTCTTTTCCCCAGCCCAGGAGATAGTCCTGAACCTTGCCTTCGTGCTTTGAAGGACGAGGAACCCTTGTCAGGCCGTAGAAGTTCTCCCAAACGGCCTTTGGCCGCAAATCTTTAATTGTCATAGCGTTACTTATTAATATGTGAATATTTGAAAATTATTTCGAAAGCGGGAAATAGCCCTCCGTTCCGAGCTGGTAGACAGCGATCCTGTCCTGAAGGAGGGATGTCACACCGTCGGAGAGGCGTACCGTGCAGATGGCCGGGATCCTGTAGATGGCCACATTGGTCTTGGACTGGACAGCCTTGCCTTCAGCCTCCCCTATGGGCTGAGGAATAACCTCAAGAAGGTAAGGCTTACCGGACATGTTGTCGGCGGAGACCACGCCATCGGTGTCGGAAATTCTGAATGCCACATAGGTCTGGGATTTCCTGTCCTTCACCGGAACCACGTCACATTTCAGCTTCTGGGTCTGGAAATCGCTGTAACCGATGAACATCGACATGTATTCCTTCTCCAAGGCGGAGATCTCGGCAAGGGCGGCGCCCATGGCCTCGCCGCTGTAGGTCGCGTCGGTGTCGCCGGTGACGATCTGAACCCTCTTCTGACGAAGGTTGAAGATCATGTCGGCGGCTTCCTTAGCCCTCTGTTCCAAGGACTTCTGGACAACCATATTCTGCTGCACGGCGATGCGGTTGTAGGATGCGTCTTCCTTTACTCCGCGGTAAAGCGTGGCGGCCTCGGATGTGAGGTTAGAACTTACACCCTTTCCGTTGAAATCAGCCCCGGCCTGCGTGGTGAACCTCCACTCGGCGCTCTCACCGAAACTTCCGTCATTGACCGCGATAAGCCCCTGGGAGGTAAGCGAAAGGAAAGACTGTGTGGCCTTGTCAGGATTGACATAGTAGCGGAAATTCTGGTCGGCCTCGATGTACGGGGTCATACGGACCGTGCTGAGCGTGCAGGTGGTCTGGTCGGCCTGACGGGCGTCAACGCCAAGATATTTCTGGGCGTACTTGGCGTAAGGGCCTGCATAGAAATATTCACGGACGGCCTCCACCTCGATCGTGATGGTGGTCTGAGGAAGGGCGTAGGAAACGGTTCCCACGGGGTTCTGGGCCGAGATTCTTCCCTCCGGCAGCAAAGCGGCGGCAAGACAGAGAAGCGATACTGTGCGGTAATTCTTCATATTCATAAAATTTTTGTCATTTCCATCTTTTGTGCGTCCAGAGGTAGTTCTCCGGGTGTTTTTCCAAATCGGCCTGAAGCAGGCTGTAATATTCCTGCATTATCGAGTGAGGGGTCATCGTCGAGGCGTCGCGGCAGATTTCCTTGAATGTCCATTCGTAGTGTCCTCGGGAGACCGGGATCAGGCTCATGTAGAACACGCTGTAATGCAGCTTGTGGGCGATTGACGCTCCGCCGAGCATCGTCCGGGTCGGCTGGTGCATGAAATCGACAACATCGTTCACAGTGGAGTTCCGGTAGGGGCACTGGTCGGTCGGGATTATATAGATTTTCTTGTCCTCCTTATGAGACAAGGCGAAACGCAGGAGGTTAACGGAGCTGACGTAGCCGGTGTAGCCGTCCCGCAGCACCGGAGCGCAGCGGTTGACACGCATAATCTCGTCCCACATCCTGCTGCTCAACGGCTTATAGACGGCGATTACATTATTTACGTTCATCACCGATTGTTCCCGGTTTGGACGGTAGTCGTAATTCAGGCAGCCTCCGGTCAGTTCCCAGTTGCCGAAATGGCTGTTGAGCACGACAACTCCGGGACTTTCCGCAAGCGCGGCCTCAGCGGCTTCGATGTTAGTATATTCCACCAGACGTTTCCTGTGCAGCCTTTCCGGATTGCGGCATCCGCCGAACCAGATCGTCTCTGCTATCACCTCGCCGAAATGCTTGTAGAACGCATTGGAGATTTGCTTCAGCTCCTTGTATTTCTTGTCAGGGAAAGCGCGGGAGAGGTTGATCATCACGACATCACGCCGATAGTGCATCACATCACGCAGCAGCCAGGCAAAGAAGCCCGCCCACGCGTAATGGAATCCCAGCGGAAGCGCCGAGATCACCCTCAGAAGTCCTTGCATCAGTTTCGTCAAAATCTTCATCTTTCTACAATCTGTCGCACATCAGGCAAATATAATGAAAGAGGAGGTCAATATGAAATTTAATTGAGGTCAGGACCCATCATATTTCCAACCATTCCACCTCGCCGCCCCAGATTGACAGGAAACGCAAGAAGTCCGCGCCTGAGATCACGACGCTGGCCGTGTTCTCGCAAGGGTGGAAACTTATCTTGTCCGCCGTGCGTAATGCACTGTCAATGTAATATTTGACCCTATGTCCGTTCGGGAATAGTTCCTTGGGATCCGCATCCTTTGGATTGATGTCGTTGATGAGTCCGAAGGCCGACACCGACCCCGGATGCAGATCAAGGCATCGAACCATCCTTTCCTCCGACGCGAAAGACAGCTTTCCCTGCTTCAGCATATGCTCCATACTATGAATGTCGAGCGTCTTGTGGCATTCCATGCTGACAAGGTAGTGCCGGTTTCCCTTATGGTTCCGAAAGAAAAGGTTCTTGCAATGCGTCGCCTCGGGGATATTCCCCCAATACGTCAGGCACTCCTCCACCGTGCACAATGCCGGATGCTCGTACAACTCATAATCAATATCATTGGCCTTAAGGAAGTTCAGCACTTTGCTCCTCAGCCGGCCACGTTCCAATTCATCGATTTCCATCTGCGTTTCTGTTTTGGGTGTAAATTTAGGCAATTTTTCGGTTATGGGAACGAGAACTCAGAATCGGCGTACCTAGATTCCTCGTATTTCCGAATCTTTCGCCTGACTGACACCTTGGGGATATGACTGTCAGATAAATGATAATTTACGTGCTAGCTGAGCACAGATTAGGGACAAGGCCTATCGGCATGAGTTCGGAAGAATAGACAAAATAACCGCCATTTCTTGCCGTTATCGGCAAGAAATCCTATATTTGTATCGGCATATGCTATTTTCCGTGCCGTAGATTATGGATTACGTCTCAACTAAAGAATATGCAGCGGCACACGGTGTCGCCGAACGCACAGTGAGGAACTACTGTGTTCAAGGTAAAATTGCCGGAGCACAGCTTGTCGGCAAAACGTGGAGTGTGCCAGCCGAGGCTCCACTCCCTCAGCGCAAGAATGCAAAAAACAGGATATCTCCCCTTTTGAAGACATTGTGCGAGCAAAAAGACTCCGGAATCAAAGGCGGAATATATCACCGCACTCAAATTGACCTGACATATAATTCAAACCATATCGAAGGTAGCCGGTTAACAAAAGAGCAGACTCGATACATATTCGAGACTAACACGATTGGAATCACGGAAAATGCTGTGAAAGTGGATGATATCATTGAAACCACCAATCATTTCCGCTGCATCGACTTTATAATTGACCACGCGAAAGAGCCATTGACAGAAAGTATGATAAAACAACTTCACCGGTTGCTGAAAAGCGGGACTTCGGACGCATCGAAATCCTGGTTTACGGTCGGTGAATACAAACGGATACCTAACGAGGTTGGAGGAATGGAGACGACCTCACCACAGAATGTAGGGCATGAACTGCGTGCATTGTTAAAAGAATACAGAGGGAAAAAGGTAATTCTGTTTGATGATATACTTGGCTTTCATCAGCGTTTTGAAGCAATACACCCCTTTCAGGATGGTAATGGCAGAGTCGGACGCCTGATAATGTTCAAGGAATGTCTTAATCACGACATTGTTCCGTTCATTATTACAGACGAACTGAAAATGTTCTATTATCGTGGATTGCACGAATGGAAAACAATTCCCGGGTACCTTACAGATACCTGTCTGACAGCACAAGACTATTACAAGAAACTCCTTGACTATTTCAGTATCAAATATTGAAGCTGATTTCATGAATATTCTGTATAAAGCTCCTAAAAAATCACTATTTTTGTTATTTTGGAAACCTCGGAAAAATAATGTAATTACACAAAAATTAATATGAGACATCTTAGGGTGCCGAACATAACAGTAAACTAATGAATACAGCGCAATACAACCACCTGTTCTCTTTCATCTGGAACATCGCCAATGATGTTCTGGTACACGCATTCGAGAAAGGAGATTACAAGAAAATCATAATGCCGATGACGGTTCTCCGCCGTCTTGACATTCTGCTGGAGCCGACAAAAGACGCGGTTCTGGAACGCAAAAAAGCCTTGGATGCTGCCGGCATTTCCAATCAGGAACCAGTTCTATTTCAGACCACTGGCTACCCTTTCTGCAACACATCACGTTTTACGATGAAGAAACTGAAGGCCGAAGTTGATCCTAAACGCCTGAAGATGAACTTTATCGAATACCTTAACGGCTACAGTAAAGACGTTCAGGACATCATAGACAAATTCCGTCTTCGTCAGCAAGTGGATAACCTTACTGATGCAGAGCGTCTTGGTTCGATTATAGACAAGTTCACCGACAGCACCATCAACCTCAGTATAAAGCCTGTTCTGGATGAAAAAGGAAATGAAATCCTTCCAGCCCTCGACAACCATATGATGGGAACCCTCTTTGAGGAACTTCTTCGTAAGTTCAACGAGGAAAACAACGTCACCGAAGCCGGAGAGCACTTCACACCAAGAGACTACGTGAAGCTGTTGGCTGACCTCGCCATACTCCCTGTGGCAGACCAGATTGAAGATAGCACCTACAGCATCTACGATGGAGCCTGCGGTACCGGCGGCATCCTGACCATCAGCGAAGAGGAAATGAAGCGGATGGCAAAAGAACGGGGTCGAAAAATCAACATCAACATTTTCGGACAGGAACTTCAGCCGGAAACATTCGCCACTTGCAAAGCAGACCTTATGATTTCCGGTGAGTGCCGTTCTTTCAACTACATTCTCAACGGTTCATCACGCCAGTACATAGCATTCGGTTCCACAATTTCGGAAGACGGTCACAAAGGTGAGACATATGACTTCTGCATTTCGAATCCCCCGTTCGGCACTCCTTGGAAAGAGGACCTGAAGAAATGGGGACTTGCCGATAGTGAGAAAAAGAAAATATCCGACCCTCGTTTTAAGTTCGTCTATGATGATAATCCGGATTTCAATGTGATTCCAGGCATCGGCGACCCGCAGATGCTCTTCCTTGCGAACAATGTAAGCCGTATGAAGCACGGTACAAAACTGGGTACACGCATTGTCGAGGTTCATAACGGATCGTCGCTCTTCACCGGCGATGCCGGTGGCGGAGAAAGCAATCTGCGCAGATTCATCATTGAGAATGATATGCTGGAAGCCATCATCGCGATGCCGGAGAAAGACTTCTACAATACAGGCATCGGCACTTACATCTGGATTGTCACCAACCGTAAAGAGGCTCGCAGGAAAGGCAAAGTCCAACTCATCAATGCCACAGCCATCAAAACGCCTTTGCGCAAGAATCTCGGAGAGAAGAACTGCGAGACCAACGATGATGACCGCAAGAAGATCCTCGATCTGCTTATGGCGTTCGAAGAGAATGAATATAGCAAAATCTTCCCCAACGAAGAATTCGGTTACTGGGAAGTCGAGCTCTTCAAGCCGACAAAAGACGAAAGCGGCAATGACATCAAGGACAAGAAGGGCAAAGTAAAGATGGCTAAAATCAAAGGCGAGGTGGAGCAGATTCCATTTACCTATCCCGGTGGCATTGAAGCATTTCACAAGAACGAAGTTCTCCCCTACGAGCCGGAAGAAGCCTTCGGAGAACCGACGATCGGATATGAACTGAGTTTCACGAAATACTTCTATAAACCCGTGCAGCTCCGTTCCATTGCGGAAATAACTGCCGACATACGGGACATCGAAAAGAGCACAGAAGGACTTCTTAATGAAATATTGGAAAGATAATGCAGACATATCTTGACTTCAACCAGTACATCCGGCAAGGAGAACCCGCCCAAAAAGACAGGGCGGAGGCTTGGCGCGTCGCAATAGGACTGCAGGCTGTGGATGGGCTGAAGACATCCGAATACCTTCAGCAGACAGCACGCAGGAACATCGAAGGCGACATAACCATAGATGAAGCACGTGAACTCCTGAAGCAATACTATATCTCCAAGACCACGCATAATTCAGGAGATGCGGACAATGAAGAAGCGGACAAAGTCTCGGTAAACATCACTAAAATCCTGTCCTCCGGGACATTTGATTTCAGCGCGAACGGTATCATATCTCTGCACCGAAGAATTTTTGACGGAGTATTCAAACACGCCGGGCGGATTCGCGACTATGACATCTCGAAGAAAGAATGGGTGCTGGAAGGCGCGTCCGTCAGCTACCTGAACTGGGAGGATCTGCACCAGGCCTTGGAATATGACATCGAACAGGAACGCTCATTCTCCTACAAAGGAATCTCCAGAGAAGACATGATCGCCCACCTGACGGGTTTTGTCTCCGGGATTTGGCAAATCCACGCATTCTGCGAAGGAAACACGCGCACCACCGCCGTCTTTACCATTCAATACCTCCGCTCCGTAGGCTTCGACATCAACAATGACCTTTTCGCAGACCATTCCTGGTATTTCCGCAATGCACTGGTGCGGGCAAACTATAAGAATCTTGTGAAAGGCATCGACTATTCTCCGGTCTTTCTTGAGCGCTTCTTCCGCAACCTGCTCCTCGGCGAACATTGGGACCTTAGGAACCGCTACCTCCACATCCATCCCTCTCCAGAGTGGAGCGTACAGCCGAACTTGGATTTCGGGACAGGACAAGTTCAGGACAAGCTCGGGACAAGTTCGAGACAAGTACAGGACAAGTTCCACACGGATAATCCGAACATCGAGGTCCTGATTCGCACTATAGGGGACAAGGTGTTGTCCGTGAAAGAGATGATGGAGTGCATCGGGCTGAAAGGACGGGACAATTTCCTGAAAGTCTATCTTTCTCCGTCAATAGGCGACGGTTTCATACGAGCGCTGTATCCTGATTCGCCGAGGCATCCCCGCCAGAAATACCTTCTGACAGCCAAAGGAATGATGCTTTTACGAGATCTTGCTGAAAAGGAGGACAATGTATGAAGCGGCACGAGAAGTATAAGCCCACTGGCATCCAATGGCTGCCGGAAATTCCGGAACATTGGGAAGAAAAACGACTCGCTTCGCATTTTCATGGACGAGTAGAGAGCAATTCAGACTTTGAGTTTAAGCGTGCTTATAAATTCAATTATGGATCTGTAGTTCCTAAGAATGAAACGGGTGGCTTTGCCGAATATCGTGATGTCTATGTAAGATATTCAAAAGTTCTACAAAACGATATTTTGATTAACGGGCTTAACCTCAACTATGACTTTGTGTCCCAACGCGTGGCGCTTGTCCCTGCTCCTGGGATTGTTACAGCGGCTTATGTTGTACTTAGGCCGTTGGCGACTACATATGCCCCATACTTCTGCTATTTGTTCAAAGCAATGGATAGCCAAAAGCTCTTTCACGGGATGGGAACTGGGATTCGTCTTACTCTGTCATTTGACGAGTTAAAGAAACAGTTCATACCTGTTCCATCTTTAGAGGAGCAGAGAGAAATTGCCGCCTACCTTGATAAAAGAATATCTTTAATTGAAAATTGTAAATGCCAGAGAGAGAGAGAGAGTTACAAACTCTTAACGAATTAAAGCAAGCAGAAATAGCCTCCGTAGTCACGCGAGGTCTCAATCCCAATGTCCCGATGAAGGACAGCGGTATTTTTTGGCAACCATTAATTCCCCAAAATTGGTCAGTAACAAAGCTAAAGCATGTCTTGACAAAATTAGATAGACCTCGTGGGCCAGAGGACGAATTATTAGTTTGTTCCAATTCAGGAGAAGTAAAAAAAAGAGGCGACTCTAAGTTAGGATTGGTTGCAGATTCCGATGAGATTTATCAAGGGGTAAGAAGTGGAGATTTATTGATTCACGGAATGGACACTTGGCACGGGGCAATAGCCGTGTCAAACTATAATGGGATGTGTACTCCTGTTGTGCATGTATGTGATAGTGCTCAAAACAAGAAATATATCGCTTTGTATCTTAGGAATATGGCAAACCAAAAGGTATTCAAACTTATCTCCAATGGCGTGCGTCAAAACACTAGCGATTTTCGTAGTTGGGGAAAAGTTGGTACTATTCTTATCCCTATTCCTCCCATCGAAGAACAAAATGCCATAGTGGAATACATCGAATCAAAGACAAACAAGATAGACACGATGATCGAAGCTTTGAAAGCAGAGATCGACCGTCTTACAGAATATAAACAGCGTCTGATATCCGATGTCGTAACAGGACAGATAGATGTCAGAGGCGAGCAAATCCAATAGCCTATGCCGCACACGGATATGACAGAAAAAGGTCTTGAGACCATAATGGTGGAATACCTCCGTAACCATAACGGTTACGAACAGGGGCAGTCCGCGGACTTTGACCGGGAATACACTCTCGATCCGGGTCGTGTCGAACGTTTCATCCGTTCCACGCAGCCAGATAAAGTGGAGCAGACTATGTGCTTTGGCCCAGAAAGCCAAAGACGCAATTTCTTTCGCCGTCTGTCCGACAAAATCGCAGCTGACGGAATCACGAATGTGCTACGCAAAGGATTCCGTTTCAACGGACTTCTGTTCGACTTATACTACCCTATTCCATCAGAACTGAATCCGTCAGCAATAGACTTTTACCAGAGAAACATCTTCAGTGTCACACGTCAGCTTCACCATTCCGCAGAAAACACCCTTGACGCTCTCGATGTCTGCATATTCATCAACGGTTTCCCTATAATCACAGCTGAACTTAAGAATCATTACACAGGGCAGACTGTTAAAAATGCCATAAAACAATATCAAGATGACCGTCCGGCCACAGACCCTCTCTTTGCACCTCGTCGCTGTGCGGTCCATTTTGCAGTTGATGACGAACAGATAATGATGTGCTCCGAACTGAAAGGTAAAGACAGCTGGTTCTTACCGTTCAACAAAGGGGTAAACGGAGGTGCGGGAAATCCGTGGAGAGAATCCAAGATTCTCACGGAATACCTTTGGCAGGAAGTTCTGAGAAAAGACTCTCTCGCAGACATTCTGGAAAATTATGCACAAGTAATAGAAAAAGAAGAAGAGGGCAAGCCGAAACCGGTAAAGCGAGTTATATGGCCACGCTATCACCAGCTTGATTGTGTCCGCAAGCTCCTTTTCGAGACTCGCTCCAATCCAATCGGTCAGCGCTTTCTGATTCAGCACAGTGCCGGTTCCGGCAAGAGCAACACCATCACGTGGCTTGCATATCAGCTCGTGACACTTGTCGAGGATGACGAGAATATCGTGGATTCGGTCATAGTCGTCACGGACCGTGTCAATCTTGACGAGCAGATACGCAATAATATCAACGCTTTCAAGCGTCTCGCCAATATCGTAGCGTGGGCAGAGGATTCAGCCACATTGAAAGAGGCTCTACAAGGTGGTAAAAAGATAATAATCACTACCATCCATAAATTCCAGTTTATTCTGGACACCATCGGAGGTTCATTGGGAAGCCTGAATTTCGCCATCATCATTGATGAAGCACACAGTTCCCAAACTGGAGCGATGTCCGCCGATATGAACATCGTGGTTTCCGGCAACTCTGAGAACGAGGAAGAAGACATAGAAGACCGCATCCTGAAAATCATCAAAGGGCGCAAGATGGCTCCGAATGTCAATTATTACGCCTTCACCGCCACACCGAAGAACAAGACTCTTGAGATGTTCGGAACTCCTGTCCAGCATCCGGATGGTCAAACAGGACACATCCCGTTCCACGAGTACACAATGAAGCAAGCCATTGAGGAAGGCTTCATTATGGAAGTACTGCGTAACTATACTCCATATAAGAGCTATTATAAGATTATTAAATCAATAGAGGCCGATCCCGAATTTGATAAGAACCAGGCATCCAAGAAAATGCGGGGATTCGTGGAGCGTCAGCCTCAGACTATCAAGGAAAAATCCCTTATCATCGTCAATCATTTCCTTGACAAAGTCATCGGTGCGCATAAAGTCGGCGGTCAGGCGCGTGCAATGGTCGTAACCTCCAGCATCATCCGCGCCATTGAGTTTTACTATGCCATAACAAAGCAGCTGGAAGAAATGCACAGCCCATATAAAGCCATCGTCGCTTTCTCAGGAGAAAAGGAATATTGTGGAAAGATAGTTACAGAAGCGATAATAAACGGGTTCCCGTCATCTGAAATCGAAAAGAAGATAGAAAACGACCCGTATCGTATTCTTGTCGTAGCCAATAAATTTCAGACTGGTTATGATCAGCCGCTTCTACACACAATGTATGTTGACAAACAGCTTTCCGATGTAAAGGCAGTGCAGACCTTATCGCGCCTCAACCGTTGTCACCCAAAGAAAAAGGATACATTCATCCTGGACTTCGCCAATGACCCGGAGGACATTCAGCGTGCATTTCAGACATATTATAAAGGCACATCGCTCTCACACGAGACAGACCCGAACAAACTCAACGACCTCATCGAAATTGTAGAAGATGCCAATATCTACACTGATGAAGATGTCTTAGAGTTCAACAAACTCTATTGGACATCCGCGCCACGTGAGGACCTTGATGCCATAATCAACCGTTGTGTTGCCAGATTCAAAGACGAACTCTCCGAAGAACAACAAATAAAGTGTAAAAGCGCCATCAAGAGTTATGTACGTACTTATCCTTTCCTCGCTGCTGTGATGCCGTTCATCAGCCCGGAATGGGAAAAGCTCTACCATTTCTACTATTATCTGGGAACGAAACTGCCGAAACTGGCAATCGATGACTGGACCGAAGGCCTTATCGAATCCATAGACTTCGACAAATACCGCATTGTCGAACAGGAAGAGGTTAATTTGTCACTCTCTGACTCGAACGCCGAAATTGACCCGGTGCCTGTTACTATTGGCGGAGGAAAGTCTGAACCACAGATGGAATCTCTTTCAAAAATAATCGAGGACTTCAACACTCTCTACGGAGGCATCGAATGGGAGCACGCTGACACCGTCCGCGCGCAGATCCAACAGCTCCCGGCCCTTCTTGCGAAAAGCGAATCATTTGTCAATGCTGTCCATAATTCTGACAGCGACACGGCCCAGCTCCAATGCAATACCGACCTGTTCCAGATAGTCATCAATATGATGGCCGAAAACACCGAATTTGCCCGTAACTACCTCGACAACGAGACCTTCCGCAATTTCGTCAACTCCCGCGTCTTCCAGCAAGCCAGCACGATGGTATAATTCACAAAATTTGTTTCACTATGACCGCAAATGACAACATAACAAGAAGAGCCATAACATATAGTGTTTTGGCACATATCAGCAGTTCTGCAAAACTGGCAAAAGGGCAGCTGGATGTGTTTGTCCCTATTGTTAAGAAATGTCTCCATCACATAAGCGATGGTAAGGCTGAAATCAAAGGAGCGAACATCAGTGAAATTGCTGATAGAATTGTCACTGACTGGCAAATTGAAATACCTGTTCCTGTCCTGCGAACTATTCTGACACAAATTTCAAAAGAATTTGACTGTGACGAAGACTCTAAACCTTTTGTTCTCAACAATGATGATTCTTTTTGGATTAAGAGGTTTATTTTTGCCGACTTTGATGCAGAAATTAAAGAGAGTGAACATAATGTTAAGGAACTTCAAAATGCTTATTTGAAATTCTGTAAAATCCAAAACATTCAGTCGGAAGACGGAAAAGGCGTTATTCGATTCATAGAACAGCACAAGGACACCCTTGCCCATTACTTAAGAAACTCAGATTGTCCGGATAAGACGGATTACTCGTTGCCGGCAAAATTCATAGAATATTTCAAACCGATAAAGCCTCTTTATGAAGAAATACGTGATTTATATTTAGGCGCAACAATTAGTTGTGCTATAGGATATCAGTTTAATGGTCTGAAAAATGATGTCACGCTTTTGCTTGACACCAACTTTATAATTAGTTTATTGGATTTGAACACTCCAGAATCAACCCGAACTTGTTCCAAATTATTGGAAGTCTGCAAGAAATCTGGATACTCTTTTCTAATACTGCCAGAGACTAAAGAAGAAATCCAGAGTCTTCTTGAGTTTAAGTCAAGAAGTCTCGATAAGGTTGCATTGCAGAAAAACGTCAATAAGGAAGACGTTTTTTGTGCTTGTGAAAGACGAGGTCTAAATAGTGCTGACTTGATGAGAATATCTGACAACATCGAAGACTCCCTCACAAAGTTCAGTATCAGAATACTGCCGAACTCAACAACGCTGAAAAATAAAGCTAAATTCAGCAATGAGTATCAAACTTTGAAAACATATAGAAATAATGACAAAGCCGCCCTTCATGACGCTATGGCTATAATGTATGTTAGAGAAAAGCGTGGTGGAAAAGCTGTGAAATCTTTTGAAAAGGTAAATTGTTGGTTCGTAAACAATTCTATCACACACGACTTCGAGCATAGCGCAATAGAGAACATCATAAGAGGCAACTCATCAGAGAATCAGCCGGAAATCATTAAGGCCGATGATTTGTTGAATATCTTATGGCTAAGTGCACCATCAATAAGGAGCGAAGTATCTTCTGATGAAATGGTTGACATCGGTCTTACTACATTGGTTGCTCATACTCTCAATAAATCCTTGCCCAAAGCACGTATTATTCGAGAACTTGACGAAAACATACAGAAATATAAAACAGAAGACATAACAGATCGAGATGTTTATCTCCTGTCAGTAAGAATAGCGAACAATCAGGTAAAAGACTTAGAAGAATTGAACACTCTTGCTGTGAAAGACACCGTAGAGTTTAATTGTCGAGTCAAAGAAGAGGCAAGAAAACAGGCCGAAATCGAAAAAGAACAACGAGAACAACTGAATAAGCTTTATTCAGAACTTTCAAATGCGATACACAGCATATCTAAACAATCGGAAGCAATGGTTTTGGACAAAGAAGCTCTGGATAAGCAAAACCAAAATCTCCAAGAAAAACTTAAAAAGTCCGAATCAGATAATGAAGCTATATCTGAAGAATCCGGAATAAAGGACATTATGATTAAACGCCAAAGAAAAATCATTTTCGGTCTATTGGCAGTTATTATTGCCATTATCCTATTCGTTCTATGCTATTTCTTTCCGATAGTAAAATGGTTAAAAGTAATACTAGGTGGAATTGGCTCTCTAGGAGGTTTATGGGGATTCATTAGTTTAATTATTAATATTGTAACGACTTTTAAGAAGTCAAGTTAAATAGGTTGACACAATCCCGACAATTATATACATATGGAACTGAAGGATCTTATAGGAGAGGCGACCGCCTATGACAAGAAAGAGAAGCTCGAAGCCGGCAAACCAAAGAGCTGGCTCAAGAGTGTTTCCGCATTCGCTAACGGCAATGGCGGCACATTGATATTCGGCATCAGCGATAATGACCGGATAGTCGGGCTTTCTGAAGCAGAAAGCGACTCCGAGCTTATCAGCGAGTGCGTCAAGACCAAGCTGGACCCTATTCCGGATATTCATCTCGAACTCAAAGAGATTGACGGCAAAAGACTGATCCTGCTCCACGTCAATGCAGGAACAGAAACTCCATATTACTACATCGGAGATAAGCAGCGCATAGCATACGTCCGTATCGGCAACGAATCCGTTGTCGCTGACCGTCTCCAACTGAAAGCATTGGTATTGAGAGGTTCCGGTAGGACTTACGATGCCCTCCCGTCGCCATACAAGTTCACGGATATGGCTTTCACCCAGCTGCGTTCCGCCTACTACAAGAGGCTTCACCGCTCATTCGAAGACAGCGAGTTCACTTCTTGGGGCATAATCGACGAAAACGGTGCGTTGACCAATGCCGGAGCGTTGCTCGCCGACGACTCCCCCATTCACCAGTCACGAATCTTCTGCACCCGCTGGAACGGCCTCACAATGACAAGCGGACTCGGTGAAGCTCTTGACGATGCCGAACTGGAAGGCAGCGTAATCGGCCAGCTGCAAGATGCCGTCGCATTCATACGAAACAATTCGCACAAGCGCTGGTGGAAAGAATCCGACCACCGCGAAGAACTTCCGGACTATCCCGAAAGAGCCGTGACAGAAGTCATCTGCAACGCCATCATTCACCGCGACTACCAAGAACTCGGCAGCGAGATCCACATTGACATCTACGACGACCGGATGGAAGTATATTCACCGGGAGGAATGATTGACGGCCGCCTGATTCAGCAGTTGAACCCGCTTTCCGTCCCGTCCAAACGTCGCAATCCCCTCCTCGCCGATTTCTTCAGCCGTCTTGACCTTATGGAACGACGTGGCAGCGGAATGAAGAAAATCCTCGGAGATTATGCCAGATTCGAGTCATTAAAGGAATACCACGCTCCAGAGTTCAGTTCCGACGCCACCGAGTTCCACGTAACCCTCTGGAATCTCAACTACGGCACCGATGTCGTAAAAGAAGTCGCTAACGACACATCCGATGCCACAAAAAGGTTCGTAAAAGGGTTCGTAAAAGAACCACCACAGTTCACAAAAGAGTTCGTAAAAGCCCAAAGACGCATATATAAGTTGATTTCAACGAACCCTCAAATCAACATCACGGCTATTGCAGAGAATTTAGGTGTATCTACCAGACAAGTCCAGAAGTACTTGAGAAGGCTCACTGAATTACAGTTGATCGCCCGTGAAGGCGGACGCAAAAACGGCATCTGGAAGATTCTCGACAAAGACTACGATGATTTCTTTGAACGAATCTAAAAAGAGTTTTATTTGCAAAGCAAATCCGCACAAACAATAAAGAATTGATTTTCAACAACATCTTATTTGCAAAGTAAATCCATCATCGAGGGATAAGCTGTCATTGACTGTCCGTTTGATTATACGGCTACGAACAGATCCCGACATTGGCTATGCGCGGCCTGTGATGGTCACATAATTGTCATAGGCCTACGACATAAATTTGGTGAGTTGGGGAGTTTTGCGTATATTAGTAACTTGTTATGCGAGCAGGAAGAGAGAGATGGATTTTGGACGCACGTATGACAGCCAAACGGAGAGCCAAGCGGGGCATAGAATGAAATATTAATAACACAAATAATTTAAAAGTAAACAACATTGTATGAAAGGACATCCTAAAGGGCTGATTTCAGCGGCGCTGAGCAACATGGGCGAGCGCTTCGGGTACTACATCATGAACGCGGTTCTCACACTCTTCCTTTGCTCGAAGTTCGGGCTGAGCGATGAGACGGGAGGGCTCATCTACTCATTCTTCTATGCGGGAATATACATTCTCAGCCTTGTGGGAGGCATCATCGCCGACCGCACACAGAACTACAAAGGGACAATCCAGAAAGGTCTTGTTCTAATGGCTCTTGGCTATGTCGTTCTCTCAATTCCTATTCTCGCGACTCCTGAGAACAAGTCATGGCTGCTGACCCTGACCTGCGCGGCGCTCTTCCTGATCGCGTTCGGCAACGGTCTGTTCAAGGGCAACCTCCAGGCCATCGTCGGACAGATGTACGACAATTTCGAGGCCGAGGCCGCCAAGCAAGGTCCCGAGGCACTCAAGGAGGCACAGGGGAAACGTGACTCCGGATTCCAGATCTTCTACGTGTTCATCAACATCGGAGGCCTTGTCGCACCGTTCGTGGCTCCGCTTCTGAGAAGCTGGTGGCTGAAAGTCAACGGATTCATCTACAACTCACAGCTCCCTAGACTCTGCCATGAGTTCATCAGCAACGGCACTACCTCGCAGAACTTCATGGACGAGGCCGTGAAGGCGGGCGCCGATCCTGCGATGCTGGCCCAGGGCGGAGAGGCCGTAGGCACTTTCTGCACGAACTATCTGGACGTTTTCAACGCAGGCATCCACTATTCGTTCATCGCTTCCGTCGCAGCCATGATGATCTCTTTGGTGATATTCCTTGCCAACAAGAAGAAATTCCCTACTCCTGCCAAGAAGGCAGCCTCCGCCAATGCCGGCTACACCGCCGAGGAGAAGGCAACCATGGCAAAGGAGATCAAGCAGAGAATGTACGCCCTGTTCGCCGTTCTCGGCGTGGTGATCTTCTTCTGGCTTGCGTTCCATCAGAACGGACAGTCCCTCTCGCTCTTCGCGCGTGACTTCGTCAACACCGACAAGATCGCCCCGGAGATCTGGCAGGCCGTCAATCCGTTCTTCGTGATCGTGCTGACCCCTATCATCATGTGGATCTTCGGCGCCCTCGGCAAGAGAGGCAAGCAGATCTCGACTCCTCGCAAGATCGCCTACGGTATGGGTATCGCCGCCACGGCCTACCTGTTCCTGGCCATATTCTCAGGCGTGATGGGATATCCTTCCGCCGCTGATTTCAGAGGAATGGAAGTCGCCCAGCAGGCCACAATGAAGGCTGGTCCTTGGGTGTTGATCGCGACCTACTTCTTCCTCACGGTAGCGGAACTCTTCATCTCTCCTCTGGGTCTCTCGTTCGTGTCGAAGGTCGCCCCGAAGCACCTTCTCGGACTTTGCCAGGGACTCTGGCTCGGCGCGACCGCCGTCGGCAACCTCTTCTTGTGGATCGGGCCTCTGATGTACAACAAGATGCCTCTGTGGGCCTGCTGGAGCGTGTTCCTCTGCATGTGTCTCGTCGCTATGGGCGTGATGCTCGGAATGGTCAAGTGGCTTGAGAAAGTTACTAAATGACAGAAGAGACAAGACGAACTTTGATCCTGTGGGCTGAGACCTACAACGACCCTCAGTACTTCCAGGAAGATCCGATAGCTTTCCCGACCTTGTTCGCGCAGCGTTTCAAGGCCGGGAAACGCTCATTGGCCGATGTGGAGACCGCGGCGGTCTTTGCGGCTCATTTCGCATGGGGCCGCAGGGCGATGATAATCCGTGACTGCGGCAGACTGTTCGACGAAATGGACTGGAAGCCTTACGAATATGTGATGCGCGGCAAGTGGCGGAACGACGGCACCAGCATCCACCGCACCGTCAAATGGAGCGAGGTCGCGGGAATATGCTCCCGTCTGAAAAAGGTCTATGAATCAAGGACTTCCCTTGAATCCCTGTCGCAGGACGAGTTCCGTACCGAAATCTACGGCCAGAAGACGGACCTCAAGGCGCCGAACAAGAAGATCAACATGATGAGGCGGTGGATGGTCAGGGACGATGGCAAAGTGGATTTGGGAATATGGAAGGACACGGATCCCGCCGACCTTCTCATCCCATTGGACGTACACGTCTATGACGAGGCGATCGCACTCGGACTCACGTCCAGAAAGCAAAAAGACCTTGTGACCGTGAGGGAGATCACCGACTGCTTCGCGGACATATTCCCCGGCGACCCTTGCAAAGGGGATTTTTCCCTCTTCGGCTACGGTGTGACCCATCCAAAGCCTGCCAAAACAAAATAGCGAATATATTCGTATAATAATAAATGTGGCCGACAGTTTGCAATATTCGCAAATGATTGTCCGCCTTTGGAATTAATATATGCCAAGACTTTTCATCATAGCAGGTTGCAACGGTTCCGGAAAGACCACGGCATCCTACGCGCTTCTGCCGGGGATGTTGGAATGCAGCGAGTTCGTGAACTCCGACGAGTTCGCGAAAAGCCTTTCGCCGTTCCATCCGGAAAGCGCCTACGTGGCGGCCAGCCGCTATATGCTGATGAAGATGAGGTTCCTGCTCCAGAGAAAGGCCGATTTCTGCATCGAGACCACGCTTGCGACACGCTCTCTTCTCAAGGTGATCAAAGACGCGAAGGATGCCGGGTACTATGTCACGATCCTGTATTTCTGGCTGAACTCTCCGGATTTGGCAGTGGCCAGAGTGGCCGCAAGGGTGGCTGCCGGAGGGCACAACATCAAGGAGGAGACCATCCGGAGGCGCTACAATGTCGGACTTCACTACCTGTTCAGGGATTTTATGCCGATCTGCGACAGGTGGCTTCTCCTCGACAACTCGAATGTGCCGTTCTCGATTGTGGCCGAAGCGTCGGAGGACGGAAAGATAATCCGGGAGCCGGAAAAGTTCAGCAAGATCCAGGCGATCAACGAAGAATATGAAAAGCATCTGGAAGAAGAAAAAAGGAAACTAAAGAATGTACAAGGATAAGAATTTTTATCTCAACCTGTTCCAGGTCAGCGAGGCGCAGTTGGAAAGACTTGCGGCCGAAGGTTTGAAAGGGGGCGGGAGCTACTGCGACCTGTTCTTCGAGAACACTTCGTACAACGACCTGCTGCTGCGGGACGGAATCGTCTCCTCGGGTGGATTCCATATTGATTACGGTGTCGGGATCAGGGTTCTGAAAGGAGACAAGACCGGGTACGCCTACTCCGAGAGCACGGATTCGCGTTCAATGGCCGAAGCGGCTCTGGCAGCCTCCAAGATAGCCGAAGGTGTCACCGGAACAACGGCCGCGATCCGCCGCAGGATCGTCACCGCACCGAAGGACAGGTATTCATACGAATATGATTGGAGATCATCCGATGCGACACAACTTGTCCCGTGGCTGGAACAATTGAAGGAGAAGATCGCTGCGAAAGATTCTAGAATTGTGAAGATCATCGTGTCGTTCTCCGGACAGGTCAGTGACATCTTGATGTTCAACTCCATAGGAGAACTGACCTACGAGACCAGACCAATGGGAATCCTGTCGGCCTCCGTCGTGTTCAGCCAGAACGGCAGAATTGAGAACAAGAATTCATCAAGAGCCTATCGTGCGGGAAGAGAGATGCTTACGGAAGCGTTGCTGGACGAGATTGCGGACAGCATAGTCTCAGGAATTGATGACCGTTTCGCGGCCAGGCGCCCGAAAGGCGGACAGATGCCCGTCGTGATGGGGGCAGGAGCTTCGGGAATATTACTGCACGAGGCTATGGGACACGCTTTCGAGGCCGATTTCAACAGGAAAGGACAGTCTGTCTTCTCCGAGAAAATGGGACAGAAAATCTGCGACGGAAGCATCTCGATCGTGGATGACGGAACGATTCAGTACAACAGAGGCGCGGTCAATTACGATGACGAAGGGGTTCCGGGCCAGAAGACATATATGGTAAAGGACGGTGTCCTGGCTTCTTACCTGCACGACCGGATCAGCGCCGGGTTCTACGGGGTCTCCCCTACCGGCAACGGACGGCGGGAGTCTTTCCGTTACGCTCCGATTCCAAGAATGAGGGCGACATACATGGAAAGCGGCAAGGCCGACAAGGAAAGCATCATCGCGTCCGTGAAGAAAGGAATATTCGTGGACCAGTTCAGCAATGGTGAGGTGCAGATCGGCGAGGGGGACTTCACTTTCTATGTCAAGAGCGGATTTCTGATCGAGAATGGACGGTTGACCCAGCCGGTAAAGGACATAAACATCATCGGCAACGGACCGCAGGCCTTGGCGGACATCGTGGCCGTGGGCAATGACCTGAAGATTGACGAGGGGGCATGGACATGCGGCAAAGGACAGAGTTGTCCGGTGTCCTGCGGAATCCCTACAGTGTTGATCGACAAGCTTACAGTTGGAGGAGAATAGAATGGAAGATATCAACGGAATGCTGACCGGGCAAGAAATGAAAGTCGCTGACGTTTGCCTGGGGAAGGCTCTCGACCTTGGAGCGGATAAGGTTCGCATCACGCTGAACAAGAGCCTGATGGAATTGTTCGGGACTCTCAACGGAGAGCTGGACAAGGTGAACCACTGCCTTGACAGGTCGATCAGCGTCTGCCTTTTCGTGGACGGAAAGTTCGGAAGTTTCTCCACCAACAGGCTGGTGGAAAGCGAGTTGGATGATTTCCTCAAAAAGGCTATCGCAACGGTAAGGATGCTTGCGGAAGACTCTTGCAGGGACTTGCCGGACAAATCCAGAACAGCGAAAAACGCCGTGACCGGCAAAGAACTCGGACTTTTTGACGAGACTTATCCTGCCCTGACATCGGACGAGAGGCTAAGGATGGCGATCGACGCGAGCATATTCAAAAAGCATTGCGGAGACGGGCTCATCTCTGAGGAGGGGGAATATTCAGACTCCATCTTCGACTCGCTGGTGATCGATTCCAATGGACTGCGCTGCCGCCACACCGAGACTTCCTTTGAATATGGGGTCGAAGTGACTGTGCAGGACGCTGACGGGAACCGGTACAGCAGTTACTGGTGGGACGCTACTCCGATGCTCAAGGATCTGAATATCAAGGACTGCGGTGAGATAGCGTTCAAGCGGGCGATGGCCCAGATCGGCCCGGTCAAGGTCGAGAGCGGGAAATATTCAATGGTCATTGACAGCGAGGTGGCCTCAAGGCTGGTGACACCTGTGCTGAACGCTCTGGGAGGATATTCATTGCAGCAGAAGAATTCGTTCATGCTGGATTCGCTGGGGAAGAAGATGTTTCCGGAGTGGATGAATATATGGGACAGGCCGGCGAGTGTCGGGGAGACGGGATCGAGACTGTTTGACTCTGAAGGAGTCGCGACGGCAGAGACTCCTATCATCGAAAATGGTGTTGTCAATGAATATTTCATCAACACTTATATGTCTAAGAAGATAGGGATTGAGCCGACTATCGAGGATGCCACAAGGCCGGTTCTTCTGACTTGTGTCGCGCCGTCCATCGCCAGTAAGGTCACTTCGACAAGCTCAGTGACCGATCGTGGTTCGGTCGCGGGACAAACGTCATTGGTCGCCGAGCCTGTCGAAGCGACCTGCGGCAAAGATGAACTGATGCGCCTGGTCGGCGACGGTATCCTCGTGACCGGACTCAACGGCGGCAACAGCAACTCCGCCACGGGAGACTTTTCCTTCGGAGTGGAAGGCTTCCTTTTCAAGGACGGCAAGATAGTCCACCCGGTAAGAGAGATGCTCATAACCGGCAATCTCCTCACCCTTTGGAACAATCTTTTGGCAGCCGGAAACGACGCGAGGTTCTGTAAGTCAAAACTTATTCCTACCTTAGCGTTCGGGAATGTCGATTTCAGCGCTTGACAAAGAATCGGCAGAAACATATAACAGACGGAAAACAAACATATTAACAATAAATCATCATCATGAAAGTACAGAAAAACAATGTGGTCGAGCTGACCTACGAACTGATCGTTGACGGAAAACTCGCCGACAAGGCGACGCATGAGCGTCCGCTTGGCTACATTCACGGAACACATATGCTTCTCCCGAAATTTGAGAGCGAGGTGGAGGGCAAGGAACCAGGCGACGAGTTCGCGTTCACCCTCACACCGGAGGAAGGCTACGGCACATTCGACGAGACGCGTCTCTTCGAGCTGCCTAAGGCTGCATTCGAGATCGACGGAAAGGTGCGCGAGGATCTTCTCGTTGTAGGCCAGATCATCCCGATGCTCAGCAACACCGGTCAGGTCGTCCAGGGAACCGTGCACGAGGTAAAGCCGGACACGGTCGTGATGGACTTCAACCATCCGATGGCCGGCAAGACCCTCAACTTCACCGGCAAGGTGGTGAGCGTCAGGGAGGCCACGGAGAAAGAGCTTAAGGAGGGTCTGCACGGAGAGTACCTTCCGCAGGAGGAGCATGAGTGCCACTGCCACAAGGGCGAGGGCGGCTGCCACGGCGAAGGTCACAAGGATGGCGAGTGCTGCCACGGAGAAGGCAAGAAAGACGGCGAATGCTGCCACGGCAACGGCGACTGCCACAAAGAGTAATTTAGGAATATGCGCACGGCGGTTGTCATACTGAACTGGAACACAAAGGAATATCTTGAGCGTTTCCTGCCTGGTCTGCTGGCCTCGGCCACGGACGGAGCGGAGATCGTTGTCGCGGACAGTGCATCCACGGACGGATCAATGGAGATGTTGTCCGAAAAGTTTCCGTCGGTAAGACAGATCCGTCTGGACAGGAACTACGGCTTCACAGGTGGGTACAACAGAGCTTTCAAGGCCGTCTGCGCACTGCCTGAAGCCGGAGATCTTGAATATTTTGTCTTGATCAACTCGGACATTGAAGTCCCTAAGGACTGGCTGGAACCACTAACCGACTGGATGGACACTCATCCTGACTGTGCGGCCTGCGCCCCGAAACTCCATTCCTGGTACGACAAGGACAGTTTCGAATATGCCGGTGCTGCCGGTGGAATGTTGGACCGTTTCGGTTACCCGTTCTGTCGCGGAAGGGTTCTCAAAAGAGTTGAGAAAGACTCCGGCCAGTACGACTCTCCGGCCAAAGTCTTCTGGGCCACAGGAGCCTGCCTGATGGTCCGCAAGACGGAATATTCAAAAATGGGAGGGCTGGACGACAGGTTCTTCGCCCACATGGAAGAGATAGACCTCTGCTGGCGACTTCAGCTGGAGGGGAAAAGCATATTCGTTGTGCCTCAGTCAGTTGTGTGGCATCTTGGCGGCGGCACACTGCCGAACGACTCTCCGTGGAAGCTGAAACTGAACTATCGGAACAACCTTCTGATGCTCCAGAACAACCTCGCGAAGACATATTCATTGCAGGAAGTGAGGGAACTGACACCGGAAAAGGCGGCTGTCAAGGCTTGCGGACGTGCCCGAGGAACCTTATTCATAAGAATGTGTCTGGACGGGTGTTCCGCGCTGGCCTATCTGCTGACAGGAAAGAAGGACTGCTTCAAGGCTGTCTGGGAGGCGCACAAGGAGTTCCGCAGCCTCTGCACCAAAACTGACGTCAAGGAGATTCAGGAATATGCCGACACACACCGCCGGATTGATGTTCCGGCACTTTTCCCGGAGTGGATCGTACCGCTGGCGATGCTCAGGGGGAACGGTATTTTTGACTATTTAAGAAAGTTGATATGAAAATCGTCATTCAGGGAGCCGGCGAGGTAGGTTCGCATCTGGCGAAGATGCTTAGTCTTGAGGCCAATGACATAACCGTCATTGACGATGATCCGCAGAGGCTTGCCAACATCAGCTCGATAGCCGACGTGATCGCCATCGAAGGAGCGCCATCCTCGCTGAGGGTGATGCGCGAGGCCGACGTGCAGAACGCCGACCTGTTCATCTCCGTCGTGCCTTTCGTGCCGCAGGATGTGAATCTTGTGAGCGCACTTCTGGCCAAAAATCTCGGAGCCAGGAAAGTTACTGCCAGAATCGATGACAACGACTTCCTGTCAGCAGAGAACAAGCTGCTGTTCAAGCAGATGGGCATCGAATTGATGTTCTATCCCGAAAGGCTTGCGGCCGACGAGATATTCGATCTGCTCAAGCATTCCTCCTCGACTGAATCCATGGATTTCGCCCGTGGAAAGCTTCAGGTCGAGGTGTTCAAACTGGAGGAGGACTCCCCTCTTCTGGACATGAAGCTCGCCGAGTTCGCCGCCATAGCCACTAGTGACGAGCTGCAGTTCCGTGTGATCGCCGTCTCACGTGGCGGAAAGACTATCATGCCAAAGTACGACACGAAGTTCATGTTCAATGACCTGGTCTTCATCATCGCCACCCGGGAGGGTATGACATTCCTGATGAAATTCCTCGGCAAGAGCAATGTTGAGATTGACAAGGTGATGATCCTCGGAGGGTCGCACATCGCCGAGCTTGTCGCCGCAAGGCTCAGCCCAAAAATCAGTTCGGTGAAGATTCTGGAACGAGACAAGGAGCGTGGAATGATTCTGTCAGAGAGACTTCCCGACAATGTGATCGTGGTGATCGGCGACGGCAGGAACTCGGACCTGCTTCTGGAGGAAGGAATCAAGGACTATGACGCGTTTCTGGCCCTGACCGGCAATGACGAGGCCAACGTTCTGGCCTGCGTCGTGGCGAAGAAGTTCGGAGTTGACCGCACCATCGCCGAGGTCGAGAACATCGAGTACATCCACCTTGCAGAAGAGATGGGCGTGGATTCGGTCATCAACAAGAAACTCATCACCGCCGGCCGGCTGTTCAAGTTCACCCTCAGCGGCAAAGCCCGTCTGGTCAAGTACATGAGCGGCACCGACGCTGAGGTTCTTGAATATACCGTAGCCCCGAACAGTGCCATCACAAAAGGCACACTGAAGGATATCTCCTTCCCGAAAGACGCCGTGATCGGCGGCTTGATCCGAGGCAGCGAGTCCTACATCGCCATCGGTTCCACCCGCATAGAGCCTTACGACCGGGTCGTGGTCTTCGCCCTCCCGCACACCGTCAAGGACATCGACCGGTTGTTCCGATAGAGAACGACACTCAAATTACGACAAAAAAAATCGCACCGCATTACGATTTTGTTACCAGATGATGTCGTGTACAACAGAACCTATTGAGAACGAAAAAAGTCCACGGCTGAGTGCCTTGACAGGGAGCGTTGACTGGAAAGTCAGACGGAGAGATCAAGCCAGCGGGTTTCCTTGGTGTCAAGTTCCGAGGAGACTTCGGCGAAGCGGGTGGTGACTTTCCGGAGTTCGGCCGGGTCGGTGAGGCCGCCGTTCATCTGAGACTCAAGGGCGGACTTCTCGGCGGAGAGGGACTCGATGTCTTTCTCAAGTTGCTCAAGCTCACGTTGTTCCTTGTAGCTCAGCTTGCGCGGAGCATCGGGACGTGTCGTTTTGGAGGAAGCGTTGCCGTCAAGCGGAGATGATGCCGAAACCTGACCGGGAGCCACGGTGGCCTTTGAGGCACGTTCCTCCTCACGGGCCTTGGCGCGTTTTCCGGCTTCGAAGTCCTTGATGAACTCGCGGTACTGGCTGTAGCTGCCGATGAAGTCCTTGACCTCACCGTTTCCGCAGAAGACGAACAAGTGATCCACAAGGCGGTCCAGAAAATGACGGTCGTGGGAAACAAGGATCAATGTTCCTTTGAACTCTTTCAGGTACTCCTCAAGAATATTGATGGTCACGATGTCCAGATCGTTCGTCGGCTCGTCCATTATCAGCAGGTTGGGTTGCCTCATCAGGATGGTCAGCAGGTATAGCCTGCGCTTCTCCCCTCCCGAAAGTTTGCTGATGCGGTTGTTCAGCATGTCGTGCGGGAAGAGGAACTGACTCAACAAATGAGTGTCGTTCACGGTCTCCAAAACTGTCTGGTTCTCATCGAACTGCATTCCGCTCTGGCGGTAGTAGCCGATCTTCAGCGACTCTCCCCTCTGGATCTCACCGGTTACCGTCCCCGGATCCGACGGATCCATATTCCCGATCAGAAGATTGATGAACGTGGTCTTGCCGACACCGTTCTTGCCGACGATGCCGACTTTCTCGTAGCGCTGGAAGTTGTACGTGAAATGGCTCAGGTAGCAGTCTCCGCCGTAATAGAAACTGACATCCTTGCAGTTGATGATCTTGGTTCCGAGCCTGGAGGCCGGCCCCATCTCGCCGAGGCTCACGCTGTCGGTCCTGTAAACCTGCCCGGCCCTGTCCTTCAGCTCGTAGAAAGCGTTCTTGCGGTACTTGGCCTTGCCGGTTCTGGCGCATGGACTGGCGTGCATCCACTCCAGCTCACGGCGCAGAAGATTCTTGATCTTATCAGTCTCGGCATTGTAGTTTTCGATGCGTTCCTGCCTCTTCTCCAGATAGTTCTGATAGTCGCCTTTATAAATATATACGGCTCCGTGATCCATCTCCATCACGGTGTTAGCCACGGAATCCAGAAAATAACGGTCATGGGTCACCATCAGAAGCGTGCATCGGGCGTGAGACAGATAGTTCTCCAAAAACTCGATGCCGTCGATGTCCAGATGGTTGGTCGGCTCGTCCATCACGAAGAAGTCCGCCTCGCTGGCAAGCATCACGATGATGGCGGCACGCTTGATCTCCCCGCCCGAAAGCACCTTCATCTTACGGTCATATTCAGACATCCCGAAGGAGGTCAGAAGGCGGCGGACGCGCTGCTCATATTCAGCAAGATGTTCAGGATCAAGGTTCTTCGTCCACTGTTCGCTGTCCCGCATAATCTGATTCCACACGGTGGATTCGGGATCATATTCATACTCCTGCTCAAGGAACGCGATGCGGATGTCCTTGAGGAATATGATCTTGCCGCCGGAGTCGGAGCTGTCCTTGCCGGCCAGAATGCGCAGAAGGCTGGTCTTACCGGTGCCGTTCGGGGCGATCAGGGCGATCTTGTCGCCCTCGTTGATGTTGAAGCCGATGTGCTCAAACAGGACTTTCGGCCCGTATGACTTGGAGATGTTCTCTATCTGAAGGTAACTTGGCATATTCGTAGTAAAATGTAACCGTCAACAAAATCTTCTAAAACAACCAGCCCCGCTTTCCTGCCGCCTGCAAAATTAGCGATTAATCGCCGAATATTCGCTCTTCTGCCCCTCAAAATCTTCCCAGCCTCCGTCCGCATCTTGAAGTAATTTCACAAAACACGTTCAGCCGAAGTGGCAGCGGAAGGCGGTAAGACAATGAATAAGCTGAATAACTCGTGGTAAATCCTCTGAGTTTTTCAACATATTCATTAATAGGCAACGTTCTAAGGCACATTGGCATGAACGTGTTTTGTAAGATGCAACGGCCATTTGCAGTAGCAGCCGAAGGCCTTGGAACATCCAAAGCTCCGGAACATCCGAAGCATCCGAAGCGAATCATTACGTACTGTTGTTTGTGTTTTCAGAGTAATTTCATATCTTTGACGTGATTATGAACCAGATCCATCAGGACTACACGATGGAAAGGAGACCGGAAAGCCTTCCCTGGCGAGGGTCATTCCGGCTTATGACGACAAGAGAACCCTACTTTCGGAAAACAACAACCAAAGAATATGAATAAATACATCATCACTATCATTGTAGCCCTTATGGCTTTCGGCATCGGCGCCAAGGCGCAGACCGTGTATTCATGTCAGTACAAAAGCGAGGCGGACGTGAAAGTCCATGTCACCAAATACAAGTCCGAGGCGGATCTGGTCGTCTACAAATGTAAGTACAAGAGCGAGGCCGAGGACAACAAGGGGCTTTGGTTTTTTGTGAAATACAAGAGCGAGGCGAATAAGAAGTTGTTTTTCGTGAACTACAAGAGCGAGGCCGACATTGTGATTTATTTTACAGACTACAAGAGCGAGGCCGGATGGAGGAACAATAGCAAAAAACATCTGATGTACTGACGTTTAGAAAGTACGACTTGTCATTGATCGCGGCTCTGGTGGCCGCGGTCGGTGTTTCCGCCCAGAGCCACATCCGGCTTTGGACCGCGCGGCCGCACAAAATATTCGCGCCACGCAGTAGTTCTCAGAGATAGACCGAAGAGTTTTTCCACCAACTTCCCGTCAGCATTCATCCTCAAACGGGATTTCTTTTGCGCGGAGGAAAGAAGAATCACGTTTTTTGTGTAAGTTTGCAGTCCCAACGGAGAAGGCGATGCGGCTGGAGGCCTTCCCGTCATGTGCGGGGATGGAAAAGCGAATAGGGATGTTGAATATTCACGAAAATTAAATAATTGAGAATATGAGGTTTACGAATAGGATTCTGATGATGGCACTGCTGGTGGCAGGTCTTTTTGCGGCGTCTGTCGATGGGTATTGCTGGGGGCAGAAGGGGCATGATGTCACTTGCGCTGTCGCGCAGCGGCATCTTACCCGAAAGGCGGCAAGGAAGATTGACGAAATACTTGACGGGAAGACCATTGTGTACTGGGCGAATTGGATGGACAATGCCAGCCACACTCCTGAATACAGGTACACCAGCTCGTGGCATTACAGGAACACTGACGAGGGCGAGACTTTCAGCGGAGCTCCCCTTAACGAGAACGGCGATGTCGTCCGCGCCGTCAACGAGCAGATAGCGGCGTTGAAAAGCGGGAAACTTGACAAGGAGGAGCAGGCGCGCTCATTGAAGTTCCTGGTCCACCTTATGGGCGACCTGCATTGTCCGATGCACATGGGACACAGGTCGGACCGCGGCGGCAACAGATGGCAGGTGCAATTCTTCAACAACGGTACGAACCTTCATTCCATCTGGGACACCGGAATCATCGAGAGCGCCCACAAATGGACATATTCGGAATGGGTCGAGCAGATTGACACCAACCCTCGGGCTGAGAACAGGAAGATGGCGGAAGGGTCTCCGGAATCCTGGGGCGAGGAGACCTACGGGATCTGCAGGACAATCTACGCCTCGACTCCTGTCGGCTCAAAACTGTCCTATGACTACGTGGGCGAATGGACCGGGACGGTGGAAGTCCAGCTTCTACGCGGCGGCCTGCGGCTTGCCGCTGTCCTGAACGACATTTTCGGATAGCCCGGAGGAGCATCAGAAACCGAAATAGTTCCGGGCGTTGTTGTAGGAGATGTCGCGGACCATACGGGCGACAGTGTCAATCTCGGATGCCGGAATCTTGCCGGCCTCGACATCGGTGCCGATGATGTCGCAGAGGATGCGGCGGAAATACTCGTGGCGAGGGTAGCTGATGAAACTGCGTGAGTCTGTCAGCATACCGACGAAACGGCTCAAAAGGCCAAGGGAGGACAGTGTGTCCATCTGGCGGCGCATTCCATTCTCCTGATCGAGGAACCACCAGCCGGAGCCGAACTGCATCTTGCCGGGAACCGTGCCGTCGTTGAAATTGTACGCCATCGTGGTCATTACCTCATTGTCCTTCGGATTGAGGCAATAGAGAATGGTCTTCGCAAGGTTGCCGGTCATGTCCAAGACACCGAAGAATCTGTTTCCGGCCACGGCTATTGGCTTGTCATTCATCGAATCACAACCTGCGTCAGGTCCGACACCATTGAATAGCCTCGTACAGTTGTTGCGCAGAGGCCCTACGTGGAACTGCTGCGTCCACCCGGACTCCGCGTCCATCACGGCAAGGTCGTACAGGACGGCACTCTTGTACTTGACGGCGTCATATTCATCAACAGGCATTCCTGAAAGGGTGGTTTTGAATATTCTTTCAATCTCGCTTTCATCATATTCCTCAGCATAGAATGTGTCGAGACCGTGGTCCGAAAGGCGGCAGCCCATCGACCCGAAGAAGTCGTGACGCTTGCGAAGAGCCTCGATCAATGTTGAATATGACCGGATCTCAACACCTGCGGCCTCGGAGAGTCTCCCAAGATATTCATTTAATGACTTGACATCCTCGATTCCCATCACCTTGTCAGGCCTCCAGGTAGGCAGCACCTTGGTGCCGAACGGGTGTTCCGCGATCTGTTTGTGCCAACGCAGGTCATCCGCCGGGTCATCGGTCGTGCAGACCACCTCCACGTTGAACTTCCGGATAAGCGCCTGGCCGCGGAACTCCGGGGTGGCCAGCTTGGCGTTGCACTCCTCGAAGATCTCACGGGCTGTCTCCGGCTTCAGGATTTTGTCTATTCCGAAAACACGGCTCAGCTCCAGATGAGACCAGTGGTAGAGAGGATTCCGCATGAGGTAAGGCATGGTCTCAGCCCACTTTTCGAACTTTTCCCAAGCTGACTTGTCTCCGGTGATATATTCCTCCGGCACTCCGTTCGCCCTCATCGCGCGCCATTTGTAGTGGTCGCCGCTGTGGCCGTCCACCAGCCAAAGCTGGGTGATGTCGCGGAACCGGACGTTCTCGGCGATCTCCCGTGGTGAAAGGTGACAGTGATAATCGATTATCGGCAGGTTCTCGGCCTCGCCGTGGAACAGCCGCCGCGCCGTCTCGTTGGACAGCATAAAGTTTTCGTTGATGAATGCGCTCATTATTCTATCTTTATAACGTGAGTTCGATGAAATTTAACCGGTTGAATATTAGGAAAATAGCGAAAGTTTTTGTAAATTTGGAAAAACAAAAACAAAGACTCTCGCTATGTCGATCGACAATGACAAAGTTACTAAAATTTTCTGTATGGCGGATGACTTCTGCCGAGTATATGACAGATTTGTCAAGGTCAACGGACTTGCCCCCAAGAGGGACAAGTCGAAGAGGAGGTATCATCGGGACGGCAGGCTGTCCGACGCCGAGGTGATAACCATCATGATACTGTTCCATCTGGGCGGATATAAATGCCTTAAACACTTCTACTTGAATGAGGTATGCAGGAATATGACGGATCCGTTCCCGGGGCTCGTTTCCTACAACCGCTTCGTCGAGCTGGAGCGTAAGGTGGTGGTCCCCTTCATCCTGTTCGTGAATAGATGCTGCATGGGAGCCTGCGCGGGCATCAGTTTCGTGGACAGCACCGCCCTGCGCGTGTGCCGGAACCAGCGCATCCGCCTCCACAAGGTATTCAAGGGACTCGCCCAGCGGGGGCAATGTTCGATGGGATGGTTCTACGGCTTCAAACTGCATCTGATCTGCAGCGAAAAGGGGGAACTCCTGAACTTCATGCTCACACCGGGCAATGTTGACGACAGGGATCCTCTCAGGAACAAATCCTTCATCGAACGGATCT
>OLYC01000052.1_pt1 | contig 117119 bp, 101 predicted proteins | sample 1674271 | NCBI WGS metagenome assembly OLYC01 (sample SAMEA103958154, study PRJEB25191) | human gut metagenome
AAATTGCACCTTACTCAGTTGGGTGTCCAACTTTTGGGGTGCAGTCCATGCGCTTACCGGGCCTACAGAGTCTGTTCGCTATGGTATGGCCCCTGAAATCTACGGGCGTGCAGCAGGGCTGATTCCCGCTGAAATCGGCGAACCGGAGGTCGGCAGATAAGGCGGGGCTCACGCCCAAACGCAACGTGAACGCAAAACCCACCCTCACCCTACCCCTCTTCCAAAGGGAGAGGGGACCGCCCGGTAGTCGTTGCAGCCTGGAGTATCCCCGTTACCGACCGGTAGCGCCGCGCTTACCCCCGCCGATGCGCCCACTCACGCATACGCTGAAACAGTACATACAGCGACGGGATAAACAGGATGCCAACCATCGTCGCCACCAGCATCCCGCTGAATACCGTGGTGCCGATGATCCGCCGGCTCTGCGCCCCGGCGCCGGTGGCGAGCATCATCGGCATAATGCCGATAATAAACGACACCGCGGTCATCATTACCGCGCGGAAGCGGCGGGTAGCCCCCTCGCGCGCAGCGTCGACTATCGACAGCCCCTCCTCGCGCCGGCTGCGGGCGAACTCAACGATCAGAATCGCATTCTTCGCCGCCAGGGCGATCAGCAGCACCAGCCCTATCTGAACATACACATCGTTGGCATAGCCCGCGGTCCACAGCCAGAGCAGCGCTCCGCCGATGGCGAACAGCACCGAGAGCATGACGCTCACCGGCAGCGTCCAGCTCTCATACTGCGCCACCAGGAACAGCCACGCCATCGCCACCGCCGCCAGCACGATCCACACCGCCTGATTACCGGTCTGCTGCTCCTGCCAGGAGATCCCGCTCCAGGCATAGTCATATCCCGGCGGTAGATGGGCCTGCAAAATCTGCTCCATGGCCGCCATCGCCGTGCGGCTGCTGACCCCCTCGGCCGCTGAACCGCTCACCGACACGGACGGGAACTGATTGTACTGCTGAATAAACGGCGCCCCCACCGTCGGCGTAATGGTGACCAGATTGCTCAGCCGCACCCGCTCGCCGTCGCGGCTGCGGACGTACAGCTCGCTAATCTGCTCAGCCCGCTCGCGCCACTGCATCTCATTTTGCATCACCACATGATAGACACGATTGTTACGGCTGAAATCGCCGGCGCGCGTGCCGCCGAACGCCGTCTGCAGGCTGCTGAAGATGTGCGCCACCGGCACATCCAGCAGCGCCGCCCGGTCGCGGTCGACCGTCAGGGTCAGCTGCGGCACGTTGCTGCTCCAGGTGGTAAACACCCGGCTCAGCTGCGGATGCTGGTTCGCCAGCTGGAGGATCTCCCGCGTCACCTGCTCCAGCTCCGCCGACGACTGACCAGCCTGCGCCATGATGCGCAGATCAAACCCCGAGGCATTGCCCAGGCCCGGCAGGGTCGGCGGCGCGAAGGTCATGATCGTCGCCTCGGGTAGCGACAGCAGCTGGCGCTGAATATCCGCCATCACCGCATCCAGCGGCGGCCGCTGATGCCAGTCCTTGAGCATTACCGAGATAAACCCGCCGTTAGAGGCGCTGGTGCCGTTGAGAATGTTGAACCCGGACACCTGAATCACATCCTCCACCGCCGGGTTAGCCATCAGCAGTTTACGCGCCTGGGCCATCACCGCTTCGGTACGCTCCAGCGACGCCGCCTCCGGCAGCTGCACGCTGGCAAACAGGTAACCCTGATCTTCCTGCGGCAGGAAGCCTTTCGGCATCGAGGTGAAGCTGAACGCCACCAGCGCGCCTGCCGCCACCGTCGCCGCCAGCGCCAGCCAGGGACGGCGGTTCATCCAGCCTACCAGCCGGCCATAGCCGTCGCGGGTGCCGTCGAGAAGACGGTTAAACGCCCGCCACACCGCCGCTGGCCGGGCAGGACGCGGGCGCAGCAGCAGCGCGCAGAGGGCCGGCGTCAGGGTTAGCGCCACCAGGCTCGACAGGGCCACCGCGGTGGAGAGCGTCACGGCAAACTGCCGGTACAGCTCGCCGACGATCCCCGGGAGCAGCGCCACCGGCACAAACACCGCCAGCAGCACCAGGGTCGTGGCGATCACCGGCCCGGCGATCTGCCGCAGCGCCTGGGCGGTGGCCTGCAGGCGATCCAGCCCTTCCGCCATTTTGGTTTCCACATTCTCCACCACCACAATGGCGTCATCCACCACCATCGTCAGGGCGAGAATGATCGCGAACAGGCTGAGGGTGTTGGCGCTGTAGCCCAGCAGATAGAGCACCGCAAAGGTGCCGATCAGTGACACCGGGATCGCCAGCACTACGATCAGCGTCGCCCGCCAGCTCTGCAAAAATAGCGACACCACCACGACCACCGCCAGCAGGGTCAGCGCCAGCGAGACGCCGATCTCTTTGATCGTCGCCGCCACAAAGCGGGTGGTATCGAACTTCACCTCCCAGGTGAGATCCGCCGGAAAGCGAGTGTGCAGGCGGTTAAGCTCCGCACGCACTGCGCTGGCGACCTGCAGGGCGTTGGCGGTGGGCGTCGGATAGATCCCCAGATAGGCCGACGCTTTACCGTTCAGCTGGGCGCCGGAGCTGTAGCTGCGGGCGCCCAGCTCAATGGTCGCCACGTCGGCGAGGCGCACCAGCTGCCCCTGCGCGCCGCGGCGGATAATAATCTCGCCAAAGCTGGCCGCCTCGTTCAGACGCCCCAGCCCGTTGATGGTCAGCGTCTGCTGCTGGCCGTTAAATACCGGCGGGGTGCCCACCTGCCCCGCCGCGCCCTGCACATTCTGCTCGCGCAGCGCCTGGGCGACATCATCCGTGGTGATGTTGAGCGCGTTCATGCGGTCCGGGCGCAGCCAGATACGCATGCTGTAATCCCGGGCGCCAAACATCTGCACCTCGCCGACGCCGGGCAGGCGGGCCAGCGCCTCGCGCACCTGGGTGCTGGCGTAGTTGCTGACAAACAGCGGCGACAGCGTGCCCAGCGGCGAGTAGAGGCTTACCCCCATAAGCAGATTGCTGGCGCGCTTGCGCACCTGGACGCCATTCTGCTGCACCTCCGCCGGGAGCTGCGCCAGCGCCTGCGCCACCCGGTTTTGCACGTCGATCGCCGCCAGGTCGGCATCGGTGCCCGCCGCGAAGGTTATGCTCAGGCGGTACGTTCCCTCATCCGAGCTGGTGGACTCCATATACAGCATATGATCGACGCCGTTGAGCTGGGTCTCCAGCGGGGCGGCGATGGCTTCTGCCACGTCTGACGCGCTGGCGCCCGGCCAGCTGGCGCTGACGTTCACCACCGGGGGGGTGATCGCCGGGTACTGCTCCACCGGGATCAGCTTCAGCGACACCGCGCCGACAAAGGTCAGCAGCAGCGCGATCACCATGGCAAATCGCGGACGACGGATAAAAAAGGTCAGCATCCCTTCTCCTTAGCTAGTTCAGCACCTGCACCGCGGCGCCTTCGCGCAACCTCTGCGCGCCGTCGGTGATCACCTGCTCGCCCGCCTGCAGCCCTTTCTCGACCGCAAACTGCTGCCCCTGCTGCCCCGCGAGGGTCAGACGACGCTGCCCGGCGGTGTGGTCCGGCTTCAGCACCCAGCTGAAAAAGCCCTGCGGATCCTGCTGCACGGCGGCGGCCGGGACCATCACTCGCGACGGCAGTTCCTGCGGACGGAACAGGATCGTCACGCTGCCGCCCGGCAGCAGACGGTGCTGCGGATTGGCAAACTCGGCCCGCACCGCTACGCTGCCGGTGCGGGCGTCGATCCGGTTATCGATAGAGGTCAACACCCCGTCGCGCCGTTTACCATCAACCTCAATCTGCGCCAGCCACGCCTGCTTCAGAGCGTGGATATCGGCGTGCTGGCCGGTTTTACTGAAAAACGCGGCTTCGTCGAGGGCGAACGAGACCCGCACCGGATCCAACTGCACAATGTCCACCAGCACGCCGCTGGACGAATTGACCAGCGTCCCGACGTGAAAGGCGCTATGGCCCACGCGACCGGTCACCGGCGCCGCAATCTGAGTGTAGCTGAGCACAATCTGCTGGGCCTCGACGCGGGCTTTGGCCTGCTGTACGGCAGCGGCGGCGACGTCGCGCTGCATCCGGGCCGTATCGACGTCGTTGCGGCTGATGGAGTGGTTGTTGATAAGCCGCTCGTAGCGAGTGAGCAACTGCTGCGACTGACGTAATGAGGCTTCGGCGCTTTTCAGCTCGGCCTGCGCCAGAGCCAGCGCCGCGCGGGGCTGCGCGTCGTCGAGGGTAAACAGCAGGTCGCCTTCGGTAACATACTGGCCGTCCTGGAAGTGGCGCTGAACAATCACCCCTTCGGTGCGCGCGCGAATGTCGACGGCGCGGATCGCCTCGACCCGCCCGGGGATAGCGCGTTCTTCAGCATGAGGAGCCAGTTCAACCGTGGCGACGCGGACCGGCACCGCCGGCGCGGCGGTCGCCGTCAGGGCGCCGCCGACCAGACCGCAGGCCAGCAGAGCAAAGCGGAAGGTTTTAATCATAGAGGATCCTTGCGACAGTAACGCGCGCCTGCAGCGAGGCGCGCGAGATTGTTCAGGCCGTTTTGCGGAACCGGCGCGTCAGACGCTTCTCGACTTCCACCACCAGGAACATGGCGACGCCGATGACCAGAGTGACAAACCAGTAGCGCAGCGGCAGCGCTTCTGTACCAAACATGCTCTGCATCAGCGGGACATAGATAATGACCAGCTGCATCAGCAGCAGGACGCCAGTCACCAGCCAGATGCCTTTGTTGCGCAGCAGACCCATGCTCAGGGAGAAGCTGTCGCTGCTGCGGCAGTTGATCATGTAGACCCACTGCGCCGTCACCAGCATCTGCAGCAGCACGGTGCGGATAAACTCCGGACTGTGGCCGCGCGGCGCCAGCCAGGCCTCAAGGATAAAGGCGGCAATCGCGATCATCGACCCGACGAAAGCCACTCGCCACACGGCGAAACCATCCATCACATGCTGGCCGGTTTTACGCGGCGGACGGTTCATCACGTTGCGCTCTGCGGCCTCAAAGGCCAGGCCGAAGGAGAGCGTCGCCGACGTCGCCATGTTCATCCACAGGATCAGCACCGGGGTCAGCGGAATAATGTTCCCCGCCAGCAGGGCGATGATGATCAGCAGCCCCTGCGCCAGGTTGGTCGGCATGATGAAGAGGATGGTCTTCTTCAGGTTGTCATAGACCCGACGGCCCTCTTTTACCGAGCTGGCGATGGTGGCGAAGTTATCATCGGTCAACACCATGTCGGCCGCCTCTTTGGTGACTTCGGTGCCTTTGATACCCATGGCGATACCCACGTCGGCCTGGCGCAGCGCCGGCGCGTCGTTAACGCCGTCGCCGGTCATGCCGACCACTTCGCCGTTATCCTGCAGGGCTTTAACCAGGCGCAGCTTATGCTCCGGGCTGGTACGGGCAAAGATGTCGTACTCCACCGCCGCCTTCGCCAGCGCCGCATCGTCCATGTGCTCCAGCTGGTAGCCGGTCATGGCCTGGCTGCTGTTGGTGATCCCCAGCATCTGGCCGATGCTCATCGCCGTCTGCGGGTGGTCGCCGGTGATCATTTTCACGCGGATGCCGGCGGTCTGGCAGGCGTGGATGGCGTCAATGGCTTCCGGACGCGGGGGATCCATCATCCCGGCGATGCCGAGGAAAATCAGTCCCTCCTGCAGGTCCTCATGGTTGAGGGTGGTGGCATCAAGGCTGGCTGGCTTACAGGCCGCCGCCACCATCCGCAGTCCCTGACGGGCGAAGCGCGCCATCTCCTCTTCCCAGTACTGCGCCTCGAACGGCACCGCGCCGTGGCGGCTCATCTGCTCGCGGCACATGGCGAAGATAACGTCCGGCGCACCGGTGATCAGCACCCGGGCATCGCCATCGATGTGCTGCAGGGTCGACATATATTTGTACTGCGAGTCAAAGGGGATCTTGGCCACCAGACGGGCCTCCACCGCCGGGAGCTGCGCTTTCGCCGCCAGCACTTTAAGCGCCCCTTCGGTCGGCCCGCCGGTGATCCCCCAAAGACCGCGCTCATCCTGGGTAAGCTGGCTGTCGTTACACAGGTCGATGGTGCGCAGCCAGGTCTCCAGCACGGTGCCGGGCTGAACCTGCACGGGCTCATCGCTCCCCTCGAGGAAGATCCGCCCCTGCGGCTCGTAGCTGTCGCCTTCCACCCGATAGCAGCAGTCGGCGGTGATGATCGCTTTGACGGTCATTTCGTTCATCGTCAGGGTGCCGGTTTTATCCGAGCAGACCACGGTCATGGCGCCGAGGGTTTCCACGGTCGGCAGCTTACGAATAATCGCCCGCTTGCGCGCCATCGTCTGCACGCCGAGCGACAGAATAATCGAGATGATCGCCGGCAGTCCTTCCGGTACCGCGGCTACCGCCAGGCTAATCAGCGACAGCAGCAGCTCGCCCATCGGGATATCCCGCAGCGCGAGGCTGAAGATAAACAGCGCCACCATCATGGCGAGAATAATGGCGAAAATCGCTTTGCCGAGCTTATCCATCTGCACCAGCAGCGGGGTACGGTGCTTCTCAATACCCGCCATCATCTGGTTGATATGGCCGAGTTCGGTCTGCGCGCCGGTGGCGGTCACCACGCCGACGCCGCCGCCGGCGCTGACGGTGGTCCCGGAAAAGACCATGTTCACCCGGTCGCCCAGCGGCAGATCGCCCTCCAGCGCGTCGGTGATTTTATCCACCACCGTCGACTCGCCGGTGAGGATCGCCTCTTCCACCCGCAGGTTGTGGGTTTCAATCAGGCGCATATCCGCCGGCACGCGGTCGCCGGCGCGCAGGATAACGATATCCCCCGGAACCAGGTCGCGCGTCGGGATAGTCTCATGCTTGCCGTTACGCTGGACGCGGGCATCGCTGGAGAGCATGTTGCGGATCCCCTGCAGCGATTTTTCGGCGTTGCTCTCCTGGATATGACCGATCAGGGCGTTAATCACCGTCACGCCGAGGATCACCAGGGTATCGACCCAGTGCCCCATGATGGCGGTCAGCGCCGCGGCGGCCAGCAGCACGTAAATCAGTACGTCGTTAAAGTGGGCGAGAAAGCGCAGCCAGCCCGGTTTGCCTTTCTTTTCCGGCAGCGCATTCGGCCCACAGGTATTCAGGCGCTCGGCGGCGTCTGCGGAACTTAACCCAGCGGCTTGGCTTTTGGTCTGCGCCAGCACTGCGTCAACGGTCTGCTGCCAGACCTGCCGTGGCGCGGTGTCGCCCGAGGGCGTCGTAAACTTTGGGTTATTCATCTTGGTCAATTTACATTTTCCTTATAAATTCCGTGAGTCGGAAAGCCTGAAATCATTCCTGGCCAATGAAGTAAAAGAGGGCAAAAATGCCGATAAAAATGTGAACCAATACAAGTCTAAATTTTTCGCAAAATAAAAATTTTGTGATAAGTTAATTCCACAAATCAACTATCACAGAATATTAATAAACCAAAACTAAACGAGGTAAAATATGTTTGGAATCTACCGCGGGCGCCGTCTGGCGCTGTACATCGCGCTAGCCATTATCATTGCTACGCTGGTGGGATATAGCACTTACAGTTTTGTAAAAGCGCTGGCATAATAATGACGTTAATTTACACCCGGCTGCAATTAACTTAATTACAAATTATTTCATATTAATTAACATGAGAGCTAAAGGCAGGCGATAATATTTAAAATAGCCGTGTTATAGCGAGTAAAAAAACAAAGCATATTGCGTTAAGCATTATTTTACCGGACAATATGTTTTTTAACTGATGATTAACATGACATGAAACATCCACTGGAAACGCTGCTCTCCGCCGCCGGGATCTTACTGCTGGCCCTGCTCTCCTGTCTGCTGTTGCCCGCGCCTTCGCTGGGCCTGACGCTGGCGCAAAAGCTGGTTGAGACATTCCATATGATGGATCTCAACCAGCTCTATACGGTGCTGTTTTGTCTGTGGTTCTTAGCGCTGGGCGCCATTGAGTATCTGGTGCTGCGCTGGGTGTGGCGTCGCTGGTTTTCCCTCGAGCGGTAAACCAGGAGAGTCGCGCCTCAGTGGGCGCGACTGTGGTTCTCTTTGCGGTAGGCGCCCGGCGGCTGATTGAAGGTCCGGGTGAAGACCCGGGTAAAGGTCTGTTGCGAATCGAAGCCATACTTCAGGCAGATATCGTAGACGCGCTGATCGGTGTCGCGCAGATCGCGGGCGGCCAGCAGCAGCTTCCTTTCGCGAATATAGCGCCCCAGGCTCTCCCCTTTGTACTGTAAAAACAGCCGTTGCAGATGCCATTTCGAATACCCGGCATGGCGAGCGATATCATCAATACGCAGCGGTTGATGCAGGTTATCATCAATCCACTCGACGATAGTATCAATCACCTGAGCGGAAATCGTCATATGCTCTCTCCTCTGATACTGCACTGGCGCTTAGCGCCACCAGGCGTTAAATGATTGCGTCTTATCGGCGACCCACACCGGCTCGCCCTGCACAGGCGTCAGCAGACGCCAGGCCCTTCCTTCGCTGGCAGCCGCCAGCCGTTGATACGGTTCATCCCAGCTGTGTTTCGCCAAAACGAATCGTCCTGCATGCCCAGGCAGCACCGCGCGAGCGCGCAGATCGTCGGCAGCCTGAGCCGTTTCATCCGGCATCATGTGGATATATTTCCAGTCCTGGTCATACTGCCCGTTCTCCATGATCGCCAGATCGACCGGACCGAACTCATCGCCTATCGCTTTAAAGTGCGGCCCATACCCGCTGTCGCCGCTGTAATAAATCTTTTGCTGCGGGGTAACGAACAGAAAACTGGCCCACAGCGTCTGGTTACGCTTCAGCCCACGGCCGGAAAAGTGCCGCGCCGGCAGCACGTGGACGGTGAGCTCGTCGCTGGCCGGTACCGCCTGCTGCCAGTCCGCTTCGGTAATCAGCGCCCCGTCCATTCCCCAGTAGCGCAGATGCGATCCGACCCCCAGCGGCGTAATGACCCGCTTAATTTTCGGCAGTAAGGCGCGAATGGTGGCGTAATCCAGATGGTCGTAGTGATCGTGGGAGATGATCAGCAGATCGATCTCCGGCATCCCTTCCGCCCGCCACGGATAGTCGCCGGGGAAGGCTTTATTGATAAAGGAGAACGGCGCCGCGTAATCGCTGAACACCGGGTCGATCAGGATGCGTTTTCCCGCCAGCTGCAGGTACCAGGAGGAGTGGCCGAGCCAGACCATCACGTCCTGCCCGAGGGGCAGCGTCGCCAGATCGGTCTTCACCAGCGGCAGCGGTTGCGCGGGACGGGCGTTTTCCCGTTTGGTCATCAGGAAATCCCACCACGCCGCCAGCATATTTTTCTGCCCGGTGAACCCTGGCGTGGGCAATTGGTTATGGAACTGGCCGTCCCGGTAGTGGGGAGACGCTTCCACCTGGCTAAGCTGTGCCCCCTGCGGCGCCTTACCAAAACCGGCATTAAGAACAAACGGCAATGTCGTTGCTGCTGCGAGTAACATGATGGCGACCACGCTGAAAGTGACACGGTTCATATCCTGACCAGACAAAAGCCCCCATCCCGGAGGCTTTATGATATAACTTGATTATGAGTGAGTACGCACTCATTATTAGGAAAGCGATGAAAGTCGTCAAGACGATTTTCAATTTTTGCGTTCCGCCGTTGCAGCGACCTGGTCAGACGTGCCAAGATCGGCGGTTTGTTTAAACCTGCGTGAGGAAAAAAGTAGTGGCTCGTCCAAAGAGTGAAGATAAAAAGCAAGCGTTACTGGAAGCTGCCACCGCGGCTTTCGCCCAGTCCGGCATAGCCGCCTCGACGTCGGCCATCGCCCGCAGCGCCGGTGTGGCCGAGGGAACGCTGTTTCGCTATTTCGCCACCAAGGATGAGTTGCTCAACGAGCTGTACCTCGCGATTAAGCTGCGCCTGGTGCGCACAATGATCGCCGGGCTGGATCCGGACGAGAAGCGCCCGAAAGAGAACGCGCGCAATATCTGGAACAGCTATATCGACTGGGGCGTGCGCAACCCGATGGAGCACAAAGCGATCCGCCGGATGGCGCTCAGCGAGCGCATCACCGACGAAACTCGCCGCCAGGTAAAAGAGAGCTTTCCGGAGCTCAACGAAATGTGCCAGCTGTCGGTGAAAGAGATATTCCTCAGCGAGGCGTACCGCGCCTTTGGCGACGCCCTGTTTCTGTCGCTGGCGGAAACCACCATCGAATTCGCCAGCCACGATCCGCAGCGCGCCCGGGAGATTATCGCCCTCGGCTTTGAAGCCATGTGGCACGCCCTGCATGAGGCGGACGCCTAATGACGCCGGAAACACTGCATCCCTGCGCTCACCGTATCGCCCTGACCTACCCGTTTACCGAGCACTGCTGGCCCTTTGGGCCAGAGTACGACGTGTTTAAGGTCGACGGCCGCATCTTTATGATCACCATGACTATTCGCGGCCGGGCGCTGGTCAATCTCAAGGCCGAGCCGCAGAAGTCGCTGCTGAATCAGCAAATTTATCGCAGTATCGAACCCGGCTACCATATGAACAAGAAACACTGGATCACGGTGGTGCCAGGAGAGGATATCAGCGAGGATCTGCTGGCCGAGCTGATTGACGATTCGTGGCATCAGGTGGTGAACAAGCTGAGTAAAAAGGCGCAGCAGCGCCTGCGTCCGCGCTGATTTTCAGCCAAATGCGATAAGTGTTATCGCATTTTTCACCCTTATCATTTTGCGATCTTCGCTGTACTCTTCCTCTCCTGAACGCACCGGTAAGGTGCTGTAAACTGTGAGGAAGAGTTATGGATATCGTATCGGTCGCTTTGAAGCGCTATTCCACCAAGGCCTTTGACGCCACGAAAAAGCTGACTGCCGGGGAAGCGGAACAGCTGAAAACGCTGCTGCAGTACAGCCCGTCTAGCACCAACTCCCAGCCGTGGCACTTTATTGTCGCCAGCACCGATGAAGGCAAAGCTCGCGTGGCGAAAGCCGCCAGCGGCACCTACGTGTTCAACGAACGTAAAATTCTCGACGCCTCGCACGTGGTGGTGTTCTGCGCGAAAACCGCGATGGACGACGCCTGGCTGCAGCGCGTGGTGGATCAGGAAGAGGCCGATGGCCGTTTCGCCACCCCGGACGCAAAAGCCGCTAACCACAAGGGTCGCACCTTCTTTGCCGATATGCACCGCAAAGAGCTGAAAGATGACGATCAGTGGATGGCGAAACAGGTGTATCTCAACGTCGGCAATTTCCTGCTGGGCGTAGCGGCGATGGGCCTCGACGCCGTGCCGATCGAAGGGGTTGATTTTGCGATCCTCGATGAGGAATTTGACCTGAAAGCCCAGGGCTACACCAGCCTGGTGGTGGTCCCGGTCGGCCACCATAGCGTGGAGGATTTCAACGCTACCCTGCCGAAGTCGCGTCTGCCGCAGTCGACGACCATTACCGAGATTTAATCTCTCCACCAGGCGCCTTTCACCGGGCGCCTCTGGTGCCGCTTGTTATTGCCGGGTGGCGGCTACGCCTGACCCGGCCTACGTAACCATCTCTCTATCAGATTGTTACCCCTCAACGTAGGCCCGCGCAAGCGCAGCGCCGCCGGGCAGGGGCTGCGGGCGCGGAGCGGCTTTTATGCCGGGTGGCGGCTACGCCTTACCTGGCCTACGGCCCGTGCGACCTGTCGTTAATTTGCGCCGGTAAGTGAATAGCCACCGAGCGCGTTAGTAAAGTAAAACTTGCGGGTGCTTTATACCGCAGGCTAACGCGTATCGCGTTAAGGTATCCAGACTGGCGCGGGTGATATTGGCTTCCATTCTGGAGACTGTCGGCGCACTCACCCCCATCCTCTGCGCCACCTGGGCTCGGGTTAGCCCCGCCTGCTCGCGCCATTGCGCCAGCATAGTACGTAATCGCTGTTGACGTTCTTGCGCATCGAATGCAGCCTGAACCTCAGGCTGGCCAAGCAGTTCTGTTTTTAACGTATCCCAGTCAATGATCTTTTTACTCATTGCGCATCTCCTCTAATCGCTTCAGCGCCAGGCGAATTTCCGATGACGGGGTTTTTTGCGTTTTCTTGACAAAAACCCGTAGCAGAAAGAGCGTCTTGCCTTGCTGAAAAACGTAGATCCCTCGCCCCTGTACCGAACCTAACGCACGAATTTCAAATAGCCCCTGCCCCAGCGGTTTACTGTCAGGTTCTCTCAGCGCGGTGGGATTTTGGCGTAACTTGTCTAATTGCCGGATCATCTTCGCCTGGACAATGGGCGGAAGCGCTTGCAATTCCTTTTTAACGTCCACATGCACAACCAATCTGAACATCAGACTCCCTTCCTCTGGATGTTAGCATATAAGACAAATTGCCTTAAAGGCTAATCTTTGAGACACCCGGCAAGCCTATGCTCATTTGCAGCCAATCGCAGAAAAATGCGCTAAAACTGGAATCAGGGACGAAAAAAGGCCGCGACTGAGCGCGGCCTGAGTGGTTAGCGTTCTCAACGCGAGCTTATTTTTTCTCCACCTGCCCTTCGCCGGCATGCCAGATGCGCTCGGCATAGCGGCCAATCACCGCCAGCGAGACGGCAAGGATCAGGAAAAACAGCACTTTGTGCATCCCGTTCCAGAAAAACTCAAAGAAGCGGGTATAGAGATTGATCGCCAGGAAGGTTAGCCCGAAGCCGCGCAGCATTCCATCATCGGTTTTCAGGCTGATAAAAATGCAGACGCCGGCCGCCGCGGCAAACAGCAGCCCCCACGGCAGGAGTCGCGCCTGGCTCACCTGGTACCAGCTGTCTGCGTCGTAATTGCCGAAAATCGACATGATCCACAGCGCAATAAACAGGTACGTGAGGCCCATCGCCTTGCTGACGGTAAACAGCTGCCGCTGGCGAAGCAGGGATTGCGCGCCGTAGCAGAGCGCCAGCAGCGCGCCGCCGAACAGGACGAAGCGAATCGGGTAGTTCATGCCCAGCCAGTAGGCGCCCCACCCCGAGACGTAGCCGGTTTCCGCGCCGAACCAGTTGCCCAGCGCCAGCAGAAAAAAGAGCCACACCAGCCCGGAGCGGGCAATATAGCCGATGGCGCCGTAAATCACGCATCCGGCCAGAAACAGCGGTGCGATATGGCCGCTGCCGTTATCCAGCCGTTCGCCAAGCTGCCATAGCGCCACGGCGGTAAAGACGACGCCCAGAAACAAAATCGCCTCGGTGCTGTAGTGCCACTGCGTCTCCCGCCGCTGGCGACGAAAACCCCAGCCGTAGCAGGCGACTGCCAGCAGCGCAGGCAGCAGGATCCGCATCAGCGCCGAGTGGCTGAACAGGCTCAGCAGCCACGCCACCAGCTCGCTGTCGGCGAACAGACTGCCCAGGGAAATCAGCACGCAGGCCAGCGCGATCCAGAAGGCATAGCGGCTCAGGCGCCGCCAGTCGAAGGGGGAGACGCGCATCGTTTGCGCCAGCCGCTGGCTGTCCGAGGGGGTTAACTCCCCGCTGGCCTGCCAGGCATTCAGCGCGCGCTGAATAATGCGCTGCTCTTTTCGGGTTACGTTCATAGGCATTCCTTGAGACTGATGACAAACCTGTTTTCGCTAATATGCTCGCCTTTCTGCCGGGCAGCGGCTGTCGCCCTCCCCGGCCTAATTAACCATTTATATATCAGATTGTTACTCCTTACCGTAAGCCCGCGTAAGCGCAGCGCCGCCGAGCATGATATCAGGCACGGAGCCGCTTTATTGCCGGGTGGCGGCTGGCGCCTTACCCGGCCTACGGTCCGTAGCAGCCAGCCGTTAACTTACCCACTTGTGCGACTGAAACTGCCGCTGTTGCGGCCTCAACATCGCTGAGACGTTCCCGGCAGGCCGGGGCAGCCCGCATGGATGCGGGCTGAGGGCCGTGTTTTGCATGAACGCTGCCTCGGCCCGACCCGAAGCCTGCAGGGATAAGTCGAAGGCACCGCGCAGCGGCGATGTTGCTGGCCGGAGCCCGGGGGTACAGGGGGCGGCGGCGACTGGTGCCCCCTGTGCGCTCCCTGCGCCATGAGTGACATAACGCAGAAGGCGTATCGGGAGCGCAATGTGTGCTGAAGTCGTAGATCACATACAGGACTTCCCGACAGTGCTTTCCCTCCCCTACTCCCGGAGGGAAAGGGAACCGTCCAGCAGCGCCGGCCGGGCAATACCCGAAGATGGCACATTGCCAGCCATCTGATTCCCTGTGATTAATGTTGGTCCAGCCACGCCAGCGCCTGCTCGCCCGCCTCGTCCATCGGCAGGTAGACCAGCAGGCGCGAGCCGTTGCGCGGCGCCGAATACCAGTACATCTGCTGCAGGCTGAATCGCCCGAGCTGCGGGTGGTTAAAATGTTTAATCTGGTTTTCCACGCCGCGCACCTCGTAGCGCTGATGCCACAGCGCTTCAAACTCCGACGAGGCGGCGAAAAAGCGCGCCAGTTTGTTTTCCCACGCCGGATCGCCGCGGTGCTCGGCCATCGCGGCGCGGAAATAGGAGACGAAGGTCGGCAGCACATCGCGATTTTCGATCCGGCTGCGCCAGGTCTCATGGGTCAGATAGAGATAAATGCAGTTGCGATCTTCTTCCGGGAGGGTGGCGAAATCGATGCCCATCAGGCGGCAGAAGCTGTCGTTCCACGCCACAATATCAAAGTTCGGTTTCTGAATGCTGGCCGGCTGCGGCATCAGGCTGTCCAGCATCCGGCGGGTGCCAGGGCTGATGCCTTCGCACACCGTCACCTGGGTGGCTTCCGGCGGGGTCAGCCCGGCGAGCACGAACAGATGCCGGGTCTCCAGCGGACTGCACTGCAGGGCATTCGCCACCCCCACCAGCACCGCCTCCGACGGATTCACCTCCCGCCCCTGCTCCAGCCAGGTGTACCAGGTAACGCCGACGTCGGCGAGCATCGCCACCTCTTCCCGGCGCAGACCCGGCGTACGCCGGCGGCCCACCCGGGGCAACCCCAGGCGCTGCGGATCGAGGCTTTCACGGCGGGCGCGCAGAAAGGCCCCCAGCTGTTTGCGTCGATCGTCCGGCACGGCGATCGTCGACTCCCGTTGCGGCATCGTGGTCATCACCCCTCCAGCATAGTAGTGCCAATACCAGTATAGACAGGAACTGGTACCCGTTTAATTTATCGGTAATGCTACGTCGGTCTGCTGAATGACGCAATGGAGAATCCCATGAATACGTCTGCTGTTTCACCCGGCCGCGCCGGTCTGTTGCTGCTGCTGAGCGGCCAGATGCTGCCGCTTATTGATACCTCGATCACCAATGTGGCGCTGGACGCCATCACCCACACCCTGGCGGCCAGCGCCACGCAGCTGGAGCTTATCGTCGCGCTGTACGGCGTCGCCTTTGCCGTCTGCCTGGCGATGGGCAGTAAGCTTGGCGATAACTATGGCCGCCGGCGCCTGTTTATGTGGGGCGTCGCCCTCTTTGGCATCGCTTCCCTGCTGTGCGGCATGGCGAACAGCATCGGCGCCCTGCTGGCGGCCCGCACCCTGCAGGGCGCCGGGGCGGCGCTGATTGTGCCGCAGATCCTCGCGACCCTGCACGTCACCCTCAAAGGCCCCGCCCACGCCCGGGCCATCAGCCTGTATGGCGGGATCGGCGGGATCGCCTTTATCGTCGGTCAGATGGGCGGCGGCTGGCTGGTGTCGGCGGACATCGCCGGGCTGGGCTGGCGCAACGCCTTTTTTATCAATGTGCCGATCTGCCTGCTGGTGCTGGCTCTGAGCCGCCGCTATGTGCCGGAAACCCGTCGCGAGACGCCGTCGCGGATTGACTGGCAGGGTACGCTGTACCTCGCGCTGATCCTCTGCTGCCTGCTGTTCCCGATGGCCCTCGGTCCGGAGCTGCACTGGCCGCTGTGGCTGCAGCTGATGCTGGTGGCGGTCCTGCCGCTGCTGTTCGCCATGCGTCAGAGCGCCCTGCGCCAGCAGCAGCGTGGCGACCATCCTCTGCTGCCGCCGCGTCTGCTGCAGTTGACCAGCATCCGCTTCGGGATGGCCATCGCCCTGCTGTTTTTCAGCGCCTGGTCCGGCTTTATGTTCTGCATGGCGCTGACCATGCAGGAGGGGCTGGGGATGGCGCCGTGGCAGTCCGGCAATAGCTTTATCGCCCTCGGCGTGGCCTATTTTATTTCGGCGCTGTATGCCCCGCGGCTTATCGCCCGCTACAGCATGGGGCGGATCCTGCTGACCGGTCTGGCGGTGCAGATCGCCGGTCTCCTGCTGCTGTGCGCCACCTTCTCCCGCTTCGGCGTCGCCACCAGCGCCCTGACGCTGGTTCCCGCCACGGCGCTGATCGGCTATGGCCAGGCGCTGATCGTCAACAGCTTTTATCGGATTGGTATGCGCGATATCAGCGCCAGCGACGCCGGGGCCGGGAGCGCAATCCTCAGCACCCTGCAGCAGGCGACCCTCGGTCTCGGACCGGCTATCCTTGGTTCGCTGTTCCTGGCGCTGGCCCGTCGCGGCGGCGGAAACTATCCGCAGGCGCTGATTGATTTTCTGCTGGTCGAGGTGGCCATGATGCTGTTGCTGGGGGCGATAGCGCTGTGGCTGCGCCATCATCTCAACCGACAGCCGGCGACGGTGGCCTCGTAATACCGGCGGCGGTAATTTGCATAATAGCTATCCAGCGGTCATCATACCCGCTGGATATTCAGGAGACGTTATGCAGGAATTAATATCGCAAATTGCCGCCTTAGGAATCGAAATAACCCCCACCCGCTCGCTGATGATTATCTTCGGCATTATCTTGTTCACCGCCGTGGTCGTGCATCTGATATTGCACAAAGTGGTCCTGCGCGCATTTGAAAAACGGGCGCTGGCCAGCAGCCATCTGTGGCTGCAAATCATCACGCAGAATAAGCTCTTTCACCGACTGGCCTTTACCCTGCAGGGGATCATCGTCAACGTCCAGGCGGTGCTGTGGCTGCAAAAAGGCAGCGAGGCCGCGGAAATATTAACCACCGTGGCTCAGCTATGGGTGATGATATATGCCATGCTGTCCTTCTTCTCGCTGCTGGATGTCATTTTAAAACTGGCGCAGAAATTTCCCGCCGCCTCTCAGCTGCCGCTGAAGGGCATATTCCAGGGAATTAAGCTGGTGACGGCGATTATTATCGGCATTCTGATTATTTCGCTACTGATAGGTCAGTCACCGGCGATCCTGATTAGCGGGCTCGGCGCCATGGCCGCGGTGCTGATGCTGGTGTTTAAAGATCCGATCCTCGGTCTGGTGGCCGGTATCCAGCTCTCTGCCAACGATATGCTCAAGCTTGGCGACTGGCTGGAGATGCCGAAGTACGGCGCCGACGGCGCGGTGATCGATATCGGCCTCACCACGGTCAAGGTGCGCAATTGGGACAATACCATCACCACCATTCCGACCTGGTCGCTGGTCTCTGACTCGTTTAAAAACTGGAGCGGCATGTCGGCCTCCGGCGGCCGCCGCATCAAACGCAGCCTTAACATCGACACCACCAGCATTCATTTCCTCGATGAACAGGAGCAGCAGCGCCTGATCCGGGCGAAGTTACTTAAACCCTATATGGATTCACGCCACGAGGAGATTAGCGCCTGGAACCAGCAGTACGCCGGGGAGCAATCGATCCTCAACGAGCGGCGGATGACCAATGTCGGCACCTTCCGCGCCTATCTGCAGGAGTATTTACGCCATCATCCGCGCATCCGCCAGGATATGACCCTGATGGTGCGCCAGCTGGCGCCGGATGCCAACGGCTTGCCGATCGAGATCTACTGCTTCACCAACACCGTGGTATGGGCGGAATATGAGGGGATCCAGGCGGATATTTTCGACCATGTCTTCGCCGTGGTGGATGAGTTTGGCTTACGCATTCATCAAACGCCCACCGGCAACGATATTCGCGCGCTGACCGGCGCCTTCTCCCGCTGATCCTCAGACGCTGGCGCGGTCTATCACGCGCCAGTCCATCATCACCCGCTCGACGGCAGCGTCGGGATCGTCGATGCGTTTCATCAGTAGAGACACCGCCGTGCGGCCGATCGCCCGGGAGGGCTGTTCGACGGTGGTGAGCTGCGGGGAGACCACTTCCGCCAGCTCGGTGCCATCGAAGCCGATCACCGCGATATCCTCCGGCACCCGCAGTCCGGCCTGGGCGATAGCCCGCAGCGCCCCGGCGGCGAGGGAGTCCGAAACGGCAAACACCGCATCGGGCTTCTCGTCTTGCGACAGCAGTTGCTCCATCGCCCGTTTACCGGCCGCCGCGCTAAGATCCTGCGCGTAGGTCACCTGCTGATACGCCAGACCGTGCACGTGCAGCACGCTTTTATAGCCGCGCTCGCGCAGACGGGCATAGCGATAGCTGAGGTCGTGATTAATGAGCGCGATGCGGCGGCGGCCGCTATCGGCCAGTCGGGACACCGCCCCCTGAGCCGCCTCGACGTCGTTAATCCCGACGCAGGAGATGCTGCCGGTGTCGGCATACTCCGCGCACTGCACCCAGGGCGCGTCGCCAATCATGGTGGTCAGTTCCGGCAGGCTGGAGAGCGCGTTCATGGTAATAATGCCGTCGACCATTTTGCCGGAGAGCAGCTGCAGGCCCGAGGTCGAGCGGGCCAGATCCGACCCGGAGTTACACAGCAGAATGCGGTAGCCATTCTTCTCCGCCTCTTCTTCTATCCCCTTCACCACCTCGGCGCAAAAGGGGTTAGCGATATTGGAGACCATCACCAGGATCATATTGCTGCGGGCGGTTCGCAGCTGACGCGCCAGCAGGTTCGGCTGATAGTTGCTCTCTTTGATCGCCTGCAGCACGCGCTCACGGTTTTTGGCTTTTACCGTATCGCTGTTGTTCAGCACCCGCGACACCGTGGCCACCGAGACGCCGGCCAGACGAGCAATTTTCTGAATAGACATAAACCCTGCACTTCCTGCGATAGAGGTGGATCCTGCAGGCTATCATAAATGACCTCTGATTGGCCTGCCAGCCTGGCGCGAAAGCGCGGGAACGCGCGAGAAAACTATTAATAATCAGGGCTTCTCTCCCGCCCCGTTAACGCGCATCCTTTTGCCGTTTCATATTCTCATTAGCGCAGGAGGCGCAACAGACCGCCTGCGCCCCATTTTTTCTTTTATGATTAAGGATGATATCCCCATGAGGCTCTCCACCGCGGTTCTCGCCCTCAGCTGTGCCCTGGCAACGATCACCGGCTGCACCTCGTCAAAATCGTCACCGGAACGCCATGCCTACGCCTTCGTCGCCCACCGGTCCGATTTTGTCGGCGGCAACTTCACCGTCAACCGCCAGGAAAATTACCGTTTAAACCTGCCGACCTTTACGGCGATGTATGCCCGCGGACAGCAGGATAAAGCCGCTGGCATGAGCGAAAGCGATGCCCGCCGCACCGCGGAAGCCATCAAACAGCAGGCGGCGCAGGGCACCCGCACCGAGCACGCCTTCACCGGCAATGCCAGCGACAAATGGGATAATGCGATGGAAAATAAAGATGCCGTCCTGTTCGGCAACGAGCTCTCCGGTGCCTATCTCGACGGCTATCTTGGGGTGAAATAATCCTGCGCCCCACCTGCGCTCAGCGTTCGACGCTGACCCAGCGCTGCTGCTGATGGCTTTTGACGATCGCCTCGATGATGTACATCACATCGGCGCCGTCGTCGAAAGCGGCGAAGCGCCGGGCCCCGGCCGCCGGCATCTTCCCGGCGCGCACCGCCTGATAAAAATGCCCCATCATATTCTTAAAGGCGTCCGGCCAGCCCTCAATATGGCCGCCGGGGTAATGGGCGCTGTCAGCGATTTCCGGCCGCAGCAGGCTCGGGTCATCGCTGAGCAGGCGATCCGGCTGCTCGCGGTGGCCGATCCACAGCCGCTGGGGCACTTCCTGATCCCAGGCCAGAGAACAGAGGCTGCCGTTAATTTCCACCGCCAGACGGTTTTTCCGCCCGGCGCTCACCTGGGAAACCATAAAGCTGCCCTTGCTGCCATCGTCAAAACGCAACAGCACCGAGCCAAAGTCCTCGGTATCGACAGGCCGCGTTTCATATGCCTGCGCCTCGTGAACGGCGCTGAAGGTCGCTTTGCCATTGACCGGCGCTTTACGCGTTGGCCAGACGATAGACAGATCCGCCATCACCTCGACAATCCGCCGACCGGTCATAAACTGCACGGTATCGCACCAGTGGGAGCCGATGTCGGCCACCGTCCGCGACGCGCCGCCCTGCGCCGAATCGACCCGCCAGTTGTAGTCGGTCTCCAGCAGCATCCAGTCCTGTAAATAGCTGCCGTGGGCCGCGAAGATTCTGCCGACCTCGCCATGGCGGATCATCGCCGCCGCCTGCTGGACCATAGCGAACTGGCGGTAGACGAAGCTGACGCCATGCACCACGCCGGCCCGGGCGGCAAGCGCCACCAGCTCCCGCGCCTCCTCCGCCGTCATACACAGCGGTTTTTCGGAGAAGACGTGCAGCCCGGCGGCGAGGATCTGCCGGTTAATCTGGGCATGTAGATGGTTGGGCGTACAGTTATGCACCACCTGCAGCCCCGGATGGGCCAGCAGCGCCTCCACGCTGTCGTAGGCATGGGCAATGTTCAACGCCTGCGCCTTGCGCTGCGCCGCCTCAAGGCAGCTGTCGCACAGCGCCACCACCTCGACATCTCCCAGCCGCCGCAGCGCCTCCAGATGCGCCGGGCCAATAAACCCTGCCCCGATAATCGCAACCTGAATCATGTTACTCCCTCCCGCCGGCGGCAAAGTCATCGAAGGCCCGTCCGGCAACGGGAATGATATGGCGGCGGATAAACTCGCTGCCCTCGCGCGCGCCGGTCTCACTATCCTTCAGGCAGCACTCCCACTCCAGCACCGCCCAGCCGGCAAAATCATATTCGGTCAGCTTACTGAACACCCCTTTGAAGTCGATCTGCCCGTCGCCAGGAGAGCGGAAACGCCCGGCCCGCTGCTGCCAGGGCTGGTATCCACCGTAGACGCCATTGCGCCCGTTGCGGCGAAATTCGGCGTCCTTGACGTGAAACGCTTTAATACGCGCATGATAGATATCGATATAGGTCAGGTAGTCCATCTGCTGCAGATGCAGGTGGCTCGGGTCATAGAGCATATTGCAGCGCGGATGGTTATCCACCAGCGCAAGAAAACGCTCAAAGGTCACGCCATCGTGCAGGTCTTCGCCGGGGTGGATCTCATAGCAGACATCGACCCCCTGCTCGTCGAAGAGGTCCAGCAGCGGCCGCCAGCGCCGGGCCAGCTCGGCAAAGGCCTCATCCAGAAGCGGCTGATTGTGCGGCGGCCACGGATAAAAAAAGGGCCATGCCAGCGCCCCGGAAAAGGTCGCGTGCGCCTGCAGCCCCAGGCGGCCGGAGGCTACCGCCGCCTGGCGCACTTTCTCCACCGCCCAGCGCTGGCGCGCCTGCGGATCGCCATGCAGCGCCGCCGGGGCAAAGGCATCAAACGCCGCGTCATACGCTGGATGCACCGCCACCAGCTGTCCTTCAAGGTGAGTGGACAGCTCGCTGATCACCAGCCCATGCTCCGCCAGGATGCCGCTGACCTCGTCGCAGTAGGTCTGGCTCGCCGCCGCCCGCTCGACATCAAAAATCGCCGGGTGGTTGCAGGGGATCTGCAATGCCTTATACCCCAGGCCGGCGGCCCACTGCGCTATCCCCGCCAGAGTGTTGAACGGCGCCTGCGGCCCGATAAACTGCGCCAGAAAAATGCCCGGTCCCTTAATCGTTTTCATACCCCCTCCTGAAAAATTAGTGCGGCTCTTTCTCGTTGTACTGGAAAGAGAAAAGGAAAATCAGCGCGATAACCGCGGCGGCCACCGCCGGGATCCACCAGAAGGTCACCCAGGCCTGAGGCACGCTCTGGCCGGCCACCAGATGGTTATACAGCGCGCCGGAGATCTGCGAGCCCAGCAGCATGCCGATCCCGTAGGTGAACATCACAATCATGCTCTGCGCCTGGCCTTTTACCTTCTCGCCCGCCACGCGGTCGGTGTAGATAAAGCCAACGACAAAGAAAAAGTCATAGCACACGCCGTGCAGCAAAATGCCCAGATAGAGCAGGAAGCGCCCCTCCTCGCTGACTCCGAGAGCGAAAAAGGCGTAGCGGACGAACCACGCCGCCATGCCGATGAGCAGCATGTATTTCACCCCGAGGCGACGGAACAGCAACGGGATCACCAGCATAAAGACGATCTCTGACATCTGACCGAACGACATCGCGGTGCTGACATCTTTGACGCCGGCATCCGCCAGATACGACGCGGTATAGGCGTAATAGGTGCCTAACGGCACGGAAATTAAGGTGGCGCAGAGGGAGAAAATCAGGAAATGGCGGGTTTTCAGCAGCGCGAAGGCGTCCGCGCACAGCAGGTCGCGAAACTGAACCGGCATGCCTTTGGCCGGCGCCGGGGTGTGCGGCAGCGTCAGGCTGTAGAGCGCCAGCGCGACCGAACAGAGCGCCGCCAGCGTGAAGATGCCGGTGGTATCAGAGATACCGGTCACCCCGATGCAGATCCCGGCGATAATCCAGCCGATGGTGCCGAACACGCGGACCACCGGGAAGGTTTTATCGACATTGGCCAGGCTGTGGAAGGCGATATTGTTGGTCAGCGCCAGGGTCGGCATATAGCACAGCGTATAGCCGAACAGCAGGCCAATCAGCAGGGCGCCGTTCTGCGCCACCAGCGCCTGCGGGACAAACCACAGGATCGCCGCCCCGGCCAGGTGCATCACCGCCATCACCTTCTGCGAGGCGAAAAAGCGATCCACCAGCATCCCCAGCACAAAGGGAGACAAGATGGAGGCGATCGGCCCGGCGGAGAACGCATCGCCGATCAGCAATGACATCTCATAGCGGGTCATCACCAGCCCCAGGGTCACCGACCAGCTGCCCCAGATAAAAAACTGCATAAACATCATTAACGACAGCCGCGGCACCAGAAAACGGTGGCTCACGCGGGCACTTTCCCGACCTTCTGTTGTTGTGACCATGTTGCTCGCCCTCAGAAAAGTAATCGATTACAAAACCACTCAAAACAAAAGTAATCGATTACAAAAAGAAGATCGCCAGGCAAATGCGCCGCCTGCGAAGAGGATCACAATAAAAAGGCAGGCAGCCCCGCCGGACGGCGGGGCATCTCGCTTACGCCGGGCGGCGCAGCAGTTTGAAGGCGATAAACAGGAACAGGATCCACACCGGCAGCAGGATCGCCGACAGACGCATGCCGTCGATAGTGCACATCAGCGCCAGGATCAGCCCAAGGAAAGCAATGCAGAAGTAGTTGCTGGCGGGCGCCAGCAGCGCTTTGAACTTCGATTCGCGCCCTTTGCGGCGCTGGGCGGCGCGGAACTTCAGGTGCGCCATACAGATCATGATCCAGTTCAGCAACAACGTCGCCACCACCAGGGCCATCAGCAGCCCCAGCGCTTCATGCGGCAGCAGGTAGTTCAGCACCACCACCAGCGAAGTGATAATCCCGGAGAGCAGCAGGGAGTTCACCGGCACGCCGCGCTTGCTGACGCGGGCGAGAAATTTCGGCGCATTACCCTGCACCGACAGGCCGAACAGCATCCGGCTGTTGGAGTACACGCCGCTGTTATACACCGACAGCGAGGCCACCAGAATGACGAAGTTCAGCGCGGAGGCCACCAGGTTGCTGTCCAGATTATGGAAAATCATCACAAACGGGCTGCTGTCGGATTTGATCTCCACCCACGGGTAGAGCGCCAGCAGCACCACCAGCGAACCGATATAGAACAGCAGGATACGATAGACCACCTGATTGACCGCTTTGGGAATGCTCTTTTCCGGGTTTTGCGCTTCGGCGGCGGTGATGCCGATAAGCTCCAGCCCGCCGAAGGAGAACATGATCACCGCCAGCGACAGAATAAGTCCGTGCCAGCCGGTGGCGAGGAAGCCGCCGTGTTTCCACAGATTGTCGAACCCGGCTTTGCTGCCGCCGTGGCCGCCGAACAGCATCCACAGGCCGAAGGCAATCATGCCGATAATCGCCAGCACCTTGATCAGCGCGAACCAGAACTCCGCTTCGCCATACAAGCGTACGTTGACCAGGTTGACGGCGTTAATAATGATGAAGAAAGCCGCCGCCCAAACCCAGGTGGGCACGTCGGGAAGCCAGTACTGCATATAGATCCCGGCGGCGGTCAGCTCCGCCATCCCTACCAGCACGAACATCACCCAGTAGTTCCAGCCGGAGAGAAAGCCGGCGAACGGCCCCCAGTACTTATAGGCAAAGTGGGCAAAGGAACCGGATACTGGCTCTTCCACCACCATTTCGCCCAGCTGGCGCATGATCAGAAAAGCGACAATCCCGGCCACGGCGTAACCCAGTAAGACCGCCGGGCCGGCCATTTGAATCGCGGGACCAATGCCGAGAAACAGGCCGGTGCCAATCGCGCCGCCAAGGGCGATAAGTTGAATATGTCGGTTCTGTAAACCGCGATGAAGCGTCGGGCCGCTCTCTTCTACGGCATCCGACGACGTTGACGCGTCTTTCACGTCGTTCCCCTGTGTGTTTTTGCGAAGGGGCACCTTTTATCACTTAGGGGGGATTGTCGCAAGTTGCGTGGGGCGAGCGTCAGCCGCCCGCCCCGCTTTTTTTAGCGTCAGAAGTCGTAGCTCATTGAGACGCGGACGGTACGCGGATCGCCTTCGAACAGGTAAGTACCGGTATCGTCAATGCCAGACCAGTACTTCTCGTTGGTCACGTTGGTCACCCCGACGCGCCAGATCATTTCGTTCTGGTCGGCGTTCAGACGCATACGATAGCGCAGGCCTAAATCCAGGGTGGTGTAGCTATCCAGCTTCTTGGTATTGGCCGCATCGGCATACTGCGAGCCGCTATGATTGACGCGCGCGGTGGCGGTCAGGCCTTCCACCGGCTTGATGTCATATTCGGCGCCGAGTACCGCGTAGAAGTTAGCCACCCCGATGGCATCTTTACCGTCGGTTGCGCCTTCAGCGGTTTTAGTCTGTTTGGCATCCAGCCAGACGGTACTGGCGTTAAGACGCAGTCCCAGCATCGGCTCGCCAAAGACGTTCATCTCTACGCCGCGGTTACGCTGCTCGCCGTCGAGGCCGTAATTGCCAGCGGTATCGGAAATGGCGTTCGGTTTTTTGATTTCAAACAGCGCCAGCGATCCTCCGATCGTACCGTAGTCGATCTTGACGCCCACTTCGTCCTGCTTCGAGTGCGCGATCCCGGTACTCTGCCCGGCATTGGCCGCCGTCGTCGGCGCCACAGAGCCCGGCTGCAGCGCTTCGGTATGGTTAGCATACAGCGACAGCTGCTCCCACGGCTTGTACACCAGGCCAAACGTCGGCATCCAGCGGCTTTGGGTATAACGCGAAGAGGTATCTTCCAGCCCGGTGGCGTTGCTGTAGTTGCGCACAACCACTTTCTGATGACGAGCAGCGGCGGTAAACAGCACTTTATCGTTAAAGAAGCCGAGGGTATCACTCAGCAGCCAGCCCTGCGTACGGCTGCGCGAGGTGACCAGCGGATCGTGGTAGTTGCCGCCAAAATAGGCGTTATCCGGCATCGCCACATCATGGTTGTCATAGATATTAGTGGTCGGGTTCCTGGCCGACATCCGCCAGGCGGTCGCATCGGTATGCACCTGCGCCGCATAGCCGAGGTTCACCTTATGCGAAATCGCGCCGGTATTGAAATCGCCGCGTACCCCGCCCATGCCGCTGATCGCGTCGATAATGCGGTTAGTATCCAGGCGGCCCACCGTCGCATCGCCGTTTTTATTCAGAAGTTTCGGCGCGCTGTAGGTACCAATTTCATGCGAATGCTGGCCGCCGAGGGCGCTGTATACCGTCCAGCTATCGGTCAGGTCATATTCTGCCTTCGCCATGCCGAACTCGCTTTCAATATCGCTATAGCCCCACTTCTGGCTGTAGTTTTTGCTGTTGTCCGGCAGCGCCGGAACGAAATCCACGCCGCTGATATTGACGCCCATCGTACCGCCGTGGAACGTTTTCTTCTGATAGCCGAAATCGAGCGAGGAGCGGAAACGGTCGCCGCGGTAATCAAGCCCCAGCGAAGCCAGCGTGGTACGGCGTTTATCATTATCGATAGCGCCTTCACCCTCGCGGTGCACCAGGTTGACCCGGGCGCCGAACTGGTTGTTGTCGCCGAAACGGCGCCCCAGGTCGAGGGTGCCGCCCACCTGAGAATCAGAGGTATAGTCGACGCCAACGCGTGCGGTCGGCAGATCTTCCGCCCGCTTCGGCTCGAGGTTAATCATCCCGCCGACGCCGCTGCTGGCCGCGCCGTTAAGCAGGCTGTTAGCCCCTTTGAAAATTTCAACGCGCTCCAGCATCTGGGTGTCCATCACCTGACGCGGCACCACGCCCGCCAGGCCGCCCATCGTCATGTCATCGCCATCGAGCTTAAACCCGCGGATTCGATAGGTCTCGGCGAAGTTGCCGCAGCCCTGTACGGCCTGCACGCCAGCGTCGTTACTGACGACATCGGCGATAGTTTTCGCCTGCTGATCCTGAATCATCTTCGAGGTATAGCCGATGACGTTAAACGGGACGTCCATCGCTTTTTGTTCGCCAAGCATCCCCAGACGGCCGCCGTGGGCGATCTGGCCATCGAGGAATGCCGGAACCACCAGGTCGCCGCCGGATTTAAAATCGCTGGTTTCGTTAGCCTCGACGATGAGGGTCTCTTCGCCAGGCTGCTTCGCGGCGGCAGCGTCCGCGGCCATCGCCGTTTGACTGGCGGCGCCGATGGCTAAGGCCAGCAGCGTTTTACGCAGCGGGAAGGATGAATAGTGCGTGGTGTGCATAATTTGCCCCATGGATGAGGATAAATGAATCAAAGGGCCCGTCGCCGGACCCGTTATTTTTATTGCGCGTTCAGGTCGATACGTACGACGCTGTCCGGGCCTTTAGTGGAGTGGTCTTTATTGAAGGGCTGTTTGACGGTGACAAACAGCGTCTGACCATCGGCGGAAAGCAGCAAGCTGTTGGGATTGGCCGGCAGCGCCCAGCTTTTCTTCAGCGTGTAGCGGCTGGCGTCAAGGCTGATGACCTTGCCGGATTCACGCTGTGAAATATAAATTTCGTGGCGTTTCTTATTGAACTGCACCGCCAGCGAATCGCCGACGTCGAGCTGTTTAAGCAGCTTGCCGCTGTGGATATCCAGCACCAGAGTGGTTTTCGCTTTCGAGTTGTCGGTCACGAACAGACGGCCGGTGTCGCTATCTTCGGCCATATTAAGCAGCAGCGCCGGCTTGTCGCCCAGCGGCTTCCAGCGCTGTTCAATGCGTTGGTTACGCGGGTTGATCACCAGAATTTCACCGCTGCCGTTAGCGGCGTACACGCGACCGGTTTGCGCGGAGTAGTGCAGGCCGGTCATCCATTTACCGGTATTTTTAATCCGCGTTTTCAGCTTCAGGGTAGTGGCGTCAACCACCCAGATTTGCGCCGGGTCGGCGACCGCGCCAACGTAGAGAGTATTATTCAGCAACAGCAGCTGACGGGCCCCATAAGGGCGACCTTTTTCATTGCGCTCGCTGAACAGCAGGCGGTTTTTTACCTTGCCGGTGGCGGTGTCGATAGCGCTGATGCCGCCGTCCAGCGAATTGCTGACATACAGCGTTTTACCCTCCGCAGAGAGCTGTAAAGCGAAGTTTTTCAGATCGGTATGCGTCAGGCCGATGGTATTGAGGGTGTGCGGATCCAGTGTGTAAACCGCCCCGCCCTGTACATTTTTAAAGCCTTCAGCGCTGGCGACGTACAGCGCATCACCCTGCGGGCTTAACGCCATCTCGTACAGCCCTTCCGCTAGCTGGCGCTGCAGCGGTTGCGCCACGTTAGGGACTGGCGAGTCGACAACCGGTTGGGAAACGGCAGAGGAATGAGGCGTCGCGCAGCCGCTTAACGCCGCGCTGATGGCCAGCGTCAACGCCGGAAGTGTGTATTTCATTGGATCAACCCTATAAAAAATCAATGACCCGATGGACGCGCAGCGGCCGATATTGTGTGTTTCCAGCCTGCTGTCTTTACGCCACCCTACGCCTTCGCGACTCTTAGTGAACGACTCACTGGCGCAGCTCGAACCTTGCCAAAATTACGAATGAAAAAGAGAATGAGAACTATACTCATTATCTGATGTCAAACAAGTCCTGGCGGGCAAAAAAGATAATCTGCTGATTTTTTTTACGGCAATGGCGGATTAGGAGGGGAAGAAAGGATCCGTGACGGGAAAAGCGTCCCGGAAGCGATGCCGTGCACCGCCCGGGTTGCAGGCCAGAAGGCACACAATGTGTTGCCTATCTGGCGCAAAGCGACACATGACAGCGCTATATCGCTGAACGGCGATTAATAGCGCACCATCACCGACTTCAGCTCCGTATAATCATCGATAAACGCGCTGCCGAATTCGCGCCCGATGCCCGAGCCCTTCATGCCGCCGAACGGTACCGCCGGGTCGAGGAAGGTATGCATATTGACCCATACGATGCCGGCCTCAATCGCCTCCGAGTAGCGTAGCGCCTGACGAATATTATCCGACCAGACGCTGGCCGCCAGTCCATACGGCGAAGCATTCATCCGCGCCAGCGCCTCTTCTTCGCTGCGATAGCCAATAAAACTGCACACCGGACCGAAGGTCTCCTCGCGCATCAGGGTGCTCTCTTCGCTGCGCACTTTGACCGCGGTCGGCTGCAGGAAATAGCCCTCCCCCGGCAGCGCTTCGCCGCCGCAGACGATGGTATCGCCCTCGTCGCGGGCGGTCTGAATGAGCCGCAAAACTTTGTCATACTGCTGGCGGTTGGCCAGCGGCCCCATCAGCGTCCGTTCATCCAGCGGCGACCCCGGCGCAAAAGCGCTGAGCTTGTCTTTCAGCAGCGCCAGTACCGCATCCAGTTTTCCCTGCGGCAGATAAAAACGTTCCGCAGCGGCGCAAATCTGCCCCTGGTTCAGGTAGCCAGCTTCAATAATGCCGTTGACCATCGCCTCCGGCGTCAGGTCATCGAGGAACAGCGCGGCGTTTTTGCCCCCCAGCTCAAGGGTCACCCGTTTACCTGACGCGCTGGCCGACTGCTGGACTTTTTCACCGGTGGCCACCGAGCCGGTGAAGCTCACCTTGGCGCAGGCCGGATGCGTAATCAGCCGCTGGGCAATCTCGCCGCCGGCGCCGTTGACCACGTTAATCACCCCATCCGGGATACCCACCGCTTTTGCCAGCTCCGCCACGCGCAGCAGCGTCAGCGGCGTATATTCGCTCGGCTTGAGGACGATGGTGCAGCCGCAGACCAGGGCCGCCGCCAGCTTCCAGATGGCAATCATGATGGAGAAGTTCCACGGCACGATGCCAACCACCACCCCAAGCGGCTGGCGGCGGGTAAAGGCGGTATATTTCTCCCCGGCCATCGATGGCAGCGAGACATCCAGCGTTTCACCGGTGACTTTCCCCGCCCAGCCGGCGAAGTAGCGCAGGAACGCCACCGACTGGTCCAGCTCGAGCATCCGCGCCAGCGTGATAGTTTTGCCGGAACAGAGACTTTCCAGCTGCGCCAGCGCTTCGCGATGCTCTGCCAGCGTGTCCGCCAGCTTCAGCAGCAGCGCGCCGCGCGCCAGCGTCGGCATCTCGCGCCACTGACTAAACGCCTGGCGGGCGCTCTCCATAGCGCGATCCGCCTGGTCACTATCCGCCGCGGTGACCTCGGCAATCGCCTGCCCGGTCGCCGGGTTGATCACCGCGAACGGCGCGCCGCGGCCCGCCTCACGTTGACCGGCAATAAACTGCCCGTGCGGCTGGCGTAAGAAGGCGGTCACTTCCGCCAGTAAGGTTATCTCGCTCATCGTCAGCACCCGTTTTTCAGCAAAGTTAACCCATCACAGCACGGCTTCCCGCCGCAGCCTATCGTTCTAAAGAACGTCATTCTTCCGGACGATATTCAACGCCCGCGCGGCGTGCTGTGATGAGGGTCTTGAGCCAGGCAAGACCACAGGGTAACGCGATGAACATCAAGATCGATGCGCTGAACTACTACGGCGCGACGAAGAAATATCACCTCCATTTCCCGGCGCTACGGGAAGATATTGATGCCGATGTGGTAATTATCGGCGGCGGCTTCTCTGGCATTAACACCGCCCTTGAGCTGGCGGAACAGGGGATCACCAACGTGGTGGTGCTGGAGGCGCGCCATCTCGGCTACGGCGGCACCGGGCGCAACGGCGGCCAGGTGATGGCCGGTATCGGCCACGATATCGAAGCGGTAAAAAAGCACGTCGGCAAAGAGGGGCTGGAGACGCTGTTTAAAATCGCCAACCTCGGCGCGGGCATCATTCGCGAACGCATCCGCAAATACAACATCGACGCCGATTTCGTGCCCGGCTACGGCTATCTCGCCTATAACCAGCGACAGCTTAAAACGCTGCGCCAGTGGGAGAAGGAGTTTAAAGCCGCTACCCCGGATGAAGAGATCGAACTGTATACCGGAAAAGAGGTGCAGCAGGTGGTGGGCTCCGAGGTCTACTGCGGCGCGCTGAAACATATGGGCGGCGGCCAGATCCATTCACTCAATATGCTGCTCGGTTCGGCGCAGGCCGCCCATTCGCTGGGGGTGAAGATTTTCGAATCCTCGCCGGTGGTGGAAGTGAATTACGGCAAACAGGTGCGGGTACGCACCGCGATGGGCAGCGTCAAAGCCGCCAAACTGCTGTGGGCCTGCGACAGCTTCCTCAACAATATGGAGCCGGAGATCTACAACAAGACGCTGGTCACTTACTCCTACCAGGTGTCGACCGAGCCGCTCTCCGATGAACTGATCGAACGCATCAGCCCACTGCGCGGCGCCTTCAGCGATATTCGCCCGGTAATTAACTACTACCGCGTCACCCGGGAAAACCGCCTGCTGTTCGGCAGCGCCACCCGCTTTGTGGAGTATACGCCGAACGATTTCGCCGCCTGGAACCGCACCTTGCTGGCGGAGGTCTTCCCCTATCTCAGGGATGTGACGATCGATTTTGCGTGGGGCGGGCCGATGGCCTGTAGCGCCAACCTGTTCCCGCAGATCGGCACCTTACGCGACCATAACAACGTCTTTTACGTCCAGGGGTACTCCGGCTTCGGCGTCACCCCGTCGCACATCGTGTGCAAAATCCTCGCCGAAGGGATCAACGGCGGTTCCGACCGCTATCGTCTGCTGAGCAGCATTCCTCACGCGACCATCCACGGCCGTGACAGCCTGCGTCTGTTATTAGTCACGGCCGGAAAACTGATGCATCAAACCGCCGGTTTCTGGAAAGGCCGGAGTTAACCAGGAGAACGCTATGCACGCTTTTAAACTTAAACACCCGGTACCTCATCTGCAGCCGATCGGCAGCGTCAGCCTGCTCGGCGCGACGCCGACCGCCGGCGACCCGCAGGTAGCGGGCGCGATGATCTACGGCGAGCCGCAGGATGCCTTTACCTGCGGACTGTTTTCGTCCACTGAGGGGAGCTTTACCATGACCTATCCGTTTACCGAGCACGCCACCGTGCTGGAGGGCGAAGTGGAGCTGACCGTCGCCGGCGGCGAGCCGCAGCGCTTCGCGCCGGGTGACAGCTGGTTTGTTAAACAGGGTACCGAAGTGGAGTGGAAAATTCTGACGCCGCGCTTTGTGAAGCACTACCTGGCGAACGTCGAGACCCGCTAACAAACTGATAATGCCCGGCAGCGCATTACGCCTTCTCCGGGCTACCAAATCGCACAGCGCTGTAGCCCCGGTAAGCGGCAGCGCCACCGGGGGGTTTGAGGCCAAATTAAAGGCAGGCCGCACGGACCGTAGGCCGGATAAGGCGCAGCCGCCATCCGGCAGAAACAGGCGCAACGTGGCAAGACGGATGGCCCCGGTTTTCGGGGGCATATTGTTTATCCGCCGCGACATTCATCGACTGCGTCACAGAATCATGCGCCGCCCTCCACCTTCCGGACGATACTCGTTGAGCAGGATGCCCGCCTAAATTATGACTATCCGGGAGTGGCGCTGGCTATTCCCTGCCCTACCCCATTATTGTGCAGAGGTTGACTATGTTTAGTAACAGACTCGCCAGCCATCTTGAGCGCGGCGTCGTCGGCTTCCCGACCACCCTCGCCAGCTCCGTCGGGCTGATCATGGCCAGCCCGGTGATCCTGACGGTCACCAGCGGCTTCGGCATGGGCGGCGATACCTTCGCGCTGGCGGTGCTGCTGGCCTTTATTATGATGCAGGCGCAGGTCACCACCTTTGCCGAGGCGGCGACGCTCATTCCTACCACCGGTTCGGTGTACGACTATATCTCCTGCGGCATGGGCCGCTTCTTCGCTATCACCGGCGCGCTGTGCGCCTATCTGATCGTCCATATCTTCGCCGGGACGGCGGAGACGATCCTGGCGGGCATTATGGCGCTGGTGAACTTCGAGTCGATTAACGCCCAGATGGCCGCTCACCAGAATACCTGGATGGTGGGCGTCGGCATGGTGGTGATTTTCGGCTTGCTCAACGCCATCGGCGTGGAAATCTTCGGCAAGGTCGAAGTGGTGCTGACCTTCGGCATGTGGACCACGCTGACCATTTTCGGCCTGTGCGGCATTTTTATGGCGCCGGTCACCCATCTGTCCGGCTGGTTCGGCACACCGCTGAACGTTAGCGATATCAACGGCCTGTTCGGCTATATCGGCATGGCGATGTTTATGTTCGTCGGTTGCGAACTGGTGACGCCGATGGCGCCGGAGATCAAACAGGCCCACCGCACCATACCGCGGGCGATGGCGCTGGGCCTGCTGGGGGTCGCCAGCTGCATGTTTATCTACGGCGCGGCGATCAACCGCCAGGTGGAGAATACCGTGCTCGACGCGGCCAACAACGTTCATCTGCTGGATACACCGATGGCGATCCCGGCCTTCGCCGAACGGGTGATGGGCCACGCCGGCCAGTACTGGCTGGGGGTCGGGCTGCTGTTGGCCGGCTGCGCCACCATCAATACGCTGATGGCCGCCGTGCCGCGTATTATCTACGGCATGGCGCTGGACGGCGCGCTGCCCCGTTTCCTGACCTGGCTGCATCCGCGCTTTAAGACGCCGGTGATCGCCATTGCCATCGGGGTGGCGATCCCCTGCCTGCACGCCTGGTATCTGAACGGCGATCTGGACCGCATCGTGCCGCTGATCCTCGCCGCGGTCTGCGCCTGGGGCGTCGCCTATCTGCTGGTTACTCTGTCGGTGGTGATGCTGCGCATTCGCCGCCCGGACCTGCCGCGCGCCTACCGCTCGCCGTGGTTCCCGCTGCCGCAGATTATCTCCAGCGTCGGGATCATCATCGCTATCGTCAATATCACGCCGCCCGGGATGGACAGCCGCCAGGTGCTGGTGCCTTTCGGCATAATGCTCGGCCTGACCGCCGCTTACGCCCTGTTCTGGACGGTGTGCGTGCAGCGCGTCAATCCGTTCAAGCCGCTGGTAGTGGAAGAGGTGGTGGAGCGCGCCATCAACAATTATGAAAAACAGACCCGCGGGGAGATGACGCCAGATGTCCTCCGTCCCCTGGTTTGAAACGCCGTTAATGAACGCGGTGCAGCGCGATCTGGCGGGCTGGCCCAGCGAAAAGCTGAGCGAACGCAGCGCGCTGCTGCGCTTGAACGACGCCACCGCCGTCACCTTCAGCGTGCGTCAGAAGCGGCTGTTTATGGCCAGCATTCACAGCTGTGAGTTTGTCGTCGAGGGGCCGGTGACCCGGCCCGTGCGCGGTAACATTCGCGCCCATCAATCCGGCTGGTGGAAACGCCAGCCGATCCGCTTTATCGGCGGCAAAGACAGCGCGGAACTCGCCGGCTATCTCAACGGTTTTCCTAATCTCCAGCAGACCTTAAGCGAGCTGGACTACCGCCGCTTTTCGCTAACCTTTGATAGTAGCGGCTGGCGCTGCAGCATTGAACCCTGGGCCGCCAGCGAAGTGGTCTGTAAAATGCCGCCGCTGCGCCGTTATCTGCGGCTGGAAGCGCAGCAGCGGATGCTGCTGCTCAGCGTGCTGGCGATGGTTAATCAGGCAGTAAGGCAGTGGATGCATGAGTGAGCCGGATGCCCGCGCCATCACGCGCCGATCAGACTCTCCAGAGGAATGCCGAACTGTGCGTGAAGCCGGCGAATCATCGGGAGCGTCAGGTTGCGCGTACCATTGAGAATTTCATACACGCGATTCGATTTACCAATCGCCGGCTCCAGATCTTTGACGGTCAGCCCCTGCTGCTCCATGCGAAACTTGATCGCCTCTATCGGCGTCGGCGGCTCGATGGGATAGTGCTTTTTTTCATATTCAGCAATCAGCAGGCACATCACCTCAAAAAAATCCCCTTCCGGCGTGTCCGGCGCAGGTTCATTATCAAAAAAAGGTTCAACCGCGCGTAACGCGGCCTCGTAATCTTGTTCAGTGCGGATAGGCTTCACATTCATCATTTACTTCCTCTCTATCGTCTCAGCGTTTATCTCGTCATATTCCTTATGCGAACCGATAAACTTAACGAACACCCACCCCCGCAGATAAGCAACGGCTACGATTAACCGGTAATCATTTCCTTTAATGTTGAATACCACCCGCTTATTTTTCAGAATACTTGCGCTGCGGTATTGGTCCTTTATCTCCGCCGGGGTTTTCCAGTCTGCTTTTGTCGCTTCGTCTACCCAGGCCTTTAGCGGTTGTTCAGCGTCGGGATTCTCCGCCCAGAAGTCCCTTAAGGTTTTCACTGAGATTATCTTCATGGGCAGAGACTAGTCCCATTTCGGGACTAAGTAAAGTAAAAGTCCCATATTGGGACTTTAGGGATCAACGTGAGCGTGAGCGACTATTGCAGGCCAAACTGCTGCCCCAGCCGATCGATGGCCTCGCGCTGGAACTGCGCGAATGCGGCGCGCGGCTGCTGCTGCTGAATAAATTCCAGCAGCGGATCCTGGACCTCGGTGCGGATGCCGCTCAGGGCTTCCATCACCGCCAGGCCGCAGAACGGCACGTAGGATTCGGCGTAGCCGCCCTCGTGCACCATCACCAGTTTCCCGCCGCACAGGCGATCCGCCGCCTGCTGGACCTGTTCGGTCATCGCCCGGAAGCTATCGCTGTGCAGCTGCATCCGCGCTAATGGATCCATGGCGTTGGCGTCATAGCCGCAGGCGATGATGATCAGCTCCGGCTCAAAACGCGCCAGCGCCGGAATAACGATAGTTTCCAGCGCATAGCACCAGCTGTCATCCCCCGCCCCGGCCAACAGCGGAATATTGATGTTGTAACCTTCGCCCGCGCCCACGCCGCGATCGTCCTCGCCGGCGTAGCCCGGCGGGAAGCAGCCGTCCTGATGCAAGGAGATAGTCAGTACGTCGTCGCGCTGCAGGTAGATATGCTGGGTGCCGTTACCGTGGTGAACATCCCAGTCAATGATCGCCACATTGCCCAGCCCCAGCTGCGCTTTCGCTCGCTCGACGGCAATGGGAATATTGGCGAGGAAACAAAATCCCATCGACTGGTCCGGCAGGCAGTGGTGTCCGGGCGGGCGCGACAGCGAATAGGCGTTATCCAGCTCCCCCTTCAGCACCGCTTCCACCGCCGCACAGGCCAGCCCGGCGGAAAGACAGGCGATTTCATAACTGCCCGGCCCCAGCGGCGCCTCTTTGCCGAGCATGCCGCCGCCGTTATCGCTTATCGCCTTGAAGCGCTCCAGATAGCTGTCGGGGTGGATCCGCCGCAGGTCCTCAAGGCTCGCCGGCGCCGCGCTGCGCAGCGCCAGCTGCGGCGTCAGCCCGGAGACATCCATCAGGTTTTTCATCCGCCGTTTGGTCTCTGGCGATTCAGCATGACCGCCGCCGGCGGGCGGCTGTACCCACCCGCCCACCGGCAGCGTCACCGCGTGCAGACCGGTACTGTGCCAGAAACAACGTTCATCAAAGAAGAAACCGGTTTTTCTTTTCACTCTATCCTCCCGTGGGCTAAGCCTTCCCGGCGGCGGACGCCGCCACAATTAAAATCAGTGACAGCAGCGCGCAGACGCCTGCCGCCGCCAGCAGCGGGTCGGCGCTGGCGAAGTGTTGTAGTAAGGCCCCCGCAAGCGCCGGGCCAGCCGCCATGCCGCCGCCGATCACCAGATTGATGCTGTTCATCAGCCGACCGCTGTTATCGAGCCCGGCCACGCGGGCGAGAATAAAGGGCAGCACGAAGGTCCAGGTGAACTTAAACAGCAGCGCCGCGATGGCGTAACGCACCAGCAGCGGCTGGCCGATCAGCAGCCCAACGCTGACGATCAACAGGCCGTAGCCCAGCCACACCGGTAAACGATCGGCCCGCCGGGTGCCGCGCAGGGCCGCGCCGCCGGCGCCGATAATGCCGCAAACCGTCGCCGCCGCCAGCACCAGACCGACCTGCGTCGGGCTCAGCCCCGCCGCGCTGCCGATGGTGCCGATAAAGGTCCACACGGCGCTGAGGCTGATATAGAAAGTGAGCACCGCCAGCACCGCCAGCGCCTGACGCCACAGCGCCGTCGACGGCTGCTGGCGGGAGACTGAAAGCGGTTGAAAGCGCGGAGGGAAAGCGGATACCAGCGGCAAACAGCAGAGCATGATGGCAGCGAGGATCAGATACACCACCTTCAGGCCAAAGGTCGCGAACAGGCCGGGCAGCGCCAGCAGGCCAAGCATCCCTAACAGCAGTTGCCCGAGCACCCAGAAGGCGTAGACCCGCGACGGGTTCGGCGTTCCGGCCGCGCAGCTGATGCACAAAATCATCAACGTGCCGCCCGCCAGCGAGGCGATAAAGCGCGCCGCCAGCAGCGTCTCGTACTGGGTGACCACCGCCGAGGCGAGGTTGGCGGCCAGAAACACCACCCCGGCCGTCAGGGCAACCCGCCGCCAGTCGAGTCGGCTCATCCACCACCACGCCGGGAGCGTCGCCAGGCTCATCGCCCCCAGCTCCGCTGAGAACAGCCAGCCGATCTGCCCGGGTTTTAGCTGCCATTCGCTGGCCAGCTGCGCCGCTACCGCCGGCGCGGTCATCAGAATACCCGGCGCAATAGCGGCAAAAATCACGATCGCCGCCAGCAAACGCAGGGACACCACCAGCCCGGCGGGCCGGGAAAGCGCATTTTCAGTGAGAGGTGTACTCGACATCGTAGGGCGTGCTCCGGTCAAAAAAGCCTCCCCCCGGGGGATCCTCCAGGGAGTGATACCCACAGGCATCAGGAAAACGCCGTGCTGCCACGGCGCGCGCGGGATGCGAAAGTCAGATTACAGATGCAGCGTACGCTGAGCGGCCGGCATCCAGGTTCGGGAAACCAGTTCGGTACGATTGACCACTTCGGTCTTGGCGAAAATATTGCGCAGGTGCGTTTTTACCGTCGAGAGCGAGATATCCAGCTGGCGGGCAATCAGCTTATTGCTGGCGCCTTCGCGCACCATGCCGACGATTTCCCGCTCTTTCGCCGTCAGGATGGCGGGCAGATCATCTTCTTCCTGCAGGCAGTCGCGAATGGCCAGCTCTACCAGCGGCAGCACCGCCTGGGCCCGCTGGCGCTCTTCGCTGGAGAAAGGCACGTCGCGCATCAGCGAGATACCGGCGACGATCCGCCGCTCGCGGCGGATAAAGATCTCGGTCATGTCGCGCACGTTATTCGGCAACATAAATTCATGATAGTAATGCCGGTTGCGGTCGCAGAGCCGCGGCGTCATCGCCGCCACGGTGGTGTTCTGGTGGCTAAAGTGCGACGGCAGAAGCGGATCCAGCGGCTGGAAGTTTTCCAGATATTGTTGGTGCGTATTATCGGAAATATTATGCAATATATAGTTTTCGGGTTTTAAACGATTATTTACTCGATAAAACACCGCTGAAGTTAGTGGAATTAACTGGGAAATAGTCTGTAAACAACGGGCTATTATCGCATCATTACGGCTGGCTTTTAACAAAGCAGACATGATAGGGCCTCCCCGTCGAGATGATGGTACATGACACATGGATGACTACTGATAATTGAAGCATACATTTCACATTTAAGTAACACAATCATTAACATATTAACAATGTGATAGCCGTTACAAAATTTTCAGCAATACATTGTTATATAAAGCATTTAAAAAACACCCCGGCCATGCTTTACGATAGCGGCGTTAAAACATAAACAAATAAGATTAACACCCGGCGTACCTGCCCCTGGTGATAAAAAAACCCTATTCCCGACGCGTGATTCTCATCCTAAAGAACGATGGATTTTTGTTTTTTTTCACTTATACCCTTAACAGGATGCATTTAATTTTCGCCGCGGCTTAATCATGTGATTACGCCTGACCCGCTGTTGCCAAAATAATATCAACAGTACCGGTCACTAACCGAGGATAAGCCGATGCTGAATATCGCCGCCCTGCGCCAGCAGCAAATTCCGCTGGCCGCTGAGCCGCGCTCGCCGGTGCCGTTTCATATTCTGATGAAGCCGATTGGCCCCGCCTGCAATCTCGCCTGCCGCTATTGCTATTACCCGCAGGACGAAACGTCGGTCAACAAGATGGATGACGCGCGGCTGGAGCAGTTTATCCGCCGCTATATTGCCGCCCAGCCCGCCGGCGCGCGGGAAATCAACTTTGTCTGGCAGGGGGGCGAGCCGCTGCTGGCCGGCCTGAGCTTCTACAAAAAAGCGCTCGCCCTGCAGGCGCGCTATGCCCCCGACGGCGTGACTATCAGCAACAGCCTGCAGACCAACGGGACGCTGATCAACGACGCATGGTGCCGACTGTTCCGCGAACATGGCTTTATTATCGGGTTGAGCCTCGAAGGCAACGAAGCGCTGCAGGACTACCATCGTCCGGATAAACGCGGCCGGTCGACCTGGTCGGCGGCGCTGCGCGGCATTGACCTGCTCCATCAGCATCAGGTGGACTTTAATCTGCTGGTGGTGGTGCATAACGAGATGGCGGCCCACGCGGCGGCGATTTATGACCGGCTGGTCAGCCTCGGCGCGCGCTATCTGCAGTTTCAGCCGCTGATGAGCGAAGGCGCGGCCCTGCGCGAAGGATACCAGCTCAGCGCCGATAACTGGGGACGTTTTATGGTCGGCATCTGGCGACAGTGGCGGAAGCGCTGCGATAGAGGGCGGGTGTTCGTTATCAATATCGAACAGGCGTGGGCGCAGTATTTCACTCATACCAGCGGCAGCTGCGTGCACAGCGCCCGCTGCGGCAGCAACCTGGTGATGGAGCCCGACGGACAGCTCTACGCCTGCGATCATCTGATCAACGCCGAACATCGGCTGGGTCGCCTTGACGAGCAGACGCTTGCCGCCGCAGTTGACGCCTCGGTGCAACTGCCTTTCGGTCAGCAGAAAAGTCTGCGCCGCGAATGCCAGACTTGCTCGGTAAAAATGGTCTGCCAGGGCGGCTGCCCGGCGCATCTCAACGCCGCAGGCAACAACCGCCTCTGCGGAGGCTACTACCGCTTCTTTAGCGACATCCTCGCACCATTACGCCCCTTTTCCCGCGACCTTAATGGCCTGAAGGCCTGGCGGGCCGCGTTTGTTGGGACTGCGCATACTGCGTAGCGCCTTACCCTGATGATATCCCCCTCTGAACAGGAGAGTCAGTCGTGAACAAAAAAGCCATGGCCGCGGCAGTCAGCATGATCCTCGCCGGTGGCGCGCACGCCGCGCAGCAGGAGCGTCCAAACGTCATCGTGATTATCGCCGATGATATGGGCTACTCGGACATCAGCCCCTTTGGCGGCGAGATCCCCACCCCCAACCTGCAGGCGATGGCCGAGCAGGGAATGCGCATGAGCCAGTATTACACCTCGCCGATGTCGGCCCCGGCGCGCTCAATGCTGCTCACCGGCAACAGTAACCAGCAGGCTGGGATGGGCGGCATGTGGTGGTACGACAGCACCATTGGCAAGGAGGGCTACGAGCTGCGGCTGACCGACCGCGTCACCACCATGGCCGAGCGCTTTAAAGACGCGGGGTACAACACCCTGATGGCCGGTAAATGGCACCTCGGTTTTGTTCCCGGCGCCACGCCGAAAGATCGCGGCTTTAATCACGCCTTCGCCTTTATGGGCGGCGGCACCAGCCACTTTAACGACGCGATACCGCTGGGGACCGTTGAAGCCTTCCACACCTACTACACCCGCGACGGCGAGCGCGTCTCCCTACCGGATGATTTTTACTCCAGCGAAGCCTACGCCCGTCAGATGAACAGCTGGATTAAAGCGACGCCGAAGGAACAGCCGGTCTTCGCCTGGCTGGCCTTCACCGCCCCTCATGATCCCCTGCAGGCGCCGGACGAGTGGATTAAGCGCTTCAAAGGCCAGTATGAGCAGGGTTACGCCGAGGTCTATCGCCAGCGCATCGCCCGCCTGAAAGCGCTGGGAATTATCCATGACGATACCCCGCTGCCGCATCTGGAGCTGGATAAAGAGTGGGAAGCGCTAACGCCAGAGCAGCAGAAATATACGGCGAAAGTGATGCAGGTGTATGCGGCGATGATCGCCAATATGGACGCGCAAATCGGCACCCTGATGGAGACGCTGAAACAAACCGGGCGCGATAAAAATACCCTGCTGGTCTTTTTAACCGATAACGGCGCCAACCCGGCGCAGGGTTTCTACTACGAATCTACCCCGGAATTCTGGAAGCAGTTCGATAACAGCTATGACAACGTCGGCCGCAAAGGATCATTTGTCTCCTACGGCCCGCACTGGGCCAACGTCAGCAACGCCCCCTACGCCAATTATCACAAAACCACCAGCGCCCAGGGCGGCATCAATACCGACTTTATGATCTCCGGTCCCGGGATCACCCGCCACGGTAAAATCGACGCCTCGACGATGGCGGTGTATGACGTGGCGCCGACGCTATATGAATTCGCCGGCATCGATCCGAACAAGTCGCTGGCGAAGAAGCCGGTGTTGCCGATGATCGGCGTCAGCTTTAAGCGCTATCTCACCGGCGAAGTACAGGAGCCGCCGCGCGGCAACTACGGGGTTGAACTGCATCATCAGGCGGCCTGGGTCGATGGCGAATGGAAGCTGCGACGGCTGGTGCCGCGCGGCCTCACCGCCGGCGACGCGCCGTGGCAGTTATTTAATCTGCACGACGACCCGCTGGAGACGCATGATGTCGCGGCCGAACATCCCGATCGGGTCAAAGCCATGAGCGAGGCCTACGAGGCATTTGCTAAGCGCACCATGGTCACCCGGGCACAGGGCAAGATGATCGACTACGTCGGCATCGACAGCAAAACCGGGCGCTATCTGGCAGTCGACCCCGCCACCATGAAGCCGGTGCCTGCGCCGCAGGCGATCCCTGTGAGCGAGATCCATTAACCACCACGGCTATCGTTCTTCCGGGCGATAGCCGGGACCTGACGCGCTTTTTAAGGTAATCGGAAACCCCATTACAGGAGAGTGCGGATGGCGAGAGTCGTGGTAATTACCGGCGGTGGAACCGGAATTGGCGCCGCCTGCGCGCGGCTGATGCGCGCCGCGGGCGACCGGGTGTTTATTACCGGACGGCGCGAAGCGCCGCTGCAGGCTGTCGCCAATGAGACCGGCGCCACGGCGCTGGTGGGCGATGCCGCCGACGGCGAGGTGTGGCGCCAGCGGCTGCTGCCGGCCATCCTCGACCAGACCGGCGGGATTGATGTCCTCATCTGCAGCGCCGGCGGGATGGGCAACAGCCCCGCCGCCGAGACCAGCGACCGCCAGTGGCGCGAGGCGCTGGACGGCAATCTCACCAGCGCCTTCGCCAGCGTTCGCGCCTGTCTGCCTTCGCTGATTGCCCGCCGCGGCAATGTGCTGTTTGTCGCCTCCATCGCCTCTCTGGCCGCCGGGCCGCAGGCCTGCGGCTACGTCACCGCCAAACACGCTTTAATCGGCCTGATGCGCTCCGTCGCCCGCGATTATGGCCCCCAGGGGGTACGCGCTAACGCTATCTGTCCCGGCTGGGTCACGACGCCGATGGCGGATGAAGAGATGCACCCGCTGATGCAGGCGGAAGGGCTGTCGCTGACTGAGGCTTATCAGCGGGTGTGCCGCGACGTTCCGCTGCGCCGCCCCGCCAGCCCCGAGGAGATAGCCGAGGCCTGTCAGTTTCTCTGCTCTCCGCAGGCCGCCATCATCAGCGGCGCTACGCTGGTCGCCGACGGCGGGGCCAGTATCGTCGATGTTCCCACTCTGGCGTTTGCCTAACGCCCTACTCTGTTCAGGAGCCCCTATGACTTCAGAAGCCGTATTTATCCAGGTCGGCGCGCTGGCCGATGGTTTTGCGCCGCACGGTAACCTGCTGGCTACCGCCAGCCTGCCCGCAGGCGAAAACTTTACCTTTTATGTCGCCGGGAGCGAGCCGCAGCAGCTGGTTATCGAAGATGAGCAGACGCTAAGCTGGAACGGCAAGCGCGCCCCCTGGCGGGCGACCGCCCTGCGCCCGGACATTCTGTTTATCGACTTCCTTGACCCGGAGCGGGATAACGCCAGCATTAGCGCGGTATGCAACCTGACGCAGCGCAATGCCACGCTGGTATACGGCCAGCTGCCGGACGAAGCCGCCGCGCGGCTGGACGCCTTCAGCCGGGTAGAACAAGGGTTGCCGCTGACCGCGGTTGAGGCCCGTTTCGTCTTCGCCCGCCTGGATGCCCAGCCGGGGCCGCTGCCGGGCTTTACCACCGCGCTGGTCGGCATGCGCAATCAGTACACCTATAGCCCGACCGAGCGCTATGAGCACATCTATCTCAACGATAATTTTTACGCCTGGCAGTGTCTGGACGGCGTGGAAAAGGGGCTGGCGGATGTCGATCGCTGCCATTACGTGCAGGTGGCTGAGGATCTCTATTTGTTCGTCTGGCGGGAGAAAATCATTCCCACGCTGGGGGTGATCCTCATCGATCTGCAGCAGATGCGCACTGACGGCAAGATCATGGGCTATCAGGGCAGCGATTTCGGCGCCCTCAGCAATTTCCCGGTCGGCGCCAGCGCGAAGATCCTCAACGTCACCCGCCATCAGGAATAGTAGGGCGCCGCCGGGCACGCTTTCAGGCACCGCACCCGTCATTTCGCCGGGTGGCGGCTGGCGCCTTACCCGGCCTACCGGGGCCTCTCACAGGCTCACACCTCGCAGGCCCGGTAAGCGCAGCGCCACCGGGCGATGCCATCCGGCACGGAGCCGCTTTATTGCCGGGTGGCGGCTACGCCTTACCCGGCCTACCGGGGCCTCTCACACGATCACACCTCGTAGGCCCGGTAAGCGCAGCGCCGCCGAGCGATGGCATCAGGCACGGAGCTGCGTTTATGCCGGGTGGCGGCTGGCGCCTTACCCGGCCTACAGGGTTTATCCGGACTGGGACGACTGAACCCACAGGCCTGTAGAAAAATTTATCCGCTCCGCTATTCCAGCCGCCAGCTCAGCACCGGCCAGCCGTATCCGGCACCGGCCGCCTGCAGCTGCGGACAGGGATTGACCAGCCGCACGCGATCCGCATGCAGGCACAGCGGCAGATCGTTAATGGAATCGGTATAGAACGTCACCTCGCCGTCATACTGCGGATGCGCCTCGCGCCACTGCGCCAGACGCGCCACCTTCCCCTGCTGATAGCTGGGGATCCCGGTGATTTCACCGCTGTAGCCGCCGTCGACCATCGCCACGTCAATACCCAGCGCCTGATCGATCTCCAGCGCGGCGGCCACCGCCTGCACCAGCAGGCTAACCGAGGCGGAGATAATCAGCATCTGCTCTCCCTCGGCCCGCAGACGACGAATGAGCTCCCACGCCTGCGGATAGACCCGGGGCAGGATCGCCTCGCGCACGCAGCGGGCCACCAGCGCGTCAACGTCCGACTTCGGTATTCCGGCCAGCGGCGCCTGGATCAGGGCCACATAATCGGCGATATTCATCTCTCCCCGGTCATAATCCGCCATTAGCCGCGCCTCGCGGGCAAGATACCCCTTCTGCGTCGCCAGCCCTTCGCGAACCATAAACTGGCTCCAGACCGTACTGCTATCGCCCTGTATCAGGGTGTTATCGAGATCAAAAATCGTCAGCGTGTTGCCCATGGTACTTTCCCTTACTGGTCAAAATAAGCTGCCGGGAGCATGCGTAAAAAAGATGACAGGAAAATGAACCGGACGCCGCAGCGCCCGGCTCGCCATCAGCCGGCGCGGACCTTCGCTGTGCGGAACACCAGCACGATCCCGCCGACGATCGCCATCATACCGATCATCGCCGCCGCCGGCAGCCGGTTGCCCAGCAGCAGATAATCCAGCAGCGCCGTGATCGCTGGCACCAGATAAAAGAGGCTGGTGACATTGACGATATTTCCCGCGCTCAGCAGACGGTACAGCAGCAGCTGGGCGACCACCGAAATCAGCAGTCCGAGAAACAGCACCGGAATAATCAACCCGGCGTTAACGGTAAACTGGAAGCCGCTGACCGGGGCAATCAGCAGGCACAGCCCCAGACTAACGGCATACTGCAGCGGCAGGACATCCGCCGGCGCCTGACGGCTGCGCTTTTGCCACAGCGCGCCAAAGGTCATCAGCAGCAGCGCCGCCAGCGCAAACAGGATCCCCACCGTCGCCATCGGCGAGGCCGCCAGGCTGCGCCACACCAGCAGCACCAGCCCCGCCAGGGCAAGCAGCAGCCCTGACAGCCGCCGCCCCTGCAGGCGGCGCTCCACCACGCAAAGCGTAAGGATGGGCTGGATCCCCATGATGGTGGCGATAAGTCCCGGCGTCACGCCGTTGGCCATCGCCTCGAAGTAACAGACCGAATAGCCGCCAATCAGCATCAGACCGGTGGCCGCTGTTTGCAGGCGGGTGCCCGGCGCGGGCAGCCAGCGCCGACGGACGATAGCCAGCGGCGCCAGCGCGACCAGGGCAACCAGAAAACGAAAGACCAGCAGCGCCATCGGCGAGGCGTTATCCAGTCCCCAGCGGGTGAAGATGGCCGCGCTGCCCCACAGCAGCACAAAAAGGGCCGTTGTCGCCTGCGAGGCGAGCAGAGAATAGCGAACGTGCATAGCATGCTCCAGAACGTCAAACACAAGGAAGCGTCATACCGGCAGGTAAGCGCCTGCTAAAGACGGCGTTAAGCGCCGAAAACTACCCGGTCTGGAGGGGGAGGCGGTGGGCAGAGCGTGGCGAAGCGATGATGAGGCGCAGACGTCATCCACCCCGCGTCGAAAGCGGCGCCGGGCAAAGTCTCGCTAGAGATGGCGTAATGCGTCATGGAATGCCTCGTGAAATGTTCCTGTCAGCATCCTGGCACAGACCGTTGCGAAGTGACAACTGCCCTTTATGGCTGATCCATCCCGAGGTTGTTTATTTTTAATCGTAAATAAACGTAAAGGCGGCCTCGGCTTATTCAGCCGTGGTTTTTAATCGGCTATAAAACAAAGCAGTCTGCTTGCTACTTCGAAAATAACGATATGAAGCCAAAACTGACGCATGCTCTCTTTTTAATTCCTTTTTTGTTGTTGGCAGGATGCTCCTCCTCACCGAAACAGGCAAAGAACACAAAATCTCATGCGGATATGACCATTGACGGCGGATCGGACGATCTGATCCCGGTGGTGGCGGCCCTGCATGATCAGATGCACACCTGGCAGGGAACCCCCTATGAATGGGGCGGTACTGAACAAAGCGGCGTCGACTGCTCGGGTTTCGTCTGGCGCACGCTGAAGGATCGCTTTAACCTGCCGATGGAGCGGATCACCACCCGCGAGCTGCTGCACATGGGCGTGCGGGTCAATAAGCGGGATTTACGTCCCGGCGATCTGGTGTTCTTCCGCACCCGGGCCGGGATGCACGTTGGCTTTTACGATACCGATCATAATTTCCTTCACGCCTCGAGCAGCCAGGGCGTGATGCGCTCTTCGCTGGACAACCCTTACTGGGAATCAGCGTTCTATCAGGCGCGTCGTCTGCCGAAGGAGTATAACGCGCAGATCACCATGAACAGCGACACCCTGCATCTGGCGAAGAATCGCCGCTAAAAAAAAGCCGCAGCCAGGGCTGCGGCGGGTAGTTCTGCGGTTAATCAGAACTGGTAGGTCATACCCAGCGCGACGATGTCGTCATCGTTGATGCCGAGTTTGTTATCGCTTTTCAGCTGGTTGATTTTGTAATCCACGAAGGCGTTCATGTTTTTGTTGAAGTAATAGGTCAGGCCCACGTCGATGTAGTTAACCAGATCTTCACTCCCCACCCCTTCGATATCCTTCCCTTTCGACAGCACATAGCCGAGGGACGGACGCAGACCGAAGTCGAACTGATACTGCGCCACCGCTTCAAAGTTCTGCGCTTTGTTGGCAAAGCCGCCGCTGAGCGGGGTCATCTTGCGGGTTTCAGAGTACATGGTCGCCAGGTAGATATTGTTGGCGTCATATTTCAGGCCGGTCGCCCAGGCTTCCGCTTTCGAACCCTGGCCGCGGGCCAGCAGGTTCTGATCGTTGGTACGGTCGGAGCTGGTGTAGGCCGCGCTGACGGCGAAGTCGCTGCCGCCGAAATCATAGCTTAACGAGGTGCCGACGCCGTCGCCGTTCTGTTTCTTCGCTTCACGGCCTTCGTTTTTACCCTGGTACTGCAGGGTCAGATCCAGGCCATCCACGAGACCGAAGAAGTCGGTGTTGCGGTAGGTCGCCAGGCCGCTGGCGCGCTTGGTCATAAAGTTATCGGTCTGGGCAGAGGAATCGCCGCCGAATTCCGGGAACATATCGGTCCAGGCTTCCACGTCGTACAGGGCGCCAAGGTTACGACCGTAATCGAAGGAGCCGTAGTTCTTCAGCTTCACGCCGGCGAACGCCAGACGGGTTTTCTGACTGGAGTCGCTCTCGGTTTTGTTACCGGAGAATTCAGATTCCCAACGGCCATAGCCGGTCAGGTCGTCGTTAATCTGCGTTTCGCCTTTAATACCGAAACGCACGTAGGTCTGATCGCCATCCTTGCTGTCATAGTCGCTGAAATAGTGCATGGCTTTGATCTTGCCGTACACATCCAGCTTGTTCGCGTTCTTATTATAAACTTCCGCTGCCTGCGTCGCTGTTGAAGCCACAAAGCCCATCATCATTAATGCCAGAGTACTCTTTTTCATTATTCAGTCCTGGTGATTTATTTATACGCGCTATTCAATTGCGGGCGCTCGCCCATCAAAAACTGGAGGTTTTTTAACGCCGGGATATTAAATATTTATGACAAGATGGAACTTTTTATAAAAAAGGGTATTTAAATGTATCTGACATATTTTTGTCACATTCCCTCTCCAGAATGCCCGATCCCGCGCAATAAAATGGCGCGCCCGCCGCCCCGGGTGTTGGCAAGCGGGCCGACTCCTGCTACAACATCAGCTCGATATCGATATTCCTTTTGAACGGCAGAGAATCATGAGTGAAAGCCAGACGCTGGTGGTAAAACTGGGCACCAGTGTTTTAACAGGCGGGTCCCGTCGCCTGAACCGCGCCCATATCGTCGAGCTTGTGCGCCAGTGCGCACAGTTGCACGCCATGGGACACCGTATTGTCATCGTGACCTCCGGGGCCATTGCCGCCGGGCGCGAGCACCTTGGTTACCCGGAACTGCCCGCCACCATCGCCTCCAAGCAGCTGCTGGCGGCGGTGGGACAAAGCCGTCTGATCCAGCTGTGGGAACAGCTGTTTTCTATCTATGGCATTCACGTTGGCCAGATGCTGCTGACCCGCGCCGACATGGAAGACAGAGAACGGTTCCTCAACGCCCGCGACACTCTGCGCGCGCTGCTGGATAACAGCATCGTCCCGGTCATTAACGAAAACGACGCCGTCGCAACCGCGGAAATCAAAGTGGGCGATAACGACAATCTCTCCGCGCTGGCCGCGATCCTCGCCGGGGCGGATAAGCTGCTGCTGTTAACCGACCAGCCAGGCCTGTTCACCGCCGACCCGCGCAGCAACCCGCAGGCGGAGCTGATTAAAGACGTCTACGGCATCGACGACGCGCTGCGCGCCATCGCCGGCGATAGCGTCTCCGGACTCGGCACCGGCGGCATGGGCACCAAGCTGCAGGCCGCGGACGTCGCCTGCCGGGCAGGGATTGATACCATCATCGCCGCCGGGAACCGTCCGGACGTCATCGGCCATGCCATGGCAGGCCTGCCGGTAGGTACCTGCTTCCACGCCCAGGAGTCTCCGCTGGAGAACCGTAAGCGCTGGATCTTCGGCGCGCCGCCGGCGGGGGAAATCACCGTCGATGCGGGCGCGACCCAGGCGATCCTCGAAAGAGGCAGCTCGCTATTGCCAAAAGGCATCAAAATCGTCAGCGGCAACTTCTCCCGCGGCGAAGTGATCCGCATCCGCAATAGCGAAGGACGCGACATCGCTCACGGCGTCAGCCGCTACAACAGCGATGCGCTGCGCCTTATCGCCGGCCAGCACTCGCAGCAAATCGATGCCATTCTGGGCTATGAATACGGCCCGGTGGCCGTCCACCGCGATGATATGATCATCCGTTAAGGAGCTGAAAATGCTGGAACAAATGGGCATTGCCGCCAAAGCGGCCTCCTGGCAGCTGGCGTTACTCTCCAGCCGGGAAAAGAATCAGGTACTGGAAAAGATCGCCGATTATCTGGAAGCGCAGACCGACGTTATTCTGCGCGCCAACGCGGAAGATTTAGCCGAAGCTCGCGCCAATGGCCTGAGTGAAGCGATGCTCGATCGCCTCGCGCTGACCCCGGCGCGTCTGAGCGGCATCGCCAGCGATGTGCGCCAGGTGTGCAATCTGGCCGATCCGGTCGGCCAGGTGATCGACGGCGGGCTGCTGGACAGCGGTCTGCGTATTGAACGTCGCCGCGTCCCGCTGGGGGTGATTGGCGTGATTTATGAAGCGCGTCCTAACGTGACGGTCGACGTCGCCTCCCTGTGTCTGAAAACCGGCAACGCGGCGATCCTGCGCGGCGGGAAAGAGACCTGGCGCACCAACGCCGCCACGGTGAAGGTGATCCAGCAGGCGCTGCAGGAGTGCGGTCTGCCGGCCGCCGCGGTACAGGCTATCGAGAGCCCGGATCGCGCGCTGGTGGGCGAAATGCTGAAGATGGATAAATACATCGATATGCTGATCCCTCGCGGCGGCGCGGGCCTGCACAAGCTGTGCCGTGAGCAGTCAACGATCCCGGTGATCACCGGTGGGATTGGCGTGTGCCATATCTTCGTGGATGAAACCGCCGAGATCGCCCCCGCGCTGAAGATCATCGTCAACGCCAAGACCCAGCGGCCGAGCACCTGCAATACCGTGGAAACGCTGCTGGTGCACCGCAACATCGCCGATACCTTCCTGCCGGCGTTGAGCAAGCAGATGGCCGAGAGCGGCGTCACCCTGCACGCCGCCCCTTCCGCCCTCCCCGCGCTGCAAAACGGCCCAGCGAAGGTCGAGCCGGTGAAAGCGGAGCAGTATGACGACGAGTATCTGTCGCTGGATCTGAACGTCAAAGTGGTGGCTGATATGGACGAGGCTATCGCCCATATCCGCGAACATGGCACCCAGCACTCCGACGCCATCCTGACCCGCACCCTGCGTAACGCCAACCGCTTTATCAATGAAGTGGACTCTTCCGCGGTATATGTGAACGCCTCCACGCGCTTCACCGACGGCGGCCAGTTCGGCCTCGGCGCGGAAGTGGCGGTCAGCACCCAGAAGCTGCACGCCCGCGGCCCGATGGGGCTGGAAGCGTTAACCACCTATAAGTGGATTGGTTTCGGCGACGATACCATTCGTGCGTAAATGAGAACGGGCGATGCAAAAATAGGCAGTTGATTCCACTGGCTATTGACGCATCGCCCGCTAAGTTCTAACCTTTTGCCTCGTGATTCACGCTCGTGAACACCTCTTGCAGGGCCGATATAGCTCAGTTGGTAGAGCAGCGCATTCGTAATGCGAAGGTCGTAGGTTCGACTCCTATTATCGGCACCATCTAATAAATTCAATCAGTTAGCGTAAAAATCTAACAGATTGTATCATCAATTATCATCGTTGATAACACTTGCTAAACGCATTTGCGTTGTATCGGCTCAAGTATTGTACAACGTACAGGCGGGTAGTTAACGGGCTCAAGCCCGAACAGCATTAAAAATTATGCCATCTCTTAAAGCTGGAAGAGTTGTCGAACTCTCTCAACACATCACTTGAACCTTTAGAAAAGTTCCGCGCTTCGTACGGCGCTAAATGATGCAACACGTCGAGATGACGTTGCAGAGAATAAACAGGCGTAATGTTGGAAAAACTAACCCGATCGGGAAAGAATCCGGCTCTGTGGACTGACCCAATGCTTGTAGACAAATTCTGTCCTCACGACGAGGCCTGTTCGGTGGCCTCAGGACTGACGCTGCCGAGATCATCGTCGGTATTTCTCTGAGCAACCCGGCAACGATCCGCTTCAGGCCCTGGCCGCCCGACGTACTAACAAGCCGCCGGGCGGTCAGCTTCGAAGTAATACCCTGCTCGATTTATAAGCCCGACGGCAAGGCCCGCTGGGGATGGCAGCACGCCGTACCTACGGTGAAGTATCCGCTCTGGTCTATCACGCTGCGAGTGAAATTCCCTTCATATCCATGATAATCAGCTGACGCCGATATAGAGTACAGGGGATAATGGCCGTATTGTTGAGCTCGGTATTCCGGCATAACCGGGGGACCGGGACCGGCTAAGGTAATTAATCGTGAAGTTATCCGCTGCAGTAGCACCTGACATTGCGTGGTTGGTTTTCGTATTCACCGATACGTTCTCCTGTGCGGTGGCCTGACTGGAAAATGTACTCATTATGCTGACCAAAAATGCATTACGGAAAGTCGTTTACATAGCAAGATCCCTTCTGTGTTGTGCTCGATAAAACTTATTTGTTATCCGCACAAAAATTAGGATTTCATGACTACTCTTATTTGCATCATGAAATATAACTTATTGGAGTAAAAGGATATTATTTCAGCCCACATCCTGAGGATAAAGTGATGCTAAAAATGCTAAAAATTGATTTTTTCTTTCCAAGCCAATTTTCTTTTTTACAATTGAAATTTGATTATATAATTTTTTATGACTAACATTTAATCTACTGGCGATGTTTTTAACCGAAACTCCACGAGATAAGAGCATAATAAGCATTATCTCATTACAATTCATTTCGTTTATTTTCCAGCCACTTTCGTGATGCATTTCAACCCCTTTTGATATTTTATTCCTGTAATTAACTAGTTGTTTTTCCACACGCACAACTGGCCATGACTTACTTATTATCTCTTGGCCTGCCCACCATTGTTGCGATAATTGATTCTTGTTATTTATACCGTCATCGATAATGCATATTCTTTTTGGAAACTGGCTAGTTATTACTCTATTGATATAAATCAATTCATTTTCCGTATATGAAGTAAGATCGAATATAAAATGATCGCAAGTAGTCTTGTTAAGTTTATCTATTAGAAGAGATGCCTCATTAAAATTAAAGAAAATTGAGTAGCATTGCTCCTCGTATATATTTTCAAGAAGTATGCATAATCCTTCTGCATAAAATCTGTCCTTACAAAAAAAAACCACTTTCATCAAGCCCTCCTTAATGAGTTCAATGAACTATCGTAGCAGATTATTATCACTAGAGATGTCATGTGCATGGGTTGACAGTAAACTAATATCGAGAATAATTGCTGAAGCAATCAACCAACAAGAAGATCTTTTTGTTTTCCATTTCACGTCCTCTGAAATTACTATAGGCTGTCGGGTCGCCCTGTTAAATATCACTTTATAGATTGCGTACATGCCAGTTCCTTACGCCAAAGGCGCAATTAAATTTCAAGTGGTATTGGTAAATGTTTTGTTGTAACTTATTTCACTTTTTTGACCATACCGGTGGTATGTTGACTGCTAATAAGAAATCGGTTAAATCTCTCATAGGATGCTCTGATATATACCGGCTCATATCCTGCTGTATTCAGCATGTAACCGCGCCCTTCCACGCGCATGATTAAATCTTCATCCACGCCAAGGTCGAATAGTTTTTTCTTTAATTCATTCATTACCTGCCAGAGTCGCGGACCGGAAGATTTGAGACCGTAGGCTTCCCAGACCGAACGCATTATTATTTCGTCGCGCAGAAGTCCTGAGTTTCCCCGCTCCAACATAAATTCCAGTAACCGGAACATCGTCTGTCGCAGGTAGATATGTTTCTGACTTATCTTATGGAAGTTCAGTGGTATCAGTACTCTATTTTCCTTAAGCACAAGCACGCCATTGATGTCATCACCCAGAATATAACCAAATTTTCTCATATCTCAGATCCTCCATATTCTGACCCTTCGTCACGTGTTACTGAAATGTGTTAGTTGTAAGAATTTTCCATATATATTACTTCTGTGTGAAATTTAATATCAAACAATTCAATATCATAAAAACAAAATATCAACATAATAATCACTAGCAGTTTAAAACCAAAATAAATGACAAAAAAACAGGATATTCATCCGATACCGAATTGATTTTTTCTGTATTTCATGTCTGCACTCCCATATACATCAGTGAAGTGATTTATACTTATTAATCAGCTTTTATGGTGTTTTTAACCATCCTTTACCGGAAGATGAACTTCTCTCTCAGCGGCCACTCTCCAGGATTTTTTCGCCTGACCGAATGCTAACACCTGTTGAAGACGGGTATAGGGATCAAGACTTCAATTAATACTGTTGAGACTCCACTTAAGGAACTGAAAATATTAAGACATTGAATTTTATGATAAAAAACACTCCTGGCCCAAAGGGGAGGTCAGGAACCTGAATTATTTAATGGCACCATCAGGAGTGGTGGACTAAGATCGGGACGGACTGTGAGTCAGCAGGCATGGAGTGATGAATACAACTTTTTTGATCGACGGCAGGCTCGTCTTTGATTGTGGACAGAATGCTCTGGCCAGCCTGGTCCACCCGGATATAACGGAAAATCTGAACGAGCCATGCGCCCGCTGCCTTGAGGCGTTGCTGGCGGCGCAGGGAAATATAGTCAGCCAGGCTGAGCTGTATAAAGCTGGCTGGGGTGAGTCTTATAAGGAGGTCTCCCCCAATACTCTGTACCAGAATATCCTTCTGGCCCGTAAGGCCTTCCGCAAGGTCGCTGACAGCGATGAGGATTTTATTATTACCGTTCCCAGACAGGGGTTTCGGTTTAATGAAACCCTGGCGGTGACGATCAGTAACACTCAAGATAATTGCGCTCCAGTGCCGGAGATATTGCCATCTCAATTACACAATGATGGCGGTGAAAATGTATTACCCAGTCTGATGACCTCTCCTCTGCTGTTACGTCTTGCCATACCGGTTTCAGTGCTATTAATACTGCTTTCGGCGATGATATTTATGTTCTCAACTTTTTATTACGCAAACACAACTCATAACGATTTAACCACTGACTATAATTATGTGGGAAATCTCGCCGGGTGTGATATTTACATCAATAAACGCCAGACCCTGTCCGGCCTGAACGCTGAACAGATTCAAAATAAATGGCCGGATATTTTTTCCGGCTGCGACAGATTACCGCAGAGATACGTCACGCCGTATCGTAATCATCTCAGCGTATTTTATCTCTCATGTAACAATATTAATAAGGCAGACAGGATATGCAGCTCAGGCTATCGCCGGTTATCAGAATAGCAGGGTGTGCTGTCAGTATGCTGATATTCTTTTATTCCGTTCAGCGTCTGGTAGCATTAAAAAATAAATCAGAAGGGACGTTGATCCATTGCCTGTCAGCGTTTGATAGTCAGGTGAATAACAGCCGCCTGCAGGGCAAGGTGACGCTATATCTGTACCGGGGAAGAGGCAGCCTTCAGATTAGCGGGGATTATATATCGCCGGCAGGCGTGCACACCCCGGTCAAGCTCGTATCCGGTATGGCGTATCTGACGACGGGCGAGGATTATCATGTCCGGTTCACCGGAAATAAAACCTCCTTTCGTGGGGATGATGTCCCGGATGAATTCAGTCACCTTCTCCCCTTCTCCATGACCAGCGAAAAAGTGGATTATGTCTACCGGTTACGCCAGCAGAACGACGGGAGTTATCTGATCCGGCAGAACGGTATTCCCCTGCTGCTGTGCAAAAAAATTCCCCGCCGGTGATAGTTATCCCGGAAGCTAATATAAAAATGAAGGCGGGGAGAACACCCACCTTCATAGTTTACCCATTACGCAAGAATGGATATTTCTCTAGAATCACAAAAAATGTATGTTAAAGAGATTTCTTTCGTTTTTATCTACTTCTTTTACGATAAATCACTCATATTCAAATGTGAGATAAATAATGGATTGTACGTTACCTGCAGTTACCTGACCAATTGTTCTTGCATAATTTGCAACCAATCCTAAGTCAACATTAGCAGTGGCTACCGTGCCCAGTGAAATATCAAAATTAGCTGGTATAATAACGTTATTTCGCTTTAACTGCACACCGACTCCCTGAGCAGGCGATGCATTAGCCTGATTAACAAATATCGTTCTTGCAGCATCAGCAGTCGTACCGCTCAAGAAAAATTTTAGGTTCTGATTTTTAGCACAATTGATTTTTACAGGCACTTTAGCCGTGCCAGGGTAATCAGGAAGATTAACCGTTACGTTATCGGCAGCTATAGTGCATCCACCCGTTAGTATCGTAACATCATGATTGGCCATTACATTCCATGTGAATGTAACAGTTTGCTCATTCTCATTCGCAGTGCCTTTATTAACTCCTCGCTGGAATAGCACTAACGTAGCAATTTTCTCCCCTCGTTTAATTAGAACTCCCGATGCAACCGAAATTGGTGTCAAGTATAGTTTTACCTGCCATGGTTCTTGCCCAGCATTAGCAAATTTTCTCTCTGCTGTCGGTTTTTGCAATGGAAATGTATAAGTTTGTCCATAATAATGGACAGAACCTTTAAAATTTCTTAATGCTCCATCGTATGTTGATCCCGACATCAAGGTTACATAGTCATCACGTGTAGTAGGTCTAGTATTTTCACATAAAATTGAAGATGCGATATCAACAACAAGATTTTGGCCAGGCTGAATCTGGGGTGTTAAATTTACGTAGAGATCAGCAACTCCACCACCAGTCGAACTATATAAGACATTGTTTGCAGCATCAACACATTTAAATGCGTAAGTCTCTTTAGTATAAAATATTATACATAGCAAGACAAATAAGAGCTTATTAAATCGATTAGCAATATATTTATTCATGATATACTCCGTTCTCAAGCCCAGGTGTAAGTGACATTAATCACTGCCTGAATAGACCCCTGAGTCGCGCCTCCATTAACTGTTATGGCTCTAACTTGTAGCGGGAAGGTTGCCGCCTGAGTTGAATCATTAACCTGAATAGTTTTTGTAGTACCATTCCCTAGCGCAGAAGCATTTCGATCCTGCAGCTCAAGATAAATATTGCCTGCTGATCCTTGGTTAACGTAATAACCCGTACTATCTGAAATTCCTGTAAACGTGGCTGTGACCTTTGACGTTCCCACAGGACAGTTTGTGAGCTCAAGAGATACATCATGCCAAACGGTCTTATCACCTGCACTAGCGAGGTTATATGTGTAAAGGTTACCCAGATCAACATTGGCATTAATGACAGATACGGTGCATGGTTTTGCAACAACTCTACCGTTTACTGTGATTGTCACATCAGCTGCTTGTAATCCAGTTGAAACCATCAGTAACAGCGCTGCCAAAAGACTGCCTGATTTTGTACAGTTCACATCAACCTCCGGTTACTGGAATTCAAGAATAAACGTGGCATCAGCACTCACTTGACCGGCCTTAACCGGAACTTGTGTAGCCATTATCCGCGCATAGAATCGAAGAACATTGGTCTGGCTTCCCATTAGCGGTATCCAGGATATTCCAGAAAAAGGAGTATTAAGTGGAAGTTCTACCTTGTTACCATCCAGGATCTGAACCCCCATTCCTGCCGCAGAAGAGCTGGAGGTGTTCAAAGCTACCAGATTTGAATTAATGCCATCTGCTGTGCCACTAAAACCGACTTTAGCTGCCGTTACAGAACTGCCGCAGGGCGACAGAACAATATCGAAGGGCACCATTGGTGATGAATCCCCTACGGAATTGAACTGCTTTGCGGCATGTGTAAGTAAATCGACATAAATAGGCCCAGCCTGTTGCACCATACACGCATTGTCATGGACCTGACCAGTGATGGTGATCGTACTGTCAACTGCTGAAGCATGGGTTGTATTTAGAATAAGCACAGTGCCCAGTAAATATAATAATTTTCGCATCAGGGTCTCCTTCCTTAGCGACATTCTGCAGCCAGGTTGACTAAGGCCTGCTTTAAACTTTCCTCATGCAAGCTGTAACTTGCTACGCAACGGGAATCTGCACTATCACCCCATTTAACTTGCAATTTGCCGGCCTGCGGCATACCACTTAGGTATACTTGGCCATTATCAGCAACGATACTGCCCCCCTTACTCCCTTCAGTGCTGACAACAGCACCAAATGGTACGGGCTTGCCATTTCGGGTTAGAGTCATCAGAATTTTGAGCCCAATATTTACTTTGAAATCAGCCCTTACAATTGCACCATGCGTAGGTACTACCCTGACAACGGACTCATCAAGTTCAACATTGTCTTCCAGCGTATTGGTATTCAGAGCAATTCGGTTTTCTCTATATTCCGTTGCGTACGGGATCACGGCATAGCCACGCCAGTCAGTAGTAACCCCAGTCTGATTCTCTACGCGAACATCTCCTGCTCCCGGCACTTTCACTAATACCGACGTGCTGTTCAATGGCTGACTCAACGTGATGCCATCAGCATGCGCCAGAATACCGCCACTCATGCCATAGTAGAGCTGGCTACCATCGCGGTTTTGACTATATCCGACGTTTGCGTTTCCATATCCCCCCCGGTAGTTAAGAGATGCATTTCCACTAGCTGAACTGTTGCCTTGACCTCCACCTACATATCCTGTCTGGATGCTGTATCCCAAATTATTGTCTTCGAGCAATGTACCGTTAATACCTGCCATATTCGTCATTCGGCCATTTAAGTCATGCGAAGAGCTATAACTTACGTAAGCATTGCGCCAGTTGGATTTATTGTCCGAACGTAACCAATTACTAAATGGAACATTGACATTCAATGCCAACATTTGGTCTCGCCCATCCTGCCAGGCATTCTTAGAAAGACTGTAATTCAGAGACCAGTTAGCACCGCCGAAAGTCGTGTTTATACCAGCCTGAAGCTGTTCATCTACATCATTCGCCCCCCAATAGGACTGACGACTCGCATTTAAATAGAGCGTTGCACTTGAGCCAAGTTGCTGACTCACACCAACCTGCACTTTTCCACGCTTGCTATATGCGAGGTTGTAATAATCAGTATATTTTGGCTGTACATCTACAAGTCCATCATGAGTATCAAGGGTAGAACCCTTCATGCGGTTGTAAGTTGTATCGGCAAAATCAAAATAGCCACGAGTAGAATATCGATAGCCAATAAGCTGGAAATTCGTGCCCGTTTCAATCAGGGATTTATTATAAAGCATTCGTACCGATTGGCCTTCATGCTCGGTATCATCTGGTAATTTTGTATCGGCTTGCGTAACATCCAACGAGAATGCACCAAACACTCCCATATTTTTTCCAACCCCAAGATTGTAAGCCTGGTAACGCTCAGCTAATTGTGTGCCACCATAAACCGTCCAACCGTATGGCAAGCCCCGCATAAACGTACCCTGGAAAAAGTTAGGATCTGTTTGTTGATTATTACCACTTCGGTATTCACCTGCAGTTAAGGAATAACGGGTATAACCTTCGCGCTGTAAAATAGGCACAGAGGAATAAGGTACAGTAAACACTTGGTTACTACCATCGGCCTCCTTAACTGTCACCTGAAGATCGCCTCCGTTCCCTGCTGCAAAAATATCATTAATAGTAAATGGGCCAGGCGGTACTGTACCTTGATAGATCTCATAGCCATTTTGTTTTATAATGATCTGTGCCGTACCACGTGCAATACCATGGATAACAGGTGCAAATCCTTTCTGACTATCGGGCAGCATATTATCGTCAGTGGATATTTGGATGCCTCGAAAATTTAAACCATTAAAGATGTCACTATCTGTATAGCTATCACCCAGCGTTAATCTTGATTGAAGAGAAACGATATCGCGCTCCAACCATGTGTTAACATGTTGCCAGTTATTTGAGTTATAACCCGAACTACCTTCGCTGCTGTAGCTCCAGGTAGTATTGTCGCGCAATCGCCATGCTCCCAGGTTAATCCCACTTTGCAAGTTTAAATAGGCATAGTTGCTACTGCCAGAAAATTTATTGTCATTAGTATTACCAGTGAAGTTATAGTTTAGAATTCCAGCATTAATCCCTGAATCCCACAATTCGGGCGGAATATAACCACGAGCACTACTAGCCATAAATGATTGGGGCACCGTCAGATTTAATCGCTGCTTACCAACATCGAAATTGGTTGTGGAGTCTTTTATCATCTCACTGAGCGACACACAGGCATCAGACTCGAGAGCATTAATCCCATCAACCGATGAGGCATTAACACCCATATCCGATAATTCTCCCCGCGTAAGGCACGGAATAAGACCATACCCGTCGGCAGCTGCGCTGAAGGATACGTCTTTGGTTGTCATATATCCTTCGTTGAGATAAATGTCTACACGATATGTTCCTGGTGGTACTTCTTGCCCTTTCTCAAAACTAGAAAGGTCAGCTACGGCAGCAGGATCGTCAGACAAAAATCGCGGGTTAAAATACAGTTCAGCGTGTGTCGAGACTGAGTAAATAGCAATCCAAAGTGCAACCGGAAGCGGTGCCAGGCTAAATACTGACATTAAATTGAGTCGAGAGAACGGAGAGCCTATTTGGTCTGCTCCATATTTTAAATGTGACATTGTCCCTCCGGTCCGAATTCGCCCGGCCATCAATCTTTTTTATGAACAAGGGGTTATTGAAAACATCCCTCTAGATTATCTAATCAAAATCTTCATTGGGTCAGTAAGAGCGCCGAAATCATTAATGGTTCGGAATTTAATTTCGTTGCCTGCATCTGAAGGTATTTTTACTGACGCACTACCGAACGGGGGAACCAGTGCATTTTCCAATGGACGGCCTCCCGCGCTAAGCTCAGTGACAGTTAAATAATACGGTGTCGGATTATTAAGTGTAAGTGAACTCCCTGCTCGACTGAAGGTTAGTTTTTCTGCTGCATGCTCTGGTGCCAGTTCTAAATTAGCTGGTCGATAATACAGTTTGATACGACTCACAATCGCTAATTGCAAAGTATTCTGACTTTTATTGGCTTGCTCTTTATCCATTGAAGGAATGGCTTTCACGTTAAGCCAGAATAATGACTCCCTGTCCTTGGGCAATTGATTATTAGTTGCATCAATAATGCGCAAAGTGTTCTCTTTCTTTCCCTTCATACTAAAAAGCGGTGGAGTAATTACAAAACGACCATCTTTTTTACCTTCCTCATTTTCTATCCATGACTGGATGAGGAAAGTCTTTTTTTCATCATTATTTGTAACCGGCAATTGCACTTGTTTGGAACCACCAGGATAAATAACGCGCGTCGCACCTAAACCAACGCTGGCTTGTGCTTGAGAAACCATTCCTGAAATGGTGACTAACAGTAGTCCAGCAAGTAAGAAACGGGTCATGTTCTGTAGATTCTTCATTTAAAGCTCCTTCATCAAACTAAACGTTTTATCCGTTTTGCTTGCCAGCAATCTATTGATAAGTTAATGCGAACCAGGCATGTGCTTTGGCAATACCACCGGTAACTACATTGCTTGTAGCTCGATACTTTGCAACAAAGTTAAGGGTTTTCGGTCCCTTGTATAGTCGATTCCAGTTAATTGGTGTTGAATTAAGTGGTATTAAGCGATCTTCATTGTCAAACAATGCAATACTTACACCTTTCGCACTATCTTGTTTGTCGCCGATAGATAATACTTCTGGGTATTTTTCATCTGCGATGCCATGAAATGTCACGGAGACGCGATCACTAACAGCCGTATTACATTCCTGAAGGTGGATGTTGAAAGGAACAGGATTTACATCCTCTCCAACATGGTGAAATCGATTGCTGCTGATCTGCCCCATATCAACGATCATGTGCTTGTCTCCAGCTTCAACACGGCAAGACTCCGCAATGATCACCCCTCTAAAGCGAACATCGCCACCTCCCAGCGTCACCGTCCAGATGTTATTAGCTAAGACAAGTGATGGCAGTAACAGCAAGGTCAACAGACTAGACTTGTTCCCCAGCATTGTTTTCCTCCATTCTGCTTTTACAAAGGGCCTTCCTGGCCCAGCATTTAACATCCTTGTATCAAGTATTTTTTACTGATATTGAATTTTGAAAGTTGCATCAGCATCAGCAGTACCTGCTGCTGCTGCGCCAGTCGCATAGTACCGAGCCTGGAAAGGAATCACGTTTGTGCCGTTGATCAAGGTTGAAGCGCTGCTGAACGTTGCGCCATCAAGATTCAGAGCCTGTTTTCTATAATCCAGGATCTGAACACCAACATTTTTGGCTGCACCAGCTGCAGAACCCTGAAGTGCCAGTACTGTAGGGTTAGCGGAATCAACAGCAACGCCTGAAAATGCAAAAGCAGCGGTGCTGGCAACAGAGGTATCACAGTCTAACAGTTTGATTTGAAAGTCTTTTGCATCACTTACATCACCTTTAGCGCTCAAATCCGCAGCACGAACCTGACCCATCTGAACTGTTTGATTGATAGTGTCGGCACTTACGGCACAAGCAGCGTTAACAACAGAGCCACGAAAATGTACATCGCCGCCTTGTACAGATACTGTTGCTGCGTTTGCTGCTACTGAACCTAAAGACAATACAGACATAGTGATAACTGCCAGAGTTTTAATTTTCATACACTTTTCCTTTTGATATAACATTGGAGATCAACTCCACTGCATTGTTAATTTATCGATTTAATATAAAGTTTTGAAATAAAAATCTATTTTTGCAACCGAGCTTAAGCATAAGATTTCTACGATAGATATAAAGTGTCTTGTGTTTCACTCCAAGTCGTTCTGCCATATCCACTACTCGAACCTTCGCGTATTAAACTCAGCAGTTCTTTTTCTCGGTGCGTTAACTCCCTCTTTATTTTTTAAAACCTGTCCTTCTCTTGATTAAGAAGAACTCCAATATATTCCAAAGACTGCTTTTTTTGTCTAACAAGGTTAATGAACCAAACTACTTTGCCTTGTAAAGGTCCAAATCATTTTAAAGCAAACGCTTCATCGAATTGCTCTCAGTATATTAATTTCAATTGAAACTTAATATCAAACAAACAAAACCACTAAAAAAATCAAACTAAAAACCCACAATAAGATAGTTATTAATTCTAAATTTTTAATGCATTACAGCTTTTTCATCTAAAAACATACTTTTACCTTTGAGTGCATTGCTCAAATAGCCTCCAGAATTAGTGAAGCGATTTATACTTTTTATTGTCATTTTTAAGTATTTTGTTCCTTTACTCTGTATCAAGCCACTCAAAACAGAGGGGCCAGATAATGGATATGCCAGTTTTAGCGCGGCAATAACGAGCAACATCCCGGAATATTACAGCCAGCTCAGATCCCATCAATATAACAATGACTTGCCGCCGAATGAATCAGAACGATTGTCCTGGAAAAACTCTAAACTCGTGGCCAGTTTTTACTGACCACTACATAAAGACTGTGGGTAGTGATACCGAGACTTGTTGCAACACTGGAAACAAAATGGCCACCTTCAACAACCTGTTTGTCAGTTTTAATCTTAAATTCCTTAGGGTTAGCCAGGAAGAAGCCACAAAATCATCCCTGGCTATTAAGATATGTGAATCACAGCTATGACTATTACGCTATGGACTGCCCCATGGACTAGCAAGCACCTCGATTATCCGTGGCTCATAGCCCCGTTAAGAAAGTGGCTATGAAGAGTGATGTCTAGATAATATTTTGCGCCCAGCCCTCCCTGTTCAAACCGTTAATCCAGTAATTTCATCTCCAGCGCCCGGCTCATCGCTTGAGTGCGACTATTCACTTTAAGCTTCGCGTAGATGTTTTTGATGTGCCATTTGACCGTCTCGGCAGAAATAGCGAGGGAGCGAGCGATTTCTTTGTTCATCTGACCTTCAGCAATCAGCTGTAATATCTGCAACTCACGCTCGCTGAGCTCGCCAGGAATATCGGGGCTTCCACTATTAAACGGTGTTCCGTCTACAGGCCCGCGCTTGTCTGCCCAGGATCCCTGCACTCCCCTTTTCTCTGTCCAAGCCGAAGAGGATTCATTCATACCGATAAGCAAAGGTTGCAAGGTATCGCCAGCGTCAAGAAAGAGGCCCGTGAGATGCTGTTGTTCAGCCAGCTGCACGACTGGCTGAAATGTCGTGCGCGCAGCGGCAGTTTTGCCACTGTTCCACAAGGCCAATGACCAGAGCGTACGTAGACGCGCTGCGGTTAACCTGTCCCCCCGGCTTTCCTGATCGGAGACCATCTCAGCCAGTAAAACGCAGGCTTGCGGTGCCTGGCCTCTGGCGAGAAGAAGCCGGGTGCGGCTAAGGGATGCAGACATAACGATGGCGCGTTGGCAGGGATGTTCGGCATCCATTCTGAAGCTGGCGGCCATTTGTTCAAGCTGTCGCTGCAGTTGCTCTGCACCGGTGAAATTGCCGCGCTGCAGTCGCACCCTCACCTGCTCGGCTAACAACATGGCCTGGAGCCGTTGCCAGCCGCGAGACACCGCAAGACGCTGCGCATGCTCCAGCAATCGCTCGGCCTCATAGGGCATATCGTTATCTAAGGCCTGACGCGCGAGATAGGTATAGCAACGACTCAGCGCGTCGGGTGGACTGAATCGGTCGATGAATTCGAGCCGGTCGGCTAACAGATGCTCGGGCGAGTCACCCCTCTGACATTCATAGGCTATCTCCGCCAGCAGCGGCGCCAGCGTCGCGCCACTGGTCGACTGGGTACCGGTATAACATTCAGCCTGGCGCAACGTTTTCTCTGCGTACCACCCGGCTTTCCCCAGATCGCCCTGACAAAGATGGCACTGAGCAATGATAAAAGCGCGATAAACCGAGACAAACAGATTATCTAAAGGACTTTCCGGAGAGGGCATATGCTGTTGAACCTCCAGCGCGTCGTGATAGCGCTGGTTAACAACATGGCAATAGCTGAGAATATTGCATATCAGACCATCAACCCAGGTGTCGCCGCAGGGCACTTCGGCCAGCAACGGCTGAACAATAGCCAGACTCTCCGGGATGTTTTCAGCAAAGGCTTCGCAAATTGCCCGCACAACGCGCAATTTACACCAGGTGCTGCGGGTTAAATCCTCACGATGATGAAGTACCATCTGATCGAGGTTATCAAGCAGCTGCCTCGACTCATCAAAGTGGAAATAATGCGCCAGTGCCCAGGCTAGGTTAATTTGCAGGTCAATGCGCGAAGGATCGGTGCTGGGCGGTAAATGATGCATCCATGAAATCAGGGTATCGATATCCCCTTCTTCCGCCAGTGACTGAGCGCTTGCGCCGTCCTGCACGGGGCTATGCACCGGCTTGCCTGCGCTGAGCGCATGGCGTACCGCCTCAGACCACAGCTTCTGTTCGACGAACCAATGACTGGCTAATTCATGCAGCTGTTTGCGGTCAATATCGTTGTTCTGCTGCAGCATGGTCCGAAGATTTTCCTGCAACAGAGGATGGTAGCGAAACCAGTAGCCTTGTTCGTCAAGGGCTGACAAAAAAAGGTTGTGTCGCTCAATCCATGCCAGCATCGCTTTACTATCATCACGTCCAGTCACTGCATTGCATAGTTCGGCATTTAACCGACTGAGGAAGGACGTTTTCACCAGGAAATCGAGAACCTCTTCCGGCAGCGGATCCAGTACCACCTCTTTCAGATAGCGGGCAATGGATCGTGTTCCTCCATGCATATTACGCAACAGATGCTCGGGATCATTCTGTAATTCTGCCGACAATGAAGCGATCTTCATGCCCGCGATCCAGCCCTCTGTCACGGACTGTAGCCGCTGTGCATGATGGTTGCTGAGGGGTAGCGCAACCGTGCGGCTAAAATAGTGTTTTGTTTCTTCGAGCGTGAATTGCAGGTCTCGATCATAGATCTCCACCAGTTGGTCCTGGGCCTGCAGCTGGCTCAGCGCAAGATTCGGGTGGAAACGGCTGCCAATGATCAGATGCAAGGCGGCAGGCGCATGCTTGATTAAATACCCCAGCGCTTCATAGACCCCACGATCGTTAATCACGTGGAAGTCGTCGATAATCAGGTACACGTCATGCGGGCAGTAGTGTAGCTGGTTAATGAGCCCGGCCAGCAGTTGCTCGGAGCTGGAGAGCTTCTGCTCTTCCATGTCACGCCAGAAATCGGCGTCCCAGTCAGCATAGAGTGGACGCAATGCTTGCAGCAGATAAGGAATAAACTGCCATACGTCATCATCATCCTCATCGAGGCTCAGCCAGGCGATACGTTCGCCCTGGGCGACCATCTGCTGATGCCATTGCGCCAACAGCGTGGTTTTGCCAAATCCAGCGCCGGCGCAGACGACGCCCAGCCGGCACTGCTGAACGGGACTGAGAAGCTGAAGCAGCCGGGAGCGCTCCAGCAATTGTATTGAGGAGCGAGGCGGGACGAATTTGGTCAGGATTAGCGGCAAGCCTCGCGTCAGCCGCAATGGCCCGGAGACCAGTGAGGGTGATTGGCGACCTTCTAAATCCAATGGCTTCATCCGTGGTGTCTACTCGCTTTGTTTTTTTCAATTGTACGCCAGCCCCCGGGATGACATGGGGCAGCCAAACTTTATTGCTACACAAAATTTAGAAAGTTTGACCTCAAGCATGAAAACCCCCACCTACCCCCCCATGAAGGTGGCTTCGCACTCCCTTTAACCGCTCGTAGATTCATTGCATGGGTGTGGCCAGGGTTATCCGCCCTGTCTGTTGGCCCCGCCTGGGTGACCTTTATTGAGGAGAATTAAACGATGCTCAGCAAACAGGCGTTATTGCAGGCTTACCGCAAGATGCGGGAGATCAGAACATTTGAAGAGCGGTTGCATCAGGAAAATACCAGCGGTGATATTCCGGGCTTCATTCACCTTTACACCGGTGAGGAGGCCATCGCGGTGGGGGTCTGCGAAAATTTAACGAGCGCAGATTTTATTGGTTCAACACACCGTGGACATGGCCACTGTATTGCTAAAGGTTGCGACATTCACGGCATGATGGCCGAAATATTCGGTAAGGACAGCGGGTTATGTCGCGGTAAGGGCGGGTCGATGCACATTGCCGATCTGTCGAAAGGAATGCTGGGGGCGAACGCTATCGTTGGGGGAGCCCCTCCCCTGGCCATCGGCGCCGCGCTAACGGCAAAGACGCTAAAAACCGGCAACGTCGGTGTCTCTTTTACGGGCGATGGTGGTTCTAATCAGGGCCTGGTCTTTGAAGCCATCAATATGGCCGTCGTGCTCCAGCTTCCAGCCGTCTTTATTTTCGAGAATAACGGTTACGGCGAAGGGACCGGCCATGACTACGCCGTGGGTGGGCGTGATATCGCCCGGCGCGCCGCTGGCTTCGGCCTGCCGGCAGTGACCGTCGATGGCACCGATTTCTTTGCCGTTTATGAGGCAACCTCAGAGGCGGTCAAGCGTGCGCGAGAAGGCGGTGGCCCAAGCGTCATTGAGGCCAAAGCCTTCCGCTGGCATGGTCATTTTGAGGGCGATCCCGCGCTATACCGCGCGGAAGGTGAAGTGCAACGCCTGCGTGAACAACATGATCCGCTGAAGATATTTACCGCTAAGGTCAAGCGACAAATCACCCAGGAAGAACTAACGGCGATTGACGAGGAAGTAGAAGCCCTGGTCAACGATGCCGTATTGAAGGCCCGCGCCGCTGCCTACCCGGCTCCGGAAGACCTGCTGACAGACGTGTACGTCTCATACTGAGGGTGATAACCATGACAATAAAAACCTATCGTGAAGCGGTCAAGGAAGCCCTGGCTCAGGAAATGGAACGCGATGAACGCGTGGTGCTCATCGGTGAAGACTTGCGTGGCGGTCATGGCGGAAATGCGCCCGAAGAGGCGAAAATAGAAGCCTTTGGCGGTGTGCTGGGTGTCACTAAAGGGCTGTGGACGCAGTTCGGCTCCGATCGGGTGATCGACACGCCCATTACCGAGTCGGCCATCATCGGTATGGCGGCCGGCGCCGCAGCGACGGGTTTGCGGCCGGTCGCGGAATTGATGTTCATGGATTTTTTTGGCGTGAGTCACGATGCGCTGTACAACCAGGCGGCTAAGTTCCGCTACATGTTTGGTGGCAAAGCCAGGGCCCCGCTGGTGATGCGAGGTATGATCGGCGCGGGGTTTTCCGCCGCGGCCCAGCATTCACAGTCACCCTATAATATCTTTGCCACCACCCCTGGGCTGAAGGTGGTGGTGCCCTCGACGCCTTATGACGTCAAGGGTCTGTTAATCCAGTCCATTCGCGACGACGACCCGGTGGTATTCTGCGAGCATAAAATGCTGTACGACCTCAAGGGCGAGGTACCGGACGAGAGCTATACCATCCCGCTAGGTGTAGCCAACTATACCCGCGAAGGAGAGGACGTCACCATCATTGCGCTGTCGGCAATGGTGCATAAAGCCAACCAGGTGGCGGACAAGCTGGCCAAAGAGGGGATCTCGGTCGAGGTAGTCGACCCGCGAACCATTTCGCCGCTGGATGAGGAAGGGATTCTGGAATCGGTGGCTTCCACAGGGCGGGTCGTGATTGTCGACGAATCCGCGGCACGCTTCGGTTTTGCTCATGATGTCGCGGCGCTGATTGCGTCCCAGGCATTCCATTTCCTCAAAGCGCCCGTTCTGCTGGTGACGCCGCCACACACGCCGGTCCCGTTCTCCCCTGCTCTCGAAAAACTCTGGATCCCTGGCGTAGAACGTATCGAAGCCGCCGTCCGTCAAGTGCTGGAGGATTAACCTATGAGCGAAATCAAGACTCTTGAAATGCCAAAGTGGGGGCTTTCCATGGAGGAAGGCTTGCTCGCTCGATGGGCAATCCAGGAGGGTGACGATTTCACCAGAGGGCAGGAAATCTGTGAGATTGAAACCAGTAAAATCGTCAATGTGCTGGAGGCCCCCTTTGCCGGTACGTTACGTCGGATACTCGCCCGCGAGGGTGAGACGCTTCAGGTAGGCGCCGTGCTGGCCCTGGCGGCTGACGCGTCGGTCAGCGATGCTGAACTGGACGAATTTGTTGCCCGCCTGGCGACGGCGAAACCCGCAGCCCCAGGCCCGGAGGCTGCCGCGCCGGACGTAGCGGCACAGGCAGGCGCTAAGCCAGCTTCCGTTGTTTCGCCGCCATCCAACAGCCCCGAGCCCCCTGTTGGGCAGACCGTCATCCCCGTCAGTCTGCAAGGTGTGACCGATGTGACTCAGGTTAATGCCACGCCCCATGCGTTACGACTGTCTGCCCGCTGGGGTGTCGACCTGAAAAAAGTCCGCGGCAGCGGGCGCGGGGATCGTATCTCTGTTTCTGATCTGGAAAGCGCGATCGTTGCCGCCGGCGGTCGCCTGGCCTCTCCGACGCCCCCCGTTCGTCGCAGCAAAGCGCCCCGCTCGCATGCCGATGACAGCCAGGTATCGGCCACCCCGCTGGCGCGCCGCCTGGCCGGCAAACTGGGTATCAACTTGCATGACTGCCGAAGCAGCGGTTCACGCGGTCGGGTAAGTCGCGATGATGTGCTGGCCGCGGCGTTGTTACTCGACGAGCACCCGCAGACCAGTCCTGTGCAGGAGAGTGCCCCGGCCCCCTTTGAGAGCATCCCGATGTCCGGTATGCGGCGGGCTATCGCTTCTCGCCTGCAAACGTCCAAGCAACAGTCTCCCCATTTCCGTTTGAGCGTCGATCTCGATCTGGAGCGACTGTTAGCGTTACGTCAGGACATTAACCGCGAAGTACCCGGCGTCAAGATTTCGGTGAATGACCTGCTGGTGAAGGCCTGCGCCCTGGCGCTGGCGGCCGTGCCTGACGTCAATATCCAGTTTGATGAAGCGGCACAAAGTATCCGCCGCTTTACGGATGCCGACATTTCGGTGGCCGTTGCGCTGCCTGCCGGGCTAATTACCCCTATTGTTCGCTCGGCGAACCGGAAATCGATCAGCGACATATCGAACGAAATTCACTCGCTGGTGACCAAAGCCAAAGCGGGCACGCTGAAGCCGGAAGAGTTCCAGGGCGGGACCTTTAGCCTGTCAAATCTGGGGATGCTCGGCGTCCGGCAGTTTGACGCCATCATCAATCCACCGCAAAGCGCAATCCTCGCCATTGGCGCCGGCGAGGTCCGGGCGGTAGTACGCGACGGGCAAATCGTCGCGCGCCAGCAAATGACGGTATCGCTATCCTGCGATCACCGGGTCATCGATGGCGCGGCAGGTGCGGCTTTTCTCCGGGAACTCAAGCGACTGATTGAAACCCCGACCTTGATGTTTATCCAGGAGACGAGCTATGCACGATAAATACGATGTGCTGATCATCGGCGGGGGTCCTGGGGGATACGTTGCCGCCATCCGTGCCGGCCAGCTAGGGCTTCGTACCGTATTAGTGGAAAAACAACATCTGGGCGGCATCTGCCTGAACTGGGGATGCATTCCAACCAAGGCGCTGCTGCATGGCGCTGAGGTTGCGCACACTATCACCCATGCCAGTCAGCTGGGCATCAGCGTGGGCGAGGTGAACGTAGATCTGCAGAAACTGGTGCAGTTTAGCCGTACCGTATCGCAACAGCTCACCGCTGGGGTTGCGTACCTGTTGAAGAAAAATGGCGTGAGGGTGATTGATGGCACCGCGCGGCTGCGCGGCAAGGGGCAAATCACGGTCGAGGATGCCCGAGGGGAGGCGCGCGATTACCGGGCCGATCACGTGATCCTGGCAACTGGCGCCCGACCACGCGCATTGCCAGGCATAGCGCCAGATGGCGAACATATCTGGACCTATTTCGAGGCGCTGCGGCCTAAGCTTTTACCCAAGTCGCTCTTAATCATCGGTTCAGGGGCGATTGGCGTCGAGTTCGCCAGCCTTTATAACGATCTGGGCTGTAAAGTGACGCTGGTCGAGCTAGCGTCGCAGATTTTGCCAGTGGAAGATGCCGAGGTGTCTGCAGCAGTGCGTAAGTCATTCGAAAAACGCGGTATTCAGATCCATACCCAGACCCTGGTGACGCAAGTACAGCTCACCGATACCGGGGTGCGCTGCACACTAAACAACACCGGCGGCGAATATTCTCAGGATGTCGAACGTGTGCTGCTGGCGGTCGGCGTACAGCCGAATATTGAAGATCTGGGGCTGGAAACGCTGGGCGTTGAGTTAGACCGCGGTTTTATCAAGACGGACGCGGCTTGTCGCACTAACGTATTTGGGCTTTATGCCATCGGCGATGTAGCCGGCCCGCCGTGTCTGGCGCACAAGGCCAGCCACGAAGGCGTGCTCTGCGTTGAGACCCTGGCCGGTGTCGAAGGCGCCCACCCTCTCGATCGCGACTATGTGCCTGGTTGCACTTATGCCCGGCCCCAGGTTGCCAGTCTGGGCCTGACGGAATCGACGGCCCTGGCCAGGGGACGGCCCATCAGGATCGGTAAGTTCTCTTATCAGAGCAATGGTAAGGCGCTGGCCAGCGGCGAGACAGAGGGTTTTGTGAAGACGATTTTCGATGCTGAAACCGGCGAGTTGCTGGGCGCGCATATGGTTGGCGCACAGGTCACGGAACAGATCCAGGGCTTTGGCATCGCCCGTCACCTGGAGGCCACAGACGAAAGTCTCCTGTCGATGATCTTTGCGCATCCGACACTTTCCGAAGCGATGCATGAGTCAATCCTCGCGGCCTGCGACCAACCGTTGCATCAATAAAAAATAAGGGAGGCGATAGCTGCGCGATACGGAGTAAGTTCCCGTTATCCCTCCCGCACTCCCCGGCAGAAGATCCACAACAACGGTTACGGCAGGATCTATTGATCTGAAACGCTAAGCGCCATGCGTAAATTCTGTATGTTTAGTAGACAACCAAACGACAGGAGGAGCGCTCTATGACACAGCACGAAAGGTTTTGCCAGGCCTGCGGAATGCCGATGTCCGCACCCGATGCGCAAGGGGCCAGCGATAAATATTGCGCGTATTGCAGCGACAGCGACGGTAATTTGAAATCCTGGGAAGAGGCCGTATCCGGTCTGGCGGCTTTTCTCGACGCCTGGCAAAAGGTGGGCGTAGCGGAATCACGGAAACGGGCAAAACGTTACCTGACGGCGATGCCTGCCTGGGCGCACAAAGCGGACGAGTAATTTGCCCGGGCGGCTGGAGGAAATCATCCCGGGGACAGACCGCCATGCCGACAACATTGCTATAGCGTTTTCGTACGCCATCCGGACAGGAATAAATGCGCTTTTGGGGATGACGACCTGAAGGCTGGAGCATGCATGGATGCGTTCTTCATGCGGATGAAATAAACGCCTGGCGTTCTCCCCTTGTCCGGATGCGTTATTGCCTGGTTTTTAAGGGGTCGGTTTCTGTATTTAACCCAGAACTTCTCAGGTAATACAACATATTGATGTGATGAATCTCTCATTTCAACGATACCAACTGGACAATAAGTTATCGCGTGTGTTAGTTATTTAATCACGCAAGAGAACAGATTTAATTTAAACAAAAGTTAAACCTTTCTCACTTTGCTAAAAAATTGCATTGATAATGCTTTGGATCCCTGAACCATTATCAAAAGGGTATGTGAACAGAAAGCCCTCAGAGACGCGAGTCTCTGAGGGCTTTTTTTTTGTTTTTTTTATCTCAGGAGTAAATAAATGTCTAAAGAACGTCGTCTCTCAAGAATATTCGCAAAAGACGGTAAATCCGTGACCTTAGCGCTGGATGGCTACTATTTTTCCACGAAAACAAATGGTATTGATAATACGATAAATCAGCTCCCTGCTCTGGTGGAACACGGCCTGGATTGCGCGCTCGTCACGTACGGCATGTTGAAGAATTATCGGGAAGCATTGAACAGCGTTCCCGTTGTGTTACGCGTCGACAGCACGGTCAGTATCTTTGACAATACCGTTCCCGATACTACCCCCGTTTTTTCCGTCGAAGATGCGCTTAAAGTCGCTGCCGAGGGCGTGGTCTGCATGACCTTCCCCGGCGCCTTCAATGAAGAAAAAACCCACATTATGGCGATGCAACTCGCACAGGCAGCGGATCGCTGGAATGTACCGCTGATTGTCGAATCGCTCCCGTATGGTTATCCCGTCACCAGCGATGACTCTAACAATCCGGCCATCATCGCTGCATCGGCCCGCGCAGCGGTGGAGCTGGGCGCGGACGTCATCAAAACGCGTTTTACCGGTTCACCAGAGGACCGACTGATCGTTGAAGCTGCTGGCGTGCCGGTGCTTGCCTTAGGAGGGCCAAAAACCGGCATCGACGGTTACTTCAAATTTGTTCAGCACTGTATGCAGATGGGTGCGAAAGGCGTGGCTGTGGGACGAAACATTACCCAGGATCCGCAGCCGGCGAAAGTGGTAGCAGGTCTGAATGCCATCATCCATGAAAACGCAACAGCGGAAGATGCATACAGCCTCTACATGGCTAAATAACATCGGAAATTAATATGATTTCAAATAACACCATCATCCCTTCCATCAGGAAGTATAAATACTTTGAGAAAGCATTATCCTGCCAGTCAGAATATGTGCTGCTATCCGAAGCGAATATCGGCAATCTGCAGTCGCTGATTGGCAAATGCCATCAAAGCGGTAAGAAGGTCCTCGTTCACCTTGAATTACTGGGCGGCTTTAAACCGGATCAGGCGGGGATCAATCTGCTGAAAAATTATTACAAGGTTGATGGTGTTATTTCTTCCAATCTCTCCGCGCTACGCTACGCCAAAAAAGAGGGATTGCTGACCGTATATCGGGTTTTACTTATCGATTCGCGATCGCTTGATCAGTCGCTCGATATTGTTAAACACAGTCCACCGGACGCAATTGAAATCTTACCTGCTGAATATGCCTGCCAGTGTCTGGAGTTGATTAGCCGAAATTTGAAAGGCTTTGATGTGGTATTCATCGCCGGAGGCTTTGTTAAGCGCAAATACCTTGTAGATAAAATATTCCATGCCGGATTTAAAGGGATAACCACCAGCGAGCCCGGCTTATGGTAACCAATAAGGAGTCCACGCGAATGAAAGATGAATACGTCATGGGCATCGACAATGGTGGAACCGTCACCAAGGCAGCCATCTATGACCGTAAAGGACAGGTGCTCGCCATCGCCTCAAAATCCACGCAGATGCTGACACCTCGGGAATTCCACACAGAGCGCAGTATCGATGAGCTGTGGGCCGCGAATGTCGAAGTGATTAAAAAAGCGATTGAGCAATCAGGTATCGACGCCAGCCAGATAAAAGGAGTGGCCGTCACCGGTCATGGTAACGGTCTGTATCTGGTCGACGAAGAAGGTCACCCGGTGCGTAACGGCATTATATCCACCGATAGCCGGGCAAAAGAGTACGTTGAGAGATGGCAACGCTCGCCAGAATTCCTTACCGACATTTTGCCAAAAACGATGCAGTCCATCTGGGCCGGACAACCTGTCGCCCTGCTGGCATGGCTGAAGAATTTCGAGCCCGAGACGCTGCAAAAAGCGCGTTATATTTTTATGGTCAAGGACCTGATCCGTTTTTACCTGACCGGCGAGGCTTTTCTTGAGCTGACCGATATCTCAGGGACCAACCTGATCAACGTACGTGACTGCAAGTATGACGATGAACTACTGGCGTGGTGGGGACTTGATGAACTGCGGGATAAATTGCCCTCCATCAAACGCTCAACAGAATGCTGCGGAAAAATCACTGACGACGTGGCCCGTCTGACCGGTTTATGCGCAGGTACGCCGGTTTCTGGCGGGGTGTTTGATATCTCGGCCTCTTCCATTGCCTCGGGGATTAACAGTCTCGATAAGATGGCGATCGTCACCGGCACCTGGAGCATAAACGAATACGTTACCGACCACCCGGTTATTGATAAAGATCTGTTTATGACCTCCATTTATCCCATTGAGGGTAAATGGCTCATCACCGAGGCCAGCCCCACCTCCGCGAGCAACCTGGAGTGGTTTATTAACAACTTTATGGAGAGCGATCGGAAAACCTCCGCCGAACAAGGATCGTCGGTCTATGACCTGTGTAATAAGCTGGTTTCGTCAACGACGCCGGATGAAAGCCACCTGTTGTTCTTTCCGTTCGTGTTTGGCTCTAACACCATTCCCGACGCCTCGGCCGGCTTTATCGGTGTCAACAGCTTCCATAAAAAAGCCCATTTTCTGCGGGCGATTTATGAGGGCGTGGCCTTCAGCCATCTCTACCACACCGAGCGCTTACGCAATATTAACCCGAAGCTAAGCCGCACTATTCGTATTGCTGGCGGCGTCACGAACTCCCCGGTCTGGCTGCAGATATTCGCCGATATCTTCCAGGCTACGCTGGAAATCGTTGACGTCAAAGAGCACGGGACCCTGGGTACCGCGATGACCGCCGCCGTTATGGTGGGCTGGTTTGCGGAGGTATTTGCTGCCTCAAACGACATGGTCCATGTCTCACGCACCGTCTCCCCTAATCCGGAAAACCACCGGGTCTACCAGACCAAATACCAGCTTTATAAAAACCTGTTATCAGAAATGCAGTCGCCGTGGAAAAGCTGCAGCAACTACATCGCGCACTAAGTGAGGAAAAAATGGATCTGAATTTAACGAATCGTACGGCCATCGTGACAGGCGGCGCAACCGGCCTGGGGAGAGAGTTTGTTCTTTCTCTCGCCAAAGAAGGCGTCAATATCTGCTTTACCTATATGCGTGAGGAAGAGCATCCCGAACGGCTGATCGAAACGGTGAAGACCAGCGCGAACGTAGAGATCATCGCGGTCAAAACCGATCTCTCTGACGAGCAGAGCCGGGAAAATCTGTTTGCCACCTGTATCGACAGACTGGGCAAAGCCGACATTCTGGTGAATAACGCCGGGATCTGGCTGAGCGGCTACGTCACCGAGATCAGCCCGCAGGACTGGGATCTGGTGATGAATGTCAATCTGAAAGCCATCTTCCATCTCAGCCAGCTGTTTGTAAATCACTGCCTGCAGCATGACCAGATGGGCAGCATTCTGAATATTACCTCGCAGGCCGCGTTCCACGGCTCCACGACGGGACATGCGCACTACGCGGCAAGTAAGGCCGGCCTGGTCGCCTTTGCTATCTCACTGGCGCGGGAAGTCGCCAAACAAAAAATCAATGTGAACAATATCGCCGTCGGGATCATGGATACTGCGATGATCCGTAAGAACATTGAGCAAAACCCTGACTATTACGTCAGTCGTATTCCGGTGGGCCGCGTGGCCCAGCCGCAAGAAATTGCCGACATCGGTGTCTTCATGGTTTCTCCTAAGACCAGCTATATGACGGGAGCAACTCTGGACGTTACCGGCGGTATGTTGATGCGTTAATCTAGGGAGAATCATTATGAAATGTCTGGCAATTGCCGATCTGTTTATCAATGCAGCGATGATGGAATCAGGACTGAAAGCGCTCAGGGATAACGGGATTGAAGTAGAAGTACGCGAGTGGTCACATGGCTCCGTTGAGAAACTTCAGGAAGATAATCTGCGGGTTGAACAGGAAGGAGCAGAAGCCGTGGCCTTACCGGAAGCGCTGCTTCAGGGAACGGATGATATTGACATCCTGATCACTCAGTTTGCCCCCGTCAATACTGCGGTGTTCGATAAACTACCAAAGCTGAAATATGTAGGCGTGCTCCGCGGTGGCGTGGAAAACGTGAATCTTCAGGTGGCGAACGCCCGGGGCGTTGAGGTGATGAACACCCCGGGGCGTAACGCTCGCAGCGTCGCCGAATTCACGGTCGGCATGATCCTGGCGGAAATGCGCAATATCGCCCGTTCACACGATGCCCTGCGTGACAAATACTGGCGTAAAGACAGTCCGAACCATCAGGCGATCCCGGAGCTTGGCGGAAAAGTCGTGGGGCTGGTTGGCCTCGGTCATATTGCCCAACTGGTCGCGGGATTTCTCAGCGGCTTTGGCACGGAGATTATCTTTTACGATAAGTACGTTGCAGGCCATGAACGTTATGAGAAAGTCGATTCTCTGGACGAACTGGTACAACGCGCCGACGTTATCTCGTTACATGCTCGCCTGACGCCGGAAACCGAAAATCTGATTAACGCACACCATTTCGCGCTGATGAAGCGCAGTGCCATCATTGTTAACACGGCACGCTCCGGGTTAATCAATGAAAAAGAGATGATTGATGCGCTCAGATCCGGGCAAATCATGGGCGCAGCGCTTGATACCTTTGATGACGAGCCGCTTCCAGACGACAGTGCATTCTATACTCTGAATAACGTGACCATTACGCCGCATATTGCCGGGAGTACCATTGACGCATTCAGTAATTCGCCCAAACTCTTCGCTGAGATCCTTTTAAAGAAACTCAGTTAAATATTAAAAGAACCATTAAAGGTATTAACAGGGCCCAATGGGCACGAGTTTACTCGTGCCCAATTCGCCCGCCTTTTAAGGAATCATTATGGATATTATCAACAGCATTATTAGTCTGGGGGCATCAGTAATGATGCCAGTAATATTCTTTATTATCGCGCTTTGCTTTGGCGTTAAAATCGGTACGGCATTTAAAGCAGGGATGCTGGTAGGCATTGGTTTTGAAGGGGTGGGGCTGGTGATTGGCCTGCTGCTGACAAACCTGGGCCCGGCATCGCAGGCGATGGTTGAGCGTATCGGCCTGCAGTTAACGGTCGTTGATACCGGTTGGCCTACCGCATCGACCATTGGCTGGGGTTCGCCGCTGATGCTGCCCGTCGTGGTGGGCTTTATCGTCATCAACCTGGCCATGCTTCTGTTGAAATTAACCAAAACGGTGAATATCGATATTTTTAACTACTGGATTTTCCTGATCATGGGGTCTGTGGTCTATGCCGGAACGGGAAATTACTGGCTTTCGGTCGGTATTACATTCGCTATTTTTGTGTTGACGCTATTGGCGGCAGATTTAACGGCTCCATATTTACAAAAAAACTATAATCTTAAAGGGATATCATTCCCCCATCTTACCTGTATAGCTTACGTGCCGTTTGGCATTGCCTGTAATTACATCATTGATAAGATCCCGCTTATCAATAAAATCAATTTCGACCCGGAAAGTATTAATAAAAAATTCGGCGTTTTTGGCGAGCCTCTTACCCTGGGGTTTGTGCTGGGACTGCTGTTGGCCTTCCTGGCTGGATATGACGTTTCCGCGGCCGTTTCACTGGCCATTAAGGTTTCAGCCGCCATGCTGCTGCTGCCTAAAATGATTGAAATTCTGGTGCAGGGATTGTTGATTGTCCGTGATGCCGCTGAAGCAAAACTGAAGGCTAAATTCCCGGGGCGCGATTTTTACATCGGGATGGATACGGCGTTACTGATCGGTGAACCTTCGGTACTGGCGACCGGTCTGCTGTTAATCCCTATGGCTGTGGTGCTGTCTATCATTCTGCCCGGCAACCGCGTACTGCCCTTTGTCGATCTGGCTTCATTAATGTTCCTGCTGGCAATGGTCACGCCGTTCTGTAAACGAAATATGTTCCGCATGTTCATAACCGGAACCCTGATCGTGACCTGCATCCTGTATGTCGGGACGGACATTTCGCAAGAATACACTCAGGCGGCGGTGAACTCGCATATTCCGGTGCCGGAAGGGATGGCCGAGATCACCAATATCGTCGGCGGCGCCACGACGCCTGTCGGCTGGCTGGCCGTCAAATTTGGCGAGTTTTTTAGCGCCACACATTAGTACAAGACCACTCAAGTAAACAGAGGGCAAACTGCTGCCCTCTGCTTCTTCCTCTTATACTGTGCACTGAATAGCTGGCTCAGCTACGCCCCTGGTTTGAACATCTGACCAGCGCGTCCGCCCCCTGCGCGGCGAGGTGGCTCATTTCTTTTGTACCCCCTCCCGTTTTCAACCCAACCTGCTATGCTCCTTCTTTCCCTGTTCTCTGGAGATCCCGATGCTGACCATCTGGGGCCGAAAAACCTCCTCTAACGTGCAGGCGCTGATGTGGTGTGTTGGCGAGCTTGGGCTGGACTATCTCCGGTTCGACGTGGGGCATCGCTATGGCGGTACCGACAGCGAGGCGTTTTATCAGCTCAATCCCAATCGTACGGTGCCAGTGCTGCAGGATGGCGATAATCCGCCGCTGTGGGAAACCGGCGCGATCCTTCGCTATTTAGCCAGTCGCTACGCCGACGACGCCTTCTGGCCGGGCGACCTGCTGGCTCGTACTGAGGTTGATCGCTGGGCCGAGTGGTCAAAGCAGAATATCGCCCTCGGCTTTACGACGCCGGTGTTCTGGCGCGTAGTGCGCACGCCTGCCGCCGAGCGGGATCCGCAGGCCATCGCCGCGGCGGTGACGGCCCTGGAGCAAAAGCTGGCGATTGCCGAGGCACGTCTCGCCGGGAGTCGCTATCTGGTGGGCGATACGTTCACCCTGGCCGATATCCAGTTTGGTCATGTGCTGTACCGCTACTTTGCAATCGATATCCCCCGTCGTCCCCTCCCCCACCTTGCGGCGTATTATGCACGGCTAACCGCACGGCCCGCCTTTCGCCAGCACGTCATGGTCAGCTACGACGAACTGAAGGTCTGAAGGTGGTCGGTAGCGCCTCCTGACGCTACCGACATGCCGGTTAACGCGCCATCAGAACAAACACGCCCCAGCCGAGATATTCCCGGGTCCAGGTGACATGGTGCAGCGGCGCGGTGGTCAACTGCTGGCGAACCTCCGGTGCGAAGTCATCGTGCGGATTGGCCTCCAGCCAGCGGCGCATTGTCAGCCATTTCGCCGCTTCATAACGATCCCAGCCCTCCTGGTCGGCCAGCACCATCTCCACCACGTCATAGCCCAGTTCGCCAAAGTGGGCGACCAGCGCCGGTAGCGTCAGGAAGTCATCGGGTGACTGCGCGCCGCAGGCAACCGCCTCTTCTGCCGTGGCCGGACGTTTGCGCCACCATGGCTCGCCGATAAGCAACATGCCGCCTGGGATAAGGCTCTGCTTCAGCAGCTCGATTGTGCCTGCCACCCCGCCGCCGATCCACGTGGCCCCCACGCAGGCGGCAACATCGCAGGGCTGGCTGGCGACATATCCGCTGGCATCCTGGTGCACAAAGGTTACCCGGTCGCTTACCCTGAGCTCCTCTGCCCGGGCGGCCGCCTGCTGACTGAACAGCAGGCTCATGTCTACGCCGGTGCCGACGATCTGATGATCGCGCGCCCAGCTACAGAGCATCTCGCCGGAGCCGCTGCCGAGGTCGAGAATGGTGGTGCCCGGCGCCATTCGCAGCGCCCGTCCCAGCGTGGCGTACTTTTCCGGGGTAAAAGGGTTATGGATACGGTGCTCGCTTTCACTGATGGTAAAAATGCGAGGGATATCGATCATGAGGTTTTCTCCTTGAGAGCCATACGCCCGGGCAGCGACCCTGCCCGGGTCGCTATTTCAGCGGTTGTCCGCTTGCGCGCGAACGTTATTCAAACCGGTCGTGTTGATCCGGTACGGCTGGCCGTTCACCGACTTAATCAGCTTTTTGGTTTTGAGCTTTTTGAAGACCGCAAGGGTGCAGTCGCTCAGCAACAGCCCTTCGCGGGTGTAACATTCAACGGCGGTAATGCGGCCGGAGGTATCGCGGACGTGCGCAATACGGCCACCTTTGGCGAGAACGTGTAAGGTCCGTTGTTCCTGACGGGATAAATTCATACTGAAACCTGTTCATTATCATGTGCGAAAACATGCCTACACCCGCAGGTGTGTGCGTAAGGTTTAAGCGCAGCGATAATCAGTCCGGCCTGGGCAGGTCGGGAAACTGATTATCTGATAATGACATTCTCCAGCATCGAAGCCTCAGTGAGCATTGAAAGGTATTTACCGGCTGAATATTAACACCTTCATCTGGTAAGGATATTGTGCAGATTAAAAACTGTGACCGGTATTACGATTTCCCTCGGCCTTATCCCCATTTTGCGCTATCCGCCACCCGCTCTGTTCCGCAACTTTCACCACCACCTTATCCCCCCTCCCGCATTGTTAAATAATTGTTGTCAGATCACAAAATGGAAACAAAAAGGCCATTTCGTACACATTTTATAAAAATGTAGATATTTTTAATTTATGGCTACGAAATGAACATCACCCTGACCTTACAGCGAGGAACGATCCTGATGAACGCCCTGACCGCAGTAAAACCGACACCCGTGCCGGTAGCCCAGCAATACCCTGGCTTTTCTTTCACCCCTTCCGCCCAGTCGCCGCGCCTGCTGGAGCTCACCTTTTCCGCCGAAACGACCACGCAGTTCCTGCAGCAGGTCGCGCAGTGGCCGGTGCAGGCGCTGGAGTACAAATCTTTCTTACGCTTCCAGGTCGGCAAGATCCTCGACGATCTGTGTGGCAATCAGCTGCAGCCGTTGCTGATCAAAACATTGCTCGATCGCGCGGAAGGCGCGCTGCTTATCAACGGCGAAGGGATCGATCACGTCAGCCAGGCCGAGGAGATGGTCAAGCTGGCCACCGCCGTCGCCCACCTGATTGGTCGTTCCAACTTCGACGCCATGAGCGGTCAGTATTACGCCCGCTTCGTGGTGAAAAATGTCGATAACTCAGACAGCTACCTGCGCCAGCCGCACCGGGTGATGGAGCTGCACAACGACGGCACCTACGTCGAAGAGCAAACCGACTACGTATTAATGATGAAGATCGATGAGCAGAACATGCAGGGCGGCAATTCCCTGCTGCTGCATCTCGACGACTGGGAGCATCTCGACGAATTCTTCCGCGACCCGCTCGCCCGCCGCCCGATGCGCTGGGCCGCGCCGCCGAGCAAAAACGTCAGCAAGGATGTTTTCCACCCGGTGTTCGACGTCGATTCGCTGGGCCGCCCGGTAATGCGCTATATCGACCAGTTCGTCCAGCCGAAAGATTTCGAAGAAGGCACCTGGCTGAGCCGCCTCTCCGACGCGCTGGAGACCAGCAAAAACATCCTTTCCATACCGGTGCCGGTGGGCAAATTTCTGCTCATTAACAACCTGTTCTGGCTGCACGGCCGCGACCGCTTTACGCCGCACCCGGACCTGCGCCGCGAGCTGATGCGCCAGCGCGGCTACTTTGCGTATTCCACGAATCATTACCAGACTCATCAATAAGGGTTTTCAGGCGAAGGAATTGAGCGGATGTATGATTTCGTGATTATCGGCGGCGGCATCATCGGCATGTCGACCGCCATGCAGTTAATTGAGATTTACCCGGACGCCCGCATTGCGCTGCTGGAAAAAGAGGCCGGCCCGGCCTGCCATCAGACTGGCCACAACAGCGGCGTGATCCACGCCGGGGTGTACTACACGCCCGGCAGCCTCAAGGCGCAGTTTTGCCTCGCCGGCAACCGCGCCACCAAGGCCTTTTGCGAGCAGAACGGCATCCGCTATGACGTCTGCGGCAAAATGCTGGTCGCCACCTCGCCGCTGGAGATGGAGCGGATGCGCGCCCTGTGGGATCGCACCGCCGCCAACGGCCTGCAGCGCGAGTGGCTAAGCGCCGGGGAGCTACGCGAGCGCGAACCGAACATTACCGGGCTCGGCGGGATCTTCGTCCCTTCCAGCGGCATCGTCAGCTACCGCGAAGTGGCGGCGGCAATGGCGAAGAACTTCGAAGCGAAAGGCGGAACGATCGTCTACAACGCCGAAGTCAGCGCCCTGAAAGAACATGGCAGCGGCGTGGTGATCCGCACCCGCCAGGGCGGAGAATATGAGGCCTCGACGCTGATCGCCTGTTCGGGCTTGATGGCCGATCGGCTGGTAAAAATGCTCGGAGTCGACCCCGGGTTTATCATTTGTCCGTTCCGCGGCGAGTATTTCCAGCTGGCACCGCAGCACAACCAGATCGTTAATCATCTGATCTATCCGATCCCCGATCCGGCGATGCCGTTCCTCGGCGTCCACCTGACCCGCATGATCGACGGCAGCGTCACCGTCGGCCCCAACGCCGTGCTGGCTCTGAAGCGCGAAGGCTACCGCAAGCGCGATATCTCGCTGGCCGATACCCTGGAGATCCTCACCTCGCCCGGCATCCGCCGGGTACTGCAAAACAACCTGCGCTCCGGACTGGGCGAAATGAAGAATTCGCTGTGCAGAAGCGGCTATCTGCGGCTGGTGCAAAAATACTGCCCGAGCCTGACGCTGAGCGATTTACGCCCGTGGCCGGCCGGCGTGCGGGCTCAGGCCGTGTCGCCGCAGGGCAAGCTGATCGACGATTTTCTCTTCGTTACCACCGCGCGTTCGATACATACCTGCAATGCGCCATCGCCAGCGGCCACCTCCGCTATCCCGATCGGCGCGCATATCGTCAGCAAGGTGCAGACCCTGCTGGCCAGCCAGAGCAATCCCGGACGCACGCTGCGTGCGGCACGTAGCGTGGAGACACTACACGCCGCTTTTACCCGTTAACCACCCTGAAGACAGGAAGCGTTTATGCAACTCAACGATATGACACTGTTTCGCCAGCAGGCGATGATCGATGGCCAGTGGCGCGATGCGCCCAACGGCGACGTGATTGCGGTCACCAACCCGGCCAACGGCGAGCAGCTCGGCAGCGTGCCGAAAATGGGCGCCGATGAAACCCGCGAAGCGATTGAAGCCGCCAATCGCGCCCTACCCGCCTGGCGCGCCCTGACCGCCAAAGAGCGGGCGAACATTCTGCGCCGCTGGTTCGATCTTATGATGGAGAACCAGGACGATCTCGCTCGCCTGATGACCCTCGAGCAGGGAAAACCGCTGGCGGAAGCCAAAGGCGAAATCAGCTACGCCGCCTCCTTTATTGAGTGGTTCGCCGAAGAAGGTAAGCGCATCTACGGCGACACCATTCCGGGCCACCAGGCCGACAAGCGCCTGCTGGTGATTAAGCAGCCCATCGGCGTTACCGCCGCCATCACCCCGTGGAACTTCCCGGCGGCGATGATCACCCGCAAAGCGGGCCCGGCGTTGGCCGCCGGCTGCACCATGGTCCTGAAACCGGCCAGCCAGACGCCGTTTTCCGCGCTGGCGCTGGCCGAACTGGCGAATCGCGCCGGGATCCCCGCCGGAGTATTCAACGTGGTCACCGGCTCCGCCGGCGCGGTCGGCGGCGAACTGACCAGCAACCCGCTGGTGCGCAAGCTCTCCTTTACCGGCTCTACCGAGATTGGCCGCCAGCTGATGGAGCAGTGCGCGAAAGACATCAAAAAAGTCTCCCTGGAGCTGGGCGGCAACGCGCCGTTTATCGTCTTTGACGATGCCGACCTCGATAAAGCCGTCGAGGGGGCGCTGGCGTCGAAGTTCCGCAACGCCGGGCAGACCTGCGTCTGCGCCAACCGCCTGTACGTCCAGGACGGGGTGTATGACCGTTTCGCCGAGAAGCTGCAGCAGGCGGTGGAAAAACTGCGCATTGGCGACGGCCTGCAGGACGGCGTCACCACCGGCCCGCTGATCGACGAGAAAGCCGTCGCCAAAGTTGAAGAACATATTGCCGACGCCATCGCCAAAGGCGCGAAAGTCGTCACCGGCGGCAAACCGCACGCCCTGGGCGGCAACTTCTTCCAGCCGACCATCCTGGTCAACGTTCCCGACAGCGCCAAAGTGGCGAAAGAGGAGACCTTCGGCCCGCTGGCGCCGCTGTTCCGCTTTAAGGATGAAGCCGACGTCATTGCCCAGGCCAACGATACCGAATTCGGCCTCGCCGCCTATTTCTACGCCCGCGATCTGAGCCGCGTCTTCCGCGTCGGCGAAGCGCTGGAGTACGGCATCATCGGCATCAACACCGGCATTATCTCCACCGAAGTCGCCCCGTTCGGCGGCGTCAAGGCCTCCGGCCTTGGCCGCGAAGGGTCGAAGTACGGTATCGAAGATTATTTAGAAATCAAATATATGTGTATTGGCCTTTAACAGGAGCGATGGATGAACAGCAATAAAGCAATGATGGCGCGTCGCAGCGATGCGGTCCCGCGCGGCGTCGGCCAGATCCACCCTATCTTCGCCGAACGCGCGGAGAACTGCCGGGTGTGGGACGTCGAAGGCCGGGAATATCTCGATTTTGCCGGCGGTATCGCGGTGCTCAATACCGGCCATCTGCATCCGCAGGTTGTCGCCGCCGTCGAAGACCAGCTGAAAAAGCTATCTCATACCTGCTTCCAGGTACTGGCCTACGAGCCTTACCTGGCGCTGTGCGAAAAGATGAACCAGAAGGTGCCCGGTGATTTCGCCAAGAAAACCCTGCTGGTCACCACCGGGTCGGAAGCGGTGGAGAACGCGGTGAAAATCGCCCGCGCGGCAACCGGGCGCAGCGGTACCATCGCCTTCACCGGCGCCTATCACGGCCGTACCCATTACACCCTGTCGCTAACCGGGAAAGTGAACCCGTACTCCGCCGGTATGGGCTTAATGCCGGGCCACGTCTATCGCGCCCTCTACCCGTGCGCGCTGCACGGCGTCAGCGATGACGAGGCGATCGCCAGCATCCATCGCATCTTCAAAAACGATGCCGCGCCGGAAGATATCGCCGCCATCATTATTGAGCCAGTGCAGGGTGAAGGCGGGTTCTATGCCGCCTCCCCGGCCTTTATGCAGCGCCTGCGCGCCCTGTGCGACGAGCACGGCATTATGCTTATCGCCGATGAGGTCCAGAGCGGCGCGGGCCGCACCGGTACCCTGTTCGCCATGGAGCAGATGGGCGTCGCGGCGGATATCACCACCTTCGCCAAATCCATCGCCGGCGGTTTTCCGCTGGCGGGCGTCACCGGCCGCGCGGAGGTGATGGACGCCATCGCCCCCGGCGGACTGGGCGGCACCTACGCCGGCAACCCCATCGCCTGCGCCGCCGCCCTGGCGGTATTACAGATTTTCGAGCAGGAGAATCTGCTGGAAAAAGCCAACCAGCTCGGCGACACCCTGCGCCAGGGCCTGCTGGCGATCGCTGAAGATCATCCGGAGATCGGCGACGTGCGCGGTCTGGGGGCGATGATCGCCATTGAGCTGTTTGAAGAGGGCGACCGCAGCAGGCCGAACGCCAGGCTGACGGCGGATATCGTCGCCCGCGCCCGCGACAAAGGCCTGATCCTGCTCTCCTGCGGGCCGTACTACAACGTGCTGCGCATCCTGGTGCCGCTGACCATCGAAGAGGCGCAGATCGAGCAGGGGCTCAAGATCATCGCCGACTGCTTTAGCGAGGCGAAACAGGCATAGAGAAACAGGCATAGAACAGAACACATGCGGAAGCGAAGTACGTTCGTAAGGGAATGAAGACGAGACCTGCAAAACAACAATAATACGCGTGCCCCGGCGCGGGAACGTCGGGGCGCTCTCCCAGGTGACACACTTCGAGAGGGTAAATGATGGGGCAACTGTCGCAATCACAGGATTTAGGGGCGGGGCTGAAGTCGCGCCACGTCACGATGTTATCTATCGCCGGGGTGATCGGCGCGAGTTTATTTGTCGGCTCCAACGTCGCCATTGCCGAGGCAGGCCCGGCGGTGCTGCTGGCCTATCTGTTTGCCGGGCTGCTGGTGGTGATGATTATGCGTATGCTGGCCGAAATGGCGGTCGCCACGCCGGATACCGGCTCCTTTTCCACCTACGCCGATAAAGCCATCGGCCGCTGGGCGGGGTATACCATCGGCTGGCTGTACTGGTGGTTCTGGGTCCTGGTTATTCCGCTGGAAGCCAATATCGCGGCGATTATTCTGCATTCGTGGGTGCCGGGCGTCCCGGTGTGGTTGTTCTCCCTGGTCATCACTCTCGCCCTCACCGGCAGTAACCTGCTGAGCGTCAAGAACTACGGCGAATTCGAGTTCTGGCTGGCGCTGTGCAAAGTGATCGCTATTCTGGCGTTTATCGTACTGGGCGCGGTCGCCATTACCGGCTTTTATCCCTATGCCGAAGTGAGTGGCATTTCGCGGCTGTGGGACCACGGCGGCTTTATGCCGAATGGCTTCGGCGCGGTGCTGAGCGCGATGCTGATCACCATGTTCTCGTTTATGGGCGCGGAGATCGTCACCATTGCCGCCGCCGAATCGGATACCCCGGATAAACATATCGTGCGCGCCACCAACTCGGTGATCTGGCGTATCTCTATTTTTTATCTGTGCTCGATCTTTATCGTCGTCGCCCTCATCCCATGGAATATGCCGGGGCTGAAGAGCATCGGCTCCTACCGCTCGGTGCTCGAGCTGCTGCATATTCCCTATGCCAAGCTGATTATGGACGGCGTGATCCTCCTGTCGGTCACCAGCTGTCTGAACTCGGCGCTGTATACCGCCTCGCGGATGCTCTACTCCCTGAGCCGTCGCGGCGATGCGCCGGCCATTATGGGCCGGACCAACCGCAGCAAAACGCCATACGTGGCGGTGCTGCTCTCCACCGGCGCGGCGTTCCTCACCGTAGTGGTGAACTACTATGCCCCCGCCAAGGTGTTTAAATTTCTCATCGACAGCTCTGGCGCCATCGCCCTGCTGGTCTATCTGGTGATCGCCGTTTCACAACTGCGGATGCGCAAAATCCTTCAGGCGCAAGGCGGCGAGATCCGTCTCAGAATGTGGCTCTATCCATACCTGACCTGGCTGGTGATCGCCTTTATCACCTTCGTGCTGGTGGTGATGCTGTTTCGTCCAGCGCAGCAGCTGGAGGTGATCTCTACCGGCCTGTTAGCTCTGGGAATTATTTGTACGGTACCGATTATGTCACGCTGGAAAAAGCTGGTATTGTGGCAAAAACTGCCGCTGCAAAATACGCGTTAACCCTGTTCCCGGCGCCCGCCGGGAAGAGTATTCAGGAGTAAGAACATGACCGCCATTCCCCAGGCGACGGCCATTGACGGATACCGTTGGTTAAAAAACGACATCATCCGCGGGGTTTACCACCCCGATGAGAAGCTGCGGATGAGCCTGCTGACGTCGCGCTATGGCCTGGGGGTCGGTCCGCTGCGCGAGGCGCTTTCGCAACTGGTGGCCGAGCGGCTGGTAACGGTGGTCAATCAGAAAGGCTATCGGGTGGCGCCCATGTCGGAACAGGAGCTTCTCGATATCTTCGACGCGCGCGCCAACATGGAGGCCATGCTGGTGCGTCTCGCCATTGAACGCGGCGGCGACGAGTGGGAAGCCGAGCTGCTGGCCCGCGCCCATCTGCTCAACAAGCTGGAATCGTGCGAAGCGAGTGAGCACCTACTCGATGAATGGGACCAGCGCCATCAGGCGTTTCACACCGCCATCGTCGCCGGCTGCGGTTCGCAGTATCTGCTGCAGATGCGCGAACGGCTGTTCGATCTGGCGGCGCGCTACCGCTTCATCTGGCTGCGCACCACCGTGCTGTCGGTGGAGATGCTGGAAGATAAGCATGTCCAGCATCAGACCCTGGTGGACGCTATTCTGGCGCGCGACGCCGAACAGGCCAGCGCGCTGATGCGTGAGCACTTACTGACTCCGATCCCGATTATTCAGCAGGCGATGGCTGGCAAGCTGTCGCCGCAGGCAGGGTGAGTCAGATGGAGGGGTGGAAATTACGGGTATGGCGGCACGCATCTCCACGCCGCACGGGCGTGGAGAAATCGTATCCGTAGATCAATCAGGCTCGCAGGCGAACCGGTTCGCTGAAATCGTCGGCCGGTTCCAGCTTCAGATTAAAGGTGGTCAGCAGCGCTGCCGCGCGCTCGTGAAACTCGCGCAGCGTTTTTTCCAGCCTGTCGCTCACTTCCGGGTCGCCAATGTCGACCGCCTGCCATGATCCTTCCTTATTGAACAGGCCAAACTGGTAGCTATAGGTGAAACGTGACTCCTGTGCTTCCATTTCCATCCACCAGCCCCAGAATTCACGCTTCTCCGGTGCGGGCTTAATATTGACGCAAACTGCCAGGCAATCGAAAAAGAAACGGTTGTCATGGCACTGCTCTTCGCGAATGTAAGGCCCCAGCGCCGTGAATTTCTTGATCAACTTACTTTTCAGGTGTCCACTCGGTAACGTCATTGCGATCTCCTTTAGTGATGCAACTGTTTTACCAAACCAATAGAATTTAGCAATAAATTAACCAAATCTATGATTGATCCAGCGGGCGATCTGTCGCAATGCGTGATCAAAATTGCGATACACCGGGTTAAACGGGATCTCCAGCAGTTTGCCATCGGCAGATGACGAGGTGATTAACCGCGACTCCTCTTCGGGGCTGAACGGATCGTCCTTCCAGAAGCCGGAGAGCATCGGCGTCGGGCTACGGCGCCCCAGCAGTCCCTGGGTTTTTAACGAATAGCGGTTGAGCTCCACGCGTAGCGCTTCATCGGAGGCGTCATGCATGCCCAGCCGCGAAGCCAGCACGTCAAGATACATCTCCGGCACGCGCCCCTGATGCAGGGGATCCACCAGCAGACCATGAACGACCGGGCCCAGACAGGCTACAGCCTTCAGCCGCTGCGGCTCCAGATAGCCCAGACGCACCGCGATATTGGCGCCAAAGCGGAAGCCGAAAGCGGCGACCCGCGTATGGTCAATCCACGGCACATTTTCCAGATGGCGCAGCGCGTGCTGATGCAGCAGGCTGGTGTCCTGATTTAGCGTCCATTTTGACGAGAAGCCGATGGAGGGCATATCAATGGTCAGCATGGCAATGCCGAGCGGTGAGAAGTAGTTCTCATACAGGTTGTAATAATCGGTCTGCAGCGAGTCCAGCCCCCCGCACATCAGCACCGTCGGAAACGGCCCCTCGCCTTTCGGCATATGCAAAAACCCGGTTATCGGCGAGCCGCCAGGGATGGTGAACTCCAGCTCGCGCAGCGAGCCCGGCAGCCGCTGGGCGGCTTCTTCATACGCCCGGTTGGCTAAAGCCTGCGCCTGTTCCGCCAGCTCATCGCCTTTAATATGCGGATAAGCGGCAATGCTATACAGGTTCGAGGCATGCAGCCAGTGGCGGCCGCTCAGCAAAGGATCGGCTTCCTGCCCGGCCTTTTGCTGCCACTGCATGGCTTCTTTCGCCCACTCGAAGATCCAGTTGCCGCCGCGATAGCCGATGACGGTATCGAACAGCTCAGGATCGGTTCGTTCGGCCTCGCTCATCACAATGCGCGCTTGCACATCGAGGATCTCCTGCGGAGTTACGCCGCGCCAGATCCACATCAAACGGTTGATCAGACGGTACCAGTGATCGACGTGATTGCCGCTCAGCGCCGACTGCATCGCCTGGGGTTTTCCGGCAGAAAACCGACGCACCAGCGTAGAAGTTTCGGGATGTTTGAAGCGAGGTTTAAACAGCGTTTCGCTGAGGTTAGCCTGTGACATGTGCAGTCTCCGTCGTAGTGCCACTCCGGATATTGTAACCTGCTAAAGGATAAAAAAAACCACGCCCGGCAAGCCGGGCGTGGTAAATAGCACTGTCCTGAAGAATTAACGACCTGCGATAGGCGGTACAAACACCACGCCCATATCCCACGGCTGTTCAATCCAGGTATCCTGCGGAATATCCACAACGTAATCGTCCACCAGCGGGCGGCCTGCCGGCTTGGCGAAAATGGTGACAAAGTGCGCTTTGGGATACATTTCGCGGATCGCCACGGCGGTACCGCCGGTATCCACCAGATCGTCGATGACGATAAAGCCTTCGCCATCGCCTTCCGCACGTTTCAGCACTTTCAGCTCGCGCTGGTTATCATGGTCGTAGCTGGAGATGCATACGGTATCAACATGACGAATGCCCAGTTCACGCGCCAGTAAGGCTCCCGGTACCAGTCCGCCGCGGCTAACGGCAATAATGCCTTTCCATTGCTCAACCGGCAGCAGACGGCTGGCCAGTTTGCGGGCGTGAATCTGCAACATGTCCCAGGTGACGACGTATTTTTCGCTCATGTGAAGTGTCCCAGCCTGTGTAATACGGCTTAAATAATGTTCGAGGGGGAAAATGGTTGCGCGAGATTATAGAGATCTGACGCACTAAAAACCAGTGTTAAGCGGTTTGCGCAACGCTTTTTGCGTTGTTTACACTACCTGCGGCGGTGGAAAGTGGTATTCTCAACCCCATCGCGCAAGCCCGGGCTTGTTGTGTATTTTAACGCTAACCCTCGTCCTGCAACCGCTGTATGCAGGAGTCTGTAAGGAGACTTACCGTGTCTGAACTGTCTCAACTATCCCCGCAGCCGCTTTGGGATATTTTTGCCAAGATTTGCTCCATCCCGCACCCGTCCTATCACGAAGAACAGCTCGCCGAGCACATTATGGGTTGGGCAAAAGAAAAAGGCTTACATGCGGAACGCGACCAGGTTGGCAACATTCTGATTCGTAAAGGCGCGACTGCCGGTATGGAAAACCGTAAGCCGGTAGCGCTGCAGGCGCACCTCGATATGGTGCCGCAGAAAAATAACGACACCGTCCACGACTTCGTTAAAGATCCGATCCAGCCGTACATTGACGGCGAATGGGTGAAAGCGCGCGGCACCACGCTGGGCGCGGACAACGGTATCGGAATGGCGTCCGCACTGGCGGTACTGGCCGATGATAGCGTCGCTCACGGCCCGCTGGAAGTGCTGCTGACCATGACCGAAGAAGCCGGCATGGACGGCGCGTTCGGTCTGCAGGCCAACTGGCTACAGGCCGATATCCTGATCAACACCGACTCCGAAGAAGAAGGCGAAATCTACATGGGTTGCGCCGGCGGGATCGATTTCACCTCTAACCTGGCGCTGACCCGCGAAGCGATTCCCGCCGGGTTCCAGAGCTTTAAAGTCACCTTAAAAGGGCTGAAAGGCGGCCACTCCGGCGGTGATATTCACCTTGGTCTGGGTAACGCCAACAAGCTGCTGTCGCGCTTCCTCGCCGGCCACGCCGATGAGCTGGATCTGCGTCTGGTCGATTTCAACGGCGGCACGTTGCGCAACGCCATCCCGCGTGAAGCTTACGCTACTGTCGCCGTCGCCGCGGATAAAGCCGATGCGCTGAAAGCGCTGGTGAATACTTACCAGGCGCTGCTGAAAAACGAGCTGGAGGCCAAAGAGAAGAACCTGGTGGTGCTCGTGGAAGCGGTCGATAACGACAAAGCGGCGCTGACTCAGGCTTCCCGCGACACTTTCATCCGTCTGCTGAACGCCACGCCGAACGGGGTTATCCGCAACTCTGACGTGGCGAAAGGCGTAGTGGAAACTTCGCTGAACGTCGGCGTCGTCACCATGACCGATGACAACGTACAGATCCACTGCCTGATCCGCTCGCTGATCGACAGCGGCAAAGACTACGTGGTCAGCATGCTGGATTCTCTGGGTAAGCTGGCGGGGGCGAAAACCGAAGCCAAAGGCGCTTACCCTGGCTGGCAACCGGACGCCAATTCGCCGGTGATGCACCTGGTGCGCGAGACTTACCAGCGTCTGTTCAACAAGACGCCGAACATCCAGATCATTCACGCCGGTCTGGAATGCGGTCTGTTCAAAAAACCGTATCCGGAGATGGACATGGTCTCCATCGGGCCAACCATTACCGGTCCGCACTCCCCGGATGAGCAGGTCCATATCGAGAGCGTCGGTCAGTACTGGACGCTGCTGACCGAGCTGCTGAAAGCCATTCCGGCTAAATAAGCCCCACAACCGGCGGCGGCCCGCCGCCGGTTTTACCCCGCATCACCTTAGCGCCACGCGTTTTTCCATCCGGTAATTAATAAACCACTCCCCGCGCGCCGCCACCCGCTGCTCAGCCACCACCTTAAAACCATGAGCCGTAAAACAGGGCTTTGCGGTAATGCTGGCGTCCACCGTCAGGATTACCGCTGGATACTGAGCACAGAGCTCCTCGATAAGCGCGCCGCCGATACCCTGGCGGGCGCGATCCGGCGAGACGAACAGCAAATCGATATGCGTCCCGATGGCGGTGATAAAGCCAACCGGCTGGCTGTTGACCACGGCCACCAGGCCGATTGAGTCGGCCAGCTTTTGTCGCCAGCGCGTCTCATCCACCTGCGCCCAGGCCGCGATCTGCCCCGGGGTATAGTCCCGACTGGCGGTTTCCCGCACCGCGCGCAGAAAGATCTGGCAGAGCAGTGGCAAATCGCTGTCGCGGTAAGCACGAATATGCATGGCTAAATCCCTAATAAAAGCTGCCTTTCCAGCTGCGGATCGAGCAACGTCACGTGGAGCCCAACCAGGCGCACGCCCCGTCCGCCGCGGCGCTCATCCCAGGCTTTGTGCGCGGTGGCGATCAGATCCTCTTTGTTCAGCCGCGGCCAGACGTGCTCCTGGGTGGTCAGCTGGAAATCATTGAATTTCAGTTTAATGCCCTGACGGGCGATCAGCAGGTCAGGTTTGACCTTCGCCAGTCGCCTCTCCAGCTCGGGATAGAGGTTTTCGATAATCGCTTCGCACTCCGGCCATTCATGGATATCTTCCGCTAAGGTGCGCTCCACGCCCACCGATTTACGCTGCCGATCGTTATGAATTTCCCGCTCATCAATTCCGTGGCTGCGCTCCCACAGAATACGCCCGAATTTACCGAAGCGCTTAAGCAGCATGGCCAGATCGCTGTTTTGCACATCGCCACAGGTTCGCAGGCCCATATTTTCCAGCTTCGCTGCCGATACCTTCCCGACGCCGGGTATTTTCGCCAGCGGCAGCGCCCGCACAAACTCTGCCACCTGATGGGGGGCGATAACGAACTGGCCGTTGGGTTTATTCATATCTGAAGCGATTTTAGCGAGAAACTTCACCGGCGCCACCCCCGCCGAGGCGGTGAGGCGCAGCTCCCGTTCGATGGTCTGGCGGATCTCCTGGGCTATCAGGGTGGCTGACCCGTGACAATGCTCGCTGTCGCTGACGTCAAGATAGGCTTCATCCAGCGACAGCGGCTCAATGCGCGAGGTATAGCGGGAGAAAATTTCGCGGATATGGTTCGAGGCTTCTTTGTAGGCATCAAAGCGGCCAGGAAGCAGCGTGAGATGCGGGCACAGCTTGAGCGCCGTCGCCGTCGGCATGGCGCTGCGCACGCCAAACTTACGCGCAGGATAGTTCGCGGTACTAATCACGCCACGTTGTACCCGACTGCCGCCTATCGCGAGGGGAATATCGCGCAACGCTGGGTTGTCGCGCATCTCCACCGCCGCAAAGAAACAGTCCATATCGACATGGATAATTTTACGCATCGTCAGACTCAACACTGTATACCCATACAGCATAGCAAAAACAGATGCGAATTTTATGCTTTTTTTATTTCATCGGCTAAAAAAGCGGTTAAAACATAAAACTGCAATAAATTATGTTTATTTTCATTTAGTTAAAAGATAAATCAGGAAGATATAATCATGAAGAAAATACTTACCGCGCTTTGCCTGCTGGCCACCGCCGGCGCCTGGGCCGCTCCACAGCTGATAGCCCACCGCGGCGGCACCGGCGATGCGCCGGAAAATACCCTGCCGGCCATTAAGCTGGCGCTGGAGAATAACGCCGAAGCCATCTGGGTCACGGTGCAGTTAAGCCGCGACGGCGTACCGGTGCTCTACCGGTCAAGCGATCTTTCCGCATTGACCAATAGCGAGGGCAAAGTTTCCAGTTTGACCGCCGCCGAGCTGGCGAAAGTCGACGCCGGCTGGAAATGGGGGGATGACAGCCATCCGTGGCGCGGTAAGCAGGCCACCATTCCGACCTTGCAAAGCGTTTTACAGCAATGGCCGCACACTTTTTTCTATATCGATATCAAATCTCCGGATGCCGATCCGACCGTGATGGGCCAGCGCCTGCTTGAAGTGTTAAAAACCACCGATAGCCTCGATCGCGTGCGGGTCTATTCCACCGAAGACCGCTATATCGCCGCCCTGCCGCCAGCCATCCCTCGCTTTGTCACTCGCAGTGAAACCCGCACCAGGCTTGCCAATATTTCGCTCAGCCATCAGTGCCAGCCAGCGAGTCAACGCGATGGTGAGCAGTGGTATGGACTGGAGCTGAAGCGCAAAGTCGAGGTGGTGGAGAAATTCACCCTTGGCGAAGGGATCTCCCCGGCGACGCTCACCTGGGATAAAGAGGCAATGGATTGCTTCCGCTCGCAGGATAAAGCGCACATTATCTTCTTCGGCATCAACAGTGCGGAAGACTACCGCACGGCGATAGAACTGGGCGCCGACGGGGTGATGGTGGATTCTCCGGCGCAGGCGAAAAGCTGGCAGTAAGGGAGTCAACGGCTAAAAAAGCCGCGAAAGCGGCCTCACATTGCTGGTATGTTGTTGCCGGGTGGCGGCTGGCGCCTTACCCGGCCTACAAAACCGAAGCAGCAGCCCCGGCATGCGCAGCGCCGCCGGGCACGGAGCCGCTTTATGCCGGGTGGCGGCTGGCGCCTTACCCGGCCTACAAAACTGAAGCAGCAGGTCCGGCATGCGCAGCGCCGCCGGGCATTACAAAATACGCCGCTGCTGACGCTGCGCCTCGCGGGCGAGGCGCTTTTTACGCGCGTCGCACGGTTCCGGACAATCGCAGACTTTCTCCAGCCCCAGCGCGGAGATCCCACCGCAGCTGCCCTGGATGCTCTTGCGCTTCACCAGGTAGCCCAGCGACATGCCGAAGATCACCAGCGCAAAAATCACAAAGGTCGCGATAAATACCGTCAGCATCGTCAGCCTCCAAAGTCGTCGAGGAGAATATTCTCGTCCTCGACGCCCAGATCTTTGAGCATCTTAATTACCGCGGCGTTCATTACCGGCGGCCCACACATGTAGAACTCGCAGTCTTCCGGCGCCGGGTGATCGCGTAGATAGTTCTCGTACAGAACGTTATGGATAAAGCCGGTATGCCCGGTCCAGTTATCTTCCGGCAGCGGATCGGAGAGCGCGACGTGGAAGGTAAAGTTTGGATTGTCGCGCGCCAGCTGTTCAAACTCCTCATCGTAGAACATTTCGCGCAGCGAACGGGCGCCGTACCAGAAGCTGATTTTGCGCGTGCTGTGCAGGCGCTTGAGCTGGTCGAAAATATGCGAACGCATCGGCGCCATCCCGGCGCCGCCGCCGATAAACACCATCTCGGCGTCGGTTTCTTTAGCAAAGAACTCGCCAAACGGCCCGGAAATCGTCACCTTATCGCCCGGCTTCAGCGACCAGATATAGGATGACATGATCCCCGGCGGCGCATCCGGGACCTTCGGCGGCGGCGTCGCGATGCGTACGTTGAGCATAATGATGCCCTTCTCTTCCGGATAGTTAGCCATTGAGTAGGCGCGCAGGGTCGGCTCTTTCACCTCAGAGACATAGCGAAACAGGTTGAACTTATCCCAGTCTGAACGGTATTCATCGGGAACATCAAAATCTGCATAGGCCACTTTATGCGGCGGGCATTCAATCTGAATATAGCCCCCGGCGCGAAACGGCACCACCTCCCCCTCCGGGATCCGCAGCTTGAGCTCTTTAATGAAAGTGGCTTTGTTATCGTTAGAGATAACTTCACACTCCCATTTTTTGACGCCGAAAATCTCTTCCGGCAGTTCAATCTTCATGTTCTGCTTCACCGCCACCTGACAGGCCAGACGGCAACCGGCTTTGGCATCCCGCTTGGTAATATGCGAAAGCTCGGTCGGCAGGATATCCCCGCCGCCCTCTTTAACAGTTACCCGACACTGGCCGCAGGAGCCGCCGCCGCCGCAGGCGGAGGAGACGAAGATCCCGTTGCTGGACAGCGTGTTCAGCAGTTTGTCACCCGCCGGGGTGCGGATCTGTTTATCCGCTTCGTTATTGATCTCAATAACCACGTCGCCCGCGTTCACCAGCTTTGAGCGCGCTGCCAGGATAAGCCCCGACAGCACCAGCACAATCAGCGTGAACATCACGACGCCAAGAATAATTTCCATACTTATTCGCCCTTATAGCTGCACGCCGGAGAAGGACATAAAGCCCAGCGCCATTAGTCCGGTGGTGATAAAGGTGATCCCTAACCCGCGCAAACCGGCGGGCACGTTGGCGTACTTCATTTTTTCGCGGATCCCCGCCATCGCCACGATCGCCAGCATCCAGCCAATGCCGGAGCCGAAGCCGTAGACGATGGACTCCGGGAAGTTGTAATCGCGCTGCACCATGAACGACACGCCGCCGAAAATCGCACAGTTAACCGCAATCAGCGGCAGGAAGATGCCCAGCGCGTTGTACAGTGCCGGAAAATACTTATCGAGGATCATCTCGAGGATCTGCACCAGCGCGGCGATCACTCCGATAAAGGTGATGAAGTTAAGAAAGCTGAGATCCACCCCCTCAACCAGCGCGCCGTCGCGCAGCACCAGGTTATAGACCAGGTTATTGATTGGCACGGCAAGCCCCAGCACTACCGTCACCGCGACGCCGAGGCCGAAGGCGGTGGAGACCTTTTTCGACACCGCAAGAAAGGTGCACATCCCGAGGAAGAAGGCCAGCGCCATGTTCTCAACGAACACCGCGCGGACAAACAGGCTGATGTAATGAGCCATCACCGATTACTCCTTTTCCTGCTGCTCAGGCTTCCAGCTACGCAGGGCCCAGATCAGCAAACCGATAATGAAGAACGCGCTCGGCGCCAGCAGGAACAGGCCGTTCGGCTGATACCAGCCGCCGTTCTGCACCGTTTCCAGCACCGTGATACCGAACAGCTTGCCGCTACCGATAAGCTCGCGCAGGAAGCCGACGATAATCAGGATCGCGCCATAGCCGAGACCGTTGCCAATACCATCCATAAAGCTCGCCAGCGGCGGCGACTTCATGGCGTAGGCTTCGGCGCGGCCCATCACGATGCAGTTGGTGATGATAAGCCCGACGAATACCGACAGCTGTTTGGAGGTCTCATAGGCGAAAGCCCGCAGCAGCTGATCCACCACGATCACCAGCGAGGCGATGATCGCCATCTGCACGATGATGCGCACGCTATTGGGAATATGGTGGCGGATCATCGAGATAAACATGCTGGAGAACGCCGTCACCAGGGTCACCGCAATGGTCATCACGAAGGCGGTTTCCAGTTTGGTGGTTACCGCCAGTGCGGAGCAGACGCCCAGCACCTGCAGGGCGATGGGGTTATTGGCGATGAGCGGCCCCACCAGCACGCGCTTCACCTCTTTCATATCGCTCTGTTCAGCCATTATTCAGCTCTCCCTCACGAACCTTTTTCAGGAACGGACCAAAGCCCAGTTCGCCCATCCAGAAATCAAAGCTATGCTGTACGCCATTGGACGTCAGCGTGGCGCCGGATAAACCGTCAACCGCGTGGAGATCGCCTGCGCGCGCGCCGCCTTTCACCACCTTCAGCGCCGGCATGCCGTTGTCATCCAGCACCTGCTTGCCGACAAACTGCTGGCGCCAGTTCGGATTTTCCACCTCGCCGCCCAGCCCCGGCGTTTCGCCCTGATCGTAGTAAGTAATGCCTTTTACCGTGCGGCCATCGACGTCCAGCGCCACGAAGGCATACATCATCGACCACAGGCCGTTGCCATAAATGGGCAGCACCACCTGCTCAATCTTCTGCTGCGCGTCGCGCACCAGGTAAATTTCCGCCAGATTACTGCGTCGCTTTATACCAGCCGGATCCTGACTGGCATCCAGGGCCATACTCTGCTGCGGATCCTTCAGCGCCTGAGCCTGATTAAATTTACCCGGGTCTTTCTCCAGCAGTTCGCCGGTGGCCAGATTCACCAGTCGCGGGGTAATGCGCGCCGCGAAGGTGTCCGCTACCGCATCCGCATCCATACCGGGGTGCATCAGCCCTGACACTGCCAGGATATTGCGCTGCTTATCCAACGCCCGCTGCGCCTGCTGGCGGGATTTCAGCCCCACGGCCGAGCCCGCCACCACGATGGAGCAGACCAGACAAAGCACCAGCACCACCAGCAGCGTTTTGCCGATGCTATCGTTACTTTTCTTCTCAGCCACGCGACTTCCTCCGCTTAATATTGGCCTGCACCACCAGATAATCGAACAGCGGTGCGAAGAGGTTGGCGAAGAGGATCGCCAGCATCATCCCTTCCGGATAAGCCGGGTTCACCACGCGGATCAGCACGCACATCACGCCGATCAGCACGCCGTAACTCCATTTCCCTTTATCGGTAAACGAGGCGGATACCGGGTCCGTCGCCATAAACATCATCCCGAAGGCGAAACCGCCGAGCACCAGATGCCAGTACCATGGCATAGCGAACATCGGGTTGGTGTCGGAGCCGATAACGTTAAACAGGGTGGCGGTGGCGATCATGCCGATCATTACCCCGGCGACGATGCGCCAGGACGCGACGCGGCCAAAGAGGATGATCGCCCCGCCGATGAAGATCATCAGCGTTGACACTTCGCCAATTGAGCCGGGAATATTGCCGAGGAAGGCATCCATCCAGCTCACCGGCACGCCAGTCGCCACGTTCACCAGCGCTTCACCGCCGCCGCTGGCCCACTGGGAGAGCGGCGTGGCGCCGGAGAAACCGTCCGCCGCGGTCCATACGAGGTCGCCGGAAATCTGCGCCGGATAGGCGAAGAACAGGAACGCGCGCCCCGCCAGAGCCGGGTTGAGGAAGTTGCGCCCGGTGCCGCCGAAAATCTCTTTGGCGATCACCACGCCGAAGGAGATCCCCAGCGCCGCCTGCCACAGCGGCAGCGTGGGCGGCACAATCAACGCGAAGAGAATAGAGGTAACGAAAAAACCTTCGTTAATCTCATGCTTGCGCACAATCGCGAACAGCACTTCCCAGAAGCCACCGACGATAAAAACGGTGATATAGATCGGCAGGAAGAAGACCGCGCCCAGGGTCATCATGCTCAGCCAGCCGGCGTCGGCACTGAAGCTCACCCCTAACCACTGGGCGACGCTGTAGTGCCAGTTGTTGGCGATCGCCTGCTGCAGCTGTTCGGCGCCGTATAGCTTGTGCAGCGCCAGAATGGTCTGCAGCCCAACGTTGTACATGCCCCAGAACATCGCCGGGAATACGGCAAACCACACGAGGATCATCATCCGCTTCAGGTCGATGGCGTCGCGCACGTGCGCCGCGCCGCGGGTTACCTGGCCCGGCGTGTAGAAGATGGTCGCCGCCGCCTCATACAGCGGGTAATATTTTTCCAGCTTGCCGCCATGCGTGAAATGCGGCTCAAGTTTCTCAATCAGGTGCTTTAAGCCCATCTCTTATCCTTCCTGCTCAATCCGGGTTAACACGCTGCGCAGCGCCGGGCCATATTCATACTTTCCAGGGCAAACATAGGTGCACAGCGCCAGATCTTCTTCATCCAGCTCCAGACAGCCCAGCGCCTGAGCGCTGTCGGTGTCTCCGGCCAGCAGATCGCGCAGCAGTATGGTCGGCAGGATATCCAGAGGCATCACCCGCTCGTAGTTGCCGATCGGCACCATCGCCCGCTCGCCGCCGTTGGTATCGGTGGAAAAATGAAAGCGCTTGCGCTTGAAGAAATGGCCCAGCGTGGTGCGGGTAATCGAGAATTTCTCTTTGCCCGGCATCACCCAGCCGAAGAGCTCTTTTTCCCGCCCTTCTTTGACCACGCTCACCTGCAGATGGAAGCGCCCCAGGAAGGCGTGAGGGCCATGGGCGCGGGCGCCGCTAAGCACCGAGCCGGAAATGACCCTGTTTTCCCCCTCCTGCAACTCACCTGCCAGCAGATCCTCAAGGCTGGCGCCGAGCGTCGTTTTGACCAGCCGCGGAGATGTTACCTGCGGGCCGCCGAGCGCAATTACCCGTTCGCAGTAGAGCTCCCCGTCGAGGAAAAGCTTACCAATGGCGATCGCGTCCTGATAATTGAGGTGCCAGACCTGCTTATTCAGGCTCACCGGCTCCAGAAAGTGAATATGCGTTCCCGGCAGCCCCGCCGGGTGCGGCCCGCTGAACTGATTGAAACAAACCTGGCCGAGAGGATGACCGCCCAGCTTGCCGCCGCTGGGCTGGCAGACGTGCACTTTCCCGTCGGTCAAGCGCGTGAGCACGGTAAGACCGGCGTCGAAGGCGGCACGTTCTGCCAGAATAATCGGCTGCGGCTCCGCCGCCAGCGGATTGGTGTCCATGGCGTTAACAAAGATAGCGGCGGGCGTGCTCCCCGGGAGCGGCGTTTTGCTGAACGGTCGGGTACGCAGCGCCGTCCATTGGCCCGACGCCAGCAGCTGCTGCTGTACGGTGTCGCGCGGCAGTTCGGCCAGCGCGTCCGCGGCGTAACGGGTAAACGCCACCGCGTCATTGCCCTCGATATCAATCACCACCGACTGCAACACGCGCCGTTCGCCGCGGTGGATCGCGCTGACGATCCCGCTCGCCGGGGCGGTAAAGCAGACGCCAGGGATCTTTTTATCTTCGAACAGGATCTGACCTTTTTTGACCCGATCGCCTTCTTTAACCGCCATCGCGGGGCGCATGCCAACGTACTCTTCGCCGAGTAGCGCGACGCGCTTCACCGCTGGCGCGGGAGAAATCTGCTGTAATGGCATGCCAGCTATGGGCAAATCCAGCCCTTTCGTGATTTTAATCATATCGTTAGCAGGTATCCGTAACCTCAACCCCGACGCAGGTCAGGGCCAGCTTATTGACAGAATGGCAGAGAAGAAAGGGCGAAACGGCGCCAGTAGCGCTCAGGACGGAAGAGAAGCATCCTTTCTTACTCTGATGATGAACCGGCGCAAGTGTAACATTTCGTGAGCGGCGGCTGTAGCGCAAGGGGCGATAAGTGCTTCTAAAATGCGAGCTATTGCGCAAAGTTCTCACTGTGCTTTCGTCGCTGGCAGGGTATAAAGTGAGGCTGATTTGTAAACGCCGCCACGTCGCCCTTGCGAAAAAATGCCGTGATGCTAATGTGAGCGCTCTAAATCCAGAAAACTCTGATTTCGGGTCTCTCTTGCCGTCCTGGCAATGTGGCTATTTTGTTTTATCAAGGAACAAGCAGTATGCGCAAAATCGCATTATTTATTGCGATGCTTCTGTTGCCGTGCGTGTCATTTGCCGGGCTGCTCAGCAGCAACAGCCCGACGACGCCGGTTAGCAAAGAATATAAGCAGCAATTAATGGGTTCACCGGTTTACATTGAGATCTTTAAAGAAGAGCGCATGCTCGACCTTTACGTCAAAATGGGTGAGACCTACCAGCTCCTCGACAGCTACCGGATCTGCAACTACTCCGGTGGCCTCGGTCCGAAACAGCGCCAGGGCGATTTCAAGAGTCCGGAAGGGTTCTATAACGTCACCCGCAGCCAGCTCAAACCCGACAGCCGCTTCTATAAAGCGATTAACATCGGCTTCCCGAACGCCTACGATCGCGCCCATGGTTATGAAGGGAAATACCTGATGATCCACGGCGACTGCGTCTCAGTCGGCTGCTACGCCATGACCGACAGCGGTATCGATGAGATCTTCCAGTTCGTGACCGGCGCTTTAGTCTTCGGCCAGCCAAGCGTGCAGGTGAGTATCTATCCGTTCCGCATGACCAACGCCAACATGGAACGCCACAAATACTCCTACTACGCGGATTTCTGGAAACAGCTCAAGCCAGGCTATGACTATTTCCAGCAGACCCACAAACCGCCGGTGGTATCAGTGACCGACGGCCGCTATGTGGTGAGCAAGCCGCTCAGCCACGAGGTTGTCCAGCCGCAGCTGGCCTCAAACTACACGCTCCCCGAGACAAAATAACGCCCACTCGCCTGGCATGATCTTATGCCAGGTTTCATTGGCCGTCAGCGGCTGCGTGGCGATAACCGTGACCACATCGTTGGGTGTGGTCTCGCGTTGAAAGTCGATCTCCACATCCTGGTCCAGCAGTTTTGCCACGCCGAACGGCGCTCGCCGGGTGATCCAGTGCAGATTGGTCGAGCAGAACGCCATTACGTAGCGCCCGTCCGACAGCAGCATGTTGAACACCCCTTTCTCACGTAGTTCACCCGCGAGGGTGGCGATATACTTGAAAACGCCCAGCATATTGCCCGGCGTGCGCGGATAGCGCTCGGTTAAACGGTGCAGCAGCCAGCAAAACGCTTTTTCACTGTCGGTTTCACCTACCGGATGAAAATTACCGGTTTTCAGCGACTTATAGCCTTTTAGCTGCCCATTGTGCGCATAGGTCCAGTTGCGCCCCCACAGTTCGCGGGTGAAGGGATGGGTGTTCTCCAGGGCCACCCTCCCGCGGTTGGCCTGACGAATATGGGCGACGACGGAACAGGACTTAATGGGGTAATCCTGAACCAGTTTCGCGATCGGCGACTGAAAGCTCGGCTGGGGATCCTTGAATGTGCGACAGCCTTTACCTTCATAGAAGGTGATGCCCCAGCCGTCTTTATGCGGCCCCGTCCCGCCGCCGCGCTGCACCAGCCCGGTAAAGCTAAAACAGATATCGGTTGGCACATTGGCGCTCATCCCGAGCAGTTCGCACATAGATCACCTCACCCTCACAAATCACGACGGCGCCGGAGCGAGGCCACCGTCAACAGTACACACTCACCTGCCTGTTAGCCTTTCGCCATCTCTTTTTCGATCAGCATAATCAGAATGTGGATCACTTTGATATGGATCTCCTGGATGCGGTCGGCGTAGCCAAAGTGCGGCACGCGAATTTCAACATCAGCGCTACCGGCCATTTTACCGCCGTCTTTACCGGTCAGGGTGATCACTTTCATCCCCTGCGCCCGCGCGGCCTCAATGGCCTTAATCACGTTGCCGGAGTTGCCAGACGTGGAGATACCGAGCAGCACATCGCCTGCGCGGCCAACAGATTCAACGTAGCGGGAGAACACATACTCATAGCCAAAATCATTGCTCACGCAGGAGAGGTGGCTGACGTCGGAGATCGCGATGGCCGGGTAACCCGGGCGGTTTTCGCGATAACGTCCGGTCAGCTCTTCCGCAAAATGCATCGCATCGCAATGGGAACCGCCGTTACCGCAGGACAGCACTTTCCCACCCGCCTTAAAGCTATCCGCCAGCAGGACAGCGGCACGCTGGATAGCATGGATATTGGCTTCGTCCTGCAGAAAGTTAGCCAGCGTTTCCGCGGCTTCGTTCAGTTCGTTACGAATAAGATCCTGGTACATGAGGATAATCCTTCAGTATGAGTGGAATAACCCCGGCAGTGTACCGGATAGCCGTCGAAGCGAGAAGCAGCAGGCAGCGTTATCCCTCGCTCTTTTGATTTTATGTGCCGCTTTTGCATACAACAATGTGAGCAAGGTTGTAATTATTTTGTAAACACATTGCTAAATAAAAACGCATGCACTACAACCAATACATCACAAGTGGTCAGACCTCCTACAAGCTCAGGGAGCATTTCTCTATGATGATTTTGAGTATTGTTGCAACCGTCGTTTTACTCGGCGCGCTCTTCTATCACCGGGTCAGCCTGCTGCTCAGCAGCGTGATTTTGCTCGCCTGGACCGCGGCGCTCGGCGCGGCCGGAGTGTGGAACATCTGGCTGCTGCTGCCGCTGGCGATCATACTGTTGCCGTTTAACTTTGCGCCTATGCGTAAATCCATGATTTCCGCACCGGCGTTTCGCACATTCCGCAAGGTGATGCCGCCGATGTCGCGCACGGAAAAAGAAGCCATCGACGCCGGCACCACCTGGTGGGAAGGCGATCTGTTTCGCGGCAATCCTGACTGGCAAAAGTTACATAACTATCCGCAGCCGCGGCTGACCGCCGAAGAGCAAGCTTTCCTCGACGGCCCAGTTGAAGAAGCCTGCCGGATGGCTAACGACTTCGCCATCACCCACGAAATGGCCGATTTGCCGCCGGAGCTGTGGGCCTATCTGAAAGAGCACCGCTTCTTCGCGATGATCATTAAGAAAGAGTATGGCGGACTTGAGTTCTCCGCTTACGCTCAGGCACGAGTACTGCAGAAACTCTCTGGCGTCTCCGGCATCCTGGCGATCACCGTCGGCGTCCCGAACTCGCTGGGCCCGGGCGAACTGCTGCAGCATTACGGTACCGAAGAACAGAAGAATCATTATCTGCCGCGTCTGGCACGCGGCCTGGAAATCCCTTGCTTCGCTCTCACCAGCCCGGAAGCGGGCTCTGACGCCGGCGCCATCCCGGATACCGGCGTGGTGTGCATGGGCGACTGGCAGGGTCAACAGGTGCTGGGGATGCGCCTGACCTGGAACAAACGTTATATCACGCTGGCGCCTATCGCCACCGTGCTGGGGCTGGCTTTCAAACTCTCTGACCCGGATCGTTTGCTGGGCGGAGAAGAAGAGCTGGGTATCACCTGCGCGCTGATCCCCACCTCCACCCCGGGCGTGGAAATCGGCCGTCGCCACTTCCCGCTGAACGTGCCGTTCCAGAACGGTCCAACCCGCGGCAAAGATATCTTCGTGCCTATCGATTACATCATCGGCGGCCCAAGCATGGCCGGTCAGGGCTGGCGCATGTTGGTTGAATGTCTATCGGTCGGCCGCGGTATTACTCTGCCGTCCAACGCCACCGGTGGTCTGAAATCCGTTGCCATGGCGACTGGCGCTTACGCCCATATTCGCCGCCAGTTCAAAATCTCCATCGGCAAAATGGAAGGGATTGAAGAGGCGCTGGCGCGTATCGCCGGTAACGCCTATGTGATGGACGCTGCGGCGTCGCTGATCACCTACGGCATCATGCTCGGCGAGAAACCTGCAGTGCTGTCCGCTATCGTGAAATATCACTGCACCCACCGCGGCCAGCGCTCCATTATCGACGCGATGGATATTACCGGCGGGAAAGGCATTATGCTGGGCGAAGGCAACTTCCTCGCCCGGGCCTATCAGGGCGCGCCTATCGCCATCACCGTGGAAGGCGCAAACATTCTGACCCGCAGCATGATGATCTTCGGTCAGGGGGCGATTCGCTGCCATCCGTACGTACTGGAGGAGATGGCCGCCGCGCAGAATAATGACCTGAACGCCTATGACAAGCTGCTGTTCAAACACATCGGCCATGTCGGCAGTAATAAAGTGCGGAGTTTCTGGCTGGGCCTGACCGGCGGGCGCACCAGCAGCGCGCCGACTCGTGACGCCACCCGTCGCTACTATCAGCAAATGAATCGTCTGAGCGCCAACCTGGCACTGCTGTCAGACGTCTCAATGGCGGTGCTCGGCGGCAGCCTCAAGCGACGCGAACGTATCTCCGCCCGTCTGGGAGATGTGTTAAGCCAGCTGTACCTGGCCTCGGCGGTGCTGAAACGCTATGACGATGAAGGACGCAATGAAGCCGATCTGCCGCTGGTTCACTGGGGGGTACAGGACGCGCTGCACCAGGCCGAGCAAGCCATTGACGATCTGTTGGACAATTTCCCGAACCGTCTGGTGGCAGGCGTAATGCGCCTGGTCATCTTCCCGACCGGCCGTCATCATCATGCGCCGTCGGATAGGCTGGACCACCAGGTCGCCAAAATTCTGCAGGTGCCCAGCGCCACGCGCTCCCGCATCGGTCGCGGTCAGTATCTGACGCCGAGCGAGCATAACCCGGTAGGCCTGCTGGAAGAGGCCCTGCTGGAAGTGATGGCGGCCGATCCTATCCACCAGCGGATCTGCAAAGAGTTGGGTAAAAATCTGCCGTTCACCCGTCTGGATGAGCTGGCCCACAACGCGCTGGCCAAAGGATTAATCAGTCAGGATGAGGCCGCCATTCTTACCCGTGCAGAGCATAGCCGTCTGCGCAGCATTAACGTCGACGACTTTGCGCCAGAGGAGCTGGCGACAAAGCCGGTAAAGCTGCCGGAAAAAGTTCGTAAAGTTGAAGCTGCATAATAAAACCACTACCACATCACACGCCGGGCGGGGAACTTTCCCCGCCTTTTTTCGCCCTCTCCTCCCCTTTCGTTTCCATCAGTAGCATTTTTTTAACAAAATATTCCGCGGACCGCCGCGCGGCTGATATGGTGTTACAGTTAACCTAACCCCCTCATGAGAATGGAGTTGACCATTGTGCCTGGCCTGAAAATTTCGCTGTTGCAACAACCGCTGGTCTGGATGGACGGCCCTGCCAACCTGCGCCATTTTGATCGCCAACTGGAAGGAATCACCGGGCGCGATGTGATTGTTTTACCAGAGATGTTTACCACCGGCTTTGCCATGGAAGCGGCAAAACAGTCTTTACCCGAGGCCGACGTGGTGGAGTGGATGCATGCCCGGGCTGCGCAATCCCAGGCGCTGATTGCCGGCAGCGCTGCGCTGCAAACTGAACACGGCGCTGTTAACCGCTTCCTGCTGGTCGAGCCTGACGGTACGGTGCACCATTATGATAAACGGCACCTGTTCCGTATGGCCGATGAACATCATCACTATGAGGCCGGAAACCAGCGCGTGGTCTTTGAATGGCGTGGATGGCGGATCCTGCCGCTGGTCTGTTACGACCTGCGCTTTCCGGTATGGTCGCGTAATCAGAACGACTATGATTTGGCGCTGTATGTCGCCAACTGGCCGGCGCCGCGCTCGCTGCACTGGCAGTCGCTGCTGATCGCCCGCGCGATTGAAAACCAGGCCTATGTCGCCGGCTGTAACCGGGTTGGCACTGACGGCAACGGCCATCATTACCGCGGCGATAGTCGGATTATCAATCCCCAGGGGGAGATTATCGCCACCGCCGATCCGCATCAGGCCACTCGTCTTGATGCCGAGCTGTCGCTGAGCGCCCTTCAGGAATATCGTGAAAAATTCCCCGCCTGGCGCGATGCCGATCCTTTCACGATCGGCTAATCACCCTTCGGGAGCCGCTGCGCTCCCTTTTTATTCCACCACGATCCGCACAGCACAGTAGACCAATAACGCTGCCAGCATCCAGTTCAGTTGCCGCCCGTACAGCAAAAACAGGCGCTGAAACAGATGCCCCGCCAGCGCCCAGCACAGATTTCCCAGCGCGCCAATCGCCGCCAGCAGCAGACTCACGCTGATAAGCCAAACAGGCTCGCGAGTAACGGGCAGAACAAAGGTAGAGAGCGCGGTGATGCCATACAGAATAATTTTAACGTTGACGAACTGCAGCCCCAGACTCGCCCAAAAGCCTACCGGTTCTACACTCGGCATCCCTGTCGCCGGTTTGCTTTTGGCAATCTGCCAGGCCAGCCACAGGATGTACGCCGCGCCAATCCATCCCAATACCAGGGTAAAGCGTGAGTCGAGTTCAACCAGCGAAAAGGTTAAAGCCGCGCAAATCAGCATAGTGATAATAAACCCGACGCTCATCCCGGCCAGCACCCGCAGGCTGCGGCGTAGACCATGGGAGGTGACGCTGCTCAGCGCCAGGATATTGTTGGGCCCGGGTGTCAGGGCGGTGATCAAAGTGTAAGTTAAAAAGGCGCTAATCAGGGTAGGTGTCACGGGTTTTCTCCTCTTGTCTGGCAGACACTACCCGAAGCTGATAATTTAAAAAAATGAATATTTTTTCATTCTCGCTTCGATAATATCGATACAAAGAGGAAATATGGATCTGCGACGCTTCATCACCTTCAAAACTGTTGTCGAAGAAGGTTCCTTTCTGCGCGCGGCGCAGAAACTATGCTGCACTCAGTCCACCGTGACTTTTCATATCCAGCAGCTGGAGCAGGAGCTTGCCATTCCGCTGTTTGAGAAAATCGGCCGGCGGATGTGTCTCACCGCCGCCGGTAAGAAGGTCCTGCCGCATGTCTACGACCTGACTAAAGTGATGGCCTCGATTCGTCAGGCGGCACGCCAGGACGATGAGCCCGGCGGCGAACTTCGCGTCGCCACTGGCGAAACGCTGCTGGCGTATAAAATGCCGCGGGTGCTGCAGCGTTTTAAGCAACGCGCTCCGAAAGTGCGCCTGTCGCTGCAGTCGCTCAACTGCTACAGCATCCGCGATGCGCTGCTTGCCGACGAGGTCGATTTGGGGGTGTTTTACCGGGTGGGTAACGATGACGCGCTCACGATAATGGAGCTTGGCCAGCAGTCGCTGACGCTGGTCGCATCGGTCGAGCAGGCGCCGGTAGACTTCATGCGCCCGCGGCAGCATATCCCGCTGAGCTTTATCATCAACGAACCCCAGTGCGTGTTCCGGCAGATTTTTGAAAGCACCCTGCGCCAGCGCGAAATTACTCTGGAGAACACCATTGAGCTGTGGAGTATTGAGAGTATCAAGCAGTGCGTGGCGGGAAATCTGGGAGTGAGTTTTCTGCCACGCTTTGCGGTGGAGGACGAGCTCAAGCGCGGGACGCTGGTTGAGCTGCCATTCAGCGAGACGCCGTTGACGATCCATGCGCTCTGCGCCCACCATGCCGGGAAGGCTATCAGTCCGGCGATGCGGGTATTTATGCAGTGCATGCAGGAGGAACAAGAGGCGCGCTGAAATTCGGCGACGAAAACGACGAAAGCCTGAATCATTGCTGACTCAGGCTTTCTGAATAGTGGCGGAACGGACGGGACTCGAACCCGCGACCCCCTGCGTGACAGGCAGGTATTCTAACCGACTGAACTACCGCTCCGCGTTGTTGTTCCGTTGGGAACGAGGCGAATATTACGGATTCCCCTCTACCCCGTCAACGCTTTTTCTACCATTTTGAATCGTTTGCTGCAAAAATCACCCAACCGCCTACTTTTAATTCATTTTAGTGGCTATCAGGTACGCCACAGGCAGCTTCCGCCTTTCTTTTGTACCAGGTCGAGGCGGGATTCATGGTTCGCCAGTTCTTCATCTGAGGCATAAACCACGCGTAACTGACTGCCGGCGCGGACGACGCGCTGAATTCCCATCTCTCCCGCCTGCTGCTGGCTTTCGCCTTCCATAGAGAACGCCATCGAAGTCTGGCCGCCGGTCATCATCAAATAGACATCGGCAAGGATCTGGGCATCGAGCAACGCCCCGTGCAGCGTACGCTTGCTGTTATCTATTTCGTAACGCGAACATAGCGCATCGAGGCTGTTGCGCTTGCCTGGAAACATTTTCCGCGCCAGCGCCAAACTGTCGGTGATTTTACAAAAGGTCTCGGTTTTTCCGATGCCGCGGTTTAGCTTACTGAATTCATAATCCATAAAGCCGATATCGAACGAGGCGTTATGGATCACCAGCTCCGCGCCGCGGATGTAAACCATAAACTCATCAGCCACGTCGGCAAAGGTAGGTTTATCCAGCAGGAACTCATCGGCGATCCCGTGTACGCCGAATGCTTCAGGATCCACCAGCCGATCGGGCTTCAGATAGACGTGAAAATTGTTACCGGTCAGGCGGCGGTTGATCACCTCCACGGCGCCGATCTCAATGATCTTGTGTCCTTCGTAGTGTGCCCCGATCTGGTTCATACCGGTGGTTTCGGTATCGAGAACAATCTGGCGCGTAATTGCAGTGCTCATAGCGGTCATTTATGTCAGACTTATCGTTTACAAATCGATTTCAATTACAGGAAGTCTACCAGAGATGCTCAAACAGGTAGAAATTTTCACCGACGGCTCTTGCCTGGGTAATCCAGGACCTGGCGGCTACGGCGCCATCATGCGCTACCGCCAGCACGAAAAAACCTTCAGCGCTGGCTACCGTCTGACCACCAATAACCGCATGGAACTGATGGCGGCAATTGTTGCCCTGGAAGCGTTAAAAGAGCATTGCGAAGTGGTGCTCAGCACTGACAGCCAGTATGTTCGTCAGGGGATCACCCAGTGGATCCACAACTGGAAAAAGCGCGGCTGGAAAACGGCAGAGAAAAAGCCGGTGAAAAATGTCGACCTCTGGCAGCGGCTGGACGCCGCGCTTGGCCAGCATAAAATTAAATGGGAATGGGTAAAGGGCCATGCCGGCCATCCTGAAAATGAACGCTGCGACGAGCTGGCGCGCGCGGCGGCCTCCCACCCCACACTGGACGATGTCGGCTACCTGCCTGAGAGTTAATTCTGCCCTTTGCGCCACTGCCGGGTGGCGCCCACCGCCGGCCGCAGCTGAGTTTTCGCTTTGCCGGATTTCATCGGATTGAGCGTCAGCGGAATGGTCCGTTTGCGGGCGACAATCAATTGCAAACAGCCCAGCGCCGGCAGATGGGTGCTCAACAATTTGCCGCCATGGCGTGACCAGGGCAAAACCTGGTAACGTCCATAGTGCAGCACTTCAAAGTTGAGCAGCGCCAGCCAGTCCAGCTGGCGCATCAGCGTAAACATACGGCTATTATAAGGCGTTCCTTTGCGCAGGACCGGCACCAGCTTACGCAACCCCATCAGGCTGACCGGATTAAACCCGGTCAGGATCATCCAGCCATCATCGATCAGTACACGATCGGCTTCCCGCAGCAGACGATGCGGATCGCTACACCACGGCAGGGTGTGCGCCAGCAGGCAGGCGTCAACGGACTTTTCGGCAAAGGGTAAATGCAGCGGGTCAGCCCGGACCTGCATTGGATTTCCCGCCAGCGAGACATTCACCTGGTGCGAGATGGCGCAAGCTTCGGTATTGATTTCCGCGCTCAGATTGCCAATCTTAAGCAGATGAAAGCCATATAATTTAGCCAGCCACGGTTTCATCTGCTGCTCCAGCGTTTCGCGATAGTATTCGCCCCACGGCATACTGGACCAATGCTCAGGCGCTGTCACTGTGTGAGGTATCCTTGCCGGCTTCATTGCCACCTTCCGCTACGCTTTAGAGGTAATTTATGAATCTTATCAGTATTCCCGCGTTTCAGGACAACTACATCTGGGTTCTCAGTGAGAATAACGGCCGCTGCATCATCGTAGATCCAGGCGAAGCCGCGCCGGTTCTGGCGGCCATCGAGGAAAACCAGTGGCAGCCCGAGGCTATTTTACTGACCCATCATCATCAGGATCACGTCGGCGGCGTAAAACAATTACGTGAAAAATTCCCTTCTATAGTGGTTTACGGGCCGGCGGAAACCCAGGATAAAGGCGTCACTCAGGTGGTAGGCGATGGCGATCGGCTGTCAATTCTCGGGCACGATTTTTCCATTTTCTCTACGCCAGGTCACACATTAGGACATATCTGTTACTACAGCGAACCTTATCTGTTCTGTGGCGATACGATGTTTTCCGGCGGCTGCGGAAGGCTATTCGAAGGTACAGCAGAGCAGATGTATCAATCATTTATGAAAATTAATGCCCTTCCTGAAGAAACCCTCATATGTTGCGCACATGAATATACGTTAGCGAATATGAAGTTTGCATTGAGTATCCTGCCAGATGATAGGGACATAAACGATTACTATCATAAAGTTAATGAGTTACGTGCAAAAAAACAAAAAACACTACCCGTAACTCTGAAAAATGAGCGGCGTATAAATTTATTTTTACGCGTAAATGATATTGATTTAATTGACAAAATTAACAAAGAAACAAATTTGCAACACTCTGTGGCGCGATTTGCATGGTTAAGGTCAAAGAAAGATGACTTCTGATATTTAATTCTTGTCATCGGCCAACTTCGCCGTTATCCTTGGTCGTCTTTTAAGCAACTATTGACACACACATGAAGGCACGAGCGATATTACTCGCCTCTGTCCTGCTGGTGGGGTGCCAGGCGTCTAAGCACGATGGCACCGTCGAACAGCGAGCACAGAGCCTTTCTGCGGCTGGTCAAGGGGAAGCAGGCAAGTTCACAAGTCAAGCGCGCTGGTTAGATGATGGAACCTTCTACGCGCAAGACCAGGATCTGTGGACTTCCATAGGCGACGAGCTAAAGATGGGAATACCGGATAATCCCCGGATTCGCGAACAGAAACAGAAGTACTTAAGAAATAAGAGCTATCTCCACGATGTAACTTTACGGGCAGAGCCGTATATGTACTGGATAGCCGGGCAGGTTAAGAAACGTAACATGCCAATGGAACTGGTATTACTACCCATAGTGGAGAGCGCTTTTGACCCACACGCGACGTCTGGCGCCAATGCCGCAGGCATTTGGCAGATCATTCCGAGCACAGGGCGCAATTATGGTTTAAAACAGACCCGCAGTTACGATGCGCGTCGTGATGTCGTCGCGTCTACTACCGCGGCGCTGGACATGATGCAACGTCTGAACAAAATGTTCGACGGCGACTGGTTGTTAACGGTCGCAGCCTATAACAGCGGCGAAGGCCGGGTCATGAAGGCAGTAAAAGCGAACCGTTCGCGTGGCAAACCCACCGATTTCTGGTCGCTGTCTCTGCCGCATGAAACGAAAATCTACGTCCCGAAAATGCTGGCATTGAGCGACATTCTCAAAAACAGCAAACGTTACGGCGTAAAGCTGCCTACGGCTGATGAAAGCCGTGCGCTGGCGCGCGTTCGCCTCGACAGTCCGGTTGATATTTCTCAGCTCGCGGACATGGCCGGTATGCCGGTCAGCAAGCTGAAGACGTTCAATGCGGGCGTAAAAGGGTCAACGCTGGGCGCGAGCGGGCCAAAGTACGTCATGGTGCCGCAGAAGCACGCCGCACAGCTGCGTGAATCGCTGGCCTCTGGCGACATTGCCGCCGTGCAGCCGACGCAGCTCGCGGACAATACGCCGCTGACCAGCCGTAGCTATAAGGTGCGTTCCGGCGACACCATTTCCGGGATTGCTTCCCGTCTTGGTGTGACGACCCGCGATCTGCAGCAGTGGAATAACCTGCGCGGCTCTGGATTAAAGGTTGGGCAGAATCTGGTTATTGGCGCAGGCAGCAGCGCCCAGCGTCTGGCGAACAACAGCGATAGCATCACCTATCGCGTTCGTAAAGGCGATTCGCTGTCGAGCATCGCCAAACGTCACGGCGTTAATATTCGCGACGTGATGCGCTGGAACAGCGATACCGACAACCTGCGCCCAGGCGATCAGCTAACGTTGTTTGTGAAAAACAGCGATCGACCAGAGTCCTGATACCTCTGGTTCGACAAAAAGGCACCGACTTCCCCGGTGCCTTTTTTATTGCCTAAATTAAACCGCTTTATGCGCTTCGAACAGAATGGTATCGCTGGTAAACGATCCGTCCTCCTGTAACTCGAAGTACGCTTTGACCTCCGCCGAAGCGCTCTGCTGATATAAGCGAATCGCCTCCACCAGCGGCTCAGGAGTACGCATCCGCGCCACCCATGAACTGAACTCCAGCGGCAGGCGATCGGTCAACAACTGGTTAACCACCAGCCCCGCTTCAGTCGCCAGCGTCAACCACTCGCCGCTGGAATAATTACGCACATGCGAGGTGTCGCGCAGGGCTTCTACCGTCTGCAGCCAGACATCACGTACCGGATGACCCGGCGACATCACGTCCATCACGATAATCACCCCGCCCGGCTTGAGAACACGTTTCACCTCACGCAGCGCCTGGCCAACGTCATGCCAGTGGTGAGCGGAGTAGCGGCTAATCACCACATCAAAGCTGGCATCAGCGAACGGCAGCGTTTCGGCGTACCCCTGCTGGGTCACGATATTGCTAAAACCTTTCTCCTTTGCCGCGGCGGCAACGACCTCCAGCATCTGGCTCGATAAATCATAGGCGGTCACCTCGGCAACCTGTCCCGCCGCGGTAAAGCTGGCGTGCCCTGCCCCGCAGCCCATATCCAGCACTTTCGCCTGAGGAAAATCAGCCAGCCGTTCCGCCAGCCGCTGCAGATCGCGACCAGAGGCGTGTACGGCGCTGGTCAGATAGGCGCTGGCCTGAGAGCCGAACTGCTTTTCGACGTTGTCATGGTGAGAGCGTGTTGTCATGTTGTCTTGTCCTTACGGTTTTTTTTGAGTAATAAAAGGCAGCACCATGCATGCGCAGGCCTGCCCCATGGCAGGCCTGACCAACCTTAAATTAATCAGGCTTGCCGGGACTGAATTCGACTAGTAGCGGGTTGTGGTCGGAGGCGCGGGTCACCAGCACGGAAGCATCGTGCACGCTTAACCCACGGTAGAACACAAAATCGAGGGGACGACCAAACGCGCGGCGGCGCTGATCGTCTGAGAAACGAACTTCGCGTAACGACATCTCACGCGCAAAGCGGTACAGCGCATTCATCCGCGGCCGGCTCCAGGCATTGAAGTCGCCGGCCATGATCACCGGCCCGCTGTGATGGGCGATCTGATCGCCAATTGGCAGCAGCTGTTTGCTGTAGACGTCGACGCCAAGGCTAAAGTTGACGGCATGGATATTGACTACCATCAACAACCGCGCATCCGGCAGCGGATAAACGGTCACTAACGCCGATTTCGGCAATCGCAAAATAGGCTCGCGCTCGCGCAGCGGACAGCAATAGATGGGGTGCGCGGAGGCCAGCGTCATTACGCCGGAAGGATGCTGCGGCAATACCAGCGCCGGCACCTGATCGGCGGCCAGATAGTTTGAAGTCGCGAACCGGACCAGTTCTGGGGTGGTTTGCGCCTCCTGCAACAGGACCAAATGCGCATCTTTGCCGAAATTTTTGAGGACCGACTGCCACTCTGCGCGCTGCTGCTTGAAGATATTCCATACCAGCACGCGGATCTTCTCATCGCTGCTTAACGGCGTGCCGGCGGGATAAACCGGACTCACGCCCGCAAACGCCCCCGGAGGCAATATTCTCTCCGCAGGTTGTCCGGCGACATAGCGCATGGCGTAGGTGTTCTTTCGCAATTTGGGCATTAATCCTCGATAACAGAAACCAGCCCGACGACGACTGGTTATTCTGTTATAGGGATTTTCCCATACACTTTCAATGCAAATTGCGAGAAACCCTTAGCCTTCGGGAGAAAGCGCTGCCGAACGGCGTGGCAATTTATCTAAACGTCCGCTCAGGACCACCAACAGCAAAGCGACCAGCACAATCATCGCGCCAATCCACGGCGTCTGCGCCAGACCGTACCGCTCGACCGTCTGTCCGCCGACGATCGACCCCAGCGCGATACCGATATTGAAGGCGGCAATATTCAGGCCGGAAGCGATGTCGACAGCCCCCGGGGTATACTGCTCTGCTTTTTGCACCACATAGACCTGCAGACCCGGCACGTTGCCGAAGGCGAAAACGCCCATCACCAGCACTGTCGCCAGCGCGGCATAGTGAACGCTGGCGGTCAGCTGGAAGACCAGCAGCAGTAGCACCAGCGCGGCGAAGATAAACTTCAGCGCGGAGACGGCGCCATGCTTATCGGCCAGTTTGCCGCCCCACACGTTACCTATAGCCACCGAGACACCATAGCCCAGCAGGATCCAGCTCACCGCTGACGGGCTGAAGCCGGCCAGCTCCTGCATCATCGGCGCCAGGAAGGTAAAAGCGGTAAACACGCCGCCGTAGCCCAGCGCGGTAATGGCGTAGATCATCAGCAGGCGCGGATGGGTTAATACTTTCAGCTGATCGCGCAGGCTGGCGCTGGCGCGGCCCGGAATATTATTCGGCACCAGAATCAGACTGCTGATTAGCGCAATCACCCCGAGAATCGATACCGCGAGGAAGGTTTCCCGCCAGCCGAAATGCTGGCCAATAAAGGTGCCAAAGGGAACGCCGGTCACCAGCGCGACCGTCAGGCCACCGAACATAATGGCGATGGCCGAGGCTGCTTTCTCTTTTGCCACCAGGCTGGTGGCGATTGTCGAGCCGATAGAAAAGAACACGCCGTGCGCCAGACCAGTCAGCAGTCGCGCCAGGATCAGCGTTTCATAGCCAGGGGCCTGCCAGGCCAGTATGTTACCCGCCGTAAACAGCACCATCAGCGCCAGCAGCAGCTGTTTACGCGGCATACGCCCGGTCAACGCCGTCAGTACCGGGGCGCCGATCGCCACGCCCAGCGCGTAGATAGAGACCAGCAGTCCCGCCGAAGGCAGGGAGATAGAGAGTTGCTGAGCAATGGTCGGGACCAGGCCGACAATCACAAATTCAGTGGTGCCAATTGCGAAGGCACCGATGGTTAAGGCAAATAGCGCCAGTGGCATAATTTACTCCGTAGCATCAGGATTAAGATGACACGTAGTATGAAGGGTTGTATAAATTACAAAAACTATCAAAGTATCAATAGAATTTTGCTATAGGTGCAATAATGAGAGCCACATCAGAGGAGATCGCCATCTTTGTGGCGGTGGTGGAAAGCGGGAGTTTCAGCCGGGCGGCCGAGCAGCTCGGACAGGCCAACTCCGCCGTCAGCCGGGCGGTCAAAAAGCTGGAATCAAAGCTAGGCGTAAGCCTGCTCAATCGGACCACCCGCCAGCTCAGCCTGACAGAAGAAGGCGAGCGCTATTTTCGCCGGATGCAGGTGGTCTTGCAGGAAATGGCGGCGGCAGAGAACGATCTGCTGGAGACGCGCACGACGCCGCGGGGCCTGCTGCGGGTTGATGCCGCGACGCCGGTGATGCTGCATTTTCTCATGCCGCTGGTGAAGCCATTTCGCGAACGCTACCCGGAAATGACGCTGTCGCTCGTCTCGTCTGAGACGTTTATCAATCTGATTGAACGGAAAGTGGATGTGGCCATTCGGGCCGGGACCTTAACGGATTCCAGCCTGCGCGCCCGACCGCTGTTTACCAGCTATCGTAAGATCGTCGCCTCGCCCGACTATGTCGCGCGCTACGGTATGCCGCAGCATCCATCCGATCTGAAACAGCATCACTGCCTCGGCTTCACCGAGCCGGTATCGCTGAATACCTGGCCGATCTCCTGTTGCGATGGCCAGCTGTTAGAGATCGAAGCGGCGGTGTCATCCAATAGCGGCGAAACGCTCAAGCAGCTGTGCCTGACCGGCAACGGTATCGCCTGCCTGTCGGATTACATGGTGGATAAAGAGATTGCCAGCGGAGAGTTTGTCGAGCTACTGGCCGATAAGCGCTTACCGGTGGAAATGCCTTTCAGTGCCGTCTATTACAGCGACCGGGCGGTCAGCACTCGCATCAGGGCATTTATTGATTTTCTGAGCGACCACGTAAAACAGCTCCCGAAGGAGCTGTCGTAATACCTTCTCGGGCGGCAGGGCGAACGGCATACCGGTAGCGAGTGATTAATCCCACTGCGGCGCCAGACCTTCCGGGCTCACCAGCCGATCGTTGCAATCCAGCGCAGCGATCGCCTGTCGATCTTCATCATCCAACTGCAGATCCAGCGCCTTCAGGTTGCTGGCCAGGTTATCACGCTTCGTCGAGGACGGGATCACCGCGTACCCCTCGCCCATCGCCCATGCCAGGATAACCTGCGCCGGAGTCGCATTATGTTTCGCCGCGATACGGGCAATCACTTCATCTTTCAGCGCCTTACCATAAGCCAGCGTCATGTAAGAGGTGATGTGGATGCCGTGCTCACGTGCCCAGTCGACGACTTTACGGTTTTGCAGATACGGCGAGAGTTCAATCTGGTTGGTCGCAATGTTTTCGGCGCCAACGGCGGCAATCGCGCGCTCCATCAGTGGAATAGTGAAGTTGGAGATACCAATCTGACGGGTCAGACCCAGCTTCTTCGCTTCCATCAGGGCTGCCATAAACTCTTCAACGGCAACCGCATCGTTCGGTGATGGCCAGTGGATGAGCGTCAGGTCAACATAGTCCGTGCGCAGCTTCTGCAGACTTCCTTGCAGGCTGGCGATGAGTTTGTCTTTGCTCAGGTTCTCGATCCAGATTTTGGTAGTGATGAACAGCTCATCACGCGGCACGCCGCTTTCGGCGATAGCCTGACCCACCGCGGCTTCGTTGTCATAGATTTGTGCGGTGTCGATAGCACGATAGCCCAGCTCCAGCGCGGTTTTTACGGATGCGATAACAACATCATCTTTCAGACGGAAGGTGCCAAGACCAAATGCAGGGATTGCCATGATTTTCCTCGTTATTTCTTCATTTCGGTTAACGGATGAAATTATGGCTGATGGTGTGGAGGGGAAAAAGAGCGATTAATGCAGAGGATTTTTGCTGAATTAGCAATAATAGAGAACAGATCAAACAAAAAAGCCCTGAGCAAATGCTCAGGGCTCTTAATAAGTGGCGGAACGGACGGGACTCGAACCCGCGACCCCCTGCGTGACAGGCAGGTATTCTAACCGACTGAACTACCGCTCCACCGAATTTCTTCGCTTTATTACCACCGGTTGTCACCCCGGCTTACTGCAATTTGATGCCTGGCAGTTCCCTACTCTCACATGGGGAGACCCCACACTACCATCGG